>Ga0134104_1000041_pt1 | contig 176642 bp, 169 predicted proteins | sample 15_3_2metaG_FD_94455 | JGI IMG/M metagenome (GOLD analysis project Ga0134104, IMG submission 94455) | Switchgrass degrading microbial communities from high solid loading bioreactors in New Hampshire, USA - 15_59_3.3_214_A2 metaG | ecosystem: Engineered > Bioreactor > Semi-continuous >...
CTCTTCTTGAAAGCTGCAATATTTAAAATCAATAAGTTAAAACAGATTTAATTTCTTTTGCTTGTTCTGTATAAGGTTGGCAGAGGTCTTACAAAAAAACCTAAGATTACTTGACGCGATCAATATAAACTTATGAATACACCTATATAATTTTTTGTGTTAAAATAGTAATAACTTATTTAAGAAATAGTATTCTTTTGTCCTGATTTAATAATTAATTCACAAAGAGGAGGTTCTATTATGGATTATGATGTAATTGTTGTCGGCGGCGGACCGGGAGGGTATACTGCCGCAATAAGGCTTGCTGATTTAGGCAAAAAAGTTGCAATAGTGGAAGAAAATTCCCTTGGAGGCACTTGCCTCAATCGTGGATGTATACCTACAAAGGTATATGCCCATGCTGCAGAACTTATAAATTCTATAAAGTCTGCAAATGATTTTGGCATAGCAGCAGAATACAATTTAGATATTGATAAGATGCGAAAGAAAAAAGAGCGCGTAGTAAAAAGACTTGTAGCAGGTGTTGGCTATCTTATGAAATCCCATAATATTGATGTAATCAATGGCAAAGCTACATTCTTGGACAAAAACACAATCCAGGTAGATAAAAAATATACTGCCGAAAATTTCATAATAGCGACAGGGTCTAAAACATTTGTACCACCAATACCGGGTACCGATGATCCTGGAATGATGATAAGCGATAAGGCACTAGAACTTGAAAACGTTCCGGAAAGAATCGTTATTGTAGGCGCAGGCATAATCGGCCTTGAATTTGCCAACATTTATAGTACTCTGGGTAGCAAAGTAACCGTAATAGAAATGCTGCCTGAGCTTTTGCCGATGATTGATAGGGATATCGCCGATATAATGCAAAAGGCTTTAAGAAATAAGAAGATAGACCTGCATTTAAATAGCAAAGTTGAAAGGATAGAAGCTGGTCCTGCTGTGGTTTATTCAGAAAATGGGACATCACTTAAAGTTGATTGCGACGCAGTTTTGATGGCAGTTGGTAGGGTTGCAAATGTAAACGGCATTGAAAACCTGGGCCTTGAAATGGATAGAAAGGGCATCAAAGTAGATTTACATATGAAAACCAGCATAGATAATATTTATGCTATAGGTGATGTAACAGGAAGTATACAGCTTGCTCACGTGGCATCATATGAAGGAATAATAGCTGCTCACAATATTGCCGGAGAAGCAAAGGAAGCCGATTTAAATGCAGTTCCAAGTTGCGTCTATACGGAACCTGAAATAGCCTGGGTTGGTTTAAATGAAAAGCAAGCAAAAGAGAAGTATGGTGAAATAAAGATAGGAACATTTCCATATTCTGCTTTGGGCAGAGCCATGACAATGGGCGAAAGCGAAGGCTTAATTAAAATAATTGCTGAAGGAAAATATAATCAGATAGTGGGTATGCAGATTATAGGAAAAGATGCAACAGAGATGATTCACGAAGGGGTCCTGGCAGTAAAAGAAGAATTTACTGCAGAGGAGCTGGCGGATACAATTCATGCACATCCTACACTTTCTGAAGGAATTAAAGAAGCGGCTGAAGACATCTTGGGCATGCCAATAAACAAAGGTTAAAATTAAATACAGCCAAATATTTACTTAAAATAGGGACGTTAACGTCCCTATTTTATATGTGAATTTTTTCGCTTAATTTTGTAATTTACAAATATTTTGCTATAATTTAATTATAGAAGGGAGGGATATTATATGAAAGATACTTCAGAGCTCATTAAAAAGGCATGGACTGACTTTACCGAGCATGGAATATTAAAATCTGATGTTATAAAAAAAGATGTGGCAGATTCATGGAAAATATGTAAGTCAGCAGGGGTTGATCCGTTAGGCGGTGCCGGCGCAGTTTTAGATAAAACAGCACTTAAAAAACGTCTGAAAGAAAATGAGAATTTAATTAAAATTGCTCATCCTATAATGGAACAAATTTACAATCAGGTAAGGGGTTCAGGCTTTGTAATCGTTTTGACTGATAAAGACGGCTATCTTATTGATAGAATAGGTGACGAAGGAATAATGGGCGAAGCTAGAAAAATGAATTTTGTTGAAGGAGCCCTATGGACAGAAAACGCAGTAGGAACTAACGCTATCGGTATGGCTCTGCGCCTTGATAAGCCCATACAGCTTGTAGGAGCTGAACATTACTGCATAACACATCAAACGGGAACCTGCTCTGCCGCCCCTATTCATGACGAAAACGGTCAACTCATAGGTTGCCTGAACATGACAGGATTAAAGGAAGCCGCTCATCCCCATACTCTTGGTATCGTCCTTGCGGGAGCTTATTCGATAGAAAAGCAGCTTGCATTAATAAGATCTAATCAAATCATTGATACAGCCTTCAATTCTATAAACGAAGGGATACTTATTACAGATGGCAAGCTAAACTTAATTCTGGCAAATAAATCAGCTTTAAAAATATTGGGTATCGAACAAGATCAAATATTCCATATTCCCATAGTTTCTCTAATACAGAATCATGAATCAGTTGATGAGATTATGACCTCCTTGAAGCCTATTTTCGATGCTGAATGCACATTTTGCACAGGAAGCAAGACTGTTAGGACAACTGCTAATTTTGTACCAATTCTTGATACCTCAGGAATATCAGGGCTTGTAGTGACATTTAAAGAAGAAAAATACGTGCATAGATTTGTAAACAAGATTGCAGGGTATAGAGCAAACTATATATTCGAAGATATAATAGCAGTAAATCCAAACATGAAAAAAGTCATTGAATCTGCCCGTAAAGCTTCTATAACCGACTGCAATATTCTAATAACCGGCGAGAGCGGTACAGGCAAAGAACTTTTTGCTCAGGCGATCCATAACAACAGCAAAAGGGCAAAAGGTCCCTTTGTAGCTGTAAATTGTGCTTCCCTGCCTAAGGACCTGGTAGAAAGTGAATTATTCGGATATGAAAAAGGGGCGTTTACCGGTGCAAATAAAGAGGGCCATCCCGGAAAGTTTGAACTTGCGGACGGTGGAACAATATTTTTAGATGAAATTGGGGAACTTCCGATTGAGATACAGCCTAAACTCTTAAGAGTGCTTGATAATCATAAAATCTCAAGGGTAGGCAGCACCCACGAGCGTCAAGTAGATGTAAGAGTGCTAGCTGCTACAAATAAAAATTTAAGAAAAGAAGTTGATAATAAAAATTTCAGAGATGATCTTTATTACAGATTAAATGTGATAAATATTACTATACCGCCGCTTAGAAACAGAATGGAAGATGTTAGGGTATTGGCCAATGTGTTTTTAAGCAGATTAAATAAGGCAAATCCGGGAAATCACAAGGAATTTGATAAGAATTTTATAACTAAACTTGAAAGATATTATTGGCCGGGAAATGTTCGAGAACTACAAAATGTTATAGAACGAGCGTATTATCTGACCGACGGAAAATTAATTACAGAAGAATATTTACCGGAAAATATATCAATAGGTCTGAAAAATGAAGACCCAAGATTAAAAGATAACATAATACCGCTGAAAATTATTGAAGAAAGAAGTATTAAAAATACCTTGGCAGCTTCTGGAGGAGATATTTTAAAGACAGCTGAAATGTTGAATCTAAGCAGAGCTACAATATATCGCAAAATAAAGAAATATAATATTGACGTAAATAGTTACAAAAATCAAAGTTAAGACAAATTAGTATCATTTTGAGAAAATACTAATACTTACTTTAAAGTAATCTCAAATTGAGACAAATTATTTTGTATCAAAATGAGATTACTGTTTTTACAAATGGCGAAAACCCCGATAATCGGGGCTTTGTTTTTTTGGCACGATACTTGCTTGATTTATGTAATGGAGGGAGGCGGTATTTATTAAACGTTTCATTATAGAATTTGGTTATGGCATAGATTTACATGGTCAAGACGTGACTAATGCGGCCAAGAAAGCTGTAAAAGATGCAATTTCTCATAGCTGTTTATCAGGACTTGTGGAGATATTAGATGTTAAATTAGATGATGTGATTGTAGATGTAACAGTTGCGGTATCAAAGCCGGAAGAAATTCGGGAGGAGGTGATAAAATCTGTTTTGCCTATCGGCAAAAAGAAAGTTACGGCAGTAAAAGGAGGTATGAGAGTATCAGGGATTTTTATACCGGGTTTTGAAGACAAGGATGATACTGTAGAAGTTGCTGTGGCATGTGTAACAGTTGGCATAGAAGATAAGAATTTACAAAAATAAATTTTGGGGAGGCTTGATTTTATGGACTTTTCAAAAGAAATTTTGCTTGATATGTATACCAGAATGCTTAGAATAAGAAAATTCGAGCTAAAAGCAGCTGAATTATTCGCCGCAGGCGAACTAGGCGGATTTGTGCACTTATATGCAGGAGAAGAAGCAACAGCCGTTGGCGTGTGCGAAAACCTTTCGGATGATGATTACATTACCAGTACCCATAGAGGCCATGGACATGTTATAGCAAAAGGCGGAGAGCCTAAATATATGATGGCTGAACTTTATGGCAAAGAAACCGGGTATTGCAAAGGAAAGGGCGGTTCGATGCACATAGCTGATGCCACAAAGGGCATATTAGGTGCAAATGGTATAGTTGGTGCAGGATTGCCTATTGCTACAGGAGCGGCTCTTTCTATAAAGCTTAGAGGAAGCGATCAAGTGGCTGTATGCTTCTTTGGCGATGGTGCATCTAACCAAGGGACATTTCATGAATCAATGAACATGGCATCTGTGTGGAAACTACCGGTAGTCTATATATGCGAGAATAATCTGTATGGTGAGTTTACAAGTCAGAAAGACCATCAAGCCATAACTGATGTAGCGGATAGAGCGATAGCGTATGGTTTTCCGGGAATTACCGTAGATGGTAATGATGTATTGGCTGTTTATGAAGCAACAAATGAAGCAATAAAAAGAGCAAAGGACGGAGCAGGACCGACTCTCATAGAATGCAAGACCTATAGACTTAGAGGACATTTTGAAGGCGATCCGCAGCTTTACAGAAGCAAAGAAGAAGTAGAAGAATGGGCTAAAAAAGATCCAATACCAAGATTTGAAAAGTATCTCCTGGAAAATAATATAGCAAGCGAGGAAGAAATTAAAAAAATACAAAATAATATAGATCAAGAAATCGAAGACGCAGTAAAATTTGCAAAAGAAAGTAAAGAGCCCGAAGAAAAAGCAGCGGTTGAAGATGTTTACACAGATATTGTGGAGGAGGTGCGGGTAAGGTGAGAAAGATGAATTTTGCCCAAGCTATAAACGAGGCGTTAAGAAATGAACTAAAAAGAGATCCTAAAGTATTTTTAATGGGTGAAGACGTAGTTCACGGAGTTTTCGGAGTGACGGCTGGTTTAATAGATGAGTTTGGCAAAGAAAGGGTAAGAAATACACCTATTTCCGAAGAAGCTATTGCAGGCGGAGCAGTTGGAGCTGCAGCTGCCGGCAGCAGGCCTGTAGCCGAGATTATGTTCATAGATTTTGCCACAGTTGCAATGGATCAAATCGTAAATCAAGCTGCCAAAATGCGCTATATGTTTGGCGGCAGAATAACACTTCCTATAACCTTTAGAACCATGGTGGGTGCAGGCATACAAGCGGCAGCTCAGCATTCCCAAAGCCTTGAAGCATGGTTTACTCATGTGCCGGGCCTTAAGGTGGTCTACCCATCAACTCCGAAGGATGCTTTAGGTCTTACGATAGCCGCAATAAGGGATGACAATCCAGTGATAGTGTTAGAACATAAGCTTTTGTATGCTATGGAAGGAGAAGTTCCCGACGAAAATGAGCCTATTCCCATTGGCGTAGCTGATATTAAAAGAGAAGGTAAAGATGTGACCATTATTGCAACCGGTATGATGGTTCACAAAGCGCTAAATGCTGCAAATCAACTGGCATCAAATGGTGTCGAGGCCGAAATAGTGGATCCAAGAAGCCTGTTTCCAATAGATAAGGATATGATTTACGATTCTGTAAAAAAGACACATAAAGTAGTTATAGTAAGCGAAGAAGTAAAAAGAGGTGCCTGGACGGCTGAGCTTGCATCTATGATTGCGGAAGATGTATTTGATTATTTAGATGCCCCAATTATGAGAATAGGAGCACTGAATACCCCTATACCTTTTTCTAAAACTCTTGAAAATTTTGTTGTGCCAAATGAAACAGATATTATCAAAGCAGTCCAAGCTATAGTGTGAAGCTTGCAGAGGGGAGACCCTCTGCCCCTCTGCAAGAAAGGAGGACATCTATGACAAGCATAGGAATAATCGCAAATCCTGCATCAGGAAAAGATATAAGAAGACTTGTATCTCATGCAACAGTAATAGATAACAATGAAAAGGTCAATATTGTTGAGAGAATAATTTTAGCTGCCCAGCATTTTGGAGTAGACAGTGTTTACATTATGCCGGATACGTTTCACATAGGCCTGAAAGCAATAGATGCATTGGTTTCGTTAAAACAACTTAAATGCAATGCTGAGGTAATAGAACAAGAAATAACTTACAGCATTGAAGATACAATAAAAGCAACTATAGAGATGGAAAAAATAGGAGTCGGATGCATCGTTTCACTAGGAGGAGATGGAACCAATAGAGCAATTGCGAAGGCTATAGGCGATACTCCACTACTTCCGATATCGACAGGTACAAATAATGTGTATCCGGAAATGATCGAAGGGACATTAGGAGGAATGGCTGCAGCTATTACCGCTTCCAAAAAGTATGACTTAGCGTGCTTTTGCGATAAAGATAAAAGAATAGAAGTTTATAAAAACGGTGAAATGTTAGATATAGCTCTTATTGATGCTGCAGTTTCTAGAGAGAATTTTGTAGGATCCCGTGCCATTTGGGATATATCGACAATATCAGATATTTTTGTAACGCGAGCGCACCCATGCTCAATAGGACTCTCTTCGATAGCAGGATGTTTTATGAAAGTTTTGCGCGAAGATGAGTTTGGGCTCCATGCAAGGATTGGCGATAATGGAGGGAAAGTGGTAAGCGCACCGATTTCTGCAGGTGTAATAAGAGATGTAAGTGTTTTGGAGTACGAAAAAATGTACTTAAGCAAAGAATATTCCTATGTGATGGAATTTGCAGGTACTTTAGCATTAGATGGCGAAAGAGAAATATTTGTCAAGAAAGGCCAAAAATTGAATATTAAACTTACAAGAAACGGACCTTTGAGAGTAGATGCAAAAAAAGCATTAGAAATAGCGCAGGAGTCGGGATTTTTCGTAAAGGAGTGAGAACATGGCGGTAAATGTTGTTATGCCAAAACTTGGCCTTACAATGACTAAAGGAACTTTAAATAAATGGCTTATAAAAGTAGGAGATAAGGTAAAAAAAGGAGATGCGGTAGCTGAAATATCTTCCGAAAAAATTACAAATGTCGTAGAAGCCCCGGCTGATGGTATCCTTGGCAAAATCCTAGTTAACGAAGGGGAAGAAGTGCCTGTAGCAACACCCATAGGTATAATTATCAGCGAAGGAGAAAAATTAGACGAAATCCCTAAAGCAGCGGCAAAAGAAGAAGCGGTTACCCCACCGTCTGAAGGCTTCATAAAAGCCACCCCTATCGCAAAGAAATTGGCAAAAGAAAATGGCCTTGACTTATCTCAAATTCAGGGGACAGGCCCCGGAGGCAGAATAACGGAAGAGGATGTAAAGAACTATATGGCATCAAAGACTGCCGGCACCAAAGAAAAGGAAGAAAAAGCTGAAGTAGAAAAAATTCCTATGGACAACATGCGAAAAATAATTGCTCAAAGGATGAAGCAAAGCTGGACACAGGCACCTCATGTCACAGAAAATATAAAAATTGATGCGACAGAAATGGTAGATTTTAGAAGTAAACTAAATATGAATGAGGGAATTAAAATAACCTTCACCGACATAATAGTAAAAGCCTGTGCTATAGCTATTAAAAAATATCCCAATATAAATTGGTCTACCGATGGAGAATTTATAATCAAAAATAAGAATATCAATATCGGCGTAGCAGTGGCGTTGGAAAATGGATTGATTGTTCCTGTGGTAAGGGATGTAGATAAAAAATCTCTTAAAGAAATATCTGATTGCATCAAGGATTTAAGCATAAGAGCTAGAGAAAATAGACTGCAACCTGATGAAACAATAGGAGGCACCTTTACGGTAACTAATCTTGGAATGTACGAAATTGACAGCTTTACGCCAATAATTAATCCACCTGAAAGCGCAATATTAGGCGTAAATCGGATTTATCAAGAACCTGCCGTGATAAACGATAATATAACCATACGTCAAAGCATGATCCTTAGCCTGTCTTTTGACCACAGAATCATAGACGGAGCTGCAGCAGCGAAATTCTTGCTTTATTTAAAACAAGTCCTGGAAAATCCTGCCACGCTAGCGCTATAAGTCCGAAATAAAAATTATAAAAGAAGGAGGTGTGAAAATATGCAAAAACCAATATTTAAAAACCTTCTTCAAGTAGGCATAGTGGTAGATGATCTAGATAAATACTTGAAAAAGTATTATGATGAATACGGAATAGGGCCATGGGTAATTCTAGATTTCAACAAAGATACCGTAAAAAATATGACTATAAAGGGTAAACGTGTAGATTACGCAATGAGACTTGCTACTTGTGATTTTAGTGGAATTCAATGGGAACTTATACAACCTCTTGATGACAAATGCGTATATTACGACTTTCTAAAAACCCATGGACCGGGAATTCATCACGTGGCACTTGGCATAGATAATTATGACGATGTTGTTAAATTCCTTGCAGATAAAGGTATCCATGAACTTCAAGGCGGAAATTACATGGGGCTGCAATATACCTACTTTGACTTAACAGACGAGCTGGCGCTAATAGGCGAAATATATAACGGAGAAGTAGTAATGCCGGAAGATGCGCCGACTTATCCGCCAAAATGCTAAAACTATTTATTTATTAAATTTATACATTAAAGAGATCTTAAGAAGATAGCGTCATATCGAACATGACACTATCTTCTTTGCTTATTTTCGCAAATCAGACGCAAGTTTATGAGCGAAAAGTCCTTCAAGTTCTGCAAGCTCGGATGCGATAGGAGCAAGTTCTTCTGCCCCCTCAGGTGAGATTTGTTGATAGCTTGCAACCTTTAAAAATGTGCCAACCCATACTCCGCCTGTGTAGCGGGCGGCTTTCATAGTGGGAAGGATATGATTTGTTCCTGAAACATAATCTCCAAATACTTCTGCCGACCATGGTCCTATAAACAATGAACCATAATTATAAAGTTTTGGAATTAGCAGGTTTACATCTGATACTTGTAATTCAAGGTGCTCAGGTGCGATTTTATTTGAAAGTTCAATAGCTTCGCTGATATTGTCTGCAAAATATATTGTGCCATTGTTTTCCCATGAACGTTTTGCAACAGATTGTGTAGGAAGATCATTTAAGTAAGTTTTTAAATACTCTAGAACCTCTTGAATGAGGTTTTCATCTAGCGATATTAATATTCCCCTAGCATTTGGGTCGTGTTCGGATTGAGCCAAAAGGTCTGCAGCGATGAAAGCGGGATTTGCTGTTTTATCTGCGATTATCAGCACTTCACTGGGGCCTGCTATAAAATCTATTCCCACACTGCCGCTGACTTGCCTTTTCGCTTCAGTTACCCATTGATTTCCCGGCCCCACTACAATATCTACAGGTGCAATACTTTTTGTGCCAAAAGCAAGAGCACCGATAGCATGTGCCCCACCCATACAGTAAATTTCATCAGCACCTGCCATATCCATTGCAACAAGCGTTGCAGGGTGAATTGTACCGATAGATTTATCAGGCGGAGAGCAAGCTATTACCCTTTCTACGCCGGCTACTTTGGCCGGAATAATAGACATAAGCGCAGATGAAGGAAGGGGATACCTTCCCCCCGGAACATAAGAACCTGAAGATGAAACAGGAATTATTCTGTGCCCTACGGTAACACCGGCAGATAATTCTATCTCCAAAGGCTTTATCGCTTCTTTTTGATATAAAGCAAATTTTTTTATGCGATAAGCCGCTGTTTCTAGTGCTTTTATATATTCAGAATCTATATGTTTATAGGCATCTTGAATTTGCTTTGAGGAAATCCTCAGATTTTCACTTTGATAGTTATCAAATTTTCTGCAAAATTCAAGCAAAGCTTCATCACCGTTTTTTTGTATTTGCAAAAGTATATCTGACACCTTTTCTCTTATCTGGCTATTATTTTCGGACTTAATCTCAGAATTAGGTTTCTTTATTATTTTTATACTCATCTACCTGCCCCCCGCTCATTTTATTACTCATTTTTTAAAAGCATACCATGTATTTACAGCATTTTCAATTATAACCCATTTTACATTAACCACATTTTAATATTGTTATATTTATAAATTATGTATAAAATAAAAGGAGCTCATACAAGATAGGAGAAGATGCCGATGGCGTTAAATGAAAGATTGATTGAATTTATGAATAAAGAGGCATATAAGCCGATGACACCGGAAGAGCTTATTTCCGCCTTAAACGTTGATAAAAGCGAAATTGATCAGTTGATAAAAGCATTGGATTATATGGAAAAGAATGGCCTGGTGGTAAAAAACAGAAGGGGAAGGTATGGCGTTCCGGAAAAAATGAATTTAGTCGCCGGAAAAGTAGAAGCCCATCCGGCAGGATATGCCTTTTTGATTCCTAACAATCCTGAAATTGAAGATGTTTATATAGCCCGTGAAGACATGAATGGAGCCATGCATGGGGATATAGTGCTGGCAAGACTTAAAATAGCCCCTAAAGGAGCTCATAAAAAGCAGGGAGAAGTAATACGAATCTTGAAAAGGGCTAATAACAAGATAGTAGGAACTGTAGAGAGAGGCAAGAACTTCATATTTGTAGTTCCTGACGACAAACGAATATTTTATGATGTATTTATCCCAAAAAATAAGGCACGAGGAGTTAAAAACAGGCAGAAGGTTGTAGTAAAAATAACCGAATGGCCGGAAAGACATAGAAATCCCACAGGGGAAATAATCGAAGTACTTGGCTATCAAGATGAGCCTGGTGTAGATGTGCTTTCTATTATAAAAAAATATGATCTACCCTTGGATTTCCCGCCAAAAGTTGTAAAGCAGTTGGCAGAGATACCCGATAAAGTCAGAGAAGAAGATCTTGCCAAAAGAGAAGATTTTCGCCACCTAAAAATCGTCACTATAGATAACGAAGATGCAAAAGACCTGGATGATGCAATTTCAATCGAAAAGACAGAGGATGGCTACAGACTCGGAGTTCATATTGCGGATGTAAGCTACTATGTAAAAGAAAGGAGCCCATTAGATAAGGAAGCACTAAGAAGAGGCTGCAGTGTATATCTTGTAGACAGAGTAGTTCCCATGCTTCCGACTAAACTATCAAATGGAATATGCAGCTTAAATCCAAGTGTAGACAGGCTTACCATGAGCGTAGTTATTGATTTTGATAAAAACGCTGAAATCTTAAGCTACACTATAACACCTGGAATTATAAAAACATGTGAAAGAATGACATATACTCAGGTCAACAAAATATTAGAAGATGAAGACCCTGAGTTTATAAAACGTTTTGATTACCTCGTAGAGGATTTTATCTTAATGAAGGAACTGGCCGGAAAGCTTACAGCTAAGCGATTTGCAAGAGGCAGTCTGGATTTTGATTTAGATGAGGCAAAAGTTATTTTGGATGAGAACGGAAAACCGATTGATGTAGCCAAAGAAGAGCGAAGAATAGCAAGCCGCATAATTGAAGAATTTATGATTGCTGCAAATGAAGTAGTTGCAGAGCATATGTTCTGGCTAAAAACTCCGTTTATTTACAGAGTTCATGAAACACCGGATGAAGAAAAAATTGAATCTTTAAGAGAATTTCTCTATAATTTAGGTTATACAATAAAAGGCAATAGCAATATAGTAAAACCAAAATCACTACAGCAAGTTTTGGAGAAAGCTAAAGGAAAACCAGAAGAACGCCTTGTAAATACCATGGTTCTTCGTTCACTAAAAAGAGCCCGATATAGCGAGATAAATTTAGGGCATTTTGGCCTCGCTTCCCCTTACTATACGCATTTTACTGCACCGATCAGGCGATATCCTGACCTGGAGATACACCGAATCTTGCGAGAACTGCAGGAAAATAAACTTGATTTAAAGCGCCAAGAAAAACTAAGTAAAACAGTCGAAAAGGTTGCAAAAATTTCATCAGAAAGAGAACGAATTGCTGATGAGGCTGAAAGAGAATCCGTAGATCTTAAAATTGCCGAATATATGTCTACTAGAATTGGAAATGTTTATGAGGCAATTATTTCCGGCGTAACACCTTTTGGTATATTTGTAGAACTGGACAATACAATCGAAGGCCTTGTTCATGTAAGCAATATCGAAGATGACTATTACAATTTTAACGAAAAAAACATGACACTTCGAGGAGAAAGGACAGGAAGAGTATTTAAAATAGGAGATATTGTAAAAGTAAAAGTTTATAAAGTAAATATTGCCGAGCGCCAAATAGATTTTGTGCTAGCGGAGTAGAATATACAATAAAACTTGCTTGAAAAATTTCTTAGCATATGATAATATTATAAACACATGCAAGCCGAAGTGGTGGAACTGGCAGACGCGCTGGACTCAAAATCCAGTGGTAGCAATACCATGCGGGTTCGATTCCCGCCTTCGGCACCAGATGCGACAAGTAATGCAGGGCTTGGACGAAAACACCAAAGCTCTGCTTTTTTAGTTTTTGGTTGGAATCTTGACCGCTGGAAGATCAGCAAAACCAAATGCTATTTAAATTTTTGCCCACAACATATAGGGAGGCACGGTAAAATTGAATATTGAAGGAGAACTCATATACCGGGCAAAAAGAGGGGATATGTCTGCGTTTGAAGACTTGATTTCCGGTTATGAGAAAAAAGTCTACAATACCGTGTATAGGTTTTTTAATAACGCCGAAGATGCAATGGATGTAAGCCAGGAAATCTTTATTAAAATATTTACCTCCCTTGATAAATTCCGAGGAGAATCAAGTTTTTCCACCTGGCTGTATCGAATTGCTGTAAATACTTGCATAGATTTTTCAAGAAAACATAGAGAAGCTACTCTCCCCATCCATGAAGAATCAGAAATACATAATCATTTAAATCTGGGAACGCCGACCCAACTGCCTGAAGAATTTATAGAAAATAAAGAGATAAGACAAGCTATAGCAGATGCAATTAATATGCTGCCTGAAGAGCAAAAAATATGTGTAATACTAAGAGATGTTCAAGGCTTTAGTTATGCAGAAATCGGCGAAATTTTAAATTGCTCCTTAGGTACCGTGAAATCAAGGTTGTATAGAGGTCGCAGAAATCTGAGAGAATTGCTTAAAGACATGGGGATTTTTTCTCAAGCACCATCTGACGGCGAGCTTCAAAGGGGGGAGCAACATGGCCGCATGTAAGGACTTTAGCGACTTAATCGATAAATATGTGGACGGCTTTGCAAGTCCGGAAGAAAAGAAATTACTGGAAGAACATCTTAAAGTCTGCCCAAATTGCAGACGTGAAGTAGAAGAACTCAGACAAACTGTGGCTTTAACAAACTTAGTGGGCGAAGTAGAAATGCCGCCGAATTTTTCCATCAATCTTTCGGAAAAAATTAATGAGATTTCCAAAACGCAAAGGTCTTCAAAAAAATCATTCTCCGGCCTGCTCCTTAATTTCTATCAATCCCATAAGAGGGAATTTACTGCTGCCGCAGGCATAATAGTAATTTTTACGCTTATTTTCACGTTCTATAATTTAGGGAAAAACTCTAATATGAACTATGCTTCAAAAGAAAGCCCACAAGCTGCTGCTGAAAATACAACAGGCACTAAGCCTGAGGCCAGAAGCCTTAAAGCAGATGAGAGCTTAAAAAGTTTTGCAGCTATTGCAGAAAGCGATACAGCAATGCAGAAACGCTTAACAAAAAGCATCACAATTTCGATAAATACAGAAGAATTAAGCGGAAAAACAGAACAAATTGTGAATCTTGCCGAAGAAGCAGGGGGTTATATAGAAAACAGCAAGATCGAAATGAAAGGCACAAATAAAACACCTGAGAGAGCCTCAATAGACGCAAGAATTCCGGAGGCAGAGGTTGATAAAATTATGGAAACCTTTAAAACCGAGAAAAACATCCTAAGCTGGAATGTTGAAACAAAAGATATCAGTAAGGATTATGATAACACTCTTGAAAAACTAGATTATCTGCGTCAATATGAGCAAGAACTGACTTTGATACTTCAAAAAGCAACTGGTACAAGCGAAATAATTGAGATACAAAAAGAGCTTTATAATACTCGCAGCAAGATTATTGATTTAGAAAATCAATTGGCTTTATGGGATGAAGATATAGAGCTGCCCCATGTAAACATAACTATAATAAAGAGTGAGAAGCCATAGAAAAAGAAACTGGATCTAAAATACAAAGATTTATAGATTTTTATTTTCTTTGCAGGTTTTTTAAAAATTTTGGTGAAATAATAATAAAACAGGCATTATAGATACGGAATGGAGGAGCCAGTTTGAAAAAAATGCTTTTAATAGATGGAAACAGTTTGCTGCATAGGGCTTTTCACGCGCTGCCTCCGCTTAGAACATCTAAGGGAGTGCCCACTAATGCAGTATATGGCTTCCTGAATATGCTGCTTAGGATTTTACAAGAAGAACAGCCTGACTATGTAGCAGTAGCCTTTGATAAAAAAGGGCCGACTTTTAGACATGAAGAATTTGTTGAGTATAAAAGCACACGTCCGCCTACTCCGGAAGAATTAATAGGCCAGTTTGATCTTTTAAAAGAGATATTAAAGGCCATGAACATCACTTTTTTTGAAATCGACGGGTACGAAGCAGATGATATCATAGGCACTATTTCAAAGAAAGGCGAGAAAGAAGGAATTTCCTCTATAATTGTAACCGGAGATAAAGATGAGCTTCAACTTATATCTCGCAATATTAAAGTCCTGGTTACCAGAAAGGGCATATCAGACATAGAGGCTTACGACCTTGAAAAAATAAACTCGAAGTATGGAATTTCTCCTGAAGCTATAACGGACTTAAAAGGTTTAATGGGAGATAAATCCGACAACATCCCGGGCATACCGGGAATCGGTGAAAAAACAGCTGCAAAGCTTCTTCAAGAGTTTGGCAGTCTTGAAAATGTATTGGAGAACTTTGATAAACTGAAAGGTAAATTAAAAGAAAACATACAAAAATATGCCGATCAGGCGAAAGACAGCAAATACTTGGCAACTATTGTGACAAATGTACCCTTGGAATTTGATTTTGACGATATTAAATATCGTGAACCTGACTATGACAAGTTAATGAATTTGCTTAGAGAATTAGAATTTTACAGCTTGATTGACCGCCTATCTAAAAATACTAAAGACAATAAAAATATCAAGGAAACCGAAAATACAGCAGATATGAATTTTGCAGAAAATAACAGTTCCCTTGAGGACGTAATAAAGTTAGCAGCTATAGAAAAAAGACTTTCGATTCTTGTAGATGCAAAAAAGAAGAACCTTAAATCTTATAAGATAGATGGACTGTATATTTGTGCCAAAGATGAATATGCTTTTGTATCTGGAGAGTTACTTGAGAAAAGCGATGTTAGGAAAACGCTAAAACAACTTTTAGAAGATCCTGCAGTATATAAAATTACACATGATAGTAAATTTATAAGAAATGCGCTAAGACAACTAGATATCGATTTTAAATGCCAATTCGATACAATGCTTGCCGCCTACCTTTTGGAATCTTCACGGCCAAGATATGACGTACCCCTACTGGTAACTGAATATTTAGGAGCTGCGATGCCGGATACAGCAAGTTTTACAGAGCAAATAATTCATATGTTTGCTTTAAAGGATGTAATGGATGATAAAATTAAAGAGTATGATATGAGTAAACTTTTATACGAAGTTGAGATACCCCTTAGCGTTGTCTTATCAGACATGGAACATGCAGGGATAAAAGTAGACCTGGGCAAACTCCAGGAACTTTCTGCTAAATTTGGAGAAAAATTAGATCTCCTCACAAAGGAAATTTATGAGCTGGCAGGAACTGAATTTAACATAAATTCGCCAAAACAGTTAGGTGAAATCCTATTTGAAAAGCTTTTATTGCCGGTAATTAAAAAAACCAAAACCGGATACTCGACAGATGCCGAGGTGTTGGAGAAATTGAGACCTTTACACCCTATAATCGATAAAATTTTAGATTATAGGTTCGTAATGAAGATGAAGTCTACATATGCTGATGGCTTGGCTGCCTTAGTTGATAAAGAAACCTCTCGAATCTATACCAGCTTTAATCAAACGGTGACAACTACAGGACGTATAAGCAGTACAGAACCAAACCTCCAAAATATACCGGTAAAAACAGAGGAAGGCAAGCATATTCGAGGAGTTTTTACTGCCGACGGGCCGGGGCACCTTCTTTTATCAGGTGATTATTCTCAAATAGAACTGAGGGTTTTAGCACATATGTCAGAGGATCCCGGTCTTATAGATTCATTCCTTAAGGGAGAGGATATACACACAAGAACGGCCAGCGAAGTTTTTGGCGTGCCGCTAGAAGAAGTAACACCTTCCCTTAGAAACAAGGCAAAAGCGGTGAATTTCGGTATTATATATGGTATAAGTGATTATGGGCTTGCGCAAAACCTTGGGATATCAAACCAAGAAGCTAAAGAGTATATAGATGCGTATTTTAAAAGATATCCAAAGGTAAAAGATTTTATACGCGAAACAATTGCATCTGCTAGAATACAAGGTTATGTTACCACATTGCTTAACCGCCGCCGCTACATTCCTGATATTAACAGTAAAAATTATCACCTTAGGTCTTTTGCAGAAAGGACAGCAGTAAATACTCCCATTCAAGGCAGTGCAGCAGACATTATAAAAATTGCTATGGTTAATGTTTATAAGGCGTTAAAAGAAAATGGGTTAGGTGCAAAAATACTTTTACAGGTTCATGATGAGCTTATATTAGACAGCAGGCAAGAAGAATTGTCTAAGGTAAAAGACATCCTTAAGGATTGCATGGAGCATGCCTTTTCGCTGAAAGTTCCCCTTACAGTGGATATCCATCAAGGGTATACATGGGAAGAGCTCTAGAGAGGAGAAATACTTTTGACGGTAATTGGTCTTACAGGAGGTATAGCCAGCGGTAAAAGTACTGTAACGGCATTGCTTAAAGAAAAAGGCGCTGCTATAATAGATGCAGACAAAATTGCACGAGAAATAATGTCAAAGGGCGAGCCTGCCTGGTTTGAAGTATTGAATTATTTTGGCGATGAGATATTAAATAATGATAGAAGCGATATAGATAGAAAGAAACTTGCACATATTGTATTTTCTGATAAAGCTAAGCTTGAAGTATTAAACAATATTACTCATCCTAAGATTATAGAAGAAATTAAAAGACAGGTTGAGGAATATAAAAAAGCAGGCAAAAAAATCATTGTAATTGATGCGGCACTACTCATAGAAACAGGTCTTGATAAAATCGCAGATGAAGTATGGGTGGTTGCAGCTAATGAGGATATTCAGCTTCAAAGGCTTATGGCACGAGAAAAAGACATTACAAAGGATGAAGCTTTAAAAAGAATAAAATCTCAGATGCCACTAGCCGAAAAACTGAAATTTGCAGATAGAGTCATAGACAATAACTCAAGTATTGAAGAAACAAAAAAGCAAGTAGACAAAATGTGGACTAAAATCTCATGAAGAGATTTAGATTTTGAAATGGCAGGTGAATACCTATGGATCAAGGAGTTTTAATTATCTTAGCAATACTTGTCTTAGGCGTTCTATCGAAGAACAATTCACTTGCTCTGGCAGCTGCGGTAGTTCTTACCTTACGGCTTGCCAATTTAAAGCAAGCGTTAATTTTTCTTGACAAAAACGCTTTAAAATGGGGTATAATCATTTTAACAATGGGCATCATAGCCCCCTTTGCAACTGGGGAAATTACCTCAAAAGATGTAAGCGATGCCATGAGAAATCCCTCGGCAATTGCTGCTCTTATTGCAGGAGCTGTTACTGTCATATTGTCGGGCAAGGGAACAGATTTGATATCAACAAGTCCCCAGATAGTTATAGGTATTATTCTTGGTTCTATTATAGGTGTAGCGTTTTTCAAGGGCGTTCCCGTAGGGCCACTTACAGCGGCAGGCATAGTCGCGGTAATTATGCAGTTCACAAAATGAAAAAAGAGAGGTTTGGCTTATGAAAGAACTCAAAAACTTAAATGATGTAAAAGATATTAAAATTGATCCTGAAAGACCGTTATTTTCAGCAAGTCATGATGAGATAATAGCAGGAATGACCACAGACATTTATTTTATCAAAACTATGGAAATATTAAGACATATGAATATTTCTCAAAAAGAAGTAGTGGCAGAAATATTTCCACGCAAACATGGGGTAATGTGCGGTACAGAAGAGGTTATAAATATTTTAAAAAACAAAAATGTAGAAGTCTATGCGGTGCCGGAAGGTGAGACATTCGAACCGAAAGATACCGTTGTTAGAATAAAAGGACCTTATGAGGAATTTGGCATATACGAAACCGCACTTTTAGGGGTTCTAGCTCATTCCAGCGCTTGGGCAACAGCAGCCAGAGCTTGTCGCGAAGCAGCAGGGGAGAGGCTTTGTATATGCTTTGGAGCAAGGCATGTTCATCCTGCGGTAGCACCTGTTATGGAGCGAGCAGCAATCATAGGTGGCGCCGATAATGCAAGCTGTATTTTGGCTGCAAAATTCCTTGGAAGAGAACCTTCCGGAACAATTCCACATGCAGCTATAATTATGGCGGGAGATACCGTTAAAATCGCAAAGGTCTATAATGAAATAATGCCGCCCGATTCCCCTAGAATAATTCTAGTAGACACTTTTAAAGATGAAGCCGAAGAAACAATAAATGTTGCAGAGGCACTCGGAAAGGACTTGCAAGGAGTTAGACTGGATACTCCCGGTGAGCGGGGAGGAGTCACGCCTGATTTGGTTTATGAAGTCAGAAAGCGACTGGACCTAAAAGGATATGATTATGTAAAAATCTTTGTATCGGGCGGTCTTACGCCGGAAAGAATAAAGGTCCTTATAGAAGCCGGTGCCGATGCTTTTGGTGTTGGCAGTTACATATCAGGAGCATCTCCTATTGACATGACCCTTGATTTAAAGATGGTAGACGGCAAACCTATCGCAAAACGAGGCAGAATTCCAGGAATGATAGATAATCCAAAACTTAAAAGAGTTAAATGATCTATTGAGGTTATTATGAATAAGAAAGCAGCGGGAGTAATCCTTATTATCCTAACAATATTTTTCAGTGGGGCATGCTCTAATTTGAGTAAATCTGGCTCTCAAAGTTCAAATGTCGAAAATGAACTAAGCAAAGCTGAAAAGCCTATAAGCGGTGGTACCATAAATCTTGCGGCAATGTCAAGTCTGAATTTAGATCCTTTAAATGCTGCAAATGAAGATGACAAAAATATTTTAAGCCTTATTTATGAAGGTCTTGTAAAAGTTGATGGGCAAGGTAAAATTCAGCCGGCACTTGCTGAAAATTGGCAGATAGATGAAACAGGAACCACATATACATTTAATCTTAGGCAGGATGTAAAATGGCACAGCGGCGAGAGTTTTTCTTCAAATGATGTAAAAGCTACTTTTGACAGGGTTCGTGAGCTGAAAAAATCGGCAAAAAGCAACACACAGGCCTTGTTTGCAGAATTTAATAATGTCCAAAGCTATGACGCACCCAATGCCGCAACTTTTGTAGTCCATTTATATAAGCCGGATCCGGATTTCCTTAACAAAATTACTTGCGGTATCATTCCAGCATCGTCTATTGAAGCTTTAAAGGCAAGCAACGCATCAGGTCAATCGTTTGCCGGAACAGGACCTTTTGAAATTGTCAGCAAAACCAGTGATTCAATAACATTAAAAAGGAACGAGTCTTACTACGATAAAAAACCTTATATCAAGGAAGTTAATATAAAAATCTTCCCAGATAAAGAAACGGCAAAAGAGGCTTTTATGAGCAGCTCTATAGATGTTATTGAAATCGGACAAGAAGATTATGATAAATTTAGCGAAGTAAAAGATAGTTACATGCTTCAATATCCTTCCAGATATTTTGAGTTTGTGGCTTTAAATCTTACAAACCCATTATTTAGCGATGCCAATGTGCGGCAAGCGATGTTAATGGGGATAGACCGCAACAGGATTCTTCAAGACACCATATGGGGAAGAGGACTTATTGTAGATGGGCCGATTCTGCCGTATTCATGGGCATTCAATCCTAATGCACAGCACATAGAATACAATAAAAAACTTGCAGCTGAAAAGCTTGAAGAATTAGGATGGAAAGATGAAAATGGTGATGGAATTTTAGAAAAGACTATTGGAACAAAAAAATACAAATTTGAATTTGAATTACTAGTTAATGCGTCAGATAGCGCCAGATATCAAGCTGCTTCTCATATAGCAGAAGACTTAAAAGAACTGGGGATTTCTGTAAAGATAACAAATCTAAACTGGGAAGAACTTCGAAGTAAAGTTATGAGCAAAAAGTACGAAGCGGCTATAATGGGATGGAAACTAGCGCCAAACCCGGATCTTGGAGTTATGTTTTCCAGCAGCGAGATAAAAAATGGCTATAATTTTGTTTCCTATTCAAGCAAAGAGCTTGATGATGTTTTAAACAAAATACAGACATCGCGGGATGAAAATAACAAAAAAGAGCTTTTATATAAGGCTTCAGAGATTATAAGCCGAGATTTACCTTATTTATTTCTATACAGTCCTAATGATATCTTGGCTCTAAATACTAGGGTAAAGGGTGTAAATCCAAATCCTATAAATGTATTTTACAATATAAGTGAGTGGTGGCTTAAACAATGAGTTTACCAAAGAAAAATGATTTTGACTCAAAAGATATACTTGCTATGACAATAGCGATTTTTGAGCTTTTACTGCCTCCGGTTTTTATTATGTTCGGGGCGGTTACGGCAATATATTTTCTGTTAAAACTGTTTATATAAAACAACAATACGAAAGCCGGTGCGCTGATGATAAAGCGACCGGCTTTTAAATAACTATTTTTCATATTTAGTTGGTGTATAAAATAAAAATGGTGCGGGCGATGGGACTTGAACCCATACGAGAAATTCTCACATGCCCCTCAAACATGCCTGTCTGCCGATTCCAGCACGCCCGCAGTGCCATAAAATATTATACCTTCTTATTGTTTTTCTGTCAATAGATTCCTACTCCGTTTTTATATGATTTATGTTATATGATTAAACAACATAACAATGCCCATTCCTACCAGAACTGTTGCAAACATGTTTTTTGTCTTATAAGCAATGGGAAAGGCTATTATCGAAGCAACCAGTAAAGGATTATAGAAAGAAATATTCAATCTTCCTCCATAAATAAATACACCTTGAAAAAGCAAAGCAGAAAGTACAGCTGCAGGAATGAACTTTAAAAACTTGACAAATAATTTTGGGATTTTCTTTTTTGAAAGAAGTGTGGCAGGCAGCATTCTTAAAAGATATGTTACAAAACCCATAGCAAGCACAAGATATAAATAACTTAAGCTAGTCCTCATCGTCAATAAACACTCCTATCACCGCTGCGATTATGGCGGCTAAAATAACATTCCAGTTTCCCGGCATTAGATATATCAAAATGATGGAAAGCAATCCTGATATTAACGACACAAAAATGAATTTAATATTTTTAAGCTGCATACATAACAAAGCAAGAAACATCCCAGGCAGTGCAAAATCAAAGCCGAGAGCTTTAGTATCCGGTATCAGATTACCAAATGCAGCACCTATAACGGTGCTTAAAATCCAACTTAGATAAGCGGTCATATAAAGACCTAAATAATAACTATGAGATAAAAAACCTTGTTCCGCATCAGTAATACTTACCGCAAAACTTTCATCAGTAATAAAAAAAGAAATGATGAGAATCAATTTTTGCTTTATATGCCGAAAATGCGGCGCTAGCGAAGCACTGAAAAGTAAATGCCTTAAATTTACCAAAAATGTAGTTATTATAATGGCGATGAAACTTGCATTTGACCTTATCATATCTATTGCTACAAATTGAGCTGAGCCTGCATAAACAAATACAGACATCAAACCGGTTTCAAAGGGAGTCAGGCCTGTATTAGATGCTGTAACACCCATTGCAAATCCAACTGGGATATACCCGAACACAATGGGTATAGCTCGTTTTATTCCAAAAATGAGATCGTTTTTCTCTTTGCTTTGCTGCATAACTGTTTTCATACCTTCTTTATAAGTGATACTTCTAAAAACATGCTATAATATAAGATAAGTGAATTTGTTTTCTATCTAAAAATCTAAATGTTATTTGAAAGGAGAGCCTCCGGTGAAAGCTTTATTAGTAATTGACATGTTAAATGATTTTATTGATGAAGACGGGGCATTAAGCGTTGGGCCTCAAGGTAAAGCCATTATAAATATTATAAAAGAAAAAATAAGCGAGTTTCGTAAAAATGAATACCCCATTATATTTATTTGCGATAACCATGAAAAAAATGATAAAGAATTTGAGATGTTTGCCCCTCACTGCATTGCCGGCACTGCCGGTGCAAAAATAATTAGTGATTTAGACGTAAAAGATGTGGATAAAGTAATATCAAAAAGACGCTACAGCGCCTTTTTCGGAACCGATCTGGATTTATATTTAAGAGAAAACAATATAGATGAAATATTTTTGACAGGTGTCTGCACCAACATTTGTGTTCTCTATACTGCTGCTGATGCGCGAAATTTAGCATATAAGGTGAGTATTTATAAAGACGCAGTTGCATCTTTTGATAGCACTGCCCATGATTTTGCTTTAAAAGAAGCAAAAAATACCTTAGGATGCAATATTATTTAATTTTGCCAAGCTTTATTCGACACTGTCATCCGAAAAACTGCGATCATCTGAAGGCTCTACAATTTCTATGTTATCCAATTGCGACTTTAGATTGACTTTCACAGAATCAATATAGAGCCTGCGAAGGTATGCCTGCTCTTGTTTTTCTTCAGGTGTAAGACCTTCGCCTTTTTGTTTTTTATAAAGTGCATTAATACGGGCTATCTGCTGGTCTGATATCATGAAAAACCCTCCTTTGAATTCCTAAAATGGCTTTTTTACTATATAATACAATTATAAAGATTTTCGAAAAAAATTCAAATCGGAGCGTAAAATGAATTTAAAATCTGAGATAATTCGCTTTTCAAAAGAAATAGGCATTGATAAAGTAGGTTTTGCGTCGGCAGATCCTTTTTTAAAAGAAAAAGAAATTTTGCAAGAAAGAAAGAGAAAGCAGCTAATTTCTCCTTTTGAAGAACAAGATATGGAAGCAAGATGCAATCCTCAAAGACTTCTTGACGGAGCTAAAACGATTATATGTTTTGCGATTGGCTATCTTATAGAACCTTCTGTAAAAAAAGAATTTTCTTCAGTTGATATACCTGAAGGCAAAATTTCCAAATATGCACAAATTAAAGACTATCATAATATTTTAAATGAAAAGCTTATCAGGATAGCAGATTTCATTTCAGAAAAAGAACCAGGCAAGTTTAAAATAATGGTAGATACAGGTGCGCTAATCGAAAGAGCTGCTGCAGCTCGTGCAGGAATAGGGTGGATTGGAGAGAATACCTGCCTTTTTACTCATGAATTCGGCTCATGGGTGTTCTTAGGGGAGATACTTACTGATATTGAGATTGAATCAGACGATCCGGCCGAAACTTATTGTGATAAATGCGGCCGATGCATAGCTGCCTGTCCTACAGGCGCATTGATAGAGCCTTTTAAGTTAAATCCACACAAATGTCTTTCTTATATCACACAAATGAGAGGGCAAATTCCAAAAGAATTCAGAGAAACTCTTGGAAATATGATTTTTGGGTGCGATATATGTCAAGATGTCTGTCCTTATAACAAGGATGTCAATATCCCAAATCACCAGGAATTTTTTCCGGATGTATCTTTAGAAAAAAATCTAGAAAAACTGGCAATTCTTAGCAAACAAGATTTTAATAGGATGTTTAAGCCTGCAGCAGCCGGCTGGCGAGGCAGAAATATTATTCGAAGAAATGCCATATGCGCTCTGGGAAACATAAGGTATAAAGGGGCGATAAAAACTCTTGAGTATCTAACTACAGACCCTTCGGAAATAATAAGGGAACAAGTATCTTGGTCTCTTCGACAAATTATTCAGTCTGTATAGGCCCTTATTTCAATCCTGATGACACCATCTAAAGTTATTGATATAATAAAGTAACATATTTAATAAAGTGAACAGGTGATAAAATTGAGGCAAGTATATCTTGATAATAGTTCAACAACCAGAGTTTCTGATAATGCAGCTAAGTCTGCTTTCGAAGCGATGACGCTGTATTACGGAAACCCTTCTTCTATGCATAGAAAAGGAATAGAAGCTGAAAAAATAATAAAAGAAGCCAGAGAAAAAATTGCGAGTTTTTTAGGAAGGACAGCAAATGAAATTTACTTTACTTCAGGAGGCACAGAATCTAACAATTGGGCAATCAGAGGAGCAGCGCTAAGCCTCAAACGTCGCGGCAATCATATAATTACCACTAACATTGAGCATCCATCTGTTTTAGAAGTTTTTAAAGTTTTAGAAAGGCAAGGGTATAAAGTCACATATCTTAATACTGACGAAGATGGTTTTATAGATATAAATGATTTAAAAAAGGCTTTAACCGAGGATACAGTTTTAGTGAGCATAATGTATGTAAACAATGAAATCGGCTCTATTCAGCCTATAAGTGAGGCGGCTGAAGCGATTAAGAGTTACAATAAAAATATACTTTTTCACGTTGATGCAGTCCAGGCATTTGGTAAGATTGACCTTGTGCCGGCTTTAGCAGGAATAGATTTGCTGTCTGTAAGTGGCCATAAAATCCACGCTCCTAAAGGCATTGGCGTTCTTTTTGTAAGGGATAATGCAAATATAGAACCACTTATATATGGCGGAGGACAGGAAAAAGGGCTTCGCTCAGGAACCGAAAATGTGCCAGGAATAGCAGGCCTTAGCTGTGCTGCTTGGGAGATTACACAGAATATGAAAGAATGGAAAATAAAAATGGAAAGCCTCAAAAAACGCTTAAAAGATGGTATATTAGAAAAAATTCCTGACGTTGTTTTAAATACTCCGGAAATTAACAGCGCTCCCCATATTCTAAATGCTTCTTTTATAGGAACAAGAGGGGAAATACTTTTACATGCCCTTGAAGGAAAAGGTATATTCGTGTCAACAGGTTCTGCCTGCTCATCTCACAAAGGCGGAGCAAGCCATGTTCTAAAGGCTGTTGGAAAAAGCTTAGAGGAACAGGATAGTGCAATAAGATTTAGCTTATCGCATTTTATTTCAGAAGATGACATAGATTATGTAATAGAAACCTTAACCGAGGAAGTCTGCGAAATACGAAAATTTGTGCGGAGGTAGGAAATGGAAAGACTTTATTTAATAAGTTTTGGAGAGATTGCTTTAAAAGGCGAGAATAGGCCATTTTTTGAAAGAATGCTGACTCAAAGAATTAAACAGGTTATTATGCCTTACGACAAGAATGTGCAGTTAAAAAATGTCCACGGCAGAATTTATTGCTTTACGCAAGCACCGAAAGAAAAAGTGGCAGAAGCCTTAAAAAAAGTTTTTGGTATAGTTTATATATGCCCTGCCGTAAGCTGCGAAAATAACATTGAAGATATAAAAAATACTGCTCTTGAGGTAATCAAAGAACAAGACCATTACGGCAAGACTTTTAAGGTTGAAACCAGGCGGCCCAATAAATCGTTTCCCCTTAAATCTCCCGAGGTAAATGCACAGGTCGGTGCTTACATTCTAAGTAATATAGAAGGACTTAAAGTAAATGTCCATGATCCTGATATAAGACTTGATATCGAGATACGAGAAAAAACGTTTATTTATTCTGAGAAGATTCCCGGACCGGGAGGACTTCCTATAGGATGCGCCGGGAAAGCCATATCCCTTCTTTCCGGCGGTATAGACAGTCCTGTTGCAACATATATGATAATGAAGCGAGGCGTGGAAATAGAACCTATATATTTTCACAGTTTTCCGTTTACCACTGATAGAGCGAAGGAAAAGGTAATCGATCTTTGCAAAGTGCTTGCCGGTTATTCGGGTAAAATACGGCTTCATGTTGTGAATTTTACAGAAGCGCTGAAAGAAATCGGGAAGAATACACCTGAAGAATTTTTGACAATCATGATGAGGCGTATGATGGTCAGAGTGGCTGACAAAATCGCAGAAGAACGCGGAGCCAAAGCATTGGTTACAGGGGAAAGCCTTGGACAAGTAGCAAGTCAAACCATGGAAGCAATTGCTGCAACCAACGAAGTGGCTTCAATGCCGATTTTTCGCCCACTAATAGGGTTTGATAAAATCGAGATAATGGATATTGCAAGAAAAATCGGCACATATGATATTTCAATAGAGCCATATGCAGACTGCTGCTCAGTGTTTGTACCTAAGCATCCAAAAATACGTCCGGCTATTTGCGAAGTCCATAAAGCCGAAGAGGATATTGATGTGGAAAAGCTTGTCAGTATGTGTATTGAAGGTATCGAAATATTTGATGTTACTCCATAAATGAATTAGATTTAATTCCAATTGTTATAAATAATTTCTAATAATTAAAAATGCCGCAAGCCTTATAAAAACGGCTATTTATCTACGCTTACTTAAAAATTGCTAAATACCATTTTTGCTTTGCAATATTATGCTTTATAATATTTATAAATAAAGCCTGCAATGAAATTTTGCCCGATAGTTAAACCGGCTCTGTTGCAGGCTTTTAGACTATAATTTCCGATGGCTTGGAAGGCATAGTTCTTGCATTGTAATTTAATTACATAACAGTTTATTTAAGCAAAATGGTCAGATATTTTAAACTAATGCCTAAAATGTTATTCGAAACAAGAATTGGAGGGAGAAAATTGCGCGTAATACATCATCCTATATTAGGAGATGAAACCAGGCAGTTTAATGCCAAAATAACAGTAGACGGAAAAGAAATCCCGGCAATAGAAGGCGAGCCCATTGCCGCAGCTCTTTTGGCGGCAGGAATAAAAAAGTTTAGAGAAACACAAAAATACCATAAACCCAGGGGCATATTTTGCGCTATTGGAAGATGCACAGATTGTGTAATGACTGTGGACGGCGTTCCGAACGTCAGGACATGTGTAACGCCTGTTAGAGATGGAATGATCATAAATACACAAAAGGGTTTGGGAAAATGGGGTGATCAGCAATCATGAAGAGAGCAGATATAGCTGTAATAGGAGCAGGTCCTGCAGGTCTTTCATGTGCTGTGGAGGCTGCAAAAGCCGGCGCGAAAGTTGTTGTTTTAGATGAAAATTTAAAGCCGGGCGGACAGCTTTTTAAACAAATCCATAAATTTTTTGGATCGCGGGAGCACAGGGCAGGTACCAGAGGATTTCGAATAGGGCAGCAGCTTTTGGAAGAAACTGAAAAACTTGGTGTTGAAGTTGTGCTGGATGCGGCAGTTTACGGTATATACGAAGACCGCCTTATAGCTTACATTACAAATGGTAAAGATCATACATTGAAAGCAGAGAAAATTGTTCTTGCAACCGGAGCTTCCGAAAATGCCCTAGCTTTTCCGGGATGCACATTACCAGGCGTAATGGGAGCAGGAGCGGCACAAACCATGATTAATGTAAATAGAGTTTTGCCCGGAGAAAAGATACTTATGGTAGGTTCCGGCAATGTAGGTCTTATAGTTTCATATCAGCTAATGCAAGCAGGAGCCGATGTTGTAGCACTTATAGAAGCAGCCCCGAAAATAGGGGGATATGGCGTGCATGCATCCAAAATCAGAAGAGCCGGTGTTCCGATACATGTTTCTACGACGATTAAAGAAATAATTGGAGAAGAAAAAGTCGAAGAAGTTGTAACTATCGAACTTGATAGAAACTGGCAGCAAATTCCAGGTACTGAAAAAAACTTTGAAGCTGACACGGTATGCCTTGCGGTAGGCCTTTCTCCACTAACGGAACTTGCATGGATGGCAGGATGCGAATTTGTTTATATACCTCCATTAGGCGGCCAAGTTCCAATTCACGACAGGAATATGGAAACAACGCTTGAGGGAGTTTATGTGGCCGGTGATATCACAGGAGTGGAAGAAGCATCTTCGGCCATGGAGGAAGGACGGCTTGCAGGTGTGGCATGTGCGGAAAGTTTGGGATATTATGATAAAATAAAAGCCCTTGAGCTAAAGAACGAAATCTGGAATAGACTGGACGCACTGCGAACCGGGCCGTTTGGCGAAGGAAGATTTCAGGCAAAACTAAAGCAGGTAAACGCAAGGGGGCAATTAGTATGACAGAGCAGCAAGGTATAATATATCAAGGATTTCCGTCCAAAGAAGAGCTTTTAAAGATTCCCGGCGTTCCGTCTAAAGAACGAATCAAAAAAGGGCCTGTAGCATGCATAGAATGTGTGCAGGAAATACCTTGCAATCCATGTGAGGAAGCATGTCCGTATGGTGCTATAAGCGTAGGGAAACCTATAACGAATTTGCCGGTGCTTGATGAAGAAAAATGCATTGGATGTGGAACCTGCATAGCTGCATGTCCGGGCCTTGCAATATTCGTTGTGAGTGTTTCGGGAGAAAAAGCAGAAGTTAGCTTTCCTTTTGAATATTACCCTTTGCCTAATAAAGGAGACGAAGTTTGGTGTGTTGACAGGGCAGGAAAACAAGTAACCCGCGGTAAAGTGCTTCGAATAATAAAATCTCCCAAATATGACGCTACTGCGGTTATAACGGTGGAGATACCTGCCGAATATCTAGATAATGTTCGCAGCATTAAACGTTTAGAAAGAGGGAATAAATGATGAATGATGAATTTATTTGTCGTTGTGAAGAAGTAAAAAGAGAGGAAATAGAAAAGGCCATCGAAGATGGAGCGACTACTTTAGCAGGAGTTAAACGCAGAACCCGTGTATGTATGGGCCTGTGCCAAGGCAGAACGTGCCAGCGCTTAGTTACTCAAATGCTTTCAAAAGTTGAAGATCCGGCCCAAATAAAACCGCCTACTTCAAGACCCCCTGTACGTGCGATTAAAATCGGCGAAATTGTGGAGGGAGAAGACGAGTGAAAAAAAGTGCTGACGTAGTCGTTATAGGCGGTGGCGTCATAGGCAATTCGATAACATATCATTTAGCAAAGAAAGGCCTAAAGGTTATTTTATTGGAAAAAGATGACTTAGCCTCCGGCTCTTCAGGGGCATGTGATATTGATATAATACTTCAATCTAAAAACCCGGGTATTCATCTTCAACTTGCGATAGAAAGTGCAAAAATGTATAAACCTCTTGCAGAAGAACTTGGTTCGGAAATTGAGTATGAAGCTTGCGGAGGCATGATTTTAATAGAAAATGATGAACAGATGAATATAATGAGGGATTTTGCAAGGCGCCAAAAAGAAGTCGGTCTTTCGGTAAAACTTTTAGACTTAAAAGAAGCATTAGAGATTCAGCCGGGACTGTCGCCGCATTTATTAGGAGCTACTTACAGCCCTGATGATGCTCATGTTAATCCCATGAAACTATGTTTTGCATTCGCAAAGGCATCCAAAAAGCTGGGTGCCGAAATAATGCTGAATGCCCCGGCGCTGGATATAAAGCTAGAAAAAAACAAAGTAAGGTCAATAATTACACCAAAAGGTGAAATAGAAACGGATACAGTTGTAAATGCAGCAGGAGTATATGCTCCGTTTATCGGTGAACTGGTAGGAATTTCTCTGCCGATAAAACCCAGGAGGGGGCAGATAGTTGTAACAGAGCCTGTTCCGAAGCTTGTTATGCATGATGTGCTTTGCGCAAAATATATTGTTGCAAAATACAATCCCAAAATACTCGAAGAATCCAATGATCCTGCAACACGTCTCGGAGTGGGACTATCCCTTAGCCAGACACATGACGGACAAATATTAATAGGAGCTACTAGAGAGTTTGTAGGGTATGACAAACGCACAACACATGAAGCACTAAAAGCAGTTTTAAAAAATGCCACACGCCTCGTGCCTGCCTTAAAAAATATTCATACAATAAGATCTTTTGCCGGCTTAAGGCCGTATACTTCCGATGGTTTGCCGTTATTAGGACCAATAGAAGATATAAAAGGATTTTTTGTTGCCGCAGGGCACGAAGGAGATGGAATAGCACTTTCTCCTGTTACGGGAAGAATTGTAGCTGATCTTATTACAGAAGGTAAGACATTTATAGATGTAAGCAAATTAAGCCCTGAAAGATTTGGCTCCTTAAAAAAGAATGAAAACGAAGTTATATAAATACAAAAAACATCCTTAAATTTTGTCAAGGAGGGAGTTGCGGCATGATCGTAAAAGGGGGCAGAACCAATTACGGTGAGGTTATAGGAATATTAATGCTTGATACTAAATTTCCCAGAATTTATGGAGACATAGGAAATGCCGGTACATTTAGTTTTCCGGTAAAATACAAAAAGGTTGCAGGCGCTACATCACAAAGAGTTGTTAGAGAAGCCGATCCGACTCTTATACAGCCTTTTATCGAAGCTGCGCAGGAGCTTGAAAAAGAAGGTGTTGCAGCAATCACAACGAGCTGCGGCTTTCTAGCTATTTTCCAAGAACTTTTGGCAGATGCAGTTAATATTCCGGTTTTTGCTTCCAGCTTGCTTCAGGTGCCTTTAGCACATCGTATGCTAAAAAAAGGACAAAAAGTTGGCATAATGACCGCTAGTAAACCCCACCTTACAAAACTTCATTTTCAAGGCGTTGGTGCCGATAATATCCCTGTAGTAATTTATGGAATGGAAAGCCAAGAGGAGTTTCCTAAAGTTTTCTTAGACCAAAAAGAAACCCTCGATGTGTCAAAAGTTGAAGAAGAAATGACAGAAGTTGCAAAAACCATGGTAAGCGAGAATCCTGATATAGGCGCAATAGTTTTTGAATGTACTAATATGCCTCCATTTAGAAAATCGGTGCAAGATGCAGTAAATTTGCCCGTGTTTGATATAGTGACATTAACTAATGCGGTTTTCTCATGCCTAAATAACAAATAGGAAACATTTATAGAAGATTAAGGTATACTTGAAATACGATTAAGAGATATAAGGAGTATGAACAATGGAAGATAGAACAATCCACGAATTTGAATTTAACCTTATCAACGAATTTTTTACAGAGCTTGAACGGCAGGGGCCGGGCAGTCCCGAGGAAACTATTAGAGCATTAAGTTTTATTGATAACCTTTCCGACAAAACAAAAATTGCCGATTTGGGCTGCGGGACAGGTTTTCAGACAATGGTTTTAGCACAAAACACAAAAGCAACCATCACCGCTCTCGACCTTTACGCAGGCTCAATTGATAAACTTAATGCAACAGCTAAAAAACTCGGTTTGCAAAATAGGGTAAAAGGTATTGTTGGTTCAATGGATGATCTGCCATTTCAGAATAATGAATTCGACATTATATGGTCTGAAGGAGCTATTGCCAATATTGGGTTTGAAAAAGGTTTAAATTACTGGAAAAAGTTTCTTAAAAAAGATGGCTATGTTGCCGTAACCTATGAGTCTTGGTTTACGGATGAGCGCCCGACTGAAATTGAGAAGTGGTGGATGGACGCGGTTCCTGAAATTGGCACAATAGCGCATAACGTTTCCATTATGCAAAAAACGGGCTATATTCCTGCCGCTGTATTCACGCTGCCTGAAAGCTGTTGGATAGATAATTATTTTATTCCTCAAAAAGCAAGGCAAGAGGAATTCTTAAAAAAGCATGCCGGGAACAAAACTGTCGAGAACATGATTGCATTTTTGAGGCATGAGGCAGATTTGTATTCAAAATACAAACAGTATTATGGATATGTATTCTATATTGGAAAAAGAATATAAATCAACCCATATAAAATAAAAAGCAGGCTTCAGAAGATTAAACAACATAGCAATATATTCGCCATCACAACGGAAACAATAAAAACCGTTGTTGCGGAGACTAAATAACTGTGCAATATAATGCAGCCAAACAGCGGCTTTGAAATAAAACTCGAAGCCGCTGTTTTCTTTTCAGCGGGCACAGTAAGAGCATTCTTTTCCTGATAGAGTGGTTTTGGAAAGGATGCTTATTTCTATCTTGATTTGCAAAAAAATTATAAAAAGAAGCAGGACTTTTCGATTTTATAGCGAATATAAAATATAAAAAGATACTTAATTAATTTAAATAAGTATTTTTAAAAAGGTGATGCATTTGACAAAAGAACCTATAAATAGTAAATACATTAAAAAACTCAATAGAATGACAGTAATAAACACAATAAAAAAGCATGAACCTGTATCAAGACAACAACTAGCAGAATTTACAGGGCTTACTCCGCCTGCAATAAGCGGTATAGTGCGTGAGTTACTTGAAGCGGGATTAGTAAGAGAAGTAGGACTGGATAAATCCAGCGGAGGCCGCCGACCCGTCAATCTATGTCTTAATCCTGAAGCAGGGTATGTTATAGGTATTGAAGTTACCAGGTTTGAGTCACTTATAGGAATTGCAGACTTAAAAAACGATCCTACCGATTTTAGAGCAGCTAAGATTGATATGACAGATCCCGAAACAGGGATAAAACTCTTAGCGGACGCGGTAGAGCAAATCATGAGCGAAGAAAAATACCTTAAAAAGGCATTCCTCGGAATTGGCGTAGCATTTCCGGGACTATTAAATGTTCGCGAAGGAAGTGTAAAACGTTCTATCAATTTAGGTAAGGCATGGGATAGTTTTAACGTTAAGGAATTTTTAGAAAGCGAACTGGAGCTGCCAATATTTATTGAAAACAACTCTAATACATCGGTTCTTGCTGAGCGCTGGTTCGGCGGAGGCAAGGGATGCAAAGACTTGGTGTATATAAACCTTGGTGAAGGAATAAGCGCCGGGATAATCTTAAACGATAGAATATTACAAGGCGCCAGAGGTTATGCCGGTGAAATTGGTCATATGTCAATTCAAGAAGGGGGACCTTTGTGCAATTGTGGTAACAGGGGATGTCTAGAGAGCATATGCGGCATTCCTGCTATTATTAGGCAAGCTAAAGCTGAACTGCCTAATATTGCAGAAAGTGATCCTTTAAAAAAAGCTTGGCTGAAAAATGGAGAGATTTCGATTGCTGATATTATTGAATCTGCAAATATTCCAGATTCTTACTCGTGGAAACTTTTACGACAGATGTCGATATATATAGGAAAAGCAATAGCGAATGTAATAAATTTTTACAATCCTGAGCTGATATTTATAGGCGGAAAAATGTCTGTGATTGGCGACTATTTTATGGATATAATTAGAAAAACAGCTAACACCCATGCATTTCCCGAAATAGCTCTTTCTACCGAAATTAAAGTTTCTGAGCTTAAAGAAAAATCTGGAGTAGTTGGTGCTTGCGCACTGGCGCTAAAACATTTATTTAAAACAGACTCAGATATGTTAGAAGATGTTAGGCAAATAATGAATGCTTAAAACGGAGGTTTTAAATATGGAATATTTATATCCAAGCAAGGAAGTAAAAGGCTATAGCCAAGTTGTAAAAGCAGGAAAGGATATGGAATTTTGCGGGTTGGGTTTGCTGAAGTTAAATGCAAATGAAGTATGCAGCTTAAAAACAAACGATGAAGAAGCGGCATTGGTTATTTTATCAGGTAAATGCAATGTAGTCGTAAATGGAAAAGAATTTATAGGTCTTGGAGAAAGAAAGGATGTATTTTCAGGTAACCCTGCATCGGTTTATATACCCATTCAAAGTTCTTTTAAAGTGGAAGAAGCTCAGGGATTTGTCTTAGAAGCTGCAGTGGTTTCTGCTAAGGCTGAGAAAAAGTTTGAACCTTTTGTGGTAATGCCAAAAGAAGTAGCATGCGATCATCGTGGTATTTTAAACTACCAGCGAGATGTTAGAGATATTATTGTAGCAAACGGCGAAGGAAAAGTTCATCGTATAGTAGTTGGCGAGACTATATCCTGCCCCGGACAATGGTCTAGCTATCCCTCTCATAAACACGATGATTATAATCCTCCCTATGAAGCTAAAATGGAAGAAGTTTACTATTTTAAGATAAAACCCGAAGAGGGTTTTGGAGTTCAAGTAATGTATAACGATGATTTATCGCTAAGAAAAGCATATATGCTAAAAGACGGAGATACAGTTATAATACCTGAAGGTTATCATCCTGTTGCAGCAGCTCCGGGATTTCAGGTGTATTATTTGTGGGTAATGGCAGGAGACTACGGAAGGAAACTTGTTCCGAAAGATGATCCTAAATTGGCTTGGCTCAGCAATGTAGCTCCATTGCTAAAATAAATTAGTCTTAAAGGAGGCATGGTTTATTATGGTAAAACTAAATAAGGAATTACTAAAAAGTGGTTTTAAATTTCCGGAAGATTTGATGGTGCAGCCGTTTCCTGAAAATTTGCCGGAAAAAGTTATTCAATTTGGCGAAGGCAATTTTTTAAGGGCCTTTGTTGATTGGATGTTTCACCAGATGAACAAGCAAAAGATTTTCAATGGTCGTGTTGTAGCTGTTCAGCCGATTGCTCAAGGCTTGGTTGGCAAGCTAAACGAACAAGACGGTTTATATACCTTAATTTTAAGAGGCTTGCAAGATGGAAAACCTGTCGAACTCAAAGAAATAATAAGTTCAATAAGTCGTGGAATAAATCCATATACTCAATGGGATGAATATCTAAAATGTGCAGAAAATCCCGATATAGAATTTGTGGTTTCTAACACTACTGAAGCCGGGATTTCATATGATAAAAGCGATAGCATTGACAAGAAACCGCCTTCATCATACCCGGGAAAACTTACAGCTTATTTATATCATAGATTTAACCACTTTAACGGCGATCCATCAAAGGGCATGGTCATTATTCCTTGTGAGCTGATTGACAGAAATGGCGACAACTTAAAAAGAATTATATTACAGCTGTCAAATGACTGGAACCTGCCTGAAGCATTTAAAGAATGGATAGAAAAAGACAATATTTTTGTTAACACTTTGGTAGACAGAGTAGTAACAGGGTATCCTAAGGACGAAATAAATGAAATTTTAAACCATCTGGGTTATGAAGATAATCTTGTTGATACAGGAGAACTTTTTCATTTATGGGTGATTGAAGGTCCCGGCGAGCTTTCCGAAAGATTACCATTTACCAAGGCGGGTCTTAATGTATTATGGACTGATGATATGTCACCGTACAGGACAAGAAAAGTCAGGATATTAAACGGTGCCCATACATCTTCGGTGCCTGCAGCATTCCTATATGGTCTTGAAACCGTTGGAGAGATGATGGAGCACGATGTTATGGGCAAATTTGCAAGAGAAGTTATCTACGACGAGATAGTCCCTTCGATAAATCTGGACAAAAAAATGCTGCTTGAATTTGCGGATTCTGTTGTTGAGCGTTTTCAAAACCCGTATATAAAACACTATTTAATAAGCATTCTTCTCAATTCATCCTCGAAATTTAAAACAAGGGTATTGCCTTCAATTATTGAGTATCAACAATTATATAATAAACTTCCCGAAAAACTTACGTTTTCTTTTGCTGCATTAATGGCGGTATATAAAGACGGCAAAGTTGAAAACGGTGTAATGAAAGCGCGCCGTGAAAAAGGCGAATTTGTAATGCAGGATGATTTGTGGGTCTTAGAATTCTTTGAGAAGACATGGAATGATTTTGACAAAAGCAAAGAAGCTGCTAAAAGCGTGGCAAAGGCTGTGCTTGCCAACAGCAAAATGTGGGATCAAGACCTAAACAATATTGACGGTCTTACAGATAAAGTAGCTGATTATTTGTATCAAATTACCAATGATGGTATAAAAACTACCGTTGAAAGACTTGTGAAAAACTAGCGCAACTGATTGCCTTTATCTCTTTAGTTACAAGAAAGGATTGAAAACTTATGGCGGTAATCAAAATACACGAAAGAGACAACGTGGCCGTGGTGATCGATAAAGTGAGTAAAGGTGAAGTAGTAAAAGTGGGTTCTTGTTCAGTTATAGCTTTAGATGATATAGATCAAGGCCATAAAATCGCTCTTTATGATATAGAGCAAGGCGAAAATGTTATAAAGTATGGATTCCCAATAGGGCATGCTACAACTCATATAAAGGCCGGCCAGTGGGTTCACAGTCACAATCTGAAAACGAATTTAGGTGAACTTACAGAGTATGAATATACTCCTCGTCTATCCGATGTGAAGGTTGCCGAGGAATGTGGAACTTTCCGGGGTTTTATCCGCGAAGGCGACAAAGTAGGAATAAGAAACGAAATATGGATTATACCCACTGTAAGCTGCGTAAACAGAAATGCCGAGCTTATAGCCAAAATTTCAAAGGAAAGATTTAAAGGGGTAAAAAATCTGGATGGTATTTATGAGCTTACTCATCCTTATGGTTGTTCCCAATTAGGCCAAGATCAATTAAATACTCAAAAGATATTAGCGAATCTGGTAAATCATCCTAATGCGGGTGGAGTCTTGGTTCTAGGCCTTGGCTGTGAAAATAATAATGTTGACGAGTTCAAAAAAGTGTTAGGAAAGTATAATTCTGACAGAGTGAAATTCTTAGTAGCGCAGGAAGTAGAAGACGAAATAGAGGCAGGAGTCGGGCTTATAGAAGAGCTGGTAGAATATGTATCACAATTTGAAAGACAGGATTGCCCAGTTTCAAAGCTTGTAGTAGGTCTTAAATGCGGTGGTTCCGATGGTTTTTCAGGTATTACCGCAAATCCCTTAGTAGGCTCTTTTTCAGATAAATTAATTTCTTGCGGAGGAAGTACCGTCTTAACAGAGGTGCCTGAGATGTTCGGTGCAGAAACTATCCTTATGAATCGAGCAATAAGTCGTGAAGTATTCGATAAAATAGTTAAAATGATAAACGACTTTAAAGAATATTTTATGAGCTACAACCAGCCAATTTATGAGAATCCGTCGCCGGGCAATAAAAAAGGAGGTATTACAACCTTAGAAGAAAAATCTTTGGGATGTGTGCAAAAAGGCGGAACAAGTAATGTAGTAGATGTGTTGGATTATGGCGATGTGGTAAAAAATAGTGGCCTTAGCCTACTTACAGGTCCGGGAAACGATATGGTAGCATCGACAGTTCTTGCTGCTGCAGGGTGTCATTTGATTTTATTTACAACAGGAAGAGGAACTCCACTAGGAACTGCTGTACCAACTATAAAAATTTCTACAAATGCCAATCTTTACAACCGTAAATCCAATTGGATTGATTTTGATGCAGGCAGGCTTCTTTCCGGTGAAACAATGGAAAAACTAACTTCGGAATTAATGCGTTATGTTATAAATGTTGCTTCAGGCGAAAAAAGTAAGGCTGAAAAAATGGGATTTAAAGAAATAGCAATTTTTAAAAATGGGGTTACACTTTAGTCATGCAAGGTTCATATAAGACATCCAAAGCTTTATTTCACGTTCTGCAGTTTCCGGCTTATCGGAAGCGTGGACTAGGTTTTCCGTTGTAGAAGTGGCGAAATCCCCTCGGATTGTTCCCGGCAAAGCTTCTTCAATTTGGGTCGGACCATTTATAAGCCTTGCAAGTCTTATAGCGTTAGGGCCTTCTAAGACCATAGCTAAAACAGGTCCGGAAGTGATATTTGCAATTAATTCTTGAAAAAATGGTTTTGACACATGCTCTTCATAATGCTTACATGCCAATTCTTCAGGAACCATAATTAGTTTTGCAGCAGTTATTTTTAAGCCTTTTTGCTCATATCTTTGAATAATAGTACCAGCCAAACCTCGGCGAATTCCATCAGGCTTAATCATGATAAAGGTTTTTTCCATAGACAAGTCCAGCCACATCCCTTCAAAATTTAACTAACTATCTGAGCTATATTTTTATTATTGTATAATATATAGCGTAAAAATCTAATTTTGTCAAATATTTTATACCATCTTAAAACACAAGTGCAAGCGGTCTGCCACTTTGACTTAAATCTGGTTGTTATTTTATTGTAAGTTCAAAAAATAAAATGTTGACAAAAGATTTTATTTGATGTATCCTATAAAAAACTAATTACTGCATCTAAAACCGTTGAGGCGGAGATAAAGATGGTTATGCTCTTACAGAGAGCTCGCGGTGCTGAAAAGCGAGTAGAAAACAAGCCATCAAATGGACCGCTGAGGGCGCAGCCAAAGGCGAAAGCTGAGTATTCTGCGACGTGTAGGCATACGTAAGTTGCCGGGGATATGATAGTATCCTGCTGAGTGCACGGCTGCAATATACCGTGAATCAAGGTGGTACCACGAGCGTAAAGCCCGTCCTTGACTTTTATGTCAAGGACGGGCTTTTTGACGTCCCCCGGCTAAATTCGATACTGTTCTAATTAAAACTATTTATAAAGGGTGTGTTAAAATGTTGCAGCCAAGCCTGTCGGAGGCCAAAAAAATTGCAAAAACAGGGATCTACAAGAACATTCCAATAAGCTGTGAATTATTTCAAGATGGAATTGAACCGCTTGATATTTTATCAAAGTTAAAAAATGCCAGCAACCGCTGCTATATTCTTGAGTCTGCTTACAAAGAGTCAAAATCTGCAAATTACACGTTTTTAGGATTTGATCCATTGTTAGAGATAATTTGTGCCGATAAAAAAGTAACAATTGTAAAGGATTCATTTTCTACAACAACGTCAGAGGATCCTGCTGAGGTTATACGTCAAGTAATGAAAGATAACTTTAGTCTGCGCTTTGACTACTTGCCTCCTTTTACGGGAGGGCTAGTAGGATATTTTTCATATGACTATGTTGGATATGCAGAACCTTCTCTTTTTCTAAATGCAAATGACGCCGAAAATTTTAGGGATATGCATCTGATGCTTTTTGATAAAGTAATTGCTTTTGATAATGTTCATAATCGATTAATGTTAATTGTGAATATAAAATGCGACAATATAGAAGCAGAATACAAACGGGCCTTGAGGGAAATTGAAAATCTTAAAAAACTTATTTTATTTGGTTTGCCCGCCGACGAGATACCTGGCAGAATAACATCTTCAGTGCGCCAGATGTTTACCAAACATCAATATTGCAATATGGTTAACAAAGCCAAAGATTATATTGGGCAGGGAGAAGTTTTTCAAGTGGTACTATCCAATAGACTAGATGCCGATTTTAAAGGCAGCCTTTTAAACACTTACAAAGCTCTTCGACAAATCAACCCATCCCCTTATATGTTTTATATTTTTACCGATGATGTTGAAATTGTAGGTGCATCTCCTGAGACCCTTGTAAAATTGGAAAATGGAGTTCTGCACACATTTCCACTGGCCGGAACACGTGCCAGAGGCAAAACCGAAGAAGAGGACAAACGAATTGAAATTGAACTTTTAGCAGATGAAAAAGAGCGTGCAGAACATGATATGCTGGTTGACTTGGGGCGAAACGATATTGGGAAAGTAAGCGAATTTGGCAGTGTAATAGTAGACAAATATATGGACATAGAACATCTTTCCCATGTAATGCATATAGGTTCAGATGTCTCTGGAAAAATTAGGAAAGATTGTGATGCTATAGATGCAATAGCAGCAGTAATTCCTGCCGGCACACTATGCGGCGCGCCGAAGATAAGAGCATGCGAAATAATTGATGAATTAGAAAATGACAAAAGAGGAATATACGGCGGAGCAATTGGATATATAGATTTTGCGGGTAACTTAGATGTATGTATAGCAATACGCGTTGCTTTCACAAAGAACGGAAAGGTATTTGTGCGTTCGGGTGCCGGCATAGTAGCTGACAGCATACCTGAAAACGAATACCAAGAATGTATAAACAAATCTCAGGCGGTTGTGGAAGCGCTAAAAATTGCTCAAGGAGGAATGAATATATGATATTAGTAATTGATAACTATGACAGTTTTTCTTACAACCTTTACCAATTGGCAGGAATGTTAGATTGCGATGCTAAAATTTTCCATAATAATGAAATAACAATTGAAGATATAAAAAAACTTAACCCGAGCCACATTATAATTTCCTCAGGGCCCGGGTATCCTGAAAGTGCAGGCATATGTATGGATGCGGTAAGGGAACTTGAAGAAACAACACCCATACTTGGAGTTGGGTTAGGCCATCAAGTGATTTGTAAAGCATATGGAGCAGATATTATCCGAGCAAAAAAATTTATGCATGGCAAGCAATGCGAAGTAATTATAGACAACGAGAATCCTCTATTTTTTGGTATGCCAAGTCGAATTAAAGTCGCTCGCTATAACTCCCTTAAAGTTTTGGAAGATAATTTTCCCTGCTGCCTGGAAATAATAGCGAAAACAAATGAAGAAGAAATTATGGCAATAAAACACCGCGACTACCCAATTTTTGGCCTGCAGTTTCACCCTGAATCAATTTTAACTCCGGATGGTCTGCAAATAATTAAAAACTTTGTAAATATATTGAAAGGAGCATTATTATGATAAAAGAAGCAACGGCAAAACTTATTGAGAATAGAAATTTAACCTATGAAGAAGCTGCGGCCGTTATGGACGAAATCATGAGCGGTAAAAGTTCAAACGTGCAGATCGCAGCCTTCCTTACAGCGCTTTCAGCTAAAGGAGAGACGATAGAGGAAATTACGGCATGTGCTGCCGGCATGCGTAACTATGCTGTGCCGGTCACCCACAATTTTGATCTGCTGGATATCGTAGGAACAGGCGGAGATAAATCAAATTCCTTTAATATTTCAACAACCGCCTCTGTTATTATAGCATCAGGGGGCGTAAAGGTTGCAAAGCACGGCAACCGCGCTGCATCTTCAAAAAGCGGGGCAGCAGATTGCTTAGAAGCCTTAGGTGTAAACATCAATCTTTCTGCACAAAAATGTATAAAACTCTTAGCAGAGATTGGAATATGCTTCTTTTTTGCTCAAAATTATCACACTTCCATGAAATATGTGGGACCTGTGCGAAAAGAACTTGGAATCCGAACCATTTTTAATATTTTAGGCCCTTTAACAAATCCGGGTTTGGCTAATATGGAAGTGCTTGGCGTATATACCGAATCATTAGTAGAGTCATTAGCACATGTTCTTTCAAATCTTGGTGTAAAACGTGGCATGGTAGTGTATGGGCAAGACGGGCTCGATGAGATTTCCAGTTCATCGCCTACAACTATATGTGAATTTACAGAAAATCATTTTAAAAAATATGTTATTATGCCGGAGGATTTTGGCTTTAAACGCTCAGAAAAGAAAGAGCTAATCGGTGGAACACCTGCAGAAAATGCTAAAATAACACTGGATATTTTAAATGGCACAGAGGGGCCAAAATATCAGGCAACAATTTTAAATGCCGGTGCAGGTCTTTATATAGCGGGAAAAGCAAAAAATCACACGGAAGGCGTAAGACTTGCCGAAGAACTAATAAAAAGCGGAAAAGCAAAAGAAAAGCTTGTTCAATTCATTAAAGAGTCAAATAAGCAAGAGGCAGCAGTATGATTTTAGACGAAATTGCAGCATATGCCAGAACGAGAGTTGAAAATGCAAAAAAGGAAATCAGCCTCCAGCATATTCGTGAACAAGCACTGAGTTTGCCCAAAGGAAATTTTTGTTTTAAAAGGGCTTTAGAAAATCCCGATATGTCTTTTATATGTGAGATAAAAAAGGCTTCTCCATCTAAAGGACTTATCTCAGTTGATTTTCCATATATTGAAATTGCAAAAGAATACGAGACGGCAGGCGCGGATTGTATTTCTTGTCTTACCGAACCAAAATGGTTTATGGGTTCAGACGAAATATTTTTCGATATATGTTCACATGTAAAGCTTCCCATGCTCAGGAAAGATTTCACAATAGACGAATATCAACTTTATGAGGCTAAGTGCATAGGAGCCGATGCAGTGCTTCTAATCTGTGCACTTCTAGATACCAAAACCATACAGAAATTTCTAACAATATGTGAAGAAATGGGGATTTGCGCAATAGTTGAAGCTCACGATGAAGAAGAAATAAAGTCTGCTGTTTCTGCAGGCGCAAGACTTATTGGGATTAATAACAGAAATCTTAAAGATTTTACAGTGGACTTTACGAATACTTTAAAATTGAAAGACAAAGTTCCTTCTGATATTTTGCTTATTGCAGAATCAGGGATAAAGTCGCAGGAAGACATAAAAGCCTTAAAAAAAGCAGGTGTCGATGCAGTCCTTATAGGCGAAGCTTTAATGAAAGCAAAAAATAAGCACAAAATCCTTGAATCTTTTAGGAGGGCAGCAAGTGGATAGAACGAAAATTAAGATATGCGGCCTTTCTCGATTATGTGATATAGAGTATGTAAATCTTGCAATGCCTGATTATGCGGGATTTGTATTTTGGGAGCAAAGCCGCAGGAATGTATCAATTAAAAAAGCTGAGAAACTTAGTAAAGCATTAGATTCATCTATAAAATCCGTAGGTGTATTTGTAAACGCACCTTTCGAAAAAATTATAAATTTATGCGATAAAAACATTATAGATATAATTCAGCTTCATGGCAGCGAAGACAATGAATATATAGCGAAACTTAGAGAATATATTCCAAAAAAGGTGATTTGGAAAGCCTACAAGGTTTGTTCTAAAGAGGACCTAAAAGCCGCAGAAAGCAGCGCAGCAGATGTGGTGCTTTTGGATAATGGTTATGGAACGGGCAAATGCTTTGATTGGTCGCTTATAGAAGAATTTACAAGGCCTTTCATTCTTGCAGGAGGGCTTACACAAGAAAATATTTGCGATGCAATCAGGAAATTTCAGCCTTATGCAGTAGATATAAGCTCAGGAGTAGAGTCAGAAGGCGTAAAAGATAAAGAAAAAATACTGACAGTGGTTACCACTGCCAGAAATTGCTAAGAAAATATGAACAAAACTTAAAATTTTAGGAGGAAATTATGTCAAAGGGAAGATTCGGAATACATGGAGGACAATATATACCGGAAACATTGATGAATGCTGTAATTGAATTAGAAGAAGCCTATGATTATTATAAGAATGATCCGGAATTTAACCAAGAACTGGAAGACTTATTTAGAGATTATGCCGGTAGACCTTCTCGCCTGTATTTTGCAAGAAAGATGACAGAAGACCTAGGCGGTGCCAAAATTTACCTAAAGCGCGAGGATCTAAATCATACAGGCGCTCATAAGATAAATAACGTATTAGGCCAAGCGCTTCTTGCAAAAAAGATGGGTAAAAGCCGAGTGATTGCTGAAACAGGAGCAGGTCAGCATGGTGTTGCCGCTGCTACAGCTGCAGCGCTTATGGGGATGGAGTGCGAAATCTTTATGGGAAAAGAAGATACCCGGCGTCAAGCTTTAAATGTGTATAAAACGAGACTTCTTGGTGCGAAAGTGCATCCTGTTACATCCGGCACTGCTACACTAAAAGATGCAGTTTCAGAGACTATGCGAGAATGGACAAAGCGGATTAATGATACTCATTATATAATAGGATCTGTTATGGGACCGCATCCGTTTCCTACAATCGTAAGGGATTTTCAATCTGTAATTTCGAAAGAAATTAAGTCACAAATGTTAGAGAAAGAAGGCAGACTGCCGGATATGGTTATAGCCTGTGTAGGCGGGGGTTCCAATGCGATTGGTGCTTTTTATCACTTTATAAACGATAAATCAGTGGAATTAATTGGCTGTGAAGCGGCAGGCAGGGGAGTAGATACTTTTGAGACAGCAGCAACTATTACTACCGGAAAGCCGGGAATCTTTCATGGAATGAAGTCGTATTTTTGTCAAGATGAATATGGACAAATTGCACCTGTATATTCAATATCAGCAGGTTTGGATTATCCGGGTATAGGCCCGGAGCATGCTTATCTTCATGATTGCGGCAGAGCTCAATATGTAGCAATAACTGACGAAGAAGCGGTTTGCGCATTTGAATACCTGTCGCGGACAGAAGGCGTTATTCCAGCCATCGAAAGCGCCCACGCAGTGGCTCAAGCAATAAAAATAGCACCTTCTATGGGTAAGGATAAGATTTTAGTTGTCAATATATCCGGCCGCGGTGATAAAGACTGTGCTGCAATTGCTAGATACAGAGGGGAGGACATGATAAATGAGTAACATAAGTAAAGCATTTGACCATGGCAAGGCATTTATTGCGTTTCTAACCTGCGGAGATCCGGATTTAGATACTACAGAAAAACTAATAGAGGTTATTGCTGATTCCGGCGCAGATCTAATCGAGCTTGGAATTCCATTTTCCGATCCTACTGCAGAAGGACCGGTAATCCAAAACGCAAATATGAGGGCACTGGCCGGCAAAGTAACAACGGACAAGATATTCGATATGGTCTATAGAGTTAGAAAAACTGTAAAAATTCCTATGGTCTTTATGACTTATGCCAATGTTGTATTTTCTTATGGAACAGATAGATTTATAAAGAGAGCATCTAAAGTTGGTATGAGCGGATTGATACTTCCTGATGTGCCCTTTGAAGAAAAAGAGGATTTTGCTCCTCTGTGTAGAAGATATGGAATAGAACTTATTTCTCTTATCGCGCCTACTTCAAATCAGCGCATTTCAATGATTGCAAAAGAAGCGGCAGGTTTTGTCTATTGTGTTTCGTCTTTAGGAGTTACAGGGGTGAGAAATGAAATCAGTTCAGATAATATACAAAATATGATAAAACTTGTCCGAGAGTCTACAAATATCCCTACAGCCGTAGGATTTGGAATTTCAAATGCTAATCAGGCTGCAGAAATGGCCAAGCTTGCTGATGGAATCATTGTAGGTTCTGCTATTGTTAAAATCATCGAAGAACACGGAAGAAATGCAGCGCCTTTAGTTTCGGAATATGTAAAAACAATGAAAGAAGCGATAAATTCGTGAAAACCCTCCTTGTAGGAATAAATGCAAAATATATTCACACAAACCTTGCAATAAGGGATATATTTGGCTATATAAAACAGAACAACAAAGAAGAAGACATACAGATTTATGAAGCAACAATTAATGATGAATTAGACGATATCTTAGAAGATATTATATCTTATCAACCCGACGCAATCGGTTTTTCGTGCTATCTTTGGAATATAGAAAGCATATTATATTTAGCAGAAAACATCAAAAAAATAAGACCGGAGACAAAAATTGTTTTAGGCGGTCCCGAAGTATCTTATGAGGCAGAAAATCTACTGGAAAGGAATCCCTTTGTAGATTATGTAATTTTGGGAGAGGGAGAGGAAAGATTTTTTAAATTGCTGCTGCATTTAAAAAGCGGAGCTCTTCTTGATACAATCGATGGTTTGGCATATAAAAAATGGAACGATATTTTAATACAGTCCCCAAAGTCATATGTAAACTTGAATAAAATTCCATTTCCATACATTAACGAGAACGAGAATTTAGAGAACAAGTTAGTATACTACGAAACATCGCGAGGATGCCCTTTTAGATGTGCCTTTTGCTTGTCATCTCTTGAAACTGCCGTAAGAGAAGCCGATCTTGACAAAGTAGAGCAAGACTTTATGCGTTTTTTGAGAATGGGAGTAAGGATAGTTAAGTTGGTAGACAGATCCTTTAACTGCAATCTGCCGCGAGCGCTGAGACTTCTTGAAATCATTCGCAGCTTGCCGCAGGATATGATATTTCACTGCGAAATAAATCCGGAGTTGGTAAATGAGGAGTTTATTGAAGCTTTACAGGGCATTGAAGACAGGCTGCAGTTTGAAGTAGGTATTCAAAGCACAAATCCTGAAACATTAAAAGAAATATCAAGGACTCCTAATACAAAAAAATCTCTTGACGGAATAAAGCGCCTCAAATCAGCAGGCATAAAACTTCATGTAGACTTAATCGCCGGTCTCCCGCACGAAAACTTTAAAAGCTTTGGCAATTCTTTTAATGAAGTGTACAATCTTCATACTGATGAAATACAGCTTGGATTTTTGAAGCTTTTAAAAGGAACAAAACTTAGGACGGATGCACATAAATATGGTATTATATATCGCTCAAAACCCCCTTATGAAATTTTATACAACAATGACATAACATATGAAGAGCTTTGCATATTAAAGGGAATTGCACGCCTCTTAGACAAATATTACAATACAGGCCGATTTTACCATTCCCTTATCTACTTAGAAGAGAAATTTAAATGCCCCTTTGAGCTTTACCGGGCATTTTATGATTATTGTAAAAGAAAAGGTCTTTTTAAAACTAGGCATTCTTTAAAAGACCGATATGACATATTATATTATTTTGCAGAAAGTTTAGGAACAGATATCGTGAATTTTGACATTTTTAAAGATATCCTTAAATTTGATTTTCTACTGACAAATGGTAAAGCTGCTATGCCTAGATGTATTGAGGCTTGCGAAGATCGAGAATTTTTAACCATAGCCAAGAAATACATTTACAACAATAAATGGCTTAAGGAAAATCTTCCTCAAGCCATAGGATTCTCAAATCATGAACTTTCTAGATATCTTGCTTATGGGCTTTTTAACTATGACATCCCTTATAACTATAATGTAAAAAAGAAAAAGGGAGTTGTCTTCTTGCAGAAAAATAACAAAAACTATTACGCTGATTTTGAGGTCTAAGCCAGCATTATTCTGTCTTCTGCAAATTTCTCGCCCTGGACTTGTTCAAACTTACTAAGCAGCCGTGGGATAGTCATTGAAGCCTTTTCTTCACCACTAATATCTAAGACGATTTGACCATTGTGCATCATTATAAGTCTATTTCCCATTTTGATTGCATGCTCCAGATTGTGGGTGACCATAATTGTCGTTAACTTGTTTTTTTGTACGATTTCCTCTGTCAGGCTGTTTACCAATACAGCTGTTTTTGGATCCAGTGCAGCAGTATGCTCATCTAAAAGCAGCAACTTAGGCTTTTTCATCGTAGCCATAATCAAAGTCAAAACTTGACGCTGACCACCGGAGAGAAGCTTTACCTTTGTAGAAAGACGATTTTCAAGACCCAGATTAATGTTTTCAAGATACTCCTTAAATATATTTCTTCGCTGAGCATCCAATCCTCGGCGAAGCATCATATTGTTTGGACGAGCATACGCTATTGATAAATTCTCTTCGATAGTCATGGATGGGGCAGTGCCAAGCATTGGATCCTGAAAAACCCGACCTATAAATGCAGCTCTTTTGAATTCCGGCAGATTTGTTATATCCTTGCCATCAAGGTATATCTTTCCACTGTCCGGAAAATAAACACCTGCAATGATATTCAGTAGCGTCGATTTTCCTGCGCCATTACTTCCGATAACGGTTATAAAGTCGCCATCACTAACTTCAAGAGACAAATCATTTAAAACTCTATTTTCGTTAGGGGTATTGCGGTAGAATATTTTTTGTATATGCTCAAGAATCACCATAGGAATCACACCTTTGCACGCGAAGTTTTATTGACTGCCTTATTTGAGGGGCTGTAAGGGCTATAATTACAACGATTGCCGTAAAAAGCTTTAAATCAGAAGCCTGCGCCAATCGGAAGGAAAGAACCAGCGAAATGCTAAATCGATATAAGAATGAGCCGAAAAGCACTCCTAACGTACTGATAAATACACTTCCTTCTCCGAAAAGCGTGGTGCCTATTATAACTGAAGCAAGGCCGGCTACAATCGTCCCAACTCCCATACCGGCATCAGCAAAACCCAAATATTGAGCAACCAATGAACCGGACAAGGCCACAAGACTATTGGAAATTACAAGTCCTATAGTTTTTGCCATATCAGTATTTACTCCCTGGCTTCGTATCATCTGTGGATTGTCACCGGTTGCTCTTAGCGCAAAGCCCATCTGTGTTTCTAAAAAGGTGTCAATTATAAACTTTATAAGCAAAGCAAAAACAATAAAGAATGCAAGATAAATAAATTTCATTGGAAATGACGGCCAAACTCGGCTTATAAAAGATTCTGCCATAGAATAGATAGTAGGCTGATTTAGCAGAGGAGTGTTCGGCCTGCCCATTATCCTAAGGTTTATTGAATAAAGCGATGTCATGGTCAAAATACCTGACAAAAGGTCACTGATACCGGCTTTCGTGTTTAAAAATCCTGTTACATAACCGGCCAAGGCGCCTCCTAAGATTGCGCCAAAAGTTCCTACTACCGGATTATATCCGCTTACGATGAGGGCTGCTGTGATGGAAGCCCCAAGAGGAAAACTTCCATCTACAGTCAAGTCAGAAAACTTTAGAATCTTAAAGGTCATATATACACCAATTGCCATGATTCCGTAGACTAAACCTTGCTCTAAAGAAGTCAGGAATAAGTTTTGCAACATTTATGGACACCTCAATTATTTTTCTAATATCTCATCTGCCCTAGACAATACTTCCGGAGGGATAGTAATTCCAAGAGCTTCTGCTGATTTCTTATTTATAATAAGCTTTAAATCTTTTGAGCTTTCTACCGGCATCTCCGCAGGATTTTCGCCATTTAAAATCCTGGCAGCCATTTGGCCGGTTTGTTTACCCAGAAGATAATAATCTATTCCAATAGTGGCTAAGGCTCCACCTTCTACTTCGCCGCGCTCGGCTCCTATAACAGGTATTTTTGCCTCATTGGCAACTTTTACAATGTTGCTTATCGCGGAAGCTACGGTGTTATCTGTGGGAGTATAAATTGCATCTACTTTGCTAACTAATGACTGGACTGCTTGATTTATTTCGCTGGTATTGGCAACCGTTGCTTCAAATATGGTAAGATCAAGCTCTTTTGCGGCCTCTTTTGCTATGTTTACTTGAACAACAGAATTGGGCTCTGCAGCATTGTAAATTATACCTACATTTTTAGCCGAAGGAATTATTTCCTTTAACAACTTCAATTGGTCCTTTACAGGATTCATATCGGTAGTGCCTGTAACATTTGTACCAGGCCTTTCCATGCTTTTAACAAGACCTGCATCTACCGGATCGGTAACAGCAGTTACAAGTATAGGAATGTCTTTTGTGGCATTTGCAGCAGCTTGGGCTGATGGAGTTGCGATAGCTAAAATAAGGTCTACTTTTTCATTGATAAGCTTATCGGCTATTGCTTGCGTTGTTGAAAAATCTGCCTGAGCGTTTTCGACAATAATTTCAATATTTTTACCTTCTTCAAAACCGGCTTCCTTAAGACCGTCTACAAAACCTTCCCGAGCTGAATCAAGTGCAGGGTGTTCAACAAACTGCGATATTCCGATTTTGTATACCTTATTATTTGCATCTGCATTTGTGCTGTTTGATGTACCAGGAGTTGATTCTTGAGACGTTGAACCGCCGCCGCATCCTGCCTGGATAAGAGCTAGCGCGAGAATTAAAATCATTATTACAATAGATGTTATAAAAGTTTTTTTCATTTTGAATGCCCCCTTTTGTTTAGCTTGCAGGACAGAAGCAAGTAGTACACTTGCAAAGCTGAACCAGGAGTAAAAAGATACAAAAAAGCACTCGGCAAGAGTGCTTGATGTAACTCTACGTTTTCTCCTACCGTCCTACCATGCTACAAGTTAATTCAATTTATTTGGCTAAAGTATATAATTATTAGGTCGATTTGTCAATAGTGAATTCTAACAGTAATTTATGAATATTTAGATTTCACCTTCACTACGAGGTAGTGTGCGGTGTCCGAGACCTATAACTACTTCATTAAAGCTTAAAAACCCTATAGCAAAAAACATTGCTACACTTATATGTTCTCCATACCTGGCAATTCCGATTTTACCTCCCACATTAAAGCCTACAGCTTTTTGCAAAACCTGAGAAAGGGCTTCCCGTGTAGCTCCTATAAGGGCTCCTTCTAATACATGAACGTTTTCCTTTATGACACCTTCTCGTTTTGCGGCGACCAAAGATCTTTCTATAATTTTTTCGATAGAATCTATTAAATTACCGCCAAAATCTACTGCACAAACCTTAACATTCATATCACGGAATGTCTTTTTGAGCTCAGCTTCTTCTGCGCGGGTTGAAATTGCCATTTTTATTGCAATTTTTGCCACATCAGTACTTTCCAAGATAAAGCCCCCTTATATAAGATATTCAGACGCGAATTCTTCTTTAGTATATCACAGAATATACGGTTTTTCTATATTACTGAATTTTATACGAAATGTATCATTTCCGGACAAAAAATACATATAAAATTTTTTATTACAAAGAAGGATTTACTAAAGTATTATAGAATAATATAATATAGATAGCGGAGCGGATTGCAAGGAAAAATTAAGGGTAAAGTCATTTAAGCGGGGGGTTTATATTGCCATATACCTTATGCCCGTATTGCAATAAAAAATCATATTCTGCAGCAGAACTAAGAACGTGGATTTGCCCATATTGCAATAAAACCGTGAAGAAAGAAGAAGGAAATAGGGAAATCGTAAAGAGCGAGCAGGCAAAATAGCCTGCTCGCTTTAAATCATTGGTTTTAGCCTACTGAGAGTGCAGCAAGCCACCCTGCCTATGCGGGTGTGATGGATTTAGATCAGTTTCTTAAAGTTTTTGTCAATTCCAAGGATATAACTTGCAATATTAAAAGAATGATCCCCTACGCGCTCCAAATTATTTATTATATCCAAATAGATAACGCCTGAACTTGGCACGCATGCCCCACTGCTTAAACGCTTAATGTGACTTAATCGCAGCTCTTTTTCCATTGCGTCAATTTCTTCTTCTCTGGCTATTACGGTTTTTGCAGAAGATTTATCCCAAGCTAAAAATGCATTTATTGCAATAGAAAAGGTTTCTGTAACTTTTTCAGACATTTTTATTAGTTCAACTATAGCTTCTTCACTAAGAACTAAACGATGCTCATTTTTAAATTCCGCAAGCTCCAACACATTCATTGCATGATCGCCGACTCGCTCCATATCATTTACCGCATTTATCAGATCTGTTATTGAACCTTCTCCGGTTTCCGGCAAAGAAGAGCGTGAAAGCAGAGCTAAATATCTTGTAATTTCTCTTGCAAGCTCATTTATTACTTCTTCCTTTTCCTTTGCTATTTTACCCTTTTTCTCATCGTAATTTACAAAAGTATCCAATGAATCTTTTAATGTCTCTAAAGCCAGATTTCCCATCCGACCTATTTCTTTTTTTGCTTGCTCAAGAGCCAAAACAGGTGTTTCTATTAGCCGATCATCTATATACTTTACGCCGTGTTCGATAACTACTGCTTCACCTGGCACAAGATGTAAGATTAATCTTATAATTAAAAACGTAAAAGGAAACTGAATAATAGTATTTGTCAAATTAAAAATAGTATGTGCATTAGCTATCTGTCGGACCGGGTCAAGAGAGGTCATAGCTACAATTTTTTCAACAATCGGTAGGATCATCAAAAATAATGCGCTTCCGATTATATTAAACAGCAAGTGAAAAATTGCAGCTCTTTTTGCCGTAACATTTGCTCCGATACTTGCCAGAAGTGCTGTGACACATGTTCCTATGTTATCTCCAAATAATATAGGAAGAGCTGAGGAAATAGTTAATATGCCTTGACTTGCCAAGGCCTGAAGAATACCTATCGTAGCACTGCTGCTTTGAATTATACTTGTTGTAAGGAAACCGACTACCACGCCTAGAATTGGATTTTTGCTAAAAGTTGCGATAAAGTCAACGAATTGTGGGACATCGGCAAGGGGCTTTAATGCGATTTCCATTGTCTGCATTCCATAAAATAAAAGCCCGAAGCCTAATACCACTTGTCCTATGTATTTTTGAGATTTAGTTTTACCTAAAAATAATATTATCGTTCCGATTCCTATAGAAGGCAAGGCAATGTTTGTAAGCTTAAAAGCAATTAGTTGAGCTGTCATAGTAGTTCCGATGTTAGCTCCCATTATTACACCGACTGCCTGAGAAAGGTCTATTATTCCTGCATTTACTAAACCAACTACCATAACTGTTGTAGCACTGCTGCTTTGTATTATGGCGGTAACAAACGCTCCCACAATTACCCCTAAAAAGCGGTTCCTAGTCAGCAATTCCAATAAACCCTTCAAACGATCTCCTGCTGACATTTCAAGTCCTTCGCCCATAATTTTCATTCCATATAAAAATAGGCCCAAACCGCCAAATAAAGTTAAAAATGAGTTTAATGTCAAGGCAGCACCTCCTTACTGATGAAATAAGTTTTGTTATTCACAAGTGCTTTTTAATTTTATCATGAGTCAAATATAAAAACAATCTTCAGGCACGCGCATTTAGTCTTTGTTCAAAGCTCTGTAAATCTCTGTATATTGACGGTTCTTAGTGCAAAACCTATAATAGGGTTAAGGCATAAATCATGCAATTAAAAAAATCTTCTAATGTATTTGTGCGGATCAGGGAGGAAAACAGGTGCACGATATTAAGATATTAGTAGTTGATGACGAAAAACGCATTGTAGACTTGGTAAAAAAATATTTAGAAAGAGAGGGTTTCTCGGTAGATGAGGCATTTAACGGTCAGCAGGCTTTGAACAAGATATCGAGCTCATCCTATGATCTGATTATTTTAGATCTTATGCTTCCTATAGTAGACGGCTGGACAGTTTGCAAAGACATAAGGCAAAAATATGATACGCCGATAATAATGCTGACAGCCCGGGGAGAAGAATTTGATAAAGTTTTAGGCTTTGAACTTGGGGCGGATGATTATGTAGTAAAACCCTTTAGCCCTAGAGAACTTACAGCTAGGGTAAAAGCTCTGCTCAGGCGCATAGTTTCTAAGGAAGATGAGGAAAGTGAGATACTCGCATTTCCTGAGCTGATGATAGATCCGATATCTAGGGTTGTAAAGGTCAATAATAAAGAAGTGGCTCTTACTCCTAAAGAATTTGATCTTCTCTACTTTTTAGCTAAAAACAAGGGAAAGGTGTTTAGCAGAGAGAAACTTCTAAAGGAAGTTTGGGGATACGATTTTTATGGCAGCCTTCGGACAATAGATACACATATAAAGCAGCTTAGAGAAAAATTAGGGCGAAGTAAGGCTGCTTCCTATATAAGCACTATTTGGGGAATCGGCTATAAATTCGAGGTGGAAAAGTGATTCCGAGGAAAAGCATTGTTACGAAACTGTGGATTTATATGACGGTTCTTACAGTCGTCGCTCTTCTAATCTCTGGCTTAGTACTTTCAAACATATTTGAAGATTTTTATTTTAATATGCGAAAGAACGAGATGATAAACGAGGGGCAGCAGCTTATATCTTTAATTCTAGGAGGTATAAATCCTTCAGAACTGCTTGACATAAGTAAATTTATAAATGCATATTCGGTGATAATTGACAGACAAGGGCTAATCCAGGCAAGCTCAAATGTTCTAAAATTTGAGGGTGTAGCTATTGGACCTAAAGAGCTTAGGGAGGTGCTCAATGGCAACATTGTTGTAAGCAAAAGTTTTGTATCTCAGTTTGATGCAAATATGCTTACAGTAGCGCTGCCCATTAGAACTGAAGGCAATGTAATTGGAGGCGTAATACTATTTTCCCCTATGTCTTCTATCGAAAGCACTATTTGGCAAATTAGATATTTGGTACTTTCGGTAGCAGGGGCATCAGTCTTAGTTTTGACGGCCTTAAGCCTTGTACTATCAAAGACTATTTCCAAACCTCTCATCCAAATGAAAAAAGTCGCAGAAGAAATAGCAAGAGGCGAATTCGGCACTAAAGTTAAGGTAAAATCTCAGGATGAAGTGGGGACATTAGCAAATGCGATAAACTATATGTCCGAGGCTTTAAATAAAAATATCAATATGCTTGATCAAGAAAAAAGGCAGCTTCAGAATATATTGCTCAGCATGACTGATGGTGTTATTACTTTCGATGCCGAAAATCGTGTTATAATGGCAAACCCCCAAGCTGTTGAGATGATACCTGATTTGAAGCAAAATGGTGAATTAAAAGTGCCAAAAATAATCGAGCCGATTGTAAAAAAAGCCATGAAATGCAGTGAATTTATCAGTGAAGAGCTAGAGATAGATGGAAAGGTTGTAGCGGTAAAAATGACTCCTTTGTTAAGTGATGATGGTGTGCTGCAAGGGGTTTTGGCTGTACTGCAAGATATCACGCGAGAGAGAAAGCAAGAGGACTTAAGAAAGGAGTTTTTAAGTGATGTTTCCCATGAACTCAGGACACCGTTAACTTACTTGCAAGGCTATACAGAAGCATTAATTGACGGGATTGTCAAAGATTCTGATGAACATGACCGATATCTTAATATTATACTTGAAGAAACTTTGAGGCTGCGCCGCTTAGTTGATGAACTATTGGAGCTTTCGCACATGGAGGCAGGCCACTTAAATATACAAAAAGATTACGTTTCAATAAAAGAATTAGTTGAACAAGTTTGCAAAAAATTCCTTCCTATCTGTGAGGAAAAGAATATTAACTTGAAAATAGAAATAGAAAATATACCGCCGATTTTAATTGATGAAGATAAAATAGAGCAGGTAATGATAAATCTTATTGATAATGCTATAAGGTATTCGCCCAGCGGTCAAGATGTGCTGATTAAGGCAGGAGCCGATGAAACAGGAGTTACAATTTCTGTCAGAGATAGCGGAAGCGGTATACCGGACTCCGAACTGCCTTTTATCTGGGAAAGGTTTTACAAAGTTGACAAATCCAGAGCGAGGAAAGATAGCGGCACAGGGTTAGGACTTGCTATTGCAAAAAGAATAATTGAGCTTCACAATGGAAAAATATGGGCAAAAAATTGTGCGGAAGGAGGTACTGAATTTTCCTTTTTTATACCTTGGGACACATAACTAATTTTATTAAGAGGTGATGTGATTGCAAAAAACAAAGCAAGAAGTTAAAGAGTTTTTGAAGCAATATTCTATGAGCTATGAAGAAATAGACATAGAAGAGAATTGTAAACTGTTTGTAGAAGAAATGGAAAAAGGTCTTAAAGGAGAGGCTAGCTCCCTCCAGATGATACCCACGTACATAAGTCTTGGGGAAAAGGTGCCTTTTAATGAACCCGTTATAGTCTTAGATGCCGGTGGGACTAATTTTAGAGTTGCGGGATGCTATTTTGATGAAGAAAAAGGACCGATTATCGAAAATTATAAGTCCTATCCTATGCCCGGCGTTGAACGAGAAACATCTAAAAAAGAATTCTTTGAGACAATTGTAAATTTCATGAAGCCATTGCTTGATTACAGTAAAAAAATAGGATTTTGCTTTTCATATCCTACTGAGGCTCTTCCTAACAAAGACGGGAAGGTTCTACAATTCAGCAAAGAAATAAAACTCAGCGAGCTCATAGGAGAGGCAGTGGGCGAAGGCTTGTTAAAAGCCTTAAAAGATGCGGGGTTTTCCGATGATAAAGAAATAGTTGTTTTAAACGATACAGTTGCTACACTCCTTGGAGGCAAAGCTACATACCCGGACCGAGTGTTTTCGAGTTATGTAGGTTTCATCTTGGGCACTGGAACAAATACGTGCTATGTGGAACAGAATAAAAACATAAAAAAGCTTCCGGATATTCAAAATAAATTAGGTTCTATGATAATAAATATTGAGTCCGGCGGGTACGCAAAGGCCCCACAAGGCGTAATTGACAAAGAGTTCGATCTTCAGACAGCAAATCCCGGCTCTTATACTTTTGAAAAAATGATTTCCGGAAGATATCAAGGAGGCTTGATTTCTGCTGTAGTGAAAAAAGCTGCAGAAGATAAGCTTGTTACAAAAGAATTTTCCGACAGATTTGACAAAATTGGCGAAATTACAGCGGTGGATATTAATGATTTCTTGTACTACCCCTATTCAAAAAGCTTACTTTCCACTTGCTGCCTTGAAGATAGCAACGATGCCATAGTTTTATATCATTTAATCGATACAATTATTGAAAGAGCCGCAAAACTCACTGCTATAAATCTTTCAGCAATTTTATCTAAAACCGGCGATGGAACAAATCCGTGCAAACCTGTTTGCATAACTTGCGAAGGTTCTACCTTCTATAAATCAAAATTATTTAAAGATAAACTCGTTTACTACATGAAAGATTATCTAAATGACAAAAAGGATATGTATTTTGAATTTGTGCGAGCTGATAATTCAACGCTTATAGGAGCAGCTATTGCAGGTTTGATGAATTAACTAAAAACTCTGTGCTAAAAAATTTTTTAGCACAGAGTTTTAGATCAAATTTCTTTTATCACTGTTTCCAGTGGATAATAGGGGAGATTATGGGCGTTTGCAACTGCCTCATATGTGATTTTTCCATTTAAGACATTTACACCTTTTGCAAGAGCAGGATCTTCTAAAACAGCCTGTTTCCATCCTTTGTCAGCTATCTTTAAAAGATAAGGCAAGGTAGCATTGGTCAAGGCAAGAGTTGATGTGCGCGGTACTGCGCCGGGAATATTTGCAACCGCATAGTGAATTACACCGTGTTTTACAAATACCGGGTCGGCATGGGTTGTTGGATGATCTATGGTTTCAACACAACCTCCCTGATCTATGGCAACATCTACAATGACACTGCCGGGCTGCATATTTTTGACCATGTCTTCAGTTATAAGCTTAGGTGCTTTAGCGCCGGGAATCAGAACCGATCCTACTACAAGATCTGCGGTCTTTAGCACCTCAGTTATATTTAAACGATTTGAATATAGTGTTTCAAGTCTGCCCATGAAAAGATCATCAAGGTATCTTAGTCTATCCACATTTACATCTATTACTGTAACATGAGCACCAAGACCCATAGCTCTTCTAATAGCACCTGTGCCCACAGTTCCTGCTCCAACCACAACTACTGAGCCGGGAGTAACGCCCGGAACACCTTCTAAAAGAATTCCCTTGCCTCCTCGAGTTTTTTCAAGATATATCGCACCTTCCTGAATGGCCATGCGGCCTGCAATTTCGCTCATGGGTGTTAACAAAGGAAGACTTCTATCACTGCGCTGAACCGTTTCATAGGCTATTGCAGTAACTCCTGAATCGACAATGGCCTTAGTAAGCGCTTCGTCAGCTGCAAGATGTAAATAACCGAAGAACACCAATCCGGGTCTTAAGTATTTATACTCCGACTCGTGGGGCTCTTTAACCTTTATCACTAGCTCACTTTTCTCCCACACAGTTGAGGCACTGTCAATTACTGTTGCCCCTGCAGCCTCATAACTTTCGTCAGAAAAACCAGACCCCAGACCTGCCCCTTTCTCAATTAGCACTTGATGGCCACTGGATATAAGGGCGTCTGCGCCTGCTGGTGTAATAGCCACTCGATTTTCTTGTTCTTTTAATTCTTTAACGACACCGATGATCATTTTTTTGCCTCCTCGAAAATTACAAACATTAAGCTTTAAGCAACATTTATGCATATTGAAAGTATATCAAAAAAATAATTGCTGCACCAGTAAGATTTAAAAAAAATTAAGGCAGGGGATACCTGCCAAAAAAGGGGGTTAATAATTAAGATGTATAAAAGGGGATTTAACGATCAAGTTTATTTTACCAGAAAAATTACAGCAGAAATTTGTGCAAAATGTGATGTTTTTGTGATAATGCGGTATAACGGAAGTGGAAACATCTTGCCAAGTTTGATATAATTCATGTGAATAAACTTTAGAGGGAAGCCAAATGGAGAATAATGATAATAATGTAAGCAAAGAAATTGATGTTTGTGAAGTGTTTAGTATTGAAGAAGATAAAGTCAGGAAACTTGCAGGTACTATTCCTGATATGGTAGATTTGGCAGATTTATTTAAAGTCCTAGCGGATGAAACCAGGGTAAAGATTGTATACTTGCTTTCAAAGGATGAATTATGTGTGTGCGATATAGCAACTCTTTTAAACTCCACAGTTTCAAATGTATCGCATCATTTGAGAGTGCTTAGAACAGCTCACCTGGTAAAATTCCGCAAAGAAGGTAAACAAGTATTTTATACATTAGATGACGAACATGTGGTTCATATTATAAAAGAAGGATTTGAACATGTAAACCATATTCATCGGGAAAAATAAAAGAGTTGCAGCAGGAGGAATAATTTATGTTTAATCCGGAGAAAATTGCAGAGTTTCCAGAAAAACCCGGTGTTTACATTATGAAAGATAAACGAGGAAGAATTATTTATATAGGCAAGGCTGTGTCTTTAAAAAACAGAGTAAGGTCTTACTTTCAGTCACCAAAAAACCTACCTGTGAAAGTTGCCTCAATGGTTCCGAAAATCGAAAATATTGAATATATAGTAACGGATTCAGAAGTTGAAGCACTTATCTTAGAATGTAATTTAATCAAGTTTAACAGACCGAAATATAATATTTTGTTAAGAGATGATAAGCAGTATCCTTATATCAAAATCGCAACTAGTCAACCTTTTCCGCGCCTGGAAGTTGTAAGAAGGGTAAAAAAAGATGGTGCTCGCTATTTTGGACCTTATGCCGATGTTGGAGCAATGAGGGAAGCTATAGATGTAATAAATAAAGTATTCCCTATTCGCAGCTGCAAAAAAGATTTAAGTCAGGTACCGCTAAAAGAAAGACCCTGCCTTAATTATTATATAAAACGCTGCCTTGCGCCGTGCCAGGGTTCGGTGGAACAAGAAGAATATGATGAAATGATAAAAAATATCATTATGTTTTTAGAAGGCAAGCAAGAAACTCTTATTAAACAATTAAGAGAAAAAATGGAAGAAGAAGCCGCAAAACTAGATTTTGAAAAAGCCGCAATACTTAGAGACCAAATATCAGCATTACAGAAAGTTCTTGAAGAACAAAAGATCGTATCTACTGACATGACTGACCAGGATATTATTGCAATGGCAAGAGGCATAGATACAGTATGTATTCAGGTATTTTTTGTAAGAGAAGGAAAACTCGTGGAACGAGAGCCATTTATCCTTAGCAATACCAAAGGGGCAGAGCGCAAGGAAGTTCTTACCGCTTTTGTAAAGCAGTTCTATAATAATACAAATTTTATCCCTAAGGAAATTATAATCGAAGAAGAAATTGAAGATAAGACTACAATACAAGAATGGCTTTATGGGAAAAAGGGTTCTAAAGTGTATATATCAATTCCTAAAAGAGGAGAAAAGAAAAAACTAGCTGAAATGGTAGCGGAAAATGCACGAATATACTTAGAACAAATTGAAAATAAAGATGAACGAGAGAAACTTAAAAACATGCAAGCACTTGAAGAACTGCAAAAATATCTTGGTTTAAAAGATATACCTCATAGAATCGAAGCATTTGATATCTCAAATACACAAGGGACAGAATCAGTAGCATCAATGGTGGTTTTTGAAGAAGGACAGCCTAAAAAAGAAGATTACAGGAAATTTAAAATCAAGACAGTCGAAGGGCCAAATGATTTTGAAAGCATGAGAGAAGTTATTTTTAGGCGTTTTAAAAGAGCGATTTTAGGCGATGAAAAATTTAACAATCTACCAGACCTATTGCTGATTGACGGAGGAAAAGGACAATTAAGGTATGCGCGAGAAGCTCTGAGGGAGCTAGGATTAGAGTCCATATTTACAATAGGACTTGCAAAAGAGTTTGAACATATTTTTGTAGAAGGAAAAGAAGAACCCATAGTATTGCCGGAAGACTCGGAAGCTCTTTATTTAGTTCAGCGAGTGCGAGATGAAGCTCATCGCTTTGCAATAACTTTTCATAGAAGTTTGCGCAGCAAAAGAAATTTAAAATCTGCTTTGGATGATATTCCGGGTATAGGAAAAGCCCGTCGATTAGCACTCTTTAAGACTTTTGGCAGTCTTGAGGGCATCAGACAGGCTTCTGTTGAAGAACTTGCCGGCGCACCAGGAATGAACAAAAAAGCTGCTCAGGCGGTCTATGACCATTTTCATTGATTAAGGCATATCCCCGCAGTAATTGCTCCAATAAATTGGCCATCTTTTAAAATTGGTGTTGCAACATTAATTGTTGGTTTTCCTGTAAGGGCTGAAATATACATTTTTGAGGTAAAATCCTGTCCGTTTTTCGTAGATTTAAACCAGTCTCTAAAAGAAAAATCAGTTACTTCGGAAGGATTAGAGTTTGCTATACTTTTTCCGTGTTCATCTACGGTTATTATACCGGTAATGCCCGGAAATTCCTTCTTCAATTCATTAAAGATCCTCATATGTTCTTCTTTTTTCATTGAAAGCATCTCATTTGATTTTGCGTGTTTTTTAAGTGCATTAAGCAGTTTTAATTTTACTTCTTGCGATACATCATATTCCTTATTCTTTAACACTTTGCCAACATAGCCTGATATTTCGGATGAAACTTTCAAAAGACTCTCCGTAGAATTATTTATATTGTTCATTACAGCAGCTTGCTCCTCAGAAACTGCTGCAGTTTCCTGGAAAGCGGCAGAAATGTTTTCTGTAAGTGAGGAAAAATCCACAATTAAATTTTTGATATTTTCTGTAGCGGTAGCCTGATCTTTTGTGAGTTTGCTTATATGGTCCATTGATTTTAGCGTATTTTCGATTATTGTCGAAGTGGCTTGTAAAGAATTTTTTGTAGTATTTGCCTGTTCGGCCTCTTTTTTTATTTTATCAAAACTCGATACAATTTCCTCTGACAATTCAAGGATATTATTACTAATATTTTCAATATTTTCTCTGATTTCGCCGGCGGCGGATTGAGCGTTTATGGAGAGTTTTCGGATTTCATCAGCTACTACTGCAAACTGTTTGCCTGCATTGCCTGCTCTTGCAGCTTCGATTGCTGCATTTAAGGAAAGTAGGTTTGTTTGTTTTGCAATACTTTCAACGGAACCTATAATACCGCCTATTTTGTCTGCCTCTTGCTTTAAAAATTGGACTTTTTGGGCGGTGGCATTATTTTCTTCCGATGTGAGTTTAACTGAATTCACAAGGTTTTCAATTAGCTTAGATGTTTCGTTTAAAGATTTTTGAACTTCCTTATTCCCCAAGACTACATTGTCGGTTTCCTTAGCTATGCGATTAGAAAACTCGCTTAGATTTGCAACTTCATTTACGGCATTGGTGCATGCCTTTACTTGCTCTTCGGCTCTTTGAGCTATATGGCTAATAGTCTCTGCGACTTCTTGAGAAGCCTTGGCCGAAGTTTCAGTTTCTGAAGAAAATTTCTTGCATAATTCCTGCAACTGTTCTGAAGCTATAGAAAGTTCACCTGTAAGATGCCTCGTGTTTTGAGTGACGCCGGCAATTTCTTTGCAGAGCTTACCAAGAGCGCCGCCTTTTGCGATGTCGTCGAAATTTTGCCATAAGAGCCCTTCGTTAAATTGCTGAAGCCGTTTAATAATTGCTTCAATCTTATCATTTTCTCTTTTTTTACCAACGAGATATACAACCAAGAAAATTATGATAACTACTGCTAAAGCATAAATCATGTAAGTCCCCTTTAGTCCGTCTGAAAGTTGCAAAAGTAGTTCCCTCCTAAATTTCAAGATATGTGTTTCTTATCAAAAATCGGTTTAATAGATTCTAAAGCTGTTTCGATATCGCTTCTGGCAATTCCATAATGAGTTACAAACCTTACAGTAGTTCCTCCTCCTCCGTTTATTTTAATTCCTTTTTCATAAAGTTTCGAAGAAAATTCATCAGCAGACATGTTCAGATTTGCTATATCACAAACTATGATATTTGTTTGAACCGTTTCCATGTCTATTTTAATTCCGGGAATATTACAAAGTCCCTCCGCAAGAAGTCTTGCATTTTTGTGATCCTCGTTTAGCCTAGAAGGCATCTTTTCTAATGCTATGATACCTGCAGCTGCTAAAAATCCAGACTGCCGCATTCCTCCGCCGAGCATTTTCCTAAATTTCCGGGCTTTTGCTATAAAACTTTTTGTCCCTACCACTAAAGAACCTACCGGCGCACACAAACCTTTTGAAAGGCAAAACATTACAGAATCTGCATATCTTGCAATTTGATTTACCGGTATATTCAAATATGTAGCTGCATTAAAAATTCTTGCTCCATCCATGTGTACCGGAATATCGTAATTTTTGGCAAGTTCATATGTATTTTGGAGAATATCCATAGGTATAACAGTTCCGCCTGCCCGGTTATGGGTATTTTCTACGCAAATAAGGCTGGTCTTGGGTTGATGTATGTCATCGTCACGTATAGCGGCTTTAATGTCTGAAGGATCCATGGCGCCTTTTGTGCCTCTAATAAGTTTTGCCTGAACTCCTGAAAGCCGGCCTATACCCCCTACTTCATACGTTATTATATGAGACTTTTCTTCTAAAATTATCTCATCTCCGGGATTAGTATGCGTCATTACGCATATCTGATTGCCTTGGGTCCCGCTGGTTACAAACATAGCGGCTTCTTTGCCGAACATTTTAGCTGCCGCCTCTTCTAAATGGTTTACAGTAGGATCCTCGCCGTAAACATCATCTCCTACCTCAGCATTGTACATAGCGTCGCGCATTTCCTGAGTTGGTAAAGTTACTGTATCACTTCTAAGATCAATATAATTCATCAGAGATTCTCCTTAACTTGTTATTTGGTTCAAAATATTAATTCTACATAAAAATGGAAAATCCTTTCTTAATTCAAAAGTAAATAAGAAAAATCGCGAAATCAAGAAGGTTATTTACACATAGAGTCGAATATATTATATAATATAGTTAGGCAATAAATAATAACGAGGAGGCTTGGTAGTGTGAGTGGGAAAACATTTATCAATGAATCAGTTTTTGTGGAAATAGCAAAAGAAGCTATGCGTGAAGTCGAGGAAGTTTACAAACAAGGTAAAAAAGGCGGGTTGGCAGGTTTCACTCAGATGTTCGACAGGTTCACGCCACAAATATCAGTAAAGAAAACAGATCCTAGCGAACTAGAAGAAGGACCCGGCAGTGTTTCTTTTGAAGTAAGATTTTCTGTTATGTACGGCGTTAAAATTCCTGAAGTGGCAGAAAAGACAAGACAGAAGATTATCAGCGAAGTAGAGGCCTTAACAGGATATAAAGTAGAAAAAGTTGACTTAATAGTAGAGAAAATTGTAAGACCTGAGGAAATTCAGCAAGAAAAACCTGAAGAAGGAAAATTAGGAGAGCAAATATAATAAGAATAAAAGAAGAGATGGGAACCGAAAGGTTCCCATCTAAAATTTATCCTAAAGAGTTAAACAATTTTTCATATTTAGCTTGCGCAGCTGATTTTACTTTTCAAGCTTATAAATATTCCAAGACACTTTATCTGTTAAGTTATTTTTATATATTACATTTGCTCCCATAAACATATATCTTAAGCTCTCTTCTTGAGGTATTTTTACCTTTATCCAGAGAGTGTTTTTATTTATTATAGGATGATCTGTAATCACAGATTCCACGATTGAATTTGAAGCCTTTCTTACTTGCCTGAGCTTGCCATTAACTAAGGATAAATCAATCCTTTTTATACCTTTCTCGTAAAATAGCCTTAACTCAAAATTGTAAAGTACCTTATTTGAAATAGGTCCTAAGGATTCTAAACCAAGATACAGATCGTTATTGTATGTAAAAGCTGTAAATTTTACTATGTCTGCACTTTTGTGAATCCTTTGGTTTAACAGGCCTCCTCCATTCATAACAATGAGAGGATGAGATATGTTCATTGGTGACAAATTGGGTTTGGAAGTTTCCTTAGGCACGACTATGGGAGCCTTTACTGCAAAAAGCTCATTTTTTCTAACAAATGTTAGCAGAAATGGTGCCGTAACTTTCAATTGTGATTTGTATTGCCTAATTGCTATTTCTTTGTTAAATTCTTCATTTTTATCCAGTGGTAAGCTTTGCCATGATGTATTACTGCTTTTAAGGTCTGAAGGAGGCAATAATGACTCATGCTTGTTTGAAACCATAAACCACGGAGAAGGCCAGTGAGGATAGTGGACGAGAAACATGTGTTCCTTTACCTTTAGATTCAGTGCATTAATGGTATATCGCGTAAAATTGCTTACTCCCCAATGATCAGGGTGCATATCGTCTGCCATCGGATAGTATATATCTGTAGGCTTAAATGAAGCCATTATCTCTGCTAGGCAGTTTTCTAAATTTTGCCCTGTATATGCAATTTTAGGCTTGTATACATTATTATATGGAGAATATGCAACTTGCGTTCCACCACTGACTCATGGCTTTCCATTGTCCCAATAATCGCTCCATAAAAATCTTATGCTCCCATCGGCAAATCCAAGAAATATTAAGTCATCTTTTGGAAGACCAAGTTTTGCCATTGCCGACACACTTTCTTTTTGACGCTCCAGCCCCAATTCATAAAAGTCATGGGGCATAGGGTTTTCGTTATCAGTAAATGCAATTGCAGACATTTTTGAGCTTTCTCCATCAGTTACAATTACGACCTTAATAGGTCTTTTTAAGTTAACAGCTTTTTGAATAATGCCGGCTGTTCCAAGAGATTCATCATCAGGATGAGGTACTATAACAAGGATTCTTTGTCCAGGATCAGTATTTTGTACGATATCAACTTTTTCGGAAGATACTAAGGATACAGCTTCTGCTTTTGCGATTGGAAGCAATGTCATTACGAATATCAATAACAATATAACTGAATGATTTCTTGATTTTTTGAATATCATCTCAACTGTGTTCCCTGACTATTTATAATTTTGTTGTATAAATTATTATAACAAATTTACAAACCTTGATACATCCATTTTCCCCTTGTTTTAGATGGAATAAAATGTTACACTAAGCATATGAAATATACGGATTTGAACGAGTAGGGATTACCTTGATTACAAAAGGCGACAAAATACTTATTTGCGTTGTATTGCTCCTGTCATTTTTACTACTCGCAGCTTTCCAAATATTTGGTTTTGCAGCAGAGAAAACTTATGCTGTAATCGAGGTAAACGGGAAGCTATTTCAGAAAATCTTGCTTGGTGAAAATGGTTCTAACTTCAAACTGACTGTTCCTGCAAGAAATCATAAGAGTATAGTTGAAGTGGACAAAGATAAAGTACGTATTATATATTCAGACTGCCCTGACCAGGATTGTGTAAGGCAAGGGTGGATTAGCCGTCCTGGCCAAATTATTGTATGCCTTCCAAATAAGATAGTGATTAAAATAGTCAATGGCAATACCGGACATGACAATGATATAGATGGTGTAAGCTTTTGAACAAGTGACACAAATTTTATAAGAGGAATGAACCTGATAATGAAAAAAAGTTACAAGATGGTTTTTCTATCACTGCTTGTAACCATAGGCATAGTACTGCACATTTTTGAAAATATGCTGCCATTACCGTTTCCGATACCAGGTGCAAAGTTAGGCCTTGCAAATATTATATCGCTTTTGGCAATAGTGCTTTATGGTTATAAAGATGGTCTTGTTGTTTGCGTATTGCGATGCATTTTAGGTGCGGCTCTTTCCGGCTCATTTTCTAGTTTACTTTACAGCTTAAGCGGAGGGATTTTAAGCACTATAATTATGGCAGGAGCATACAAATATTTTAAAAATATATTCAGCCTGGTTGGAATAAGTATCCTAGGTGCTGTCACTCATAATTTTGTACAAATTACCGTAGCAGCGATTGTCCTTTCTACTTTTGGACTTTACATTTATCTGCCGTATTTAATGATATTGGGCCTTATTATGGGCCTGTTTACAGGACTTGCAGCTGATTTTGTACGGCGCAGTCTTCCCGCATTTTTTTATTAGAATATTTTATTATGATATAACGATGAAAGGGCAGGTAATAAATGAAAAGAAATCGCTATAATCCCTCGATTCTAATCATTGTTTTACTAGTAGGGCTTCTTGCCGGTGGAGCTTTAGGCCAAGCATTAAACGATACCGTTCCTGTTCTAAACAAGGGGATTCATGTAGGCCTTTCGACCACCAACCTAAACTTAGGCGTTATAAGTATTGTTTTTGGTTTTGATATAGCGCTTAGTTTGGCAGCGGCAATAGGTCTTATTGTTGCAATTATTTTGTATCAACAGATGCAATAAAGGAGTTTAAAGATGTTAAAAAGTTTAATTCTAGCGTCTGCATCTCCCAGGAGGCAGGAGCTATTAAATCAAATAGGCTTAAAATTTATTACAGATCCAAGCGATATAGATGAAGATATGCCGGCTACAGCTGATTTTGGAAATTTAGTAGCAGAGCTTGCTCTTAGGAAAGCCTTGGCTGTCAGTGGAAAATATGAAAACGGGATAATAATAGGTGCTGACACGATAGTAGTTTTAGATAATGAAATCTTCGGTAAACCTGCTGACAGAAGTTGTGCAAGAAAAATGCTGAGTCGCTTAAGTGGCTGCTGGCACAGTGTTTTTACTGGGGTTGCTTTAGTAGATGCAGCTACCAGTCATAGCATAAATCAATTTGAAGAAAGCCAAGTCAAATTTAAAAATCTTACTGAATCAGAAATTCAAAACTACATAGATTCCGGTGAACCTATGGATAAAGCAGGAGCTTATGGCATCCAGGGAAAAGGAGCACTTTTTGTGGAAAAAATTTGCGGCGATTATTACAATATAGTGGGCTTGCCGCTGTTTAGATTAAATAATATGCTCAAATCTTTTGGAATAAATTTACTATAATAGGTTATAATAGGAGGTCAAACCCTTGGGTAATGATGTCATGATAAAGAATTTGCCGCCTGAAGAACGCCCACGGGAACGTTTATTGAAGTATGGGGCTAAAGCGCTAAGTAATGCCGAGCTTTTAGCTGTTTTGATAAGAACAGGAACTCGCCATGAATCCGCACTGGATGTGGCACATAATATATTACAAGGCGATATGGGCAAAAGCGGGCTTGACTATGTTGTTGATGCTAGCGTAGAGGAACTTTCGAAAATAAGAGGAATAGGAAAAGCCAAAGCCATTCAAATAAAAGCAGCAGTTGAACTGGGCAGAAGAATATCTTCTCATAAACGCAAAGAAAAATTTACTATAATGACTGCTCTAGATGTAAAGTATTTACTTATGGAAGAGATGAGATTTCTTGAAAAAGAGCATTTTAGAGCGATATTACTAGATGTAAAAAATCACGTTATATCCGTAGAGGAAATCTCAGTTGGGACTTTAAATTCTTCAATTGTACATCCCAGGGAAGTTTTTAAACCTGCAATAAGAAGGAGCAGCGCTTCTATTCTTTTGGTGCACAATCACCCAAGCGGAGATCCAACACCTAGCAAAGAGGATATTGAAATTACTAAAAGATTGGTAGACGCCGGAATGATTTTAGGCATAAATGTCCTAGATCACATAATAATCGGCAATGATTCTATTTTTAGTTTAAGGGAACGAAATCTAATGTAAAAACTTGAAAGACTATGTTTGTGTAAGAAGGAAAGGGGAAAATGAATGGGTTTTTTTAGCATATTTTCAAATGATCTCGGAATTGATTTAGGTTCGGCAAATACTTTAGTATATGTAAAAGGTGCAGGCATTGTTATAAACGAACCTTCTGTAGTTGCAATCCAGCGTGACAGCGGAGCGGTTTTAGCCGTAGGAGAGGAAGCCAAACTAATGATTGGCCGCACGCCCGGTAATATAGCTGCTATAAGACCTATGAGAGATGGGGTTATAGCTGATTTTGACATAACAGAGAATATGTTAAGATACTTTATTGCAAAAGCACTTAAAAGCAGGCACTTCATTAAACCAAGAGTAGTGGTAGGCATACCTTCGGGAGTTACCGAAGTCGAAAAAAGAGCCGTAATCGATGCTACGCTTCAAGCAGGTGCTCGTGAGGCTTATTTGATAGAAGAACCTATGGCGGCTGCAATAGGTGCAGGCCTTGAGGTATATGAGCCGGCAGGAAATATGATTGTCGATATAGGAGGGGGCACGACCGAGGTTGCAGTCGTTTCACTTGGGGGCATTGTTACCAGCAGATCTATACGTATAGGCGGCAATGAAATGGATGAAGCTATTTCCTATTATGTCAAAAAAGAGTATAATCTTATGATAGGCGAGCGCACAGCAGAAGAAATTAAAATAGAAATTGGTTCTGCCGTATTAGATAAAGATATAGAGAATATGAGCGTGCGCGGACGCGACTTAGTAACTGGTCTGCCCAAAACGATTTCAATAACTGCAAAAGAAATCAATGGTGCATTAGAAGAAACCGTAAATAGTATTATCGATGCAATTAAGACAACCCTTGAAAAAACTCCACCTGAACTTGCAGCTGATATAATGGACCGGGGGATAGTTATGACCGGCGGCGGTTCTCTGCTTACAGGCCTAGACAAAAAAGTAAATCAAGAAACCGGTATGCCTGTCCATATTGCCGATGAACCGATGAATTGTGTAGTTATGGGAACGGGTAAAGTTTTAGAAGAATTGGATACACTGAAACGCGTATTGATTTCACCTAAAAAAGTAGGTTAAAGGTTGTGGTGTTCTTGCGACACTTGTCTAGTAATCGAAGGTGGCTTATATGGATTTTAGCGTTAATTATGTTAGTTACTATAATTAGCATAACACTGCAGAAGAATGATGTTTTTAGGGCTATAGAAAATCCTATATTGACTTTCCTTAGCCCTATCCAAAAAGCGCTTTCGACAGCCGGATTTAGTATAAAGGAAAAAATCGAATTCATACCGCAAATTTTCCAACTAAAAGAAGAAAATGAAGCTTTAAAGAAGCAGGTAGCAGAATTACAGCGCTATAAGCAAAATCTTCTAGAATATCAACGGGAAAATGAAGACTTGCGAAAACTGCTGGGCCTGAAAGAGAAAAACCTTCAATTTGACCTTGAAACAGCTGAAGTAATAGGGAGAGACTCTGACGATTGGTTTAATATCATACTAATCGACAAAGGAAAAAACCAAGGTATAGAAAAAGACATGGCGGTTATTACAAATGACGGACTGGTTGGCTGCATTATAAGCGCTACTGCAAACACCTCTAAAGTTATGCTTATCACTGATGAGCGAAGTGCTGTAAGCGCTATGCTTCAGAGAACGCGGGATAATGGAATAGTAAGAGGAAGCATAAACGAAGTACAAAAAGGCTATTTGGAAATGGATTTTTTATCTAAGGATGCTAATATAGCAAAAGGCGATATAGTAATTTCTTCCGGCCTTGGGGGGATAATTCCAAAAGGTATTGTTGTAGGTGAGATTGTCGAAGCTCAAAAGGAATCACATCAGCTTACTCAGTACGCCATAATAAAACCTGCCGCAGATTTGCTAAAACTTGAATGGGTTTTTGTTGTTAAAAGCGAAAAGGGGGCTGCCCAATGAGAACTTTAGTGTATGGTTTGCTAATTATTGTTCTTACTGTTATTCAGGCAACCTTTTCAAACTTATTCGGAGCTTATACAAGCGGCCTTAATCTGCCGCTAATTTTTGCTTTTTGTCTTTCGATGGTAAAAAATGAAAGATCGGGTTTTACAGCAGGCTTTATAAGTGGATTTTTACAAGATGCGCTTTTTGGAACTTTTATAGGCATGAATACAATAGCAACTTCAGTGTCGGCTTACATTGTAGGTCTTAGTTCTAAAAACCTCTATAAAGGTAGAGCGGTTATAACTATGATGTTAGTCTTTATAGGCTCTGTCATTTTTAAGTTTATTTTTGTAGTTATTGCTCTTTTTACCGGCCAGTTGACAAGTTCTCCCCAATATATAATGTCGGCAGTTGTTTTGCCGCCTTTCGCGAATATGATCATATCTCCTTTAATTTACTTATTGACTTATAGAATAGAAGACTTTTTTGACTTCTACTTTAATCTAAAATACTAATCTTGAGGGATTTTTATGGACGTAAAAAAACTCCAAAAACGTCTAAATATTATACTTGGCGCCGCTCTAGTAATTTTTTTAGTGCTTTTAATAAGCCTCTCTAATCTTCAAATAATAAAAGGCGATGAATATGAGAAACTTGCGGAAGAAAATAGAATTAGAATTATTCCAATAACGGCACCGCGGGGAATTTTCAGAGACCGGTATGGCAGAGAATTAGTAAATAACCGGCCGAGCTTTACGGTTTCATATATGAGCATAAAAGCTGAGGAGTCTGAACAAGAAGAAGTTTTTAAGACTTTAAGAGAAATTCTGGATATTCCTCTTTATACTGATATATCAAATCAAGAATATACTGTTAGTAAAGATGGCGAAATATTTCTAAGTAAATTGCCGGTGGGAGACGCTGACGGCAATGGAAAAATTGATACCTCGGATATTACAGTGATAGATGGAGAAAATGGAGAAAAAATTCCAATAAATAAAGCAGATTTAAACACAGGAAAGCTCGTAATCGATAAACCTGCCGGAACCCGGCTTCTTGTGTCATACAAATATGACACATTAAAGAACAAGGTTAGGGGTCAAGGCTATAAGCCTGCAAGACTCAAGACAGACGTAGATTTTCAGACTATCGCTGAAATAGAAGAACGCCGCCTTCCCGGAGTAGTTATAGAAGTAGAGCCTTTAAGGAACTATGTTTATGGAAATACAGCATCTCATGTTTTTGGCTATGTAGGAGAGATAAGCCAAGAAGAGTTAGAGGCAGACAAAGACGGTACTTACCGCCCTGGGGATGTAGTAGGTAAAATGGGCTTGGAAAAAGTGCTTGAACCCTATTTAAAAGGCACAGATGGCGGCCAACAAGTAGAAGTCAATGCATCCGGAAAACCGATAAAAGTTCTTGGTGAAAAGGCTCCTGCACCCGGTGACTCCGTAAATTTAACTCTTGATATTAAATTGCAGCAGGTTGCTGAAACTGCCCTAAAAGAGCAGTTGATAAAGCTCCAGACAGACAAATATAAACCATATCCAAATGCCAAAAGAGGGGCGGTAGTAGCACTTAATGTAAAAACAGGTGAAGTCTTAGCTATGGCCAGTGTTCCGGATTTTGATCCAAATATGTTTGCAACAGGAATAAGCCAAAAGGAATGGGAAGAAATATCAAAGAATCCACTTAACCCAATGCTGAACCTTGCCATTAGCGGCACATTCCCACCGGGTTCCGTTTTTAAAATGGTTACTGCTACGGCTGCCTTGGAAGAAAAGGTAACTACCGAAAAAGAATATATTAGAGATACAGGTGTTTACTGGACTATTTTGCCGAAGAAGTGCTGGAAGGCAGGGGGCCATGGTCTCGTAAATATGGAAAAAGCTATTGCCCAATCCTGTAATGTATACTTTTATGAAATGGGCCGCAGAGTGGGAATAGATAACCTTGAAAAATATGCAAAAATGTATGGCCTAGGCAGTCTTACGGGAATAGAACTTCCAAATGAAAAAGCAGGAACTGTCGCAAGCCGTGAATACAAGAAAAAAACCTTTAGCAATCCTCAAGATCAAATATGGTACCCTGCCGAGACGCTAGATGCCGCTATCGGCCAGGGATATCAAAGCTTTACACCTATTCAAATTGCAACCTATATTTCGGCTGTTGCAAATGAAGGCTTTTGGATGAAACCTCATTTAATTAAATCCATAGTTGATTCAAACGGCGACACAGTTCTAGAGAAGAACCCAGAGATCGGCGGTAAAGTTGATGATGTTTCGAAGAAGACTTTTGAAATAATCAAAAAAGGCATGCGCGCAGCTGCACTGCCTGGAGGAACAGCTTCAAGCGTTTTTGCAAAATTTCCTATTTCAGTGGCTGCAAAGACCGGTACTGCTGAATGGGATGTAAGAAAAGACCCTCATGGTTGGTTTGTAGCGTTTGCTCCTTATGAAGACCCTGAAATCGCCGTGGCTGTATTTATTGAACAAGCAGGCTCAGGAGGAACTACCGGTGGACCTGTGGCAAAAGCAATATTTGAGGAATACTTTCATCTTAACGATAAGACTGATACAGCGGAAGACTATCTTGTTCAACCGTAACTGGAATCCCAAGATTCTGTTTATTTGCAATCAAAAGAAGGATTTGTTACATTTTTGAAGAATAAAGTAATTAAAGCGCTGCTATTTGGAGGGATTTGCGTGAAAAACGATCCTGTTGTTATTAAGGGAACAAAAGAAGGCATCAGTATAATACTTGATGACAGTTTGGAATTTGATGATTTACAAAAAGCGCTTTACGAAAAACTCAAAAACAGCCGCAATTTTTTTTCTGGAGGAAATGTGCGAATACAAGCAAAAAATCGGAATTTATCAAATGAGGAGTATGAAAAATTGCAAAAATTGTTTACAGATTTTGGAATGAATTTACAAGAAGCCAGCTCTCCTAAGACCATGATATTTCCAAAACCGAATAAAAGCAGGGTTCTTCTGCTAAAAAAGACCATACGCTCAGGGCAAAAAATTGCTTATAACGGGAGTGTGGTTATTTTAGGGGATGCAAACCCCGGCAGCGAAATTATTGCAGCAGGCGATATTCTAGTTATGGGCACTCTTCGCGGTATGGCTCATGCCGGCGCTGATGGAGATAGCAGCGCTGTTGTAACGGCTTTTCGACTAAAACCGACTCAACTGAGAATAGCAGGTGTTATCGCAAGACCTCCGGAAGAACGGGAAGACGGACCTTTGTTTCCTGAAATAGCACGCTTGAAGAATAATGTTATAGTGATAGAACCGCTGTGATTTTAAATAAATGGGAGGGGCATTAATGGGAGAAGTAATAGTTATTACATCTGGAAAAGGCGGTGTAGGGAAAACCACAACAACCGCAAATTTAGGAACCGGCTTTGCACTGTACAAACAAAAACGAGTTGTGATGTTGGATGCCGATATAGGCTTGAGAAATCTCGATGTAGTCATGGGTTTGGAAAATCGCATAGTATACGATCTTGTTGATGCAGCAAATGGAATATGCCGCACAAAACAAGCATTAATAAAAGATAAACGCTTTGAAAACCTTTATCTTCTTCCCGCAGCGCAGACAAAAGACAAAACAGCAGTAAGCCCTGATCAAATGAAGAAAATATGTGAAGAGCTGAAAGAAGATTTTGATTATGTATTAATTGATTGTCCTGCCGGAATTGAACAAGGTTTTAAAAATGCAATTGCAGGCGCAGACAGAGCAATAATTGTTACAACTCCTGAGGTTTCTGCCGTAAGAGATGCCGACAGAATAGTAGGTTTGCTGGAAGCAGCAGGCTTTGAAGAGCCAAAACTTATAATAAATCGCTTAAGACCTGATATGATAAAACGCGGCGATATGATGGACGTGGACGACATGATAGATGTTCTAGCCATCGATTTACTTGGAGTTGTGCCTGAAGATGAAAAGATAGTAATTTCCACTAATAAAGGCGAACCTGCAGTGGCCGATGAGACATCTAAGGCAGGGCAGGCCTATAGAAATATAGTTCGACGCCTTGAAGGCGAAGATGTGCCGCTAATTACTGAAGAAAAAACCGAAGCAGGATTTTTAGAAAAACTAAGGCAATTTTTTGGCTTAAAGGCTCACACAAAATAAGAGAGGGTGAGTTTTTGATGGATTTTTTCAAATTTTTCAAGAAAACCAGTAGTTCAAGTAAAGATATTGCGAAAGAGCGATTGCAATTGATATTAGTCCATGATCGCGCTAATGCCTCCCCAGAATTTCTTGAAATGATAAAAGGGCAACTCGTAGATATGATCTCAAACTATATGGAAATTGACAAAGAAGGCATAGAAATTAAACTTACAAGCATGGAAAGTGAAGATAATGTGGAAGTTCCGGCTCTGGTTGCAAATATTCCCATAAAAAAAGTGAAACACTCATCCAAGTTCTAAAGGAGGAAGTTTTTTTGAACGAGGAAAGACAGGAAGTTTTTGCCTTAGACATCGGCACAAGAACCATAGTTGGATTAGTTATGGAATGCCAAGGTAAAACATATAGTATTCTTGCAAATAAGGTTATTGAACATGAGAGCCGTGCGATGTATGACGGCAGAATCCATGACGTGGAAGCTGTATCAAGAAGCGTAAATATAGTAAAGAGCCAGCTGGAAAAAACTCTAAACAGAAAATTAGAAAAAGCCGCGGTGGCAGCAGCCGGAAGAGCGCTATACACAGTAGAAGCAGCTGCTGAAAGAAAAATTTCGCCTTTTATAGAGATAACAGATAGAGATATTCGCAGCTTAGAGACTGAGGCTTTGTCCAAAGCCATTAAGCTTATAGGAGAAAAAGCAGGCAATTTGGGAAGCTTAGATAATTGCTATTGCGTTGGATTTAGTCCGATAAAATGGTATTTGGAAGATGAACCGCTGGACAGTTTATTAGGACAAAAGGGAAAAAGTATGTCAGTTAAAATTGTAGCTACTTTTCTTCCTCGTGCTGTTGTTGAAAGTATTCTTACTGTTTTGAGCAAATGTAAGTTAGGGTTGGAAAGTTTGACTTTAGAGCCTATTGCGGCAGGCGACGTGGTTATACTGCCGGGAATGAGAAAATTGAATGTGGCTCTTGTTGATATTGGAGCGGGAACTTCGGATATTGCTATATCAAGAGATGGAAGTATATTTGCCTATGGAATGGTTCCGATGGCGGGAGACGAAATTACCGAAAGAATTTGTGAGGAGTTTTTGCTCAGTTTCGAAGAAGGGGAAAGAGTAAAGCGCGAATTATCAAAGCATGGAAAAGTAAAATTTCAAGATATCTTAGGTAGCAAAAAAGAGATCGATTGTGATAAAATAATTGAGGCTGTTAGGCCTACAATAAACGAAATTTCATCAAATATTGCACGCAAAATTTTTGAACTTAATGGTAGAGCTCCTGCTGCAGTCCTACTTGTAGGAGGCGGAAGCCTTATGCCCGGATTGTGCGAAGCAATTGCAGCAAATTTAGAAATTCCAAAAGAAAGAGTCGGTATTAAGGGTCGTGAAAGCCTGACAAATATTTCAGGAGGAGAGGATTTAACAGGACCTTTTTCAATAACGCCCATAGGTATTGCAGTAAACTCAATTAAGGGAGCGCACTTAGCCTCTTATAAGGTTTATGTGGATGACCAACCTGTAAATATCCTTGCACAAAATAACCCTACAGTTCTAAATGCGCTATTGTATGCAGGAAAATCATCGGCGGAAATTTTTGGGCGGCCTGGCATGGCAAAAACTTTTAAACTAAATGGCAAATTAAAAATAATAAAGGGGAAAATGGCAGAACCGGCATCTGTTACTATAAACGGGAAATCAGTAAATTTAAACGAGCCTGTCTATGATGGCGCCGTAATAAATTTCATGCCGGCAAAAGACGGGATTAGTACAAATGCAAAAATTAGAGAATATATTTCAGAAGAAGATAAACTGAGATTGAAAATAAATGGAAGAGATTTTACGATAGATCCGATCATAAAAAACGGTGACACTATAATGAAACCGGAAGATGATATCCCTGATGAAGCGTCGATAACGGTTGAAAAAAGAAAACTAATTTTAAGCGACATTTTTAACCTTATATCCTTTAAACCTGAAGGCATTTCAGGGCGGCTAATTATTAAAATCAACGGTATTGATGCAGGATTTGCAGACCCAATACAAGATCAAGATGAGATTGAAATTTACTGGGAACCATAGCAAATCTTGCTGAGAAGTTTACTAATTAACTCAATAGCGGAGGGGTTTGGAGGATAGTAAATTCATGGATAAGAAATTATTAAAAAATGTAGAATATCCTATTTTGATTGCTATAATATTACTTACAATATTAAGCGTAACAATGATAAGCAGCGCAACAAATGCTACAACCAGCGGAAATTTCTATACTACCAGAATGCAGATAATCTGGTTTTGCGTCGGTGCTATTTTGATGCTGGCCGTCATTTCAATAGATTATCATTCCTTTTCGGGTTGGTATAAAATAATTTATTCAGCAAACATTTTTTCATTACTTTTGGTTCTTCTAGCAGGAGAAAAAGGGGGAGGCGCGCAGCGCTGGCTTGATATAGGTCCTTTTACGCTGCAGCCTTCTGAGTTTGCAAAACTAGCCGTGGTTATTACTCTGGCCAGTCACTTAGAAAAAAAGAAATCATTAAACACACCAAAGGACTTAGTTTCCGTGATTTTGCATATTGCGCCTATCATGCTGCTTATAGCGAAACAGCCAGATTTGGGCACATCCTTGGTTCTTGCAGCTATAAGCTTTGGCATGACCTTTGCTGCAGGCTTGAGCTACAAACTTCTAGGCGAGGTTATTTGCTGTGGATTATTGGGCCTGCCGATATTTTGGCATTTCTTAAAAGAATATCAGAAAGATCGTATCCTTATTTTTTTTAACCCTTATCTAGATCCGTTGGGGCGTGGTTATCATGTTATTCAGTCAAAAATCGCAATAGGGTCAGGCAAGATATTTGGCAAGGGTCTTTACAAAGGCACTCAAAATCAGCTTAACTTTCTTCCTGTAAAGCATACAGATTTTATCTTTGCAGTTTTAGGAGAAGAGCTTGGCTTTATAGGTGGAGTGACCTTGCTTCTACTTTATTTTGTCCTTATCTACTATTCTCTAAGGGTAGCATTTAAGGCAAGAGACCTTTTGGGAACATATATGGTTGTAGGAATAGTTTCAATGTGGCTATTTCAAATTTTGGTAAATATGGGCATGAACATGGGTATAATGCCAGTAACCGGCATACCTCTGCCCTTTATGAGCTATGGCGGAAGCTCATTTTTAATGAATATGATGGCAGCAGGAGTAGTTATTAATGTAGGAATGCGACGGCAGAAAATTTTATTTTAAATTTAAAGATAGTTTGCGTAAAACTATCTTTATTAAACTTGGGAGGAAAAAATTTGACTTTAGATAGACTATTGGAAAAGATTTTGCCTAAAGTTTCAAAACCTGCAAGATATACCGGAAATGAATACAATAGCATATTAAAACGTAAAGAGGATATAGATGTCCACGTTGCGCTGGCATTTCCTGATATATATGAAGTTGGTATGTCTCATTTAGGCATTAAGATTTTATATCACTTGTTAAACGAAGACTCGACTATTTATGCAGAAAGAGTTTTTGCGCCATGGGTTGATTTTGAAAAATTGATGCGAGAATATGATATACCGCTCTTTAGCCTTGAAACTAAAACTCCTATTAAAGATTTTGATTTTCTTGGCTTTACTCTTCAATACGAAATGAGTTATACAAACATAATAAACATGTTAGAACTTGCAAGAATCCCTATATTCTCAAGCGAGCGGTGCGATAAAGATCCTCTAGTAATTGCAGGCGGGCCCTGTGCATATAATCCGGAGCCTCTAGGCGATATTATAGACTTTTTTGTAATAGGCGAAGCTGAAGAAGCTATAGTGGAAATTATGGATTTGTACAAGATATTTAAAGCAAACGGCAGGCCAAGAAGAGACTTTTTAACAGAAGTAGCTAAAATCAAAGGTTTATACGTTCCTTCGTTGTATAACGTGACATACAATGAAAACGGGACGCTTCGAAGCATTTTGCCAAAATCTAATGAGTTTCCGGCCAAAATAGAAAAGCGGCTTATCGCAAACCTCAATGAAGCCTACTATCCGACGGATTTTATAGTTCCATATATTAATATTGTCCATGATAGAGCTCCTCTTGAAATTTTTCGCGGGTGTTCCCATGGATGCCGCTTTTGCCAGGCTGGCATGATTTATAGACCTGTAAGAGAAAAATCTGCCGATATTTTAGAAAAAATGGCCAAAGATATTATAGCCTCCACCGGCTATGGAGAACTTTCCCTTACATCCCTTAGCACCAGTGATTATTCGCAGCTTAAACAGCTGACTGAATCTTTAACCGAAAAATTTCGTGAAAGTAAAGTGGGATTGTCACTGCCATCTCTTAGAATTGATGCATTCTCTTTAGAACTTGCTAAAAAAGTGCAGGAAATTAGGAAATCAGGCCTTACTTTTGCGCCTGAAGCCGGCACTCAAAGACTTCGAGACATTATAAATAAGGGCGTTACGGAAGATGATCTTCTAAAATCGGCTCATGACGCTTTTTTATCAGGGTGGAATACAGTTAAACTATACTTTATGATAGGACTTCCAGGGGAGACTTTAGAAGATATAAAAGGAATAGCGGAGCTTGCCAACAAAGTTGTTGATGTCTATAGAAAAATACACGGAAATACAAAAGGACTCAGAGTAAATGTAAGCACATCAACTTTTGTACCAAAACCTTTTACGCCCTTTCAGTGGCATCCTCAAATAACGCTTGAAGAAATTGACGAGCGGCAAAGATTATTAAAGAGTTTGTTTAGAAAGAACAAAAATATATCCTACAATTGGCATGAAGGGAAACTAAGTTTTTTGGAAGCTGTTTTTTCAAGAGGTGATCGAAAACTAGGCAAGGTTCTAAAAGCCGCTCACGACAATGGGTGCAAGTTTGACGGTTGGAATGACATATTTTCTTTTGAAAAATGGGTTTCAGCATTTAATGAATCAGGCATAGATCCTAACTTTTATGCATATCGTTACAGAGAGAAAGATGAGATATTTCCGTGGGATATAATAGATATAGGCATTAATAAAAGATTTTTGCAAAAAGAACTTGAGAAATCAGAAAAAGGCGAAACGACTCCTGATTGTAGAATTCGTTGTAGTGGCTGCGGCGTAAACAGGCTTGAGGCAGGTGATTACTGTGAAAATAAGATTGAAATTTGAAAAGGGCCGTTCGGTAATGTTTATTTCTCATTTGGATGTAATAAGGGTTTTTGAGAGGGCCTTTAGGCGTGCTAATCTTCCCATATCATACACCAAAGGCTTTAATCCAAGGCCCAAAATGACCTTTACTCCAGCTCTGCCAGTGGGCACTACCAGCTGCAGCGAATATATGGACTGTGAATTTGACGAGGAGATTTTACCAAGAGATGTTATGATTCGCCTAAATAATGTTTTACCCATCGGAATAAAAATCCTCGAGGCTGAAGTTGCCGATAACAAGCTGCCGCTTTCTTCTCTAAATGCTGCATCTTATGTAGTAAGCATCGAGGACGGAAGTAATAATGAAGCTAAATTAAGAAACGCAATTAAAGAAGTTGAAAACAGTAAAGAAATATTTATTGAAAAACAGTCAAAATCCGGTGCAAAGCAAGTGAACATCATTCCCTTGATATATAGCATTGAAGTTCTTGAAAGCAACAGTGAAGGAATAAAAATTCTTATGAAGCTCTCGATTGGCCAAGAGGGCAGCATTTCCCCTTCAGTAATAATATCTGTGCTAGAAAGGATTGCAGGCTTCGAATTTGAAATAAATTATATCTTTCGCAGAGAAATTTATTATTTTGATGGAAATAAAAAAATCTTTCCTATTTGAAAAGCTTGCCTAAGATAAGGTCAAGGAGATGAAAATTTATGTCTAAGGAGATCTTGGCGGATGTTGCCTGCAATCGAACCCGAGTTGGACTTTTAGAGGATGGACATCTTGTAGAGTATTATATAGAAACCGGTGACATAGAGAAAAGCCGTGGGAATATCTATAAGGGAAGAGTTGCAAATGTACTTCCGGGTATGCAAGCAGCCTTTGTTGATATTGGTTTTGATAAAAATGCATTTTTATATGTTTCGGATGTCAATTTTCACGAAGATGAATTTGATAGTTTTAAAAAAAGCCCGATAGAGGCAATGCTTAAAAAAGGGCAAGAAATCCTTGTACAAGTTACAAAAGAAGCTGTAGGGACAAAAGGAGCGCGAGTTTCTACTAATATTAGCTTACCTGGCAGATATACGGTTTTGTTGCCTGGAATAAACTGCGTAGGCGTATCTAGAAAAATAGAGGATGAAAATGAGCGTCGGCGTCTAAGAGCTGCAGTAGAAGAGGTAAAGCCACATGAAATGGGAATAATTGCAAGAACCGCGGCAGAAAATAAAAACGAAGAAGAAATAAGAGCAGATGTAAAATATCTGGAAGTAATATGGAGCGAAATAGAAAAAAAGCAAAGAAATATAGAAGCTCCCGCACTTATCTATAAAGATATGGATTTGCTTAGCCGAGTTGTCAGGGATATGTTTACCTTTGAAATAGACAAGTTCTATATTAATACACAAAAGGGATATGAAAAAGTTTGCAAGCTGTCATCTGCGATATCTTCAGAGCTAAAGGAGCGCATAATCTTTTACAAAGATTCTAGAGACATTTTTGAATGCTTCAATGCAACCAAAGAGATTGAAAAAGCTCTAGAAAGAAGAATCTGGTTAAAGTCTGGCGGATATATTATTATAGATTATACTGAAGCATTAGCTGCCATTGATGTAAATACCGGAAAATTCGTAGGCCATACGAGTTTAGAGGACACTATATTTCAAACTAATTTAGAAGCAGCTAAGGAAATCGTGAAGCAATTAAGATTGAGAGATATAGGCGGAATAATAATTATAGATTTTATTGACATGCAAGGCACCGATCATAAGGCAGCTGTTATAGATACCTTAAAAAATGAACTAAAAAAGGATAGAACAAAAACACAAGTTTTCGGAATTACAAATCTTGGGTTAGTTGAGATGACCAGAAAAAAAGTATGCAGGAGTTTGTACGAAGTTATGGAAGAAACTTGCCCTAAATGTCATGGTAAAGGTAGAATACAATTAAATTTCGTTGACAGATAAGGTTTTCGTATGCTAAAATAGCCTAGGTGGTTGATATTCTTCCACCGCACGGGACGGGTTTTTAAAAAATTTACCTAGATTCCGGCGAGAATAAGGAGGAGATGAATTTATGTACGCAATTATTGAAACAGGCGGTAAACAGTATCAAGTTTCGGAAGGCGATGAAATTAGAGTAGAAAAACTTCCGGTAGAAGAAGGCGGGATTGTTGAAATAGACAAAGTATTAGCTGTTTCAGACGATGAAGGCCTGAAAGTCGGCAAACCCTGGATTGAAAACGCAAAGGTTACAGCTAAGGTTTTGCGCCATGGAAAGGGCGAAAAAATTATAGTGCTAAAGTACAAAGCTAAAAAGAACTACCGAAAAAGACAAGGTCACCGCCAGCCGTTTACTGAAATTTTAATCGAAAAAATAGAAAAATAACGCAGAAATGATAAAGGTAAAAGTGCATGTCGATCCTTTTGGCGGCTATAGATTAATAGAAATATCCGGCCATGCGGGATACGATGAATATGGCAAAGATATAGTGTGCGCAGCGGTCTCGGCACTTGCGCAGACTATGGCCTTAGGCTTGGAAAAAGTGGTTGGTATCAAGGCAAAAATCAAAAAGAAAGATGGTTATTTTTTGCTGAAGATACCTAAAGACTTGTCGGCTGAAAAAGCTGATAAGGTGAACATTATTATGGAAACATTTATTTTAGGCATAGAAGATATTTCAAAGTCATATCCTTCAAATATACAGGTAGATGTTATAGAGGAGGTGTAATTCATGAATTTACAGCTTTTTGCTCACAAAAAAGGCGGTAGCAGTTCCAAAAACGGACGTGACAGCCAGTCAAAACGTTTGGGCGTTAAAAGATTCGACGGACAATTTGTAAATGCCGGAAGCATATTAGTTCGCCAGAGAGGCACTAGGATTTATCCCGGACAAAATGTAGGTATCGGAACCGATCATACGCTTTTTGCAAAAACTAGCGGTGTTGTTAAGTTTGAAAATAAAGGGAAAGATAAGAAGCTTGTTAGCGTATACTCAGCGAACTAAGTTTTTTGATAATAGCAGCTGTTTCTAAGGTAACTAATGGAAAAAGTTACCTTTGTTTTTTATTACAAATTTTTAATATTCAATTATAACTAAAACTATGATATAGGTGTTGATTTAAATGTTCATAGATACCGCAAAAATTTACGTAAAGGCAGGCGACGGCGGCAACGGCGTTGTAGCCTTTAGAAGAGAAAAATATGTTCCTCGCGGCGGACCTAGCGGCGGCGATGGCGGGCGCGGCGGTGACGTGATTTTAAAAGTCGATGCAAATATGTCCACATTAATGGATTTTAAATACAAGATTCATTACAAAGCCGAAAGAGGAGAACATGGTCAAGGTTCTAACAAATTCGGCCGCGATGCTGAGGATCTTGTTATATATGTGCCGCCGGGCACCATCGTAAAAGATGCTGAAACAGGTGAAGTAATTGCAGATTTGGTGGAAAATGGAGAAAGCTTTGTTATAGCTAAAGGAGGCCGTGGCGGACGAGGGAATGCAAAGTTTGCATCTTCCGTTCATAGAGCTCCTGATTTTGCGGAAAAAGGCGAACCGGGAGAGGAACGTTGGATTATACTGGAATTAAAACTCATAGCAGACGTGGGCTTAATAGGATTTCCTAATGCAGGAAAATCTACATTGCTTTCGCGAATGACCGCTGCAAGGCCTAAAATTGCTAATTATCCCTTTACGACCCTTGCTCCAAATCTTGGAGTAGCAAGCTTTGGCCAAAGTTCAGAGGGCAGTTTTGTGATAGCCGATATACCGGGTCTTATAGAAGGAGCTCATGAAGGGCAAGGCTTAGGTTATGAGTTTTTAAAGCATGTTGAAAGAACCCGACTACTTGTTCATGTTATCGATATGTCCGGATTTGAAAGAGATCCGTTGGAAGGATTTTATGCAATTAACCAAGAGCTTGCAAGCTATAGCGAAGAACTTGCTAAAAAACCCCAAATTGTTGCTGCGAATAAAATGGATTTAGAAGAATCCAGGATTAATTACGAAAAAGTGAAGCCTTTATTAGAAAAAGAAGGATATAATGTAATACCTGTATCAGGAGCAACGGGACAAGGAATAAGAGAGCTTGTTCAGGTTATCGCTAAGACCCTTTCAAGCATAGAGAAACCGGAAGCAGTTAAAGAAGTAGAATCTATAAAATATACACTAGAAGATGAAAAGCCTTTTTCTATTGAAAAGGGCGGCCATGTATTTTATATTCGCGGAAAAGCCGTTGAAAGACTTGTAGCAATGACTGATCTTGAAAACGAATCTGCCGTTAAGCGCCTGCAGAGAGCCTTTAAAAAAATGGGAATTGATGATGCACTAAAAGCAGAAGGAATTCAGCCAGGAGACACAGTAAAGATAGGCAATTCAGAGTTTTATTATGTAGAATAAAGGCGACAGCCATATAATCAGATATACCTTTGAATTTTAGAAACTCAAAAAGGAGGATTTGCTTTGCCAAAGAACCAAAAGATTGGCATAATGGGAGGAACTTTTGATCCCATTCACTATGGCCATCTTGTAACCGCTGAAACTGCAAGAACCAATTTCAAATTAGATAAAGTTATATTTACACCTGCCGGTCGGCCGCCGCATAAAAAAGATTATGCAGTTACGCCTCCTGAAGATAGGTATCTCATGACAATGCTTGCTGTAAATAATAATCCATTTTTTGAAATTTCAAGGATAGAGATTGACAGACCCGGTCCGACTTACACCGTGGATACGTTAGAGCAGTTCTATAATGAACTCGGCTCTGACGTAAAACTTTTTTTTATAAGCGGAGCAGATGCGGTTTTCGATATACTCACATGGAAAGATGTTGATAAAGTTTTAAGTTATTGTACTTTCATAGCTGCAACCCGGCCGGGATATCCTATAGACCAATTGCACCAAAAGCTTATTCAAATAAAAGAAATGTACGGTTATGAGGTAGTTCCGATGAAAGTTACAAGCCTTGATATCTCCTCTACTGAAATCAGGCGAAGGATGAAGGAAGGCTTATCCATTAAATATTTACTGCCTGATAGCGTAGAAACATATATAAAGAAAAGTGGCCTTTACCAATGATTATAAGTCTTGATGAGATGATAAAAAAGTTAAAGGTAAACTTGGGCGAAAAAAGATTTTTACACTCAATAGGTGTTATGGAAACCGCTGAAAAATTAGCGCTTCGTTATGGAGCAAATGTCAATAAAGCAAAAATTGCCGGTCTGCTTCACGATTGTGCACGAGGCATGAGCGAAGAGCTTCAGTTGAAACTAGCTCAGGATTTTGGTATACTTTTAGATGATATCGAAATTAGAGAAAAAGTTTTGATACACGGACCATTAGGCGCTGAGCTAGCAAAAAGAGACTATGGTATATATGATGAGCAAATTTTACATGCCATAAAGATCCATACTACCGGCGACGAAAATATGGACATTCTAGATAAAGTAATATTTATTGCGGATTTCATTGAACCGAGTCGATGTTTTCCTGATGTTGAAAAATTAAGACGAGTGGCTTTTCAAGATCTTGACGATACCATGGTAAAAGCCTTCGACTCTACAATCAGGTACGTTTTAACTAAAAGGAGCTTGCTGCATCCAAAGACAATTTCCGGTAGGAATTTTATTCTTATCAAAAGGGAGAGCGAATTTAAACAATGAAAAGGCCTTTAAAAATAGCCGTAGCTATATTACTATTTATAGTTTTTTCCCTTGGCAGCGGATTTTACTACACGGTAAGAACGATGAATATGGCGGCTGAGCAGAATGAAGATTCTGTCATATCAAATACCGATGAATTTGTTAAGGGTGGACGCCGAAATATCTTGTTGCTGGGCATGGATGCAGGAACTATAGGGGCAAAAGAAGAAAATAACCGACATCGCTCAGATACGATTATTGTCGTAAGCTTGGATACCCAAAATAAAACCGTCAAAGTACTTTCCATTCCAAGAGATACAAGAGTAAAGCTTGGGAAATACGGCATTCAGAAGATAAACGCCGCAACAGCTTTAGGAGGAGCGGATTTAGCAGTTAAAACTGTAAAAGATTTTCTAGGTGTTCCGATTCACAATTATGTTGTTGTAAAGCTCTCCAGTTTTAAAAATATTGTGGATGCCTTAGGCGGTGTAGAAGTTGATGTTAAAGAACGTATGAAATACAGCGATCCTGCAGGGGGACTGTATATTGACTTATATCCGGGACTACAGACTCTTGACGGCGATAAAGCTGAACAGTTCATAAGATACAGAGGATATGCAGATGCTGATCTTGGACGAATAAAAGCACAGCAGCAATTCATGGAAGCACTTATAGATAAAATTTTAAAACCTTCAACGCTTTTAAAACTACCTAAAATAATTGATATTGTCCAAGAAAATGTAGAAACAGATATTCAGCCTATGGAAATGATGAGTCTTGCTAATTTTGCAAGGCAGATGAAGCGTGAAAACATTAAAATGTATACCGTGCCGGGTGAAGGAAAAAATATTTCAGGTATCAGTTATTTCATACCTTTTCAAAATGAACTTGACAAAGTAATAGATGAAGTTTTTTATGATGATGGCAGCGTCAAAGTAGCAGTCCTAAACGGCAGCGGTACAAGCGGCGTTGCATCGAAAATTGCCAGCAGACTCGAATCTCAAGGTTTTAAAGTTGTCAGTATAGGTAATGCAGACAGCTTCGATTATGGTACTACTACCATAGTATATCCTCAAGATAAAAAAGATGAGGCCGAAAAAGTTGCAAAAGTTCTTCCGAAGGCCTTACTCGAAGAAAAAAGCGATTCAAATATTTCTCTTCCTACGGTAATTGTGGGAAAAGATATGATAGATGAATAAATTTTTAATATAAATATAATTCTGTTATGGAGGGAACTGAATGACAAAAAACCCTAAAACTTGCGCTCTTAAAGCGGCTAGTATTTTAAGGGATAAAAAAGGCGAAGATATTCTGATAATGGACATAAGTTCTGTTGCAGTATTTTCAGATTATTTTGTAGTAGCTACAGGCACATCTCCGGTGCATGTCAGAGCTTTAGCGGATGAAGTGGAGAAAAAGCTTGGAGAAGCGGGCTACACAGTAAGAGGAAAAGAGGGCTATCAAGAAGGCGCTTGGGTGCTGATGGACTATTATGACGTAATTGTGCATATTTTCACTCGTCAAGAACGAGAATATTATACGCTAGAACGCCTATGGGCCGATGCAAAAATTATCGATTTGCCGCCGGATGAGATTGACACTCCAAAAGAGTTGAAATATAATATAGAAAATTTAATATAAGCATTTATATTAATACAAAGGAATAGTATGAGACTGGTGCTTTTACAGAGATTCGGCGCAAGGTGCGAGCCGAAAAGCACAGTCTTTGAACTCACCTTTAGAAGACTTAGCCGACAGGCGTTAAAATGTTTGAGACGGGTCGTTTGACCAATTAGGGTGGTACCGCGAGAAGTTTCTCGTCCCTAAAGGGGATAAGAAACTTTTTTTAATTCATAAGATATATATTTAAAACCTATAACTGTGCATATGGAGGGTGACGTTTGATTGAAATACGATTTTAAGTCTATTGAGAATAAATGGCAACAGGAGTGGGAAAAAAATAAACTCTACAAAGCTGTGAAAGACGAAAGCAAACCTGAATATTACTGTCTTGAAATGTTTCCTTATCCTTCGGGCAATTTACATATGGGCCATGTGCGCAATTATTGCATCGGAGACGTGGTTGCAAGATTTAAAAAGATGAACGGTTTTAATGTGTTGCATCCGATGGGCTGGGATGCCTTTGGCCTTCCTGCCGAAAACGCTGCTATAAAACATGGAATTCATCCGGCAGAGTGGACGTGGAACAATATTGCAAATATGAGAAGTCAATTAAAGCAATTGGGATTGAGCTATGATTGGGATAGAGAGATTGCTACATGCCATCCGAAATACTATAAATGGACGCAATGGTTCTTTTTGCTTCTCTATAAAAGAGGCCTTGCCTACCGCAAAAAAGCTTCTGTAAACTGGTGCCCTTCATGCGGCACAGTTCTTGCAAACGAGCAGGTAGTAGACGGGGCATGTGAACGCTGCAAAACCGAAGTTGAAAAGAAAGAGCTTGAACAGTGGTTTTTCAAGATAACCGACTATGCAGATGAACTTTTAGATGATTTAGAGAAACTTCCCGGTTGGCCGGAAAAGGTAAAGACTATGCAAAAAAACTGGATTGGCCGCAGCGAAGGTGTTGAATTTTCATTTGTCGCAGAAAAAAATGGTGAAAAAATTCCTGTATTTACGACACGCCCTGATACAGTATATGGAGTATCATATATAGTTCTTGCACCTGAACATCCGCTAGTAGAATCTCTTTCTAAAGGAACAGAATATGAAGCTCAAGTTAGAGAATTTCGAAAAAAAATGGAGAAATACAACGAAATAGCAAGAACTTCCGCCGAAACCGAAAAAGAAGGAATGTTTATAGGCGCATATGCCATAAATCCCATGAACGGCGAAAAGATTCCGATTTGGACGGCAAACTATGTGCTGCTGAGTTATGGCACAGGAGCGGTTATGGGAGTTCCAGCCCATGACCAGCGGGATTTCGAGTTTGCAAGAAAATATAATCTGCCGATAAAAGTGGTTATTTCTCCGAAAGATGCAACTCTAGTTCCTGAAGAAATGTCAGAGGCTTTTGTGGATGAGGGGATTTTGGTAAACTCTAATGGATTTAATGGCATGATAAGCAGTGAAGCTATTAAAGCCATTGGAAAATACATGGAAGAAAAAGGTATAGGTAAATTTAAAGTAAACTATAAGTTGAGAGATTGGCTTATTTCAAGACAAAGATATTGGGGTGCGCCTATCCCCATGGTTTATTGTGACAAATGCGGCATTGTACCTGTGCCTGAAGAAGACCTGCCCGTTTTGCTGCCGGAAAATGTAAAGTTTAATTTTAAAGGCACGTCTCCTTTAAAAGAATCAGAGGAATTCATAAATACCACATGCCCAAAATGTCATGGACCTGCAAAACGCGAAACGGATACAATGGATACTTTTGTATGCTCTTCTTGGTATTTTCTTCGATATACTGATGCAAGAAATGAAGCAATGCCCTTTGAGCGAAGTAAGGTCGACTATTGGATGCCGGTCGATCAATACATTGGCGGTGTGGAGCATGCCATCCTACATCTTATGTATTCCAGATTTTTCCTAAAAGTCATAAGGGATGCAGGCCTTGTATCTGCATCTGAGCCATTTTCAAATTTACTTACACAAGGAATGGTACTAAAAGACGGTGCTAAGATGTCAAAATCCCTTGGCAATATCGTAAGCCCTGAGGAAATAGTTAAAAAGTACGGAGCTGACACAGCAAGACTGTTTATACTTTTTGCAGCACCTCCCGAAAGAGACTTAGAGTGGAGCGATCAAGGTGTTGAAGGATGTTCAAGATTTCTTCAAAGGGTCTTTAGATTAGTAGATGAATTATCTAGAAAATTGAGCAGTGCTAAGACCGAAGGAGAATGCGACGCATATATCCGTCGCATCACCCATAAGACTATAAAAAAAGTTACAGAAGATATTGGTGAAAGATTTAATTTTAATACCGCAATAAGTGCAATCATGGAAATGGTAAATGAGCTCAGTGATTACAAGGACAGAGACATTTCTAAAAAAGTTTTAAGCGAATCACTGGATACCTTGCTTTTGCTTCTTGCCCCATTTGCCCCCCATCTTGCAGAAGAGTTATGGCATAAGTTGGGCCATATGCGAAGCGTATATCTTGAAAAGTGGCCATCTTATGATGCTGCAGCGATTTTAGAGGATGAAATTGAAATAGTTGTTCAAGTAAATGGAAAAGTAAGAGATAAAATTGTAATTCCTGTCAATACGCCGGAAGAAGAGGTCAAAGAAGCTGCACTAAAGCAAGAGCGAATTGCCCCATACATTAAAGATAAAAAGATTATAAAGGTTATCTCGGTGCCCGGCAAACTAGTAAACATAGTAGTTAAATAGATATAAAATCTCTACAATTTTTGAACAAACAAAACCAGCGCTTTTATGTGCTGGTTTTTAAATATAAGTAACAAATATTAATTATTATTATTGATTGTAATTATGGATATCAATCAGGGCTTGATTTATAAGGATTTTACATATTTTTATAATCAAGAGTTGCTATTGTATGAAGAGAGAAAGTGAGGTAAAATATAAAAGGCAAAGGATGAAAACAGTAACCCTTTATTCAATAAATATGAAAGAAGAGAGGTAATATTATGTTGAGACTTGAATCAGTTTACCTTCGCCTGAAAAATGGCAGTGAGGAAGTTCCGATATTAGAAAATATAAACTTAGATTTAGAAGATAATAAATTTTATGCTCTAACAGGACCAAACGGCGGCGGAAAGACGTCGCTTGCCAAGGTTATTATGGGCATTTATAAAAATGATGAGGGGAGAATATACCTAGATGGCAAGGACATAACCGATTTTAGTATAACTGAACGGGCAAAAGCCGGAATAAGCTATGCGTTTCAAAATCCACCTAGGTTTAAGGGATTAAAAATTAAAGACCTTTTAAAGATTTCTGCTGATGAAAATTCATTAAGAGCAATGTTAAGGTCTGTTGGATTATGTCCACAAGACTATCTTGACAGAGAATGCGATTCCGGTCTTTCCGGCGGAGAAATGAAGCGAATTGAGCTTGCCAGCGTGCTTGCAAGACCATCTAGACTTGTAATTTACGATGAACCGGAAGCAGGGGTTGACCTTTGGAGCTTTGAGAATCTGCTTCAGCTAATTAGAAATTATCACAAAAAGGGAAATGTAACAAGCGTTGTTATAACTCATCACGAAAGAGTCTTATCACTGGCCGATGAAATAATCCTGCTAGTTGATGGCAAAATAGCTGATAGAGGATCTAGAGACAAAATACTGCCTTTAATCCAGGAAGATGCAAGATGCTGCTGGAAGGCAAATTGCGGAGGTAATAATGATGAAGTTGAATGCTATTGAAAATGAACTTTTAAAAAATATTGCAGATTTGCATAACATACCATCAGGAGCTGTGAACATAAGAAAGAATGGAGAAGGGATAATACGCCATTCGTCTGCAAATATTGAAGTAAGGCCAAAAACAGATAAACCCGGAATTGATGTTATAATAGCACCCGGCACCAAAAATGAAGCTGTACACATCCCGGTTCTTATAACTTTGTCCGGCCTAGTGGATGTAGTATATAATACTATTATCGTAGGTGAAGGAGCAGATGTAACAGTAATAGCCGGCTGTGGAATTCATAATCCCGGATCTAAGAAATCCCAGCATGACGGCATTCACGAAATCATCATTAAAAAAGGCGCTAAAATGCGGTATATAGAAAAACACTATGGAGAAGGATCGGGAGAGAGAATCCTGAATCCCCAAACCATAGTTACAATGGAGGAAAATTCTATAGCTGAAATGGAACTCGTCCAGATTAAAGGTGTTAGCAGTACTATAAGAGATACAAAGGCGCAGCTTGCCGAAGGAGCAAGCCTGATAATTACAGAGAGATTGCTTACTCACCAGGATCAACAAGCAGTATCCAATATGACGATAGAACTAAATGGCAAGAACTCCAATACTAAAGTGGTATCGCGTTCTGTTGCAAGAGACAACTCAAGCCAGATTTTTCACCCAATAGTTATTGCAAGGGCTGACAGCAAAGGCCATGTAGAGTGTGATTCAATAATAATGGATCATGGTAAAATAAGCTCAACCCCTGCAATTACAGCGGAACATCCTGATGCTCAATTGACCCATGAAGCTGCTATAGGTAAAATTGCCGAAGAGCAACTTTTGAAATTAATGACCCTGGGCCTTTCCGAGGAAGAGGCTGAAGATATAATACTGAGGGGGTTCTTAGAATGACAGCAAAATGCATAATGATTCAAGGAACCGGTTCCTCTGTTGGCAAAAGCCGACTAGTTACAGGATTCTGCAGGGTTTTTGCGCAAGATGGTTTTAAAGTTGCGCCTTTTAAAGCTCAGAATATGGCACTGAATTCTTATATAACTAAAGATGGATTAGAAATGGGAAGAGCCCAAGCTGTCCAGGCCGAAGCCTGCAAAATTGAACCTCAGGCTATTATGAATCCTGTGCTGTTAAAACCTCGTTCGGATAAAAACAGTCAAGTTGTAGTTAAAGGCAAACCAATAGGCAGCCTATCAGCAATGGACTACCAAGACTATAAATCAAAGCTTAAAAAAATAGTTAAAGAAAGCTATGATGAATTGGCAAACTCCCATGACATAGTTGTAATAGAAGGCGCGGGCAGCCCTGCGGAAATTAATCTTCGGGAAGATGATATTGCAAATATGGGTGTAGCCGAATTGGTGGATGCGCCGGTGGTTATTGCAGGAGACATTGACAAAGGCGGAGTATTTGCATCTCTTGCTGGGACAATGCTTTTGCTTACCGATGAAGAAAAAGCAAGGGTAAAAGGCGTTATTATCAACAAGTTTAGGGGAGATTTGAGACTTTTGGAGCCTGGCCTAAAAATGCTAGAAGATATAATAAAAAGGCCAGTGCTCGGCGTCGTCCCATATGCCGATATTTATATAGATGAAGAGGATTCACCACAGGCTGAAAAGGAACGGCTCTTACAAAAGTATATTAAGACCGACAGTGACGCCTCAAGACACCCCATAATCGTAAAAATTTTAACATTGCCTCGTATCACGAATTTCAATGATTTTGCACCACTTGCTGAATATCCGGGAATCAACCTTTCATATGTGTCTCAAGGGCCTATAGGGGATGCTGACATGGTACTGATTCCGGCCTCTGAAAATCCCAAAGAAAGTATAGAATTTATCCGAAAAAGAGAATGGGATGAGGAAATATCAGAACTTGCCCGAAAAGGAGCTGTGATTTTTGCCCAAGGAAGCAGTTTGCCGCTTTTAGGAAGAAAATTTGAACTGCCTTTTGACTTTGAAATAAATGAAAGTATAGAAGGGCTAAACCTTATTGATGCCGATATTGCAATGAACCCTCAGCAAAATATCAGAGTCTCGGGACATGTATTAGACAATCTTACAAGTCCTGCAGATGTTTTAAATGGCGAAAAAATTAATGGCTATATGATTTATTCAGGAAATATAAGGGGAGAAGCTGTCAAAAAAAGCTTTATAAAGCTTGATGAAGCTTATAGTACGGTTGATGGATTAGACGGTTTTATATCTTCTACAGGCAGAGTCATAGGTACTTTTGTTCATGGCCTGTTTGATAATCCGGAGTTTACGAAAAAATTTGTGAGCTTTTTGCAAATATGTAAGTATGGAAGAACCTTTGATTTTGGAGACTTTGAATCATTAAATTTTAAAGAGTTTAGAGAAAAAGAGTTTGACCGTTGGGCTGATGTCCTAAGAAATAGTGTAGATATAAAAAAGATATATGAAATTATGGGTATGTAAAAGTAAAATTAGGAGCTGAGGAAGTGCCTGATTTTGATAAAAGAGAAAAGATACTTCTAGGAATTTTGCTAATAATGGCGATTTTTACGGTATGTATCACATATTATGCATTTTTTAAACCATCAAGCGAAATAGTACTCGATCTTCAAGAGGAGCAAGATAAAGCTCCCCTTGAAGACGATGAAACCTTTGTAGAAGAGAAAGAAAAAATAATTGTTCATGTAGCGGGCGCGGTCAAAAGCCCCGGTGTTTATACCCTTGAAGAAGGAGATAGGGTAAAAGATGCCCTAGATGTTGCAGGCGGAGTTATACCTGAGGCAGACCTTGAATCCTTAAACCTTGCCATGAAGGTTCACGATGAAGATAAATTATATGTTCCCAAAACAGGAGAAATTACAGATACATCAGATTCTTCAACAGGTCAATCAATTGCAGGAATAAGCTCGAAAGATGACGGAAAAATCAATATCAATACCGCAAGCGAAGCAGAGCTTACCCAATTACCCGGCATAGGTCCTGTAACTGCTCAAAAAATTATAGACTACAGAGAAAACAACGGTAAATTTAGCAGTGTAGAAGATATAAAAAATGTTTCAGGCATAGGCGATAAAAAATTTGAGCAGATAAAAGACAAAATAAAAACATGGTAAAATTTTAGTCATAATACATTGACAAGCAAAAAAATAACGTGTATTATAAAGATAACTGGTACGGACCACATGACAATATTAAGGTGATGCGATGAAGAAGATTGAAAAGGAAAGTAGAATACCATTATACTACCAATTAATGGACATTATTATAGAAATGATTGAGGCGGGAAATCTAAAGGCAGATGATAAATTGCCTTCGGAAAGAGAGTTATGTGAAAAGTACGATATCAGCAGATCTACCGTCAGACAAGCTATTCAGGAACTTGAGCGAGAAGGATATATCTATAGAATACATGGAAAAGGCACTTTTGTCTCACCTGAAAAATTCAAACAAGATCTTTTAAAGTTTTACAGTTTCACTGAAGAAATGAAGAAGCTTGGAAAAGTGCCAACATCTAAAGTTCTAGATTTTAAAATAGCAAAATGCAACGAAAAGCTGGCACAGAAGATGAGACTGAATTTACATGATGAAATATACGTATTTACCCGCTTAAGGCTTGCGGACGGCGAACCGATGATGTTAGAGACAAGCCATGTGCCATGCGGCAGATTTCCTGGTTTAACAAAAGAAAAACTAGAGAGACGTCCGATGTATGACATTTTTTCAGAAGAATACAACACAACTTTTACATTTGCCGAAGAAATTTTTCAACCTGTTATAACCAGAGAAAATGAAGCTAAGTTGTTGAATTATTACGAAGGACTGCCAAGTATGATGATTGAACGATTTACTTACGAAAAAGACACTGTAATAGAATATACTAAAAGTGTGGCAAGGGGTGATAGATTTAAATATAGAGTTGCTTTAAAAAGATAATTTTTTATCAAAACTGGTAATGATGACATGACAACATTATAAGGTGGGAGAAAAATGTTCGGAATAAGAGAAGAAGTATGGAAAAATATCAATGGATTTAATACAGCTACTGAAATATATCAGCAGCCTGAACTATGGCTCGAAACTCTGCAAATTATTCAAAACAATATAGAAAAGATCAAAGGATTTTTTGCTGGATTTCAAGAAAACAAAAACACAAGAATTATATTTGCAGGTGCAGGTACATCCGCTTATATAGGAGAGACTTTAGTTCCATATCTGCAGCGAAAATATAATTACAGGTTTGAAGCTATTCCGACTACGCATATTGTGACTAATCCGGAAAATTATCTAGAAAAAGATACAACCACGATAATAATTTCTTTCGGTAGGTCCGGAAACAGTCCCGAGAGTATGGCGACCTTTAACTTAGCAGAACAATTAATAAACGATGTGCATCATATATTTATAACTTGCAACCCTGATGGCGAAATGGCCAAAACAGCAAAGGATAAGAAAAATATCCTATTGCTTCTAATGCCTGAAAAATCAAATGATAAAGGTTTTGCGATGACCAGCAGCTTAACATGCATGATGCTGGCGGCTTTACTGATATTTGATATACAAAATTTAGAAAACTACTCTAAACAATTAGTAGAAATTGCAAATATCGGAAAAAATATTTTAGATAATAATCACCAGAACTTAAGCGAGCTCTTAAATTCTACCCCAAAAAGAGTAACATATCTTGGGTCAGGAAGCTTCTATGGACTTTCAAAAGAAAGTGCATTAAAACTCTTAGAATTAACACGAGGTAAAATCATAGGCTACAGTGAAAGCGTCTTAGGATTCAGACACGGCCCAAAATCTATAGTAAATGATGAAACTTTAGTTTTTATATTTTTATCCCAAGATGCATATTCAAGAAAATATGACATAGATCTTTTAAGAGAAATCTACAATGACCCTGGTGATCATACCGTAATAGCTATATCAGCAAATTTTGAAAATGACTTAAAGGAAATATGTGATGACTTACTTTATCTACCGGAAGAAGCAGCTGAAATAGATAATCCCATATTAATTTCAATGCTTTACATCCTTTATGCCCAGATGTTTGCGCTTCTAGCCTCTGTAAAATCGGGAATAGAACCGGATAACCCTAATCCCGGCGGCATAGTAAACAGAGTAGTAAAGGGAGTAAATATATATCCTTATGGCAAGACAAATTGATTAACACCCGATAACTTAAAAGGAGGTAATTATATATGAATATTGTTCTTACAAGAATTGACAATAGATTGATTCATGGTCAAGTAGCTGTTACCTGGTGTCATCATACAAATGCAAATTTGATAGTGGTAGTGAATGATAAAGTTGCTAAAGATGAAATTAGGAAAAACATTATGAACATGGCGGTGCCGCCAGGTGTTGGGGTAAGATACTTTACAGTAGATGAAGCAGTTCTTAAATTGCCAAAAGCTTCTCCAAAACAATTTATTATGCTAGTTGTCGAAACTCCCCAAGACGTATTGAGATTGGTTGAAGCTGGAATACCGATCAAAACTGTAAATGTTGGTAACATGCATTATTCGGAAGGGAAGGTTCAAATAAGTTCTACTGTATCAGTAAGCCAAGATGATATAGATACATTTAAAAAGTTAATATCAAAGGGGGTGAAGTGTATAATACAACGTGTCCCAACAGAGAAGGGAGTTGATATAGAAGAACTAATTAACAATTTATAAGCTAGTATAATGATTGCAAATTTAATGAGATTAGGGAGGGCTAGAAATGTTTCAAGCGCTGATGTTGGCGTTAATTTCTGGATTGGCTGGCCTAGACATTTTAGTGGTACATATTCATTGGCATCGACCACTTGTTACAGGCCTTCTAGTTGGTCTTGTTCTTGGTGATGTAAAAGCTGGATTAATTGCAGGAGCTACTCTTGAATTGGCTTGGATGGGACTTGTTCCATTGGCTGGTGCACAACCCCCAGATCCGATAGTAGGTGGTATATTAGGTACGGCTTTTGCCATTATAACAAAACAACCGCCTCAAACTGCCGTAGCATTTGCTATTCCATTTGCTATTGCAGCGCAAAGTATTAAGACATTATTATACACTGCTTTTAGCTATTTTGCTCATTTAGCAGATAAATATGCAGAAGATGGCAATTATAAAATGATTGAGAGAATAAATATAGGTGCATTAGTTTTTCACTTTTTGCTTTATGCAATAATAGTATTTTTACCTATCTACTTTGGCATGGATGTCGCGAAAAATATAGTAAGCTTAATACCAGAAAAACTAATGAACGGACTGGCTATTGCAGGCGGAATAATGCCAGCAGTAGGCCTGGCAACTTTATTAAAAATAATGTTAAAATCTGAATTTGTGCCATTCCTGATATTAGGTTTTATATGTTCAGTATATTTACAGTTGCCGGTTTTAGCTGTTGCACTTATAGGCGTAGCGATTGCTATTTGGGAGTTTTATATTGATAGAAATAGAACGCAAAATGCTGGTGTTGGCGGAGGTGAAAACGATGAAGGAATCTAATGCAATGCCTGATAAGAAAATAACTCGCAAAGATCTCATATCAGTATTTTGGAGATGCAACTTTCTCCAAGCATCTTTCAACTATGAAAGATTCCAAAATATAGGTTGGGCATATACAATGATACCTATTTTGAAAAAGATATATACCACTAAAGAAAGCATGGCCAGTGCATTAAAATCATACTTAGAATTTTTTAATACACATCCTGTGCTGATTACTCCTATTGCGGGTATAATAGCCGCAATGGAGGAGAGAGGCGAAGATCCTGAATCAATCAGAGGTGTAAAAGTAGCATTGATGGGACCGCTAGGGGGAATAGGTGATGCTATAGTTTGGCTTACTTTCTTGCCAATATTCGCGGGCATCGGAGTATCTTTGTCAATGCAAGGAAATATAGCTGGACCAATTATCTTTCTGATTCTATTTAATATCGTCAACTTCGGACTTAAGTACTGGGGAATATTTTTCGGATATAATTCTGGCTTATCGTTATTAAAAAGTTTAAGCGGAAGCGTACAATCTATATCAAAAGCAGCGTCGACAATTGGTATATTGGTAATTGGTTCTTTGATACCTTCTTATGTCAGACTATCGATACCTTATACAATTACAGCGGGACAAGCTAAGGTCAACCTGCAGACAGATTTTTTGGATAAAATTATGCCCGGCATATTGCCGCTTGGCGTAACACTTTTGATACTTTACCTAATGCGCAAGAAAAATTTCAACACAACTACAGCAATAATCTTTATTATAGTTATTGGAATATTGGGCAGCTATACCGGTCTCCTAGGGTAAAAAGGTAGTGATGTAGATGCACATTGGATATATTATAATTGGACATGGGGAATATTCTGTCGGCATGTTTGACGCCATTAATTTAATATTAGGTGCTCAAAATAATATCAAAGCATTAACTTTTGAAATTAACGAATCACCTGATGAGTTATACTCAAAAATTATACAGAGCATCGATGAACTAAATTGTGATTACTATATAATATTTACAGACATATTAGGTGGTACACCCTATAATACAGCTGCACTTATAGCTGGAAAGGATCCAAGGATAGAAGTTATAACTGGAGCAAATTTACCGATGCTTTTAGAGGCGATACTTAGAAGGGACACTACCACTGATTTGAATCTACTCAAAAAAATTATAATTGAAAATGCTATAAATGGAATTAAAATTAACTCTGAACTAATTAAGAAAAGTTATTGCGAAACAAATAATGTTGATAATGAAGGAATTTAGCTTTAATTATTGATCAAACAAATTTATAAATGATAAAAGGCGGTAAAAATTTACCGCCTTTTATCATTTATAGAAATTAAATTGATATTTATTAACCTTGACTATTCTCACTTATGATTTGCTTTGCACGATCGACCATGTTAGGATATAAATCTATTGGAACATATGAAGGGGCTAAAGTGCTTGCTACCATAAATCTTGCACATTTAGTTTTGTCATTTTCGCAATAATTTCTGCGATAGATAGCTCCTAGACCACTATCAATAGGCATTTTTTGCTGATAGAATGGGCAATTGTTAATTTTTTCACATTTCATGGTAATCTTCCCCCTAAATTTGTAAAATATCATCTAAAATAATAACTATTACTAATAATAAATATAAACCTAGAGGATTGTACTGTCAATAGAAAAAAATAAGCCATTTATTGAATTTTCCTCATATGATATAATTATAATCGATATTTATCCCGCTTATTTCTACAAATCCTTATAGAAATGAGGCGCAATTGTGAATAGAAAAATTGTAAATCATTCTTCAAAAACGGCAATTCGAGTCATAATAATATTCGGTATTATAAGTCTGTTAGGAGATATGGTATATGAAAGTGCTAGAAGTGCAAATAGTCAATATTTTGAGCTAATTGGTATTAATGCAGCTCAAGTAGGCCTGGTTTTTGGCATAGGTGAATTTTTAGGATATTTTCTACGCTTAATAGCAGGTATTTTGTCAGACAAAACCGGAAAACACTGGCTTTTTATTTTTATAGGGTATGGAATGCTCATCGCAGTGCCTTTAATGGGCCTTACTACAAACTGGAACTTCCTCGTTGTGCTTATTTTAGTAGAACGAATAGGAAAATCTTTGCGCAACCCGGCGAAAGATACAATATTATCTGCAGTTGCGGAAAATCAGGTAGGGACAGGATTTGCCTTTGGTCTTCAGGAAGCTTTGGATCAACTGGGAGCATTTGCCGGCCCCTTAATTTTTACCTTAGTATTTTACCTTTCAAAAAACAGTGAGATTGCCGAATATCAGTTAGGTTACAAAGTTTTGATGATTCCTTTTGTTGCCCTAATGCTTTTTGTAACTTTTGCATACCTTCAAACCGAAAGAGAAAAACTAATTCCGGTTATAAAACAAAGACAATTTCAAAGTGAAAGTCTCAGGCCTACATTTTGGATTTATACTGCTTTTACCTTCTTTTGCACTTTAGGATTTCTTAATTTCAGTATTATTGGCTACCATTTAAAGGCAAATAGATTACTATCAGATGGGAATATTACGTTACTATATTCAGTTGCTATGATTGTAGATGCCATAACTGCTATTATTATAGGAAGAGCTTATGATCAAATGAAAAGGAGAATAGGAACAAAAACCGGCGGATTAGCAGTGCTTGGCGCTATTCCGGCTATCACCCTTTTAATTCCGTTTTTGGCACTTGGCACATCTACTACGATGATTATTTTAGGCATGATAATTTTTGGAATTATAATAGGAGTTCATGAAACGATTATGCGCTCGGCTATAGCTGACATAACACCCTTTAACAAACGCGGCACAAGCTATGGCATATTTAATGCCTGCTATGGTCTAGCTCTTTTAGGCGGTTCCGCCTTTACAGGCTACCTTTATAATCTGAATCAACTCGGAGCTATAAAAATTTTTACTTGTGCAGTAGAGCTAATTGCACTTTTTCTCTACGTGAAAATGAATCAAATGGTAAAAAACGACTACTGATTGAGAAAATAATTATAAACTGCAGCTCCTAATGTGTTATGGACTTTTAATCCGTCAGCATTATTCTTGAGATTACTCATCATAACAACAATTATTACTTTAGTATCATTTATAAAAAATATGCCTGCATCATGTTCGATCCCAAAAAGTCCGCCTGTTTTATGAGCAAATTGAATATCCTCCGGCAAGTATAGGCTTAGTCTGTCGTTGAACTGCTGGCAAAGAAGCATATTGATCATTTCATTTCGCGATTGAGCAGAAATATCATGGCCTTTTAGCAGTTTTACAAAAAAGTCGTATACGTCTTTAGCTGAAGTAAGATTATCTTTACCGCAAGAACGGGCCTTCATATCCATCATTTTTCTTTGAAGGCAAGTATTAGGCATTCCGAGTTTTTTAATTTCCTGATTTATAGATTCCATACCAAGATAATCAATAAGAATATTGGTAGCGGTATTATCGCTTAAAGTTATCATTAAAGTTGCATAATCATGAAGGGAAAGGTTAAGGCCGGAGTTCATATACTGAAGCACCCCTGCCCCTGGGGTCTTATTTTCATCTTTTAGAGGAATGATTTTTTTCTTAAGGTCAATTTCTTGCCTTTCAGATTCGGCATACAGTTTCCATAAAATCCAAAGTTTTATAATGCTTGCAGAAGACATTATCTTGTCTTCGTTTATAAAAATTTTTTCATCAGACCAGGTACTATCAATTACTACGCTACATACCCCATCGACATCTTTAATCAAATCTTGAACCGTTTCAATAAGCAAAGCGTCAGCCTCCTTCTAAGGTAACATTACTTAATATATCATACCAGATATAATTTAAAATTAACACAAAGGCCTGAAGAAGATTTAATCAATCTTGAAGCCGGCAAAAGATATGGTATAATAAAAAAGATAAGGTAACACTACAAGGAGGGGCATCATGAGTTTACTTCTTAAAGCTGCACTGATGGGTGTAGTTGAGGGTCTTACAGAGTTTCTTCCAATATCTTCTACAGGCCATATGATTATTGTGGGAGATTTCATAAACTTTAAAGGCGATAGCTTTTATACAATGTTTGAAATCGTTATTCAGTTGGGAGCTATCCTGGCAGTAATTTTTTATTACAGATATAAAATAATTGATTCATTAAGGCATCTTAGACCAGGCGATAGAGGTTTTAAATTATGGCTTAAAATTTTCGTCGCTTTCTTACCGGCGGCGATTATAGGCTTATTAATTAATGATATTGTAGAAAAATATCTATTTTCATCATTTACTGTTGCAATAGCACTAATAGTAGGCGGGTTTTTAATGATAGTGGCTGAAGGCATTTTTGGCCGCGGCGGTTTAAATGACATGGATAAAGTAGATTTAAAACAGGCTTTTATAATTGGCATAGGTCAATGCTTATCATTAATTCCCGGCATGTCAAGATCTGCATCAACTATTATGGGCGGTATGGCAGCAGGTCTGTCGGTGAAAGCCGCAGCAGAGTTTTCATTCTTTCTTGCTATTCCGACCATGATAGCCGCTACCGCTTTTTCGCTTGCCAAGGGCTTTTCAACTACTACTTTACAGCAATTTCAGGCACTGGGCGTAGGTTTTGTAGTGTCATTTATAGTTGCACTTTTTGCCGTAGATGCTTTTCTTACATATCTAAAACAACATTCCTTAAAACCTTTTGCGTATTATCGAATTATCTTGGGAATTGTTATGATTTTATTGATTACAACAGGTGTTATCTAGTATTGACAAAGCCTTGCTGCATAAGTAGAATAAAATAAGCAACTGCTTTGAAAGGGAGGAGTAAAAGCTAGGTTAAAAGAGAGAAAGGTCTAGGCTGAAAGCCTTTCGAAATTAGCTTTGAATGTCGCCCTGGAGCATCCCTGACGAACAAAGAAGTAGTCATGGACGGTTTACTGCGTTAAAAGTTTAAAGTTGCCGGTATTGGAAATAAGGTGGTACCGCGAAAGCAGGTCTTTCGTCCTTTGAAGGATGAAGGACTTTTTTGATGCTGCCGAGCGTCATAAAAAATAATTAATAGCAAATAATAGGAGTGTGTAAGATGCAAAAAGAATTACCTTCTGTCTATGATCCAAATGAAGTAGAAGATAAATGGTATAAATTTTGGGAAAGAGAAAATTTTTTTCATGCCGAAATAGATCCGAACAAAGAACCTTTTACAATTGTTATTCCTCCGCCAAATGTAACTGGACAGCTCCATATGGGGCATGCATTAAATAATACATTGCAGGATATATTGATTAGAACTAAAAGAATGCAAGGTTATTCTGCGCTTTGGCTTCCGGGAACAGACCACGCCGGCATAGCTACTGAAGCAAAAGTTAAAGAACAATTGGCAGAGGAAGGCTTGTCTAAATATGATTTAGGAAGAGAAAAATTCTTAGAAAGAGTTTGGGCATGGAAAGAAAAGTATGGAGACAGAATTATAACTCAGCTAAAAAAACTAGGTTCATCCTGCGACTGGTCAAGGCTCAGATTTACTATGGATGAGGGGCTTAGTAAGGCGGTCAGAGAGGTATTTGTCCGGCTTTATGAAAAGGGGTTAATATATCGGGGCGACTATATTGTAAACTGGTGTCCCACTTGTAAAACCACGCTTTCTGACATAGAAGTAGAGCACGAAGACCGAATAGATAAGCTGTATTATGTTAAATATCCGTTTAAGGATGGTTCAGGTTATATAACTGTGGCTACAACAAGACCCGAAACAATCTTAGGAGATACAGCAGTAGCCGTAAATCCCAATGATACGCGCTACAAAGATGTAGTTGGAAAAACTTTAATACTACCAATTGTAAAAAGAGAGATACCTATAATTGCCGATTCTTATGTTGATATGGAGTTTGGCACAGGAGCAGTAAAAGTAACACCCGGTCATGATCCGAACGACTTTGATATGGGTGTGCGCCATAGTTTACCGATAATCATCGTTATTGACGAAAACGGATGCATGAACGAAAAAGCAGGCAAATTTCAAGGAATGGACAGATTTGCTTGCAGAAAAGCACTTATTGACGAATTGGAGAAGGAAGGACTTTTTGAAAAAGCAGAAGATATAAGCCACAGTGTAGGACACTGCTATCGCTGCCATACTATTGTGGAGCCGGTAGTTTCTAAACAGTGGTTTGTAAAAATGGAACCGTTGGCAAAACCGGCAATTGATGTGGTAACTGAAGGTGAAGTAAAGTTTATCCCTGAAAGATTTGCAAAAATATACATGAATTGGTTGGAGAATATAAGGGACTGGTGCATATCCAGGCAGCTATGGTGGGGACACAGGATTCCTGCATGGTACTGCCGCGACTGCGGTGAGACGATAGTATCAAGAGAAGATATTAAGACATGCCCCAAGTGCGGTAGCAGCAGTGTGGAGCAAGACCCGGACGTGTTAGATACATGGTTTAGTTCAGCTCTATGGCCGTTTTCTACTCTGGGGTGGCCAGAAGATACGCCTGATTTAGATTACTTTTATCCCACCTCTGTTTTAGTTACCGCATATGATATCATATTTTTCTGGGTAGCAAGAATGATCTTTATGGCTATGGAGTTTATGAAGGAACCTCCTTTTGAATATGTTGTCATAACAGGTTTAATCCGCGATGCGCAAGGCAGAAAAATGAGCAAGTCATTAGGCAATGGCATCGATCCCTTAGAAGTAATTGATAAATACGGAGCAGATACCTTGCGATTTACACTGTGCACAGGAAATGCCCCCGGCAATGATATGAGATTTTCATGGGAAAAAGTAGAGTCAAGCCGCAATTTTGCGAATAAGATTTGGAATGCATCGCGATTTGTTATAATGAATCTGGAAGATTTTACACCGGGAGAGCTTAATTTAGATAAATTAGCCTTAAAAGACCGCTGGATACTAAAGAGAATAAATGATATAACGCGCGATGTTACAGATTCACTTGAAAAATTCGAGATAGGCCTTGCGGCTCAAAAAATTTATGACTTTTTCTGGAGTGAATTTTGCGATTGGTATATTGAAATGGCAAAAATTGATTTATACGGTAAAAATGAAGAGAATAGAAGAACAACACAGCGGGTTTTAGTTGAGGTAATTGAACGAGCCTTAAAATTATTGCATCCCTTTATGCCCTTTATAACTGAAGAAATTTGGCAGCATATACCTCATGAAGGAGTAAGCATAATGGTATCCTCCTGGCCCGAACATAAAGCGGATTGGGATTTTGAAGATGCTAACGAAATGGAATTAGTAATGGATGCCGTAAGAGGTATTAGAAATATACGCGCAGAAATGAATGTTCCTCCTGCAAAACAAGCATCTGCACTAGTCAGAATAACAAATCCCATGACAGAGCAAATACTAAGCAGTAATTTAGATATTATTTACAGTCTGGCAAAGGTATCAGAAATGGAATTTGGTAAGGAAGATCTTCAAGTCCCTCACAAAGCTGTGTCTTGTGTGATAAAAGGTGCAGAAATTTTTATTCCAATGGAAGGGCTTGTAGATTTAGATACAGAAATTGCAAGGCTCGAAAAAGAAAAATTAAATTTAGAGAAAGAAATCGAGAGGACAAGCAAAAAGTTAAGTAATCCGGGCTTTATTGAAAAAGCTCCAAAGGATATAGTTGAAAAAGAAAAGCAAAAACAAAAAGATTATCAGGAAATGCTAGAGAAGGTGGTAGCAAGACTTGAAATGATGAAAGACATGCTGGCGGAATAGGTACTGCTGAATTTTGCCAAAATAGAAGGGGAGAATATATGCTGAATTACAATCAGGCATTAGATTTTATCCACGGTTTAAATGCTTTTGGAACAAAATTAGGTCTTGAGAATATCACAAAACTCTTAGAGATTTTAGGGAATCCACATAAAGATATGAAAATAATTCATGTTGCCGGCACTAATGGAAAAGGATCTACATGCGCTATGATAGATTCTATCCTAAGGTCCGATGGCTACAAAGTTGGACTTTACACTTCTCCATATTTGGAAGTTTTTAACGAGAGAATACAAGTTAATGGAAAAAACATATCTGATGACGATCTTGCAAGACTTACAGACAAGGTGCAAAAAGCAGTTTTTTATATGAGAGAAAATAACATAGGTTCTCCTACTGAATTCGAGGTCGTTACTGCAATAGGTTTTTTATATTTTTATGAACAGGCCGTAGATTTTCTTGTACTGGAAGTTGGGATGGGCGGCAGGCTGGATGCTACAAATGTTGTAACTCCTTTGGTCAGCGTCATAACTCCTATCAGTTTTGATCATCAAGAGTATCTAGGTAATACACTTTCTGCTATTGCAAAAGAAAAATGCGGTATTATAAAGCCCGGAGTTCCTGTAGTTACAAGCCCTCAAGAACCTGAAGCACTGCAGGTAATAGAAGAGACATGTAAAAACTTAAATTGCAGGTTGCTTAAGGTAATTGGTGAAGAAAGTATCAGCAAAGATTTCGACTTACATGATACTGCAACTTACAAATTAGTAAGCGATAATGATGATGGCCTGATTTTTGATTTAAAGACCCCTACGGAAGAGTTTAAAAATCTTGAAATTCATTTAATAGGGAGACACCAGTTAAGCAATGCTGCAACTGCCGTTACTGCAGTCGATGTTCTGAATATGCATGGAATTGATATAAAGCGCGAAGCTATATATGCAGGACTTAAGAATGCAAGGTGGCCGGGAAGGCTGGAAAGAATCTCACAAAAACCGCTGATTTTAATTGACGGGGCCCATAATATAGCAGGAATAAGAACTTTAAAAGATGCTTTAATAAGATATTATAAAGATAAGAAAAAGATTCTAGTCTTAGGTATTTTAAAAGATAAAGACTATAAAGAAATGCTAAAGGAAATAGTTCCGATTGCGGATGTGGTAATAACTACAGCACCGCTTAGCCCTAGAGCTCTCAACGCTTCAGAACTGGCTTGCACTATTTGCGAAATGCTTGATGAAAAGACAATAGAAATAAATGATAATGACCGCCAATATATATTACCGGGTAAAGTACCTGCGGAAATTCCTATATATTCCAGAGAAAAGATCGAAGATGCTCTAAACCTTGCCTTATCACTTATAAATTCTAAAGAAGATATGATTGTTTTTGCAGGTTCACTTTATATGATAGGCTATGTAAGAACTTTAATAAAAGACAGATTGGCTTCAGATACAATGACTTCAAAAATAATATAACTATCGCTTAAAAGTTAAGAGCAGCTACTGATTGGACTGTCTAATTTCCTGTCTACTGAACAGAGAAAAGAATCCAAATTTAGCTGCTCTTTTTTATTACTATTTCGTTTTTAATGCAACTTTTTTCAAGGGCAGCGCCCTAATCCGAAGTAAAGTTTTGTTATTCTTGTTACAGCACAATCACAACTAAAGGGTTACAAAAGTTTTATTGCCGCCTTAAAGCTTCAATAGGAGGAACAGATGATGCTGAAATTGCAGGATAGATTCCAAACAAGAGTCCGGAAGTCAGTGCCACAGTTACCGCAATTTTTATTGCTTCAAAGCTGATTGCAGTTTCAAAACCGTAACGGCTAAAAACATTTAGCCCCCAAATACCGCCTGCAGTGCCTGCTATAGCGCCAATTCCACTTACGTAAAGTGCCTCTAACAAGAACTGAATCAACAAGTCTATTTGCTTTGCACCTAAAGCACGACGCACGCCTATTTCTTGAGTACGTTCTGTGACCGCCACAAGCATAATGTTCATTATTCCAAGTCCGCCAACCAGCAGTGATACTGCCGCTATACCGCCGAGCAATAAAGTCATAACACGATTAGCCTGATCTGCTTCTTGGACTAACTGGTTAAGATTTGTGATTGTGATTAAATCTTCACTACCGGCTATTAATGGAATTTGTGTTGATTCTTCCCCGCTATTGCCTTCCGGAATGGCTTCTTCAGTTGGTGAAGACATACTACCGGCTTCGCCGTTCAAACCTTCTTCTGTGCCGCTTTCGTTTTCGCTCGGAGACAAGGTTGTTGGCGCACTTTGATCCAGCCCCAGTTTTCTTTTAAATATTCGCCCTAGCTGGACTACGGCAAGATCTGCTTTTGCAGGGCTTTCAGCCTTGCCCCAGATTTCTGCAACGGTTTTTTTATCCGCAATTTTTAGTGCAGTAGTATAAGGTATCACTAGTTTGTCATCAATGCCATCGGCCTTTCCGATGCCTTTTGGGGCGAGTACTCCAATGATACGAAAAGTTGTCCCGTTTAAAGTTATTACTTGCCCTACAGGATTACGACCACCCATCAAGCCCGCACCCATGTTATAGCCTAGCACCACTACTGGAGACCTCTGGGCTACATGAAGCTCTGTAAAAAAGTGCCCCGAAACTAAATCATTATCTCTTATCTTCGGAAAATCACTATTTACACCTAATATATCCACTGTTCCTCTTGCGCGCCTCCAACGCATTACAGCTTTTGTAGGAACAACAGGTGTTGCCATGTCCATGCCATCCACTCTTTCTACCAAATCCTTTACATCATCAGGATCAAATTCAACAGATGGATCGTTTGCCTTTATGTCGATGACATTTGAGCCTAAACTTTCAAATTGTGCCACAACAGCCTGCCTTGCACCTTCTCCTATCCCCATGAGGCTTACCACAGAAGCCACACCAATTGCAACGCCAAGAACGGTAAGAGCCGAGCGCATCGGATGCACTAAGATACCATGGGCTGCCATTTTTGCAGCAAACCAAAAGCGAGTCAAGGCAGAGAGCAATCGAGATGTTTTTTGCATATTATTCACTCCCCGCTGGTTGCCGGCACTTTTTTACTATCTGTACCGTTTTTATCCTTTGTGCCGCTATTGTCACCATTTTTTTCTTCATCATTAGAAGGAATGATAGAATCCTTATTACCTATATGCTGACTTGGCAACAAATCTGCACTGCTTCCGGTTATCACAAGTTGGCCTTCCTCTAAACCGCTTTTTACTTCAGCTACTTTGTCATTCATTAAACCAAGCTTTACCGGTATTGCTTTTGTTGTTCCATCCGGATTCAAAACTTCCACCTTCTGAATGCCATCTTCTTCAAATACTGCTTCTAGCGGAACAAGAAGGACATTTTTTGCACTTCCGGAGTCTATATAGCCTCTGGCTTGCATACCGGGCCTTAAATTTGGACCGCCTTTTACTGCAATATCTACAGCAAATTTAGTAATCCCTTTAGAATCTTGACCCATTGTATCAACGTGTATAACTTCACCTTCAAAAGTTTCATTAGGGAGGGCATCGACTGTGACTTTAACCGGGGAACCTTGTTTTATCATTAATACATCGATATCGTCAACTTCTGCCCATAAGTCCATGTCACTTGTATTAAATACATATCCCATCCAATCTCCGGAATTGACTTGAGCTCCTATCTGGGTTTCCCAGCTTGCTATAATACCATCCATCGGAGCTCTGACCTCGGTTTGACCCATTTGAGAGTAAAGCTGAGAAAGTTCAAATTCTTTTTCACGCACCTTATCTAACTGCTCCTGGATAGATTTTTGAACATCAGAGCCTGCAAGAGATACAATAGGATCGCCTTTTTTAACAGCCTGCATTTCTTTGACATAGACTTGGGTTGCTATTGCTTCAACCGTTGATAAAACCCTTTCTTCTTTAACAAAACCTGCAACAGTAGTAGGATTTGCAAACCATGATACTCTGGTAGCATTATTTTCGTCTAAAGGAATTCCTACGTAGACTGCAAGTCCTGGTTTTACCAAACCCGGATTTTTACCTTCTACAGTTATAATATATACAAAACCCTTAGCAGGATTTTCTTCGTCGCCATCGGGAATTGGGTTAGGATTTATATCTGTTACATTTCCGTAATATATACCGTCAAAAGCAGAAAATCTCAAAGCAAGCTTTTGACCGAGCTTTACTCTGCTAAATTCGTCGGCGTAAAGTTTTGCATCTATTTTAAAGTGAGAATCATCCACTATTCTTGCCACGATATTACCTTGCTTTACTTCTTGACTTTCAGCTACTGAAAGGCCGGATACTCTTCCATCGATTGGTGCTCTCAAGATTACACCCTGGGAAGGATTTATTTCGGATAAATTTTCCGGAGGAAGACCGGTCAAATCAGATAAAAACTTTTTTGCGCTTTCCAGTTCGTCCTGAGCATTTTTGATTTTACTTTGAAGTTCGGGAGCTGCAAGCCTTGCAATGACTTGACCCATTTTAACCTCAGTGCCTTCTTCGGCTAAAATTTCAACTAGAGTATATTGAATATTACTTGATGATACGTCATAATAATTGCGCATGCCCGGAGCCTGTATACTTCCACTCCTTGAAGGATTCAAAGGGCCTGTTACATTTACACCGACGCTTATATCACCTTTTGTTACAGGTTTAGTAGAATAAATCGGTCCCTGGGACTCTTCTTTCGGCGGAGGTAAAAGCTCTTTATAGGCGTAAAATCCCCCTCCCATTACAATAACTACAATCAATGCAATCGTTAAAATGCGCTGCGCCATATTAATATAACCCCCAAATATATTATTAAATTTTTATATAGTTACATTTGCAACATTTTCTATATGTTCAATCTTGCCGTCTTTTAAGTGAAATATTGTATGACCGTATTCAGCCACACTTTTTTCATGCGTAACTTGAATAACAGTAATTCCCCTTTTTGTATTTAAATCTTGAAAAATTGCCATTATGCTTTCACTATTTTTGGAATCAAGCGCGCCGGTAGGTTCATCAGCTAAAAGCAATTTAGGATCACCGGCGATGGCTCTAGCGATTGCTACACGCTGCTGTTCACCTCCTGAAAGCTGAGAAGGCCTATGATAAATACGTTCTTTAAGACCGACTGCTTCCAAGGCTGCGGTTGCCCGCTTGCGCCTTGCGCTTCCGCTCAATCCCCTATAAATAAGGGGCAGCTCTACGTTTTCAATTGAATTTAAATCAGGCAGCAGATGAAAGCTTTGAAATACAAAACCTAGCAACTGGTTGCGTATATCTGCCAGCATGTTGTCGCTCATTTTTTCGACATGCCTGCCGGCAATTTCGTATGTTCCTGAAGTGGGTCGGTCTAAGCACCCTAAGATATTAAGCAATGTAGATTTACCAGAGCCTGAAGGTCCCATGATAGAGACAAATTCACCTTCTTCAATGCTCAAATTAATGTCTTCAAGGGCGTTTATAAAGACCTGGCCGTTTTTATAACGGCGACAAATATTTTTTAGTTCAATAAGTGGCAAAGCGGTACCTTCCTTTCTTACTTTGCAAGTGCAAAATATTTAACTATCAGTATATAGACGATCAAAGTTATGTAAAAGTTTCATACTTTGACAAGAATAAAATTTAGCCAAACAATTCTTTTTATCATATTCAGTTTATCATACAGTAAATTCTTTACAACATACAAAATATGTTTAAGCGAAAAATACCTATTAAATTTACTATATAGACATTTATTGATAAAATATCTATACTAAAGACAGTATAAAGTGACATAATATTGTGTGGTGAAATGATTGTTTAAAGAGCTGTTAAATGATATCGAAGAAGAGCTTATGGTTTTAGAAGAAGATCTGCTCAAAACCATAAACACAAAAAGAATGCTCATAAGAAAACCTTTAGAAAACATGATAAATGCGGGTGGAAAAAGATTAAGGCCGGGTCTTGTCCTAACAGCTGCAAGATTTGGCAATTATGACTTCGAAAAAGCTAGACCATTAGCTCTTGCCGTAGAACTACTGCATATGGCATCCATGATTCATGATGATATAGTTGATGATTCTCCCACAAGAAGAGGTATTCCCAGTATCCAGTCTGCCATTGGTAAAGATGCGGCTGTATACGCCGGCGACTATGTTTTTTGTAAGGTTTTTGAAATCCTGGCAAATGAACCTGCTTATGTGATGAAAGAGACTTCGAAAGCTATGAGTCAAGTCTGTGAAGGTGAAATAAAGCAAAAAGAAGATTTTTTCAATGTAGATTTGACGCTGAAGGACTATCTTTACCGAATTGAAAAAAAGACTGCAGTTTTGTTTGCTTTATCGGCAAAACTAGGAGCTTTCAGCTCGCAGGCTCCTTGCAAAACAGCAAAACAGTTGTATACTTATGGCATAAACGCAGGTATGGCTTTTCAAATGGCAGATGATCTTTCTGATTTTATCGCTGACTCTGAAAAATTAGGTAAGCCGAAGGGCTCAGACCTAAAATCCGGCGTTATAACACTGCCTGTGATATATGCTTTGAAGAAAAATGGGGAGAACCAATATTTAAGGAGCATTCTTGAAACTAGAAACATAGGAGAGGGAGAATTTTCTGAAATAGTAAGAATAATAGAGATAGCAGGAGGATTCGCATACACTAGAAATATGATAAATAGGTATGTTAAGAAGGCACAGGAAGCGCTTATGGCACTTCCGGACGTTCCGGCAAGAGAAATCCTAAATGCTTCAGCAAAAATTATAATTGAGAATGTGAATAAAACAATCTAATACCTTCTTTCTTTTTTTAAAAATAAATTATATACTTATGTTATGAGAAATTAATAGTAACTACTAATACTTGATATTATATATTTTAGGAGGTTCCATATGAAATTACCAGAGCTTAAAATAGGCAATCTTGTTGCTAAAGTTCCCATTGTGCAAGGGGGAATGGGAGTTGGCATATCACTTTCTTCTCTTGCTGGGAATGTAGCATTAAACGGAGGAATCGGTGTTATTTCCGCGGTTGAACCCGGGTTTAATGAGCCGGACCATTTTAGAAATAAAAAAGAAGCAAATTTGAGAGCATTAAGGTCATATATACAAAAGGCAAAAGAAATATCCAAGGGTGGAATAATAGGCGTAAATATCATGGTAGTTTTGAACACTTTTGAGGAAATCGTGGTGGAAGCAGTAAAACAAAAAGTCGATATTATATTTTCAGGAGCAGGATTGCCACTGCGTTTGCCGCAATTTACAAAAGGGTCTGATACAAAAATTGTTCCTATTGTCTCTTCTGGACGGGCAGCTTCTGTAATTTGCAAGAGCTGGCATAAACATTATGACGTAGCACCTGATGCAATTGTAGTGGAGGGTCCTAAAGCAGGAGGTCATCTTGGATTTTCGGAAGATGAAATCGATAAACCCGAGTTTCAACTTGAAAACATTTTAAAGGATGTATTAGAGGTAATCGAACCATACGAATTAATTTATAGGCGAAAAATACCGGTAATTGCCGCAGGCGGAGTCTATACCGGCAAGGACATTGTAGATCTAATAAAAATGGGAGCTTCCGGCGTTCAAATGGGGACACGTTTCGTTGCAACATTTGAATGTGATGCTTCAGATAGATTTAAACAAGCATACCTAGATGCCAAATACGAGGATATTCAATTAATACACAGTCCTGTTGGGTTAATAGGCAGAGCGATACGAAATCAATTTTTAATTGATGTAGAAGCGGGCAAGAAAAAACCAATAAAATGTATGATTAATTGCTTGAAGCCATGCAATCCGTCTAAAGCCCCATATTGTATAGCAGACGCCCTAATTAACGCCCAGAGGGGAAACTTTGATAAGGGATTTGCCTTTGCGGGGGCAAATGTCTATAGAATCAGCGAAATAGTTCCGGTAAAAAAACTTATGGAAGAGCTTGTATCTGAAGCCGAATTATATTTTTAACATTTTTTACTTTTTTATGTTAAAATATAGACAACTAAAATTTATCCGGAAGAAGGTATTAAGAATATGAAAAAGCACTGCCGGCTGTTGAAAGATACACTTACCATTGTTTTGATAACATTTCTCTCCGTAAACCTCTTACTATGCAGTAGCGCAAAGGCAGCCGAAGAAAAAGTCCCGGATGAGATATATTTTTTAATGCAGATGGAAAATTTTTTAAAGACAAACTACGTGGAAGATGTAAGCGACTTAGACCTTTTAAGAGGAGCTATAAAAGGGATGATTGAATCGCTAGACGACCCATATTCTGAATATTTTACTCCAGAGGAATTTGAAGAGTTTAATGAAGAAGTAAGCGGGAATTTTGGAGGAATAGGAGTTATAATCACTTTAAAGGACAAATATATAACTGTTGTTTCGGTAATAGAAGGAAGCCCGGCTGAAAAAGCGGGTATAAAGCCGGGAGATAAGTTAATTGAAATCGATGGTAGTAATGTAACTGATTTACCTCTTTCAAGTATCTTAGATCGTATAAAAGGCGATAAGGGCACCATGGTAAACATTGGAGTCATAAGAGGCGAAGACAGACAAGTACTAAGGTTTGAAGTAGAGCGAGATATAATCAAAACAAATCCAATTACTGCCAAAATTTTAGGTCAGGGTATAGGGTATATAAAAATCAGCGAATTTAACGAGAACACCGTTGAAAACCTGGATAAGGCCCTTAATAGTTTCAAAAAAGGTGGGGTATTAGGTATAGTGTTAGATCTTCGCAATAATCCTGGAGGATATCTGGATCAAGCTGTGGAAGTGGCATCACGGTTTGTGCATAAGGGCCCCATAGTTAATATTGTTTCAAAAGACGGTACTATCCAATCATACAATTCTAACTCACAAGTATCTCCTTACCAGTTAGCGGTGCTTGTCAATGGCGGTTCAGCCAGCGCATCAGAAATATTGGCCGGAGCTATCAAGGATAGGGAAGCCGGGGTTTTGGTTGGAGAAAGAACATTTGGCAAAGGAATGGTTCAAAGAACACTGAGCCTTGGAACACTAGGTGGGATAAAACTTACTATAGCTCATTACACTACTCCAAATGGAACAAACATAAATAAAACAGGAATAACTCCAGATATAGTTGTTGAAACAGACAAGACAAACCCGTTAAAAGACTTTGTGCCGTTAAATACTCAAAAAACCTTGAAATATGGAAATATCGGCCTTGATGTGTTGGCAGTTCAACAAAGACTGCAGTTTTTGAACTTGCTAGGCACTGCTCCTGACGGCGTATTTGGCCCTAGGACACAGCAAGCAGTAAAGGCACTTCAGAAACAAGCTGGTATTTCTGCTACAGGCGTTGTTGACTCAAAATTTTATTCAGCTCTGAACGATGCTATATACAAAAAAATTGTTTCGCAAGAAGATATTCAGTTAAGAAAAGCAATTGATGTCCTAAAAGAAATGATTAAAAAGAGCAGAGCAGCTTAAATATAATTACTACAGATGAAAAGGAAACTTTTAATGGAAAAAAGCATGAAGTTACATGAAAAAGAGCAAGAACGTATAAATGAAATAATATCAGAATTAAGCAAGCTGTATCCAAATGCAACTACGGCGCTAAATCACAACAATCCCTTTCAATTGCTTATAGCAACGATTTTATCTGCCCAGTGTACTGATGAGCGAGTAAATAAAGTAACAGAAAAACTGTTTAAAAAATATAAGGGACCGGAAGATTTTGCGAAGGCAGACAGGGCTGAATTAGAAAATGATATAAGAGAATGCGGCTTGTTTAAAAACAAGAGCAAAAATATAATAGAAACCTCAAAAATACTTTTGGAAAAGTACAATAAACGAGTCCCTGACACTTTCGACGAGTTAATAAAACTTCCCGGCGTAGGAAGAAAAACTGCTAATGTGATTTTAGCCAACGCTTTTGGTAAACCTGCATTTGCAGTTGATACTCACGTATATAGGCTTGCTCACCGCCTAGGGTTTTCGGATGAAAAAGACATAGTAAAGGTTGAAGAAGATTTAAAAAGAAAAATACCTGAAGATTTGTGGATAAAAGCGCATCACTGGTTGATTTATCATGGCCGCAATGTTTGTCGTGCAAGGAAACCTTTATGCGATAATTGTTCACTTTCTAGTCTGTGTCCGAAGTCTTATGAAACAATAGAAGCTGATAAATGCTGTGAGCAAAACAGCTGATACAAGAGCTACTGTTTGCTGGTTTTCTGCAAAGAGCCAGGGATAGATTCCCAAAGTGTAATCTATGATATCACTTGATATCATGAGAATTACAACAAGAAAAAAGTGTATCTTACTAAAGCTGCACTTGCTTATAAGCAAAAATCCTTCAATAGCCATACCCAGATGGGATAATGTAAGGTGAAAATTAGTAAATGAATAACCTTCACCTGTCAACAAAAAATGAGTGTTTATTACTGCAGCCCAGAGCCCATATTTTATGACCCAGCAAGATGCAAGAAGGGATACAAAGGGGCTGGGCTTCTTTATAATAATAAGCAATAAAGCAAGAGAAAAGAGCGAAGAAGCCGTAGGACTATCAGGTACAAAAATTCTAAGATATTCTGGAAAAGTCGATAATAACTGTGCTTTGTACCAATAAAAACCATAAATAGAACCAAAAAAGTTTATAAAAAACAATACTAAAAGAAACTTAGATTTTTTATCTTGCAAATTAGGCAACCATATCCCTCCGTATCTTAAATATAATTATAACTATTATATTACACAAAATAAGAGAAATTTGCACCTGCAAGAATGAATTAAAACCAAAAACTTACAGCCTTGTTTTTTGTAAAAAGTTGTGCTATAATGTCTCTCATATATGAATACATGTTTTTACATTGTGAACATCGGGAGGCAGAAACTTGGTCCAAAAAGGCGGCTATTATATCATTAAAGAAGAAATAATGCCGGAAATCTTAAAAAAAACTGTAAAAGCAAAAGAACTTTTAAGAAGCGGCAAAGCTAAGACTGTCAATCAAGCAACTGAAATGGTGGGCATGAGCAGAAGTGCTTTTTACAAGTATAAAGACTATATTTTTCCTTTTTATGAAGCCAGCATGGGCAAGATAGTGACAATTTCTTTACTTTTAGAGCATATACCCGGCATACTCTCGTCAATATTAGATGAAATAGCTAAGGCACATGGCAACATACTTACAATAAATCAAAATATACCCATTCAGAACATGGCAAGCGTCACTATTTCCTTTGAAACCGGCAACATGAACCAAAATATCGAAGAATTACTGGAAATGATTCAGAATAAACAAGGCGTCCAAAAAGTCGACATAATTGCTCAAGGATAGATTAAGGAAAATAGAAGGGAGACAGAGGAGTGGCTCAAATCGGAATTTTAGGTCTTGGTACAGTAGGCACCGGGACGGTAGAACTTATAGAAAAAAATAATGACATAATTGAAAAAAGAATAAAGGAACGCATAGATATAAAAAAAATTCTTGTAAGACAGTCTAATAAAGAAAGACCAATAGCGCTCAAGGATAAAATTACCTATAGCTTTGACGATATATTAGATGATGAAGATATTTCAGTAATAGTTGAAGTTATGGGTGGCGAAGAGCCTGCCCTTACTTATATAAGAAAGGCATTAAACAAGGGAAAACATGTGGTTACCGCAAATAAAGAAGTTATTTCAAAACATGGAAATGAATTACTGAAAATTGCAGCCGAAAAAAATGTAAATTTGCTGTTTGAAGCTAGTGTGGGCGGAGGTATACCTATAATAATGCCTTTAAAACAGTGCCTTGCGGCAAATGATATTTTTAAGGTTATGGGTATATTGAACGGCACCACAAATTATATTCTTACTCAAATGACAGAACAAAACAAAGACTTTGACGAAGCTTTAAAAGAGGCGCAAGCAGCCGGATACGCTGAAAGCGATCCTACAAATGATATAAAAGGCTTTGATGCCGCAAGAAAGCTTGCAATACTTTCATCTATAGCATTTAACACCAGGGTGATTCCGGAACAGGTTTATACCGAAGGAATCGATACCGTGACTCATTCGGATGTAATATATGCAGATGAATTAGGAGCTGTTATAAAACTTGTTGCAATTGGCAAGAAGAACGAGGGCAGTGTTGAAGTTGCAGTAACTCCCGTGCTCTTGAAAAAAGATCATCCCTTAGCTAGTGTTTCAGGGACATTTAATGCGATCATGGTAGAGGGAGATGCTGTAGGTCCGGTGATGTTTTACGGATTAGGAGCAGGAAAAATGCCAACTGCAAGTGCTGTTGTAAGTGATATTATGGAAGCTGTGCGCAATAAAAATGGAAATAAAATATACTGCACCTGTTATGACAGCCTAAAAGTTTTAACGCCCGGTGAAACGGTTAGCGGATTTTACTTAAGGCTTAAAGCGGTAGATAAGCCTGGTGTGCTCTCGAAAATAGCAGGGGCATTTGGAGAAAATCAAATCAGCTTGTCGAAAGTATTTCAAAAAAATACCATAAATGGAACTGCAGAAATTGTTGTAGTTACATATAGCGTGCCGTTTAAGAATTTCCAAAAGGCTTTAGCTGAAATCAACAAATATGAGCAAATAGTAGAAATAGCAACAGCCATCAGGGTAGAGGGGGAGCTTTAGGTGATACAGAAAATAGGCGTTATCAATAATTACTTTTCATACTTACCGATCAGCGATAAAAAAAATATAATTACGCTCAACGAAGGAAATACGCCACTTCTCCGAGCAAAAAATCTAGAGGAGCACTTAGACACAAGAGCAAATATTTATTTAAAATATGAAGGCCTAAATCCTACAGGTTCTTTTAAAGATAGGGGAATGACAGTTGCAGTTTCAAAAGCGGTTGAAGATGGAGCTACTGCTGTAATTTGCGCATCTACAGGCAATACATCTGCTTCGGCTGCGGCATATGCTGCAAAAGCGCGCCTAAAATGCGTAGTGCTTATTCCTAACGGTGCAATAGCTATGGGAAAACTGGCTCAGGCTATTGCATATGGAGCAAAAGTTATTGCTATAAACGGCAACTTTGATGATGCATTGAATATGGTCAGAGAAATTTCTTCCAAAAAACCTATAACAGTTGTAAATTCTATTAATCCTTATCGTATTGAAGGCCAAAAAACCGCCGCCTTTGAAATATGTGACGAACTTGGCAGTGCCCCGGATTACCTTGCTATACCTGTTGGAAATGCAGGAAACATAACAGCTTACTGGAAAGGATTTAAGGAGTATTATCATCTAAAAAAGACTGAAAAACTGCCGAAGATGATGGGTTTTCAGGCAGCAGGCGCAGCGCCAATTGTCGAGAACAGAATAATCGAAAAGCCAGAAACAATTGCTACTGCTATAAGAATAGGAAATCCTGCAAGCTGGAAATATGCAGTAGAAGCTGCTAATGAATCCGGCGGCAAGATACGGAAAGTAACTGATGAAGAAATACTTGAAGCATATAAACTTTTAGCAAGTAAAGAGGGTGTATTTGTAGAGCCGGCTTCAGCAGCCTCCTTTGCGGGCATAATAAAAATGATTAAAGAGAATGAACTAAAAGATGGTGATACAGTAGTTGCCGTGCTTACAGGGCATGGATTGAAGGATCCGGATACTGCAATCAAAAACGGAACCAGCCCAACTGTGATTGAGCCCCGGCTCGATATACTCGAAAATGAAATTTATGGGGAGTGAGAAATGTGATAAAAATACAAGTACCTGCTACAACGGCAAACTTTGGTCCCGGCTTTGATTGCCTAGGAGCATCTCTAGGATTGTATAACTATATAGAAATGGGATTTTCAGATGAGCCGATTGTAGAGGTAAGGGGAGAAGGAAAGGAAGAGATTCCTACTGATGAAACTAACTTGGTTTATCAAGCGGGCCTGAAAGTGCTTGAATTGGCAGGTGTAGATAAACATCTAAAGATAGTTCTTGAAAATAACATTCCTATAGCTAGAGGGCTTGGGAGCAGCGCAGCATGTATAGTAGGTGGTTTGAAAGCTGCTAACCGCCTTGTGGGAGATGCTTTTGATAATATCGAGCTAATACGAATTGCAACACAGATGGAAGGACATCCTGACAATGTGGTTCCCGCAACTTTTGGTGGTTTTTGCTTATCCATGATACATGAAAATAGAATAATTTATAAAACTTTTCCGATGCCATTTTGGCTCCAATTTGTGGTTTGCATACCGGAGTTTGAGCTAAAGACCGAAGATGCAAGAAAAATATTACCTAAAGAAATTAAATTTCAAGATGCCGTGTTTAACATCGGTCGTGTTGCGATGTTAGTGGCTGCTATGGCAAGGGGCGACTTTACTGATATGGATATTTTTTGTCAGGACAGGCTCCATCAGCCATATAGAAGCCGCCTGATTCCAGGTATGGATGAAATACTTGCCACAGTAAGATCAAAAGGCGCATATGCAGGCTTTTTAAGTGGCTCAGGCCCTTCAGTTGTATGCCTGAGTTTAAGAGAAAGATCTGATGCCTTAGGCGAACACATGGTAGAAATATTTTCTAAAAATGGTATTAAGTCTTCCTACAAAGTGCTGTCTCCGGATTCTACAGGCGCAAGATTTTTGTAAAAATCAAATTCGCTAAAGGGCTTGAAATTGTCTCTCCTTTGTTTTATAATAGTAAATGCGTGATGATATCTGGGTGTGGCGCAGTTTGGTAGCGCGCTAGAATGGGGTTCTAGAGGCCGGGGGTTCAAGTCCCCCCACTCAGACCATTACTTAGAATAATCATAGTTACAAGGAAAATATAAGCAATTGCTAAGAAGTATTATAAAAAGACCACCTGTTTTAATTGCGTTAAAATGATTAGACAGGTGGTCTTTTGCGTCCTAAGATATTTCATCTAGCTTTGGAGATTTTTTCTCAAGTAGCGCTTCGACAATTAGTCCCCATAAGGGCAATAAGTATAAATAACAGGCGGCAAGTACACAAGATGTGGGAGCTGATATTGTAGCAAGGGGCACCGCACTTGCAATTGACCATGGAATTAACGGTGAAATTACTACAGCGGTATTTTCCAGATAAATTGCCAATTTGTTTTTGTCAGATTCGAGCATATCACATAGTTGGTGTGTAAGCATGATAGTAAGCGTTTGATTGCATGATATGATACCCACAATAATTGATATTAAAAGCACCAGACTGTATGAAGAACTTTTTTTGCCAAAAGAAGCTATATGGTCTTTTAAATTATCAAGCAAACCCGTTTCCCTGAATATGCCGGCGTAAGATGAAGAAATACATACTATTGCAGTAACCTTCAACATAGATATAATTCCGCCGCCATTAATCATTGAAGCGATTTGCGGATTTATAGACTTGTAACCCAAAATCATTGTTTTTAAAATGCTGTTTATATCTAATCCTTGATAATGCAAACAAACTGCTATAGCAGAAACAATACTTGCTATCATGGACAATTTTACATTTATCTTCAGTAGCGATAAAAGTAAAATTATAAATGCAGGAAGCAGGACTGCAAAATCGAGTTGAAAGCTTGATGAAAAAAGACTTTGTATATCAAGAGTGTGCTGATAGCTATTTGATGCACCAATTCCTGTTAAGGCATATATAATACATGTTATGACAAAAGGCACAACTGCAGTAATTGTCATATTTCTTATATTTTTAAATATGTCAGTAAAAGTTAATTCAGCAATCAATAATGCACTAGTTGAAAGAGGTGAACACCTATCACCGAAATAGGCGCCGGATAAGATAGCACCTCCGGCTAAGATGGGATTTATACCTATTGCAACGGATATCATCATACAAGTTACGCCCATGGTAGCAGCTGTCCCTAGCGCCGTTCCTGTTAAAAAAGATACAAGACAGTTTAAAAGAAATGCTGTTAAAACGAACATTGAGGGTTTAATAAACTCTATAGCGTAACACACAATAGCAGGAATGGTGCCTGCAGCTCTCCATACAGCAGTCAGCATACCGATCAGAAGAAATGTAAGAAGAATATTTTTTACAGCGTAAATGCCAATATATGACATCTTAACAATTTGAAAAACTGTATATTTTTTTATAAACGCATATACGCAAAAAATAAAATATCCAGCAAGCAAAGCGTATAAAATTGAAATTCTTGCTATAACTGAGATGGCAAGCACAGCTGAAACTAACAATATCGTTATTATTTCCATATTAACCTCACCAAACATAATTTAAAAAAATTAAGGTATGAATTTGCTTTACAATAAAATAATTCTGCTTGCAACTCTAAATTCCTGCTTATCCAAAAAATGAATTCATTATAATGATCTGCATTCAGGTTTAATGATAAAGTCCCGCTTTTTTAAAATAGCTCATCTAAAAACTTTAAAATAGATGCAGGATTTTTTAGTACATTGTAGAATATTTTAAAGTAGTCCTGCAACTGAGGAGGTTTTTAAATGCCGGTATATATCTTAAAACGTATTTTAGCGGGTATGCTTACTATGTTCATACTTGTGACAATAACATTTTTCTTGATGCATGCTATTCCAGGGGGACCTTTCAGTCCGGCAGAAGAACGAAATGTCCCTGAAAGTGTATTAAAAAAAGTTGAAGAACGATACGGCCTCAACGATCCAGTTTATATTCAGTATTTTAACTACTTAAAAAATCTAGCACATGGAGATTTGGGTTTTTCATTTAAGCAACCTGACAGAACAGTCAACGAAATTATCCGCATTGGTTTTCCGGTATCAGCAAAAGTTGGTGCTATAGCTGCTGTGGTATCTGTGGTAATAGGCGTCCCTCTTGGTATAATATCAGCGGTAAAAAGGGGCAAATGGATGGACTGGGCTTCTATGGCATTTGCAACTATCGGTATATCGGTTCCCGGTTTTGTTATAGCTGTGCTTTCAATGTACTTATTTGCTGTAAAGTTAAAGATTTTGCCCACATATGGACTTACGAGTTGGAGACACTATATACTTCCTGTAGGAGGTCTTGCCCTGGGACCAATTGCCTATATAGCAAGACTGATGAGGTCTAGTATGCTGGAAATCATGCGTCAAGACTATATTCGTACAGCTAGGGCAAAAGGCGTAAGCGAATTTTGGGTTATAGCAAAACATGCAATGAAAAATGCCATAACACCCGTAGTGACATACTTAGGTCCTTTAGTGGCATCTCTTTTAACAGGCAGTTTTGTAGTTGAAAAGCTTTTTTCAATTCCAGGCATGGGCCGCTATTATGTAACTGGAATAAGCGATAGGGATTATTCAGCAACTCTTGGAATGACATTATTTTTTGGATTATTTGTTGTAATTGCCAATATTATCGTTGATATCTTATATGCGCTTATTGACCCGCGAGTCAAAATGGATGAGTAGGTGAAAAAAATGGAAACACCGTTATATGATGAAATTCCACCAGAACTTTTTGAAAAAGCTTTGGATACGGAAAAACAGTCCGATGTAATATCTAGGCCTAGTATGTCATACTGGCAAAATGCCTGGGCAAGATTTAAGAAAGACCCACTTGCTATGATCGGCCTTGTAGTTATAATTATTATTACGCTTTTTGCTATTTTCGGACCTATAGTTTCGCCATACACTTATGACGGTCAAAATATAGCTATTCAAAACCAGCCTCCTTCAAGAGAACATTGGTTTGGTACTGATAAATTTGGAAGAGACATTTTTGTGCGCGTTCTTTATGGGGCAAGAATTAGTCTCAGTATAGGAGTAATGGCTGCCGCAATAAATCTTGTAATAGGAGTTATATATGGCGGTATAGCCGGATATTTTGGCGGTAGAGTAGATATGGTGATGATGAGGATAGTAGATGTTCTGTATGGACTTCCATCATTGCTTTATATAATTTTAATTATGATGTTTTTAGGTAACACAGTTAAAAGTATTCTTATAGCACTCAGCCTTACTTATTGGATAGGCACTGCAAGAATCGTAAGGTCTCAGGTTTTATCTTTAAAGCATGAAGAATACACTCTTGCAGCAAGAGCGCTAGGCGTTTCAAATTTAGGTATAATATTTAGACATTTAGTTCCTAATAGTATGGGTCCAATTATAGTAACAGTTACATTTTTAATCCCTCAAGCTATTTTTTCTGAGGCTTTTTTAAGCTTTTTGGGCATAGGAATTCAGGTTCCAATGGCAAGTTGGGGCACTTTAGCAAATGATGCTATTCCGGCTATTTTTACTCAGCCTTATCAGATGATTTTTCCTGTACTTGCCATAAGCATCACAATGTTTGCATTAAACTTTATTGGAGACGGCCTTAGAGACGCTTTAGATCCAAGACTAAAAAAATAGGTAGGTAAAATTATGATATTGCTTGATGTGGTTAATCTTAAGACAACTTTTCAAATTGATGCCGGAAACGTTCAGGCAGTGCGGGGCGTATCTTTTCATGTTGATGAAGGAGAGTCTATAGGCATTGTCGGTGAGTCCGGCTCGGGCAAAAGCGTTACAATGCTCTCGGTAACAAGGCTTTTACCGGAGAACGCCAAAGTTGAAGCCGATAGCATCAATTTTAACGGTACCGAGTTATTAAAACAAGATGACAATTTTATGCGAAAAATTCAAGGCAGTGAAATCGGCATGATTTTCCAAGATCCAATGACTTCGCTAAACCCCTTATTTACAATCGGAGATCAGATAATGGAGCCAATTCGCATACATCAAAAACTATCAGGCGAGGATGCAAAAAAAAGAGTAATAGAACTTCTCAAATTAGTAGAAATACCTGATCCGGAAAGCCGATTAAAGCAATATCCTCATGAATTTTCAGGTGGAATGAGACAGCGAGTAATGATTGCAATTGCCCTAAGCTGCAATCCAAAACTTTTGATAGCTGATGAGCCGACTACAGCACTAGATGTCACAGTTCAAGCACAAATTTTAGACCTTATGGATGAATTAAAGAAAAAATTAAATATGTCAATTATATTAATAACTCATAATTTAGGAGTCGTTGCTAAAATTTGCAATCGTATCATTGTTATGTATGGTGGTTTATTGGTAGAGGAAGGCACTTCTAGAGAAATATTTTACGAGCCTAAACATCCTTATACATGGGGTCTTTTGCGCTCCATTCCAAAAGTAACTGCTCAAAAAAGTAAACTTATACCTATTCCGGGCAGCCCGCCGGATCTGCTTTCACCTCCTGCCGGCTGTCCCTTCGCTCCAAGATGCGAATATGCAATGAAGGTCTGCATGAAATACCCTCCGAAAAAAATAGGACTTAGTGACACTCACAGTGTTGCCTGCTGGCTTATGCATCCAAAATCACCCGGATATAAAATGGAGGGATTGTATGCAAATAGATAGTAAAAACCTTTTAGAAATAAAACACTTAAAAAAATATTTTGAGATACGAAAAGGCTTTTTTGGTAAAAATGTGCGCATTTTGAAGGCTGTAGATGATGTAAGTTTTAGCATAAAAAAGGGCGAAACTTTTGGACTTGTAGGCGAATCGGGATGTGGAAAAACTACTGCCGGAAGAACTATACTAAAACTTTATGAGCCCACCTCGGGCCAAATCTTTTACGATGGTAATGATATATCAAAATTTAGCGAAAAAGAAATGTTTCCATATAAAAAGAAAATGCAGGTCATATTTCAAGATCCCTATGCATCATTAGACCCTCGCATGACGGTGGGCGAAATTTTGGGAGAAGCTATAGACGTTCATCACCTCTATGAAGGTAAGGCACGTTCTGACAGAATTGCGGAGCTTGTAGAACTTGTAGGATTAAAAAGTGACCACATAAACAGATATGCCCATGAATTTTCCGGTGGTCAGCGCCAAAGAATCGGAATAGCCCGCGCTTTAGCGGTCGAACCCGAGTTTATAGTTTGCGATGAGCCCATATCAGCTCTTGATGTATCTATACAAGCTCAGATTGTTAATATGCTTGAAGAATTTCAAGAAAAGTTTGGTTTAACTTACTTATTTATATCCCATGATCTTTCAATGGTAAGGCACATATCTCACAAAGTGGGCGTTATGTACCTTGGCTCTTTGGTAGAATATGCAGGAGTAGACGAGATCTTTTTGAACATGCTTCATCCTTACACAAAAGCGCTTCTGTCCGCGGCGCCAATTCCTGATCCTGACGAATCTAAAAAAAGTGAAAGGATACATCTTCAAGGGGATGTACCAAGCCCATTAAATCCGCCAAGTGGATGTGCGTTTAGAAATCGCTGTATCTATGCCAGCAAAATATGTTCAGAGGAAAAGCCTGTGCTAAAAGATGCAGGCGCCGGACATATGGTGGCATGCCACCTTTATTGATATGTCAAAAATATAAATGAATCGGAGGGAATTAATATTGAAAAAATCAGGAGTGTTTCTAGTTGCTTTGACACTTATAGTTTCTATGCTGGCAGGCTGCGGAGGTCAACAATCTTCCACGGCGGATTCAAAAAATAAAATTATATACGCTATGAGCGATGAAGCTGAAACATTAGACCCGACGCTGAACATTTATGCTCGTTCCTCAAATGTGTTATTAAACCTTTTTAGTGGTCTGTTTAAAGTGGGACCTGATGGCAAGCTTGCGCCATCGATGGCTGAAAGTTATACTATTGATGAAACCGGAACAAAATATACGTTCAAAATCAGAGATAATGCTAAATGGTCAGATGGAAAGCCTCTTACCGCTCAAGATTTTGAGTATACTTTCAAAAGAATATTAAATCCCGATGTGGCATCGAAAGCAGCCTATGAACTTTATTACATAAAAAACGGCAAAGCTTACAACGATGGAAATGCCACAGCAGATGAGGTAGGAGTCAAAGCTTTAGATGACAGAACTTTAGAAATTACATTAGAAAATCCAACCCCATATTTTCTAGATCTTTTAAGTTCTAGCAGCTACTTGCCTGTAAGAAAGGATATTGTGGAAGGAAACGAAGGTTGGACAAAATCTCCAGAAACTCTTATAAGCAATGGTCCTTTTTATATGGCAGAAATCAAGCCCAAAGAAAAGTATGTTCTAAAGAAAAATCCTCACTATGTCGATGCTGACAAAGTAAAATTAGATACTTTAGAGATAACCTTTATAGATTCTCCTGAGACCGAACTTGCCGCATATCAGAACAATGAAATAGACATATCTCAAAACCTTACTCCTGAAGGGATGTCACAATACAAGGATTCGTCGGAATTTCATAGAGTCCCAAGGATTGGAGTTTATTATCTTGATATAAACACTTCAAAAGATCCTTTTGATGATGCTAGAGTAAGAAAGGCTTTTAGTATATCAATAAACAGAGAGCAGCTTGTTACAAAGATATTGCAAACAGTAGGCAAACCGGCTTTTGGGTTTGTGCCTTATGGTATTCCTCACGGTGTTGAAAAAGATAAAGACTACCGAGATGTGGTGGGAAACCTTTTCACAGAAGACGTTAGCGAGGCAAAAAAACTGCTAGCTGAAGCAGGTTATCCTGATGGCAAAGACTTTCCTGCTGTCACATACATCTGCATGGCGGATCAAGCCAACAAGGATTTGGCTCAAGCGCTCCAGAGCATGTGGAAAGAAAATCTTGGTGTTCAGGTTGATATAAGAACATATGAATCCAAATTATACTGGGATGAGATGCATCAGGGAAACTTCAACATTGGTTGGGATGGCTGGACAGGAGATTATTTAGATCCAATGACGATGCTTGATCAGATGGAAAGTGTAAATACCGAGACCAATAATCGCTGGAGCAATCCTGAGTATGATAGGCTGCTTGAAGAAAACCGCAAGACTGCAGATCAAAAAATACGCATGGAAAACTTTGCAAAAGCTGAAAAATTGCTAATGGATGAAATGCCCATAATACCTCTTTATTTTAGAGAGACTGCATATTTATGCAAACCTAATATAAAGGGCCTCTTAGTAGATGTTTCAGGGCATATGATATTTGAATATGCATACAAAGAATAAACCGAGACATAAAAACAAAAATTCTGTATAAGAATGAAAAGCTGCCTGTTCCATGCATCGAAGATGTGCGAGCAGGTGGCTTTTCCTATTAATTTTTTTAAGTATTGCCAGTTAAAAAGGAGGATTATGGGCATTTTTGGAGAACATATAGAAATATAGATGCACAACACGCAGCTTATAATTAAACTATTTGTACAAAGAGGGGATTGCATGTTATTTATAAAGGAAAATATCGCAAATATTGAATCACGAATAAAAACCGCTGCCGAAAAAAGCGGAAGAAACTTTAAAGATATCAGCCTTGTTGCTGTTACGAAGACCATTTCTCCTGAAATAATTCAGGAAGCAGTAGATGCCGGCATAACGTTATTAGGCGAAAATAAAGTCCAAGAAGCCCGCGGTAAAATTGATAAAATAAAGGGTGATGTGGAATGGCATTTAATAGGCCATTTACAAAGAAATAAGGTAAAAATAGCCTTAGAACTTTTTTCATTGATTCAATCACTAGACAGCTTTGCACTGGCTGAAGAAATACAAAAAAGGGCGCGGCAGATGCAAAAAAATGTTGATGTCCTGGTTCAGATAAACATTGGCTTAGAAAAAACAAAATATGGCATTAACCCTGCCGATGCCGAAAGTTTCATAGAAAGTGTTGCTTCTTTGGAAAACTTAAACGTAAAAGGCCTTATGGCAATTGCTCCTTTCAAAGAAAACCCGGAGGATGTAAGACCTTATTTCCGAGAGATGCGAAGCATATTTGAAAGGATAAAACAAGAATCTATAAAAAATGTCGAAATGAAATACCTGTCAATGGGCATGAGTAATGATTTCGAAGTAGCAATAGAAGAAGGATCGAATATGGTAAGAATTGGTACTGCGATTTTTGGAGCAAGGGATTACTCTAAGTAATCTATAAAAATATTTATAAATAAGAGGTGAAAATTTTAATGAGTGGAAAAAACTTTCTAGACAAGATGATGTATTTTTTAGGAATTGGCGATGAAGAACTTGAAGAACCTGAAAAAGACGAATATGAACCTTATGTTGTAAGGGCTGAACAAAAACCCGCAGGTCGCGTAATCAACATTCATCAGACAAGCAAAAACAAAATGGTTATATTTAAGCCTCAGTTTTTTGAAGAAGTTCGCGAGATAACCGATGAAGTGAAAAATAGACGTGCAGCAATCGTAAATTTAGAAAGAATGGACAAAGAAAATGCAAAGCGAGTGCTTGACTTTATGGCAGGGAGTATTTATGCTCTAAATGGAACAGTTAAAAAAATCGGCGCCGGTATATTTATTTTCGCCCCTGATAATATAGATGTTTCTGGTGTTGATGCAGATGACTATGACGCAAATGGTACATCACTGGTTTCGAGATAGGAGTGCATAAATTTTGCTGATTAATTTAGTCAACATGATATTCCAATTTTTAGATTTAATGATTCTCATTAGGATTGTGTTATCCTTTTTTCCTGACTTGTCTCGTTCTAATATTGCACACTTTGTATATCAAATTACAGAGCCGATATTACTCCCGTTTAGAACGCTTTTAGAAAAGTTAATTCCACCTCGCCATACAGGCTATTATTTAGACTTTTCGCCTGTGCTTGCTCTATTTTTCTTGGATATTTTAAGAAATATTGTTATAAGATTACTGGTTGCAATTTTGTGGTAAGGAGATGATTTTTGAATGGACCTGTCGCCGCTGGAGATCCAGAAGAAAGAATTTAGTAAATCAATGAGGGGCTATAACAAAGAAGAAGTTGACGAGTTTTTAGAGAAGTTAACGGAAAATTACGAAAAAATTTATAAAGAAAACAAGGACTTAAGAGAACGAATTGAGCTTTTAGAAGAAACCATACAAAGTTATAGAGAAATCGAGACTACTTTAAAAAATACTCTTGTATTAGCTGAACAGACTGCTGAGGAAGTCAAAGCTAATGCACGCAAAGAAAGAGAGATTATTTTAAAGCAGGCAAACGCAGAAGCAGATAAAATTATCGAGGGTGCCCAGAAAAAATTCAACCAAATAAATAACAAAACAGAGGAACTTTTAAGGCAGTTTAATCTATACAAGACGCGGTTTAAAAACTTCCTTCAGTCTCAATTAGATTATCTTGATTGTAGTGAACTTGATATATCGAACTTGATTTTGCAAAATCAGGATATTTCGCAGGAAGAAAACGTATGCGAGGCTTCAAAAACCTGCATCACGGAAACATCAGATGAAATTGCGGTTAGCGAAGATACAGCAACTGAATAGATTGAAATTTATAAGATATGGTTGTATAATTGTTAAAAAACCGCAATACCGGAGGTAGCAATATTGCCATATATTATTTTAAGTATATTTATAGCGGGCTTAGATCTTATAACAAAATATCAAGTTCAAAAAACAATGGATCCGTTCGATTCGATTCCTATAATAAAAAATGTCTTCCATATAACTTATGTGCAAAATACAGGAGCAGCATTTAGTATATTAAGTGGAAGAATTTTTTTGTTCATTTCAGCTTCTATAATTATTATTTCCGCAATAACATTTATATTAATAAAATATCCCATCAAACAAAAGGCATTGGGCATTGCCCTTGCTATGGTTTTGGGGGGAGCGGCAGGCAATTTTATAGACAGAATGAGGTATGGATATGTAATTGACTTTTTAGATTTTAGGATTTGGCCTGTTTTTAACGTGGCGGATTGTGCCATTGTTATTGGAACAATAATTTTAGGATATTTTCTTCTTTTCCGCTTAGATTCGGAAAAACTAGAATTTAAGAATGGCAGGAGGTTAGATTGAGCAGCAAACTTGAATTTGTGGTAGAAAAAAATGACGAAAAAAAGCGGCTTGATGTATTTTTAGCAGAGAAAATAGAAAATTCCCGAAGCTTTATAAAAAACAGCATCCTTGAAGGCCAGGTCTTAGTTAATGGTTTTTGCGCAAAGCCTAATTATAGACTAAAACAAAATGACAAGATAACGGTTAATATTCTTGAAATGCCCAAACCTTCAGCGACTCCGGAAGATATCCCGCTAGACATTGTTTGCGAGGATGAAGATATAATTGTTATAAATAAGCCTAGGGGAATGGTGGTTTACCCGGCTGCCGGTAATTATTCAGGAACTTTAGTAAATGCTTTACTCTACCACACTAAGGATTTAGCATCTAATGGCGGACAAATAAGGCCTGGGATAGTGCATAGGTTAGATAAAGATACATCAGGCCTTATTGTAGTTGCAAAAAATAATGCAGCGCACCTTAATTTAGTAGAACAACTGAAAAACAGACAATTTAAAAAGGTCTATCAGGCTATAGTCTGGGGAGATATCAAAGATAACGAAGGCACGATAGATGCTCCTATTGGCAGACATCCTGTAAGACGGAAAGAAATGACCGTTACTACAAAAAATTCCAAAGACGCCATTACACATTTTAAAGTAGTGGAGAGATTTGGCGAATTTACGTTTATAGAGGCAAGAATTGAAACCGGCAGAACGCATCAAATAAGGGTTCATATGAAATTTATTAATCATCCGATAGTGGCAGATCCGGTATATTCGCGAAAAAAAGCGCCATTTGAAATAAAGGGGCAGGCGCTTCACGCATATAAATTAGGTTTTTACCATCCTACTACTAAAAAATTTATTGAATTTTCAGCACCTATGCCGGATGATATGGCTAAAATTTTGGATATACTCAGAGATAAATACGCAGAGCAGAGAAAGGATGGAAATTAAATGGAAGAAAAAGCACGCATAATGGATGAAAAAGCTATAGATCGCACACTTATTAGAATCAGCCACGAAATTATCGAGAAAAATAAAGGTGTTGAAGATCTGGCACTTGTAGGCATAAGAAGAAGAGGGGTTCCGCTAGCCAGGAGACTTGCAAAGTACATTTCTTCTATTGAGGGAGTAGAGGTGCCCGTAGGTATTTTAGATATAACACTTTATCGTGATGATTTGTCCAGCCTAACTTTACAACCGGTAGTGCACAAGACGGAAATAAATTTTAATATAGCTGATAAGAACATAATTTTAGTCGATGATGTAATTTATACAGGGAGAACAATACGAGCTGCACTTGATGCCCTGGCAGATTTAGGAAGAGCAAAATCAATTCAGCTTGCGGTGCTGATTGACAGAGGCCATAGAGAATTACCCATAAGGCCGGATTATGTAGGCAAAAACGTGCCAACCTCGAACGATGAAATAGTTGAAGTTAGATTAGAGGAGATAGATGGAGAAAATAGTGTTGTTATTTTAGAATGAAAGCTTTGCTACGATATTTTCATCTGGTGTAACATAAATTGTTTTTTGATGGTAATAAATCACAAAGCCCGGTTTTGCTCCTGAGGGCTTTTTTACGTGCTTTACATAAGTGTAATCCACCGGCACATTACTGCTATTTCTGCTTTTACTAAAATGTGCAGCAAGAATTGCTGCCTCCACAAGGGTAGTTTCGGGCACCTCATTCCCTGAGCTTTCGATGACAACGTGAGAGCCAGGGGTATTTTTGGCATGAAGCCATATATCGTCAGGTTTTGCTTTTTTAAAAGTCAGGACATCATTTTGTTTATTATTTTTTCCAACATTTATTATAAAACCGTCTGAAGATTTAAATTGCAGTGGTTTAGAAGAAGAGGCTGTTTTTTGCCTCCTTTTTTTATGTGATGGCGCAGCAAGATAACCTTGTGATTCTAATTCTTGTTGTATCTCCTCGAGATCCTCCGTAGATTGGCTATAATCGATGTTTACAAGCACACTTTCCAAATAGTCAATTTCTGCCAATATCTTGGAAATCCTACTTTCGACAATATTTTTCGTAGATTGTAGTTTTTTATATCTATTAAAATATTTTTGCGCATTTTGCGAAGGCGATAATTTTTCATTAAGAGGAATCTCGATTTCTTCGCCGGGCTGATAAAAATTAGGCAATATAACTTTTGATTGCCCGGGTTTTATATTGTATAAGTTTGCTGATAAAATTTCGCCCCAAAGCCTGTATTTTTCAAAATCAAGAGTTCTTTGTCTTCTTTCCTCAAGATATTCAAGAGATTGATTGAGTTTCTTTAAAATTTTTGCGATTTCAGTCTTGATTTTGTGTTTTGCCTTCTCAATTTCCGAGATCTCTCTTTTTTTAGAAAAAAAGGTATCAACCGCTGTATTTACATTCGAAACGCCGGTAATTAATTCGTTTTTATATATTTCCATAGGAAAAAGCCAAAAATCTAAAGGCACACGGCTGCTTTTGCTAAAATATACACGCGGATCAAAGTTGCGCAGAATCAAATCCTCTCGTATTTTCATCATGGAATCGGTAAGAGCTTCAATATCATCTTCACTTAAATTTGATATCGGTATTTTGTGGTCAATCCCGGCTCTTACCGCAATTTCTTGAGCTGAAATCCCTGAAAAACCGGCAAAGGTTTCAAGAAGCCACTTACTAAGGGTCTTGGTTTTGCCGGATTTTGCTGCATCTTTTATAACATTGATAATAGAGCTTCTGTCAGAAATTAGTAAATCTACTTTTTCTTCTACCGGCGGTTTAGTATAGGTTTTTCCAGGAAGAATTTCCCTGTATCTATTAACATCTAAGCCGATTCTTTTTATGGAATCAATAATTATCTTTGTTTGAAGGTCCAACAATATGATATTACTGTGTTTTCCCATGATTTCCGCTACTATTTCGTATTCTGCAGGCTGCATAAATTCATCTGTGTTTTTTATAGTGATATTTAAAATTCGCTCCAAACCATCCTGAACTATTTCCTCGATTTTTCCTCCCAAAAGATATTTTCTAAGCAGCATGCAAAACATTGGTGGAGAAGATGGGTTTTCAAAAGGCTTCCGAGCCAGATGAATACGGCAGTCTACAGAGTGAGCTGATATTAAAAGTTTGTATTCTTCACGATTATTATATACGCTAAGTACTACGTCATTTTTATCAGGTTGATAAATTTTACTTATCCTTCCACCAACCAAGAGATTTTTTAATTCGTCAGTTATTCCAAATAAAGTTAAACCATCAAACGGCATATAAAACCCTCCTTACATTGCAATTAAGTATAACATGAAACCGCCTGTTTTTAAAGATTTAACATGAAGGATGGCTTACATTTTTAGGAATTCTTATCTTTTGTGTTTTTATAAAAAATTCATAATATGAAAAAATAATGATTGACATCTTACATACTAATATGGTAGTATGTAAGTGAAAATATTCAGGTATTAATTTATGGCCTGAAGTAAAACAGGTGATGAAAATGAAATTGAACATTTCCAACCTTAAAAACAAAGAGTTCTGGCAGAGGAAAGGATATCAACTGCCTAATTTTGATATTGAAAAGATGAAAGAAAACACTCTTAAAAATCCAATGTGGTTACATTTTGGAGCTGGCAACATTTTTAGAGCTTTTCCCGCGGCATTGCAGCAAGATTTACTGGATAAAGGTCTTTCAGACCGAGGAATCATCGTATGTGAATCCTATGATGAAGAAATTATTGAAAAAGCTTACACGCCATATGATAACTTAAGTATACTTATAACTCTGAAAGCTGATGGCAGCATAGATAAGAAAATAATTGCAAGCATAGCCTCTGCAATGAATGTAAGAGATAGCTTAAATAAATTGATTGATATTTTTACACATCCAAGTCTACAAATAGCCAGCTTTACCATAACAGAAAAAGGATATTCGCTTGTGGATTCCAGCGGAAGTTATCCAAAAGAAATAGCAGAAGACCTTGAGGGAAATTTTCAAACTCCAAAGACTCTAATGGGTACAATAGCTTTTTTATGCTACAAAAGATACTTAGCCGGAAAGCTTCCTATAACTTTATTAAGTCTAGATAATTGTTCGCACAATGGCTCAAAATTACATGATGCAGTGAAAACTTTTGCTGATAGTTGGGTAGAAAATAAAAAAGTTGATGCAGGTTTTTTGGAGTATATACAAAATCAACAATTCGTATCTTTTCCATGGACAATGATAGACAAAATCACCCCAAGACCTTCTGAACAAGTAAAAGCTATGTTGGAAGCTGATGGACTAGAAGATGTGGAAATTATAAAAACAAAAAAGAATACATATGTCGCATCTTTTGTAAACGCGGAGCAAACCCAATATCTCGTTGTAGAAGATGTATTTCCAAATTCAAGACCTCCTTTAGAAGAAGCGGGTGTAATTTTTACAGATAGAGAAATCGTGGATAAAGTAGAAAAAATGAAAGTTTGCACATGCCTTAATCCATTACACACGGCGCTTGCTATATACGGCTGCCTTTTAGGCTATACCTCTATTGCGGACGAGATGAAAGATAAGCACCTTAAAAAATTTATTGAAAAGCTAGGGTATGAGGAAGGGCTGCCTGTTGTAGTAGATCCGGGAATAATAAAACCGGAAGAATTTTTAAAAGAAGTTATAGAAGAAAGATTGCCAAATCCTTTTGTTCCTGATACACCACAACGGATAGCTTGTGACACATCACAAAAAATCCCGGTGCGCTTTGGCGAAACTCTCAAGGCATATATTTCAACTGGGAAGCGAGACATATCAACACTAACATATATACCGTTATTTTTTGCAGGCTGGTTAAGATACCTTATGGGAATAGACGATGAAGGAAAGCCATTTGCCCCCAGCCCTGACCCCATGCTTGAAGTATTGCAGGGATATATAAAAGACATATCTTTGGGAGATAAAGGACCGTTTACGGATTCATTAAAGCCAATACTTTCAGATGAAAAAATATTTGGAGTAGATCTTTATAAATATAAACTCGCTCCGAAGGTAGAAAATATGTTTACAGAACTAGTGGCTGGTAAGGGGGCGGTAAGGAAGACATTGGAGAAATACGTTAGCGACTAAACGACTATGTTTAAAACACAATAGCCTTAAGGAGATGTGAAAATGGCGTTTATAAATGACGATTTTATGTTACAGAATGACACTGCTAAATTTTTATATCATACGTATGCCAAATCTCTTCCAATATTTGATTATCACTGCCACTTAGACGTGAAGCTCATAGCCAAGGACTATCAATTTTCTAGTATAGCTGAACTGTGGCTGGCAGGAGACCATTACAAATGGAGAGCAATGAGGGCTAACGGCATATCAGAAGAAATGATTACTGGAAATGCCAGTTCTGTAGAAAAATTTGAAGCATGGTCAAAAACTATCGAAAATTGCATAGGAAATCCATTATATCATTGGACTCATCTGGAATTAAAAAATTATTTTGGCATAGATGAACTATTAAATGAGAATAATTGGAAAGAAATTTATAATAAAGCCAATAAAGTGATCAAGGAAGAGCAATTAACCGCAAGAAAGTTGCTTCAATTATCAAACGTGACTTATATTTGTACCACTGACAATCCCCTAGACTCTCTTGAATATCATGATAAAATAAGCGCTGATAAGAATTTTAAAATTAAAGTACTCCCTTCTTTTAGACCGGATGAAGCGTTTACAATTGGAGAAAAAAAGTTCGTTGATTTTGTTAAGAAATTAGCCCAAATTACAAATACTACAATCAAAAGTTATTCGGATTTTGTTAAGTGTTTAGAAGAACGGGTTGATTACTTTGATAAAAGAGGAGCTTTTATATCTGATCATAGCTTTGAAAAATTGTTTTTTAAAGAATCAACAGATGAAGAAGTAGAAGCCATATTTCAAAAGTCGCTAAATGAAAATCAAATTACTGACGAAGAATACAAAAAATTTATCAGCCGTTTGATAATAGACTTAGGGGCTATTTATCACAAAAAAAACTGGGTAATGCAAATTCATTTTGGAGCAATACGAAATAACAATACTGTTATGTATGAGAGGCTTGGACCAGATACGGGATTTGATTCTATAGCCGATCAATCAGATTTAGCTTATGCATTAAATAGGCTACTCGATACTATGTACCAAAGGAATACTTTGCCAAAAATGATTATATACAATCTGAATCCGGAATATAATCACATTGTAGCAAGCGCTATAGCAAATTTTCAAAGCAATGAAGAGGGAATAAAAAACAAGATTCAATTCGGAGCCGGATGGTGGTTTAATGATACAGAGCAAGGCATGCTTCGTCAGATGAGTACTTTAGCAGACCATGGATTACTTATGCATTTTACGGGAATGGTCACAGATTCACGGAGCTTCCTATCGTTTCCACGTCATGAGTATTTCAGACGAATTTTATGCAATTATATAGGCGAACAGGTTGAAGAAGGAAAATTTCCCAATGATAAAAAATTACTAAAAAAGTTGGTAGAGAATATCTGTTATTATAATGCGTTAAATTTTTTTGCTAAGGATATATAAGAGTTTCATGAGTTATTTATGATTTCCGGCAAATCAGGACATAGAAGTATTACATAAGATATTGAACACCATTTGCTTAAAATTAGTTTTAGATGAAAGGGGAGAAGCCTATTTTAAAAAGATAAAGCGCAAAAAAGTGTAAAAATAAATGCGACGGCAGCAAAAATTTTTAAAATTAGGGGGATGAAAATGAAAAAAAGTTTTAAGTTATTATCATTAATCTTGGCGCTGGCATTAATCAGTTCAGTGTTAGCAGGATGCGGAGGCCAACAATCGCAAGAAGGTAAACAGGAGTCAGAGGGAAATTCAACCTCAGAAGAAATTACTCTTGTATATGCGGAAGTCAATCCGCCAGATTCTATTGCCGGCAAGACAGCTTTTGCTTTTAAAGATAAAGTAGAAGAGCTTTCAAATGGTCAGATTAAAATTGATGTTCAAGCAAGTGGAGTTTTGGGAGCAGAAAATGATGTGCTAGACACAATGCTAGGTGGCGGCAAGACAATTGACATGGCTCGTATATCCGCATTTGCCCTGACAAGCTATGGCGGTGAAAAATCAATGTTGCTCTCTGTTCCTTATACATTTGTAAACCGTGAACATTTTTGGAAATTTGCTAATTCTGATTTAGCTTCTGAATTTCTTCTAGAACCACATGAAAATGGCAAGGGAGTTAGAGGTTTATTCTACGGTGAAGAAGGTTTCCGTCATTTCTTCACAGTAAAGCCGATTAAAGGCATAGAAGATCTTAAAGGTATGAAACTTAGGGTATCAGCAGATCCCATTATGACTGCCATGGTAGAAGCTCTTGGCGCCTCACCCACGGTCGTATCATTTAATGAATTATACTCTGCACTACAAACAGGTGTAGTCGATGGAGCAGAACAGCCAATTGTAAACTACAAAGCTAATTCATTTTATGAGGTTGCACCAAATTTGATTCTTGATGGCCATACTCTTGGAGCAATACAAGTAATCATAACAGATGAAGCATGGGATAGTCTAACAGAGGAACAGCAAAATATTCTTATGGAAGCCGGTAAGTATGCATCAGAGTATAACAGAAAGATTTCCGAAGAAACGGAAAATCAAGCTTTAGATGAACTAAAAGCTAAAGGCGTAAATGTTATAGAAGTTAACGATATTACACCTTGGAAAGAAGCATGTAAGGATGTAATCTCTTCTGCAACAGAAAAATATGCTGAACTTTATCAGCAAATTCTTGATATGCAATAAATTTAAAAATTCTAATAAATTTCCGAGAGATACAATCGTATTCAAAAATTTTATTTTACCTTAAGTTTACCCTAAATATTGCAAATCAAATAAAATAGAGCAATTGTGAAATGCATATCTGATGCTTTGATTTCGCTAATAACCAAAAAATATGTCGAAATTATCAAGAGTAAAACGAATAATTTAATTCGTGCTCTTGATAATTTCAAGTACACTTTCAAACAATGTTAAAGCGAAATCAAGGCAAAATTTATTTATGGTAGATAAATATACGATAACTAGCTATTTGAAATATTCGTATGTAATGCCACTTATAAGAGTAGCAAATAAACAAGAGTAATTTAATAAATAACACGAGTAGGAGGAGGTAAAACATGGCAGGAATTTTTGGTATTCTTAATAAGATTAAACCAGTATATGATCAAATATATAAGATTACTCTTTTTTTGTGCAAAATGCTTTTGATAGCTGATATTCTTGTTGCGACACTGACTGTAGCGGGGCGATATATTCCATTTATACCTGATCCGGCATGGAGCGAAGAAGTGATTTTAAGCTGTATGGCGTATATGACAGTTCTTTCTGGAGCCTTAGCCATCAGAAGAAGGGCACATATTCGTATGACAGCATTTGATAAATTTTTACCTGAAAAACTAGTGACTATTTCGGATGTTATTTCTGATATTGCTGTTTTAGTGTTAGCCATAGTTCTGATAGTAGTGGGTTGGAGATACTCAGTAGAGATTGGCTCAAAAGGTTCCTATGTAAGTATGCCCAATGTCTCCAGATTCTGGATGTACTTTGCTGTGCCATTAGGAGGGATAGCCATGCTTATATTTCAAATTGAGGTTTTATTAGAAAATATCGAGAAGCTTTTTGCGATAAAGGAGGAAATATAGATGAGCGTTGAAAGTACAGCGATTTTGATTTTACTCAGCAGCTTCTTTATAATGATACTTTTAAGATTTCCAATCGCTTATGTAGTTGCGCTTTCATCATTGTTAACGCTTTTATATCAAGGGCTGCCGCTTACTACGATTGTTCAACAGATGGTAAAAGGAATTAGCTCTTATAGCCTCATGGCAGTGCCGTTTTTTATTACAATGGGAGTTTTAATGGGAACTGGCGGTATCTCAGAAAAGTTAATTGAGTTAGCAAATGCTTGTGTTGGGTGGATGAGAGGAGGCTTAGCGATGGTTAACATCGTTGCATCCTACTTTTTCGGAGGTATTTCCGGCTCAGCGGCTGCAGATACCGCTTCTCTCGGCAGTATTTTAATTCCTATGATGGTAGAAGAGGGGTATGATGCTGATTTCTCTACTGCGGTTACGATTACTTCTTCAGTGGAAGGTCTTTTAGTTCCTCCTAGTCATAATATGGTTATCTATTCTACTGCTGTAGGTGGTGTCTCGATAGGAAGCCTTTTTCTTGCCGGATATTTACCGGGTGCAGTCTTAGCAGTATCTTTAATGATAGGTGCCTATATAATTTCCGTTCAAAGAAATTATCCTAAAGGCGAAAAATTCAGTATGAGCAATTTATTGAAACAGCTCGGTGCATCTATTTGGGCTCTTGCATCTGTTTTAATAGTTGTAATAGGAGTAGTCGGAGGTATCTTTACAGCTACGGAATCTGCGGCTATAGCAGTTATTTATAGCTTAATTGTTAGTGTATACATCTATAAAGGCCTTGACTGGAAAGGCGTGTGGAAGGCTCTAGAAAGCTGCATAGATACACTTTCTATTGTTCTAATTTTAATTGCAACTTCTAGTATTTTTGGATATTTGCTAACACGCTTACATGTGCCGTCTCTAGCAGCAAATGCGATTATTAGTTTTACAGATAATCCTATTATCTTGTCATTGCTTTTAAATTTTATTCTTTTGGTTCTGGGGTGCATTATGGACATGGCTCCGATTATATTAATTGCTGTTCCTGTTCTATTTCCGATTGCAACTTCAATTGGCATTGATCCTATCCAGTTTGGCATCATCGTTGTCCTGAACTGTGGAATAGGTCTCTTGACGCCTCCTGTAGGATCTGTGTTGTATATTGGCACCGCCATTTCCAAGCTGCCGATGGAACGCGTTGTAAAAGCGACATTACCATTTTACATTTGTATGATTATCGCTCTTTTGCTGGTAACATTCGTTCCGGCAATTAGTCTGTGGCTCCCATCATTATTTATGTAAAGAGACGATCGTCATGAAATATAAATATAATTATCAGGTGATGGCTTCTGATATTTGGAAACTATCTATATCTAATATTTATAATTCTATGATAGGAGTATGCAACATTATTTTTACTGCTGCTATACTGCTTTTAACAGTAAAGTTCTGGGCAAATGCAACCACCATTATAAAATTACTTCTAATGCTAGCAGTTAGTTTATTTACAATTATTCAACCTATCGTTATTTATCTTCAGTCAAAAAGATTGGTAGCAAAGATTCCATCTGATTTAGAGATAGGCTTTGATGACTATGGAATTCACATAATGACAAAGAATCAAAATTCTAAATTCGAATGGGATAAGATAAAAGGGGTATACAAAAAACCAAATATGCTTATTATATACACAGCACATAAGCAAGGATATATATTAACAAATAAAATATTAGGGGTGCAAAAAGAAGATCTATATGACTATATTTTAGACAAAATTAACATGGGACAACACTGAAAACTTTATAAATATTGTAGCCTATCCATAACCTAAGGCGACAATTACAAGTTAAAATTAATCTATTATCGGAGGTTGATACATTTGAAGATGGTATTTAGGTGGTTTGGTGAAAAATATGATAAGATTCCTCTTAATTATATACGGCAAATACCTGGCGTATCCGGAGTTGTAACAAGTTTAATGGATATTCCGGTAGGTGAAGTCTGGCCCTTGGAAAGAGTTCAGGCTCTTAAAAAAGAAATCGAAGATCATGGTCTGGAAGTTGAAGTTATTGAAAGCGTTAATATACATGAAGACATAAAACTTGGTGAAAAGACAAGGGATAAATACATTGATGCATATATTAAAACTATGGAAAATCTGTCGAAAATTGGAATAAAAGTAATCTGCTATAATTTTATGCCTGTGCTTGATTGGGCAAGAAGCGAGCTTGCAAAACCACTAAGCGACGGATCCACTACTATGGCATATAAGCATGAATACATTTTAAATATTGATCCACAAAATCTTGCAAGTCGAGTAGGAGAGCAATCAGGTGGATTTGAGCTTCCAGGTTGGGAGCCAGAAAGATTAAAAGAGATGTCTACCGTAATAGAAAAATATAAGAATATTACTGAGGAACAATACTGGAAGAATATAAAATATTTTCTAGACAGCGTTATTCCTTATGCTGAAAAATATGATATTAAACTTGCTATTCATCCGGATGATCCACCATGGCCAATATTTGGCCTGCCAAGAGTTATTACCAACAGAGATAATATAAGAAAATTCCTTGATCTTAATACTAGCCCATATAATGGTTTAACGCTTTGTACAGGATCACTTGGAGCAAATAAAGAAAATGATCTTCCTGCTATTATAAGAGAATTTTCAGGAGAAGGAAGGGTGCATTTCGCTCATATAAGAAATCTTAAATTCGAAAACGATAAAGATTTTTATGAAAGCGCACATCTTTCTAAGTGTGGATCACTGGATATGTTTGAAATTGTAAAGGCCTTCTATGACACAGGATTTACCGGGTATATAAGGCCGGATCATGGACGTATGATTTGGGATGAAACAGGACGTGCAGGTTATGGACTTTATGATAGAGCTTTAGGTGCTACTTATATACAAGGACTGTGGGAAGCGATCGATAAAATGAGCAAACGATATTGCAAGTAATGTATTCGGTAGTTTAGAAAATGATAGGATTGAAAGTCTCTCTGGGTGAAAAAACCAACTTAATTCAAGCCCAGAGGGACTATTTTGGCGCACATACTTATGAAAGAATAGATGAAGAAGGGATTTTTCATACGATCTGGATTTGACAAAAGATGAAAATGTTGGAATAAGGTATTTTAAAGTTACTTTTTATATCATATAATTAATCAGTAGTATAGAAAGTAGGATAATTATGCTTGAATTATTAGAAAGAGACAAAAGAGAGACTACAAGAGAATACGTAATAAGAGTTCTAAGACATAATATAATAAATTTAAATCTCAAACCAGGTCAGTTTGTAAGTGAAAACGAGATTGCGGAAATACTGGGAGTAAGCCGCACCCCTGTGAGAGAAGCTTTTATCGAGCTTTCTAAATCGGCTCTGGTTGAGATATATCCTCAAAGAGGTACTTGCATTGCGCCTATAGACATGGATGTCGTTGAGGAATCCCGATTTATGCGATGTGTACTGGAAAAAGCTGTTATTCAATTGGCATGCGATAAAATATCTGACCGCGATATTACAAAACTTGAGGATAACCTTCAATTACAAGAGACATGCCTAGGACACCATGACCCGCAGTATTTACTCTATTTAGATGATAAATTCCATGAATACTTGTTCGAGATATGCAATAAGAAAATGACGTATAATTTGATTAAAAGTGCCGTTGCTCAGTTTGATAGAGTCCGTATATTAAACTATACGGAAATGGATATGAATGTCAGTGTGAATGAACATAGAGAATTGCTCGAAGCTATAAGAAGACGAGATAAAGAATTGGCGACAGAGCTTATGGAAAAACACCTGACACGGGTAATTTACGACATGTCTTATTTAAAGGAAAAGCATCCGGAGTATTTTAAAGGTAATATTATAAAAGTATCATCATATGCAGGCAATGATTCATGAGGTTTCCGACAAAATATCGGAGACCTTTTCTTTTTCTATACTATTTTCTAAAATTCTATTTACAAACTTACAAAATAGAGGTATAAAGATTTAAAGATGTAGACAAAGGAGCAGATAATATGCTAATAGGAGCTCATATTTCTATTTCCAAGGGTTATGAACATGCAGTAAATGAGGCAATATCTATTGGAGCAAACACGCTACAGTTTTTTACTCGAAATCCTAGAGGCAGTGCTGCAAAAGCACTGGATCCAAACGATATAGAGAAAATGAAAAAACGAGTTAATGAAACTAATTTTGGTCCCTTGGTGGCTCATGCTCCATATACGCTTAATCCGGCGTCAGATAAAGAAAATGCCAGAAATTTTACTAAAAATATTATTCTAGACGATCTGGATAGAATGGCTATTATTGGTGCTCCATATATTGTTTTGCACCCGGGCAGCCATTTAGGGGCAGGAGTAGAAGTAGGTATCAGAAGGATTGCTGCCATATTAAAAGAAGTGACAGAGAGCAAAAAAGATGTTATGATTTTGCTGGAAACGATGTCAGGTATGGGAACAGAAGTCGGATACAGGTTTGAACAGCTTTATGATATTATTAATCTTACAGAAAGCCCTGAAAATTTTGGAGTATGTTTTGACACCTGTCATCTGTTTGCAGCAGGTTACGACATAGTTAATGATTTGGACGGAGTGATTTCAGAGTTTGATAAAATTTTAGGACTTTCAAAATTGAAGGCAGTGCATTTAAATGATAGCAAGTTTGGACTAGGAAGTATGAAAGACAGGCATGCAAATTTAGGAGAGGGCATGCTTGGCATTGGAACAATTAAAGCTGTGTTAACTCATCCAAGACTGGAAGATAAGCCATTCTTATTAGAAACACCTGGCGGCATTGAAGCTTACAAAAAGGAAATTGCATTGGCAAAGACATTAGTATCATAAACATCGAACCCGGCACCGGCTTGTTGAACTTCAATGTTATTGTTTTAAATAAAATTAAATGATATAATAATTGCAAGGATTATTTAGTAAACCAGGGCAAACCCTGGTTTACTGGGTTTATTTAGTGCATAAAGGTTATTTTTTACTGAAAAAAATTAACTCTTTAAATAAAAAATCTGGGAGGTTATATTTCGATTATGGATATCAAACTTGTCAATATTGGATTTGGAAATATTGTATCAGCAAATCGCATAATAGCTATTGTTAGTCCTGAGTCGGCACCTATAAAGCGCATAATTCAGGAAGCCCGTGAACGAGGAATGCTTATAGATGCCACCTATGGCAGAAGAACCCGTGCTGTTATAATAACAGACAGCGATCATGTTGTGTTATCAGCTATTCAGCCGGAGACAGTAGCTCATCGCTTAAGCAGCAACAAAAATTTGATTGAAGACGAAGAAATAGTCGAAGAAGAAACTAATTTCGAATAGAGGGAACTTTATGAGCGAAAAGGGCTTGCTTATTGTGGTATCAGGACCTTCCGGCGTCGGAAAGGGAACGCTGTGCAATGCATTGGTGAAAAACATAGATAATTTATTTATATCAATTTCAGCTACTACCAGGCCACCTAGGACAGGTGAGGTAAACGGCGTAAATTACATCTTTATGAACCAAGAAAATTTCGAAGAGAAAATTGAAGAAGGGCAGTTTTTGGAATGGGCCAAGGTATATAATAATTATTATGGGACGCCTAAAGAATTTGTTATTGAAAAGCTAAAAGAAGGCAAAGATGTAATTCTTGAAATCGATATACAAGGCGCGGCTCAAGTAAAAAAGAACTGTCCTAACGGGGTTTTCGTATTTATAGCACCACCCAGCCTTGAGGAATTAAGAAAGCGAATTATAAACAGAGGCACGGATAACGAAGAGTCTATTAATTTACGTTTAAAATCTGCAAAAGAAGAGATGCGAGCTTCTTTTGATTATGATTATGTTATAATTAATGATGATTTAGATAAAGCTGTTTTGAAACTTCAATCGGTTATTTTAGCAGAAAGATGCAAGGTTTCAAGGAATAAAGATAAAATTTTAGAGATTATCGGAGATTAACACTAGGAGGAATAAGCCATGATGTATCCATCTATAGATTCTCTTACTGCAAAGTATGAGAGTAAATATATTATAGCAGTTGCGGCTGCTAAAAGAGCACGACAATTAGTAGAAGGTGCAAAGGAGCTTGTAGAAGTAAATACGAAAAAACCTGTTTCAATAGCACTATTTGAGCTTGATGCAGGTAAGATTATAATAGAAAAACCAAAAACTCGAGTAAAATAAAAGAGGTGTGCGATGCTTAAAGACAAATTTGTGATATTGGGAGTGACTGGCAGCATAGCCATCTATAAAGCGGTAGAGCTGGTAAGGCTTTTAAAAAAAGCAGGTGCGCAAGTTCAAGTAATAATGACAAAATCGGCATGCGAATTTGTTAAGCCGTTGACTTTTCAAGTCATATCTCAGAATCCTGTTATTACCGATATGTTTGAAGAACCTGACTCCTTTGATGTGGAACATGTAGCTCTTGCAGATAAAGCTGATGTTTTTTTGGTAGCACCGGCTACTGCTAACATAATTGCAAAAATTGCAGCTGGTCTAGCAGATGATATGCTTACTACCACCATACTTACCACAAGAGCAAAAAAGATAATCGTCCCTGCAATGAATGTTAATATGTATGAAAATATTATAACACAAAGGAATATTGAAACTCTCACATCTACCGGTGCTGTGGTGATAGAACCTGCAACCGGCGATCTTGCATGCGGATATAAAGGTAAAGGAAGATTTCCTGAGCCGGCAGATATTGTCGAGCAAATAGAAGTGATATTAGGGAAAAGCGGAGATTTAAGAGGCAAAAAGTTTTTAATAACCGCAGGACCTACTCGCGAACCTATTGATCCGGTTAGGTTTATTACCAACCATTCTTCCGGAAAAATGGGTTATGCCTTGGCCGAAAAAGCAGTGCATCGAGGCGGCGAAGTTATTTTGATTTCCGGTCCCACAAGCCTAAAACCGCCCCTGGGCCTTTCAAAATATATTCCCGTAGAAACAGCCGATGAAATGTTTAACGCTGTTATGGAATACTATCCTAAGGTTGATGTTGTTATAAAATCGGCGGCTGTTGCGGATTTTTCGCCCAAATATTTTAGTGAAGAAAAAATAAAGAAACAGAATTTTGATATGGTACTTGAACTTAAGCGAAATCCGGATATACTGCAAGAACTGGGAAATAGTAAAACACACCAGATTTTAGTTGGATTTGCTGCTGAAACAACTGATACACTAAAAAATGCCCAGGATAAACTGAAGCGAAAAAATCTTGATCTGATAGTATTAAATGATCTTACAGCGCAGGGAGCGGGTTTCGGCACAGATACGAACATCGTGAAGATATTATACAAAGACGGACGAATAGAAGAATTGCCTAAAATGCTCAAGAAGGACTTGGCTGATGAAATATTAAACAGGATATACGCTTTTTTGGAGCAAAATCGTAAATTGTAAGCTGTATAAGTTTTAGTAGGAGGAAAATCTTTGATTAATGCTTGCTTGGTAGCAGTAGATGTAAAACATCCAAAAGCCAAAAAAGAATACACATACTTGATTCCCAAGGATATGCAATCATCAATAAACCTTGGTGATGTAGTCCGTGTTCCTTTTGCCAATATGAAAACGACAGGAGTGGTTACAGAACTTTTGGATACAAGTAGCTGCGAACCTGCCGACTATAAATTAAAATCGATTATAGATAAAGAGCCAGTAAGTCTGCCGGCAGAATTACTAGAACTTGCAAAAAGTCTTTCCAAATATTATGGCACCCCACTTATAGATTTTTTGCGTCTTATGCTGCCGCCTTCCCTTGGATACAAAACTGAGCGAGTATATTTTTTGCAAAGTAATGCAGACAATAGCAAGATCTCTAAAAGAGCATTTAATCAGAAACAAATATTCGATTATATAGCAAAAGCCGAATGTGCTACTGAAAATGAAATTTCAAAAAACTTAAAGATTCCACTTTCGTCGGTAAGGTCGGCACTGACAGCGCTTTGTAAAAAAGAAATAATAAAAAAAGATTATAAGATAGTAAGAAGAAAACCTTTTTCAATTTCATACAGCAGTTCCAGTCAAGACATTATACTTACAGAAGAACAAGAAAAGGCAATAAAAACGATTGTGGAAAGCTATTATAACTCTAAAAAAACCGTACTTTTATACGGAGTTACAGGCAGTGGTAAAACCGAAGTATACCTTAGAGCTATTGATGAAGTTATAAAAACAGGGAAAAAAGTTCTCATGTTAGTTCCTGAAATTTCGCTTACGCCTCAAATGCTTTCGATATTTCAAAACCGCTTTAAAGATAAAACTGCTGTTATCCACAGCAAACTTTCAGCAGGAGAAAGATTTGACGAGTGGCAGCGTATATGTTCAGGAAAGGCTTTGGTTACTCTAGGAGCAAGGTCAGCAATATTTGCCCCTATCCAAGATTTAGGCATGATTATCATAGATGAAGAACATGAGACTTCTTATAAAAACGGTGAACATCCATATTATGACGCAAGGATGGTTGCGCAATTAAGGGCAAAACAGCAGAATGCTCTTCTAGTTTTAGGTAGCGCCACTCCTTCTGTAGAATCTTTTTATAGAGCTTGCAAAGGAGAATATTTACTTGCCGAACTTACCAAAAGGGTGTCAGGGCGACATCTGCCAAAATTAGAAGTTATAGACATGAGAGAAGAATTAAAAGCTGGTAATAGACACATCTTTAGCAGGAAGCTGCTTTACGGGATGAAGGAGACTCTAGAACAAAAAAAACAGGTTATCCTATTCTTAAACCGCAGAGGTCACTCGACTTTTGTTATTTGTAGAGACTGTGGCTTTGTTTTAAAATGCAAGTATTGCGATATTTCAATGACGTATCATTTTGAAGATAAGACTGCTCGGTGCCACTATTGCGGTTATACGATAAAGGCACCTGATATATGTCCAAAGTGCAGCAGTAGAAATATAAGGTATTTTGGGGCAGGAACGGAAAAGGTAGAAGAAGAAGCGAGGAGATTTTTCCCTGAATATTCCACTATAAGGATTGATTCTGATTCAACCCGGAAAAAAGGATCCTTGGAAAAAATGCTGGCAAGTTTTAAAAAAGGAAATGCCCAAATATTAGTGGGGACTCAGTCTATTGCAAAAGGACTAGACTTTCCAAATGTTACGCTTGTAGGGATTATAAGTGCTGATACTATTCTAAATGTGCCTGATTTTAGATCGGGCGAGCGAACATTTCAATTGATTACTCAAGTTGCAGGCAGATCAGGAAGAGGAGAAACTCGAGGAAAAGTATATGTCCAAACATATAATCCTGAATCATTTGCTATTCAAGCAGCTTGCAATTTTGATATAGAAGGCTTTTATAAAGAAGAATTAAAAAACCGCAAAGAGGCAAATTACCCGCCTTTTTGCCGCATGCTCAACATTGTTTTTAAAGGAAATGATGAAAATTTAGTCAAAAAAGAAGCGGACAAAATAGGTAAGATGCTCCAGCAGCAATTTAGCACTAAAATCAAAATGTATGGCCCGGTTCCGGCGCCTCGATCCAAAATCAGAGAAAATTACCGCTATAATATTTTAATAAAAAGCGATCAGATAGATATTTTGATAAATATTTGTAACCAAATGAATATTTTAAATATTGATAATAAAATAGACATATCTTGGGATATAGACCCGTTGGATTTGTTATAGGAGGCATGTTAATGGCGCTAAGAAATATTCGTGAATACGGCGATGAAATTTTAAGAAAAAAAGCTAAAGATGTTACTGTATTTGACAAACGACTACATGTGCTTATAGAAGATATGCAAGAAACGATGGTGCATGCTAATGGCGTCGGTCTTGCGGCTCCGCAAGTCGGTGTGCTTAAAAGGGTAATTGTTATAGATGTGGGAGAAGGCCCTATAGCATTAGTAAATCCAGAGATAGTAGAAAGCGAAGGAGAAATTATTGATGCCGAAGGGTGTTTAAGTGTGCCCGGCGTGCTTGCCGAAGTTGCAAGACCTATGAAAGTCAAAGTCAAGGCACAGGATAAATGGGGTAACTATATAGAATTAGAGGGTCAAGAGTTGCTGGCAAGGGCTTTGTGTCACGAAATAGATCATCTTTATGGCAAGCTTTTTGTGGATAAAGCTATAAAATTCATTGAACCTGATAGCGAGGAAGAAAAATGAAGGTTGTATTTATGGGAACGCCAGATTTTGCGGTTGTCCCTCTTGAAATGTTAATTAAAAACAATGTAAATATTATAGGTGTTGTTACACAGCCGGATCGTCCGGCAGGAAGGAAAAAAGTTATAACTGCACCTCCTGTAAAAAAACTTGCATCTAATTACGATATTCCTGTATACCAGCCAGAGAAGGTTAAAAGTGCTGAATTTATCAAAATCCTTAAATCGCTTGAGCCTGACCTAATCATTGTTGTTGCTTTTGGACAAATTTTAAGCCGAGATGTACTTGATATTCCTAAAATAGGATGTATAAATGTTCATGCTTCATTGCTACCGAAATATAGAGGCGCAGCTCCGATACAGTGGGCGATAATAAACGGAGAAAAGGTAACAGGAGTAACTACCATGTGGATGGACGAAGGAGTAGACACCGGAGATATCTTTATGCAGGAAAAGATTGAAATAGATGACGAGTGGACATCACTAGAACTTTCATGTGAGCTTTCAAAATTAGGTGGAAAATTACTAATCAAAACTTTGGAAAATATAAAATCTGGAAATTTAATACGAGTACCTCAAAACCACGAAGAAGCAACTTATGCACCAATGCTTAAAAAGGACGATGGTAAAATTAATTGGTTTAAAACCACCTGGGAGATTTATAATTTAATTCGAGGTATGTATCCGTGGCCAACTGCATTTACATTAAGAAACAAAACTGAATTTAAGATATTAAAAGCCAGACCTTATTTAACAAATGCTGCGCCTAATCCCGGCAAATATTTGGGTGCAGTAAAAAATGAAGGTTTTCTGATAGGCACAGGAGACGGAAGCCTGCTTGTGCTAGAAGTGCAAGAATCCGGAAAAAAGCGGATGAAAGCCACAGAATATTTAGCCGGTCACACAATGAATGAAGGAGAATTCTTTGCCGATGATGTACACCAAAAATAATGGTGAAAGTGCAAAAAAAAGAGTATTTATCGGACTGCTGTCTGTAAGTATTCTTCTGATTTTAGGAATGATTTTTGCAGGAGTTCTTATCTATTATAATAAATTTGGCGACTGGTACCGCTATATTTTATTAGGAGTAATAATATTCTTAAGTATATTTATTATTCTAATAGGCATCGGCCTTGCGGCAGTCGTTCTGACATTACTACATGTAAGAAGCTTTTTTGGCCTTGAAAAATTAATGAAATCTTCGCTAAACTTGTTATTTCCATTAGTTGTAGCAATTGGAAGAATTTTCAATATACCTGCCGAGGTTATCAAAGATTCCTATATCGAAGTAAACAATAAACTGCTTCAAAGCAAAGCTTATTCATTAAAACCAAGCGATATTCTTATTTTAGCTCCTCACTGCCTACAAAAGTGGGACTGTCCTTACAAAGTTACTGCTGATGTTTCTAACTGCCACCATTGCGGCCGATGTGATATAGATAAGCTTTTAAAGATAAGTGAAGAATATGGAGTTAACTTGACAGTTGTGACAGGCGGAACTTTGGCCAGAAAAAAAGTTAAAGATTTTAGGCCAAAGGCAGTTGTAGCTATTGCGTGCGAGCGGGATTTAACAGACGGCATCTTAGATACCAGTCCGCTACCTGTATTTGGAGTTTTAAATATTAGACCGGAGGGGCCATGCAAAAATACAAAAGTTAATTTAGACAAGGTAACTTACGCAATTGAATTTTTTCTATCTGGGAAGGAGTAGTATAATAAATTGCCAAAACCTAGAGAATTGGCAGTTTCTATATTGACCAAGATAGAAAAGGGTTCATATGGAAATCTGCTTTTAAGTCAATATTTAACACCTGATATAACTCAAAAAGATCGCGCATTAATTACTGAGCTAGTCAACGGAGTTGTACAAAATCTTCTTCGAATAGATTATATAATATCACAATTTTCTAAAATACACCCATCAAAAATGTCTCCAAATGTTAGAAATGCTTTAAGAATAAGTGTATACCAAATATTCTTTTTGGATAGAGTGCCGGAATTTGCAGCTGTAAATGAATCAGTAAATATCGTAAAAAAGTTTAGTGGAGCAAAGGCAGCAAATTTTACAAATGCCGTTTTAAGGAATATTATAAGGAATAAAGATAATATATCCTATCCTGATAGAGATAAAAATTTTGAAGAATACCTTTCGGTGTACTATTCTTTTCCTTCATGGCTTGTTAAAAGATGGGTGGATTTGTTTGGCAAAAGCTTTACAGAAAGTTTGTGCATATCATTAAATGAAAGGCCAAAACTTTGTGCCAGGGTAAATACTCTCCTTACTACAAGAGAAAGATTAGAAAACAGATTCAGAGCCGAAGGTGTACTTACTGCTCCCGGCCTGTTTTGTGATGAGGCTTTATATATTTTAAGCTCTCCCCCCATCACTACCTTAGAAAGCTTTAAAGAAGGTCTTTTTATTCCACAAGACGAAAGCTCGATTATAGCATCTCTTGCAACGGGTGTAAAAAGTGGCGAGAAGATTCTTGATGCAGCAGCAGCTCCCGGAGGCAAAGCAACTCACATGGCTGCTCTTATGCAAAATAAAGGAGAAATAATTGCATGGGACGTACATCCCCATCGAGTCCAACTCATAAAAGAAAATTGCCGAAGATTAAAGGTAGATATTGTTAAGCCGGAGGTAAAAGACGCTAAAGTTTTTGATGAGAATCTAGTTGATACATTTGATAAAGTTATAATAGATGCACCATGCTCCGGGACAGGAGTTATCAGACGCAAGCCAGATATCAAATGGTCAAAAAAACCTGAAGATATTATTTCTTTAAAATCAGAACAAGAAAAAATATTAAACACATGCTCTTGTTATGTAAAACCCAATGGTATCTTAGTTTACAGCACATGCAGCATAGATCCGGAAGAAAATGAGAAAAATATTGAAGCTTTTCTTGCAAAAAATGATTCTTTCGTCTATGATGATTTAAGGAATTATGTACCTAAAGAGCTTCATGAAAGCCTTGAAAATCATTGCGGTTATTTAACTTTGTACCCAAATCTTCATGGGACAGACGGATTTTTCATTGCTCGTTTGAAAAAAGTTAAGCCATTAAGGTGAAACGGTATGAATAAAATTAATTTAAAAAGTTACACACTAGAAGAGTTAGAAAATTTTGTGCATCAGATGGGGCAACCTTCCTATCGAGCAAAGCAAATCTATAAATGGATATATAGAGGACAAACAGACTTTGAAAAGATGACAGATCTTCCTAAAAGCTTTATAAAAGAGCTTGAAGATGTGGCTTTTATAAGCAGTCTAAAAATATACAAAAAATATGCGTCAGACGATGGAACAATAAAATATGTTTTTGCCTTAGATGATAAAAATATAATCGAAGGCGTTAAGATGAAATATTCATTTGGAACAACAGCATGTATTTCAAGCCAGGTTGGATGCGCCATGGGCTGCGCTTTCTGTGCGTCTACCCAAGACGGACTGGTAAGAAATCTTGCGTGGTGGGAAATGGCAGATGAAGTTCTTGCCATGGAAAAAGACTTGCAAGAAAAGGTAAGCCGCGTGGTAGTAATGGGAAGCGGCGAACCTCTTTTGAATTACAAAGAATTAATTAAGTTTTTAAGAATTTTAAATTCACCTTTGGCTTTTAATATAAGCTACAGAAGGATAACTGTTTCCACATGCGGCATAGTGCCTTACATTATTTCCCTTGCCGATGAAAACATACCCGTAACTCTTGCAATTTCTCTACATGCGCCCAATGATGCTATAAGAAATAGTCTAATGCCTATAAATAAAACGTACCCAATTTCACAATTGTTAGATGCGGCAAGATATTATATAATGAAAACAAAACGGCGCATAACTTTTGAATATATACTGATTTTAGACGTAAACGATACAAAAGAATGTGCTTATGAGCTTTGCACACTTTTAAAAGGTTTACTCTGCCATGTAAATTTGATACCATTTAATCCTGTAGAAGGCAAAGAATTTAAAAGAAGCGATGATGCAAAAGTACGGGAATTTGAACAAATACTCCTAGAAAATAATATTTCCGCAACCGTTCGAAGAGAAACAGGAGCCGATATAAATGCTGCCTGCGGTCAACTTCGACGGAGTTTATTAGAGAGGTGAAATAATGCTTGGTGTAATAAAAAGCGATGTGGGCAGGGTTAGAGCAAACAATGAAGATTCTTTTTATTTTCCGCCAAAAGACAGCAAACTTCCCGAGCTTTTCATAGTGGCTGATGGAATGGGCGGACATCAGGCCGGTGAAGTGGCAAGTAAAATAGCAACTAATGAAGTGGCTGAATATATAAACAGTCACTTATCAGAAAACATCAGCTGTGAGGAAATTAAGGAAACTATTAAAAATGCTGTATCTATAGCAAATGAAAAGATATTACATTTATCCTTACAAAAAGATGAATTTTTCGGAATGGGAACAACACTTACTGCCGCGCTATTTTACGGAAATTATGTATATATCGGTCACGTAGGCGATAGCCGAGCGTATCTTATTCGCGAAAATGATATCAAGCAATTGACTCGAGACCATTCCCTGGTGTGGCAACTAGTGGAAAGCGGTCGCATAACTATGGAAGAGGCAAGGGTACATCCTATGAAGAATATTATTACAAAGGCTCTTGGGACTGAAAGAGATTTGGAGCCGGATATTCTAAAGATAGCCTTGAAAGATAATGATATAATTTTACTGTGCAGCGACGGACTGACAAATATGCTGGAAAATGATGAAATTAAGGACATTGTTTTGTCTGCTAAAGAACCTGAAAAGGCTGTTCAGAAACTAATAGATTATGCGAATTTTAAAGGCGGGGAAGACAATATCACCGTTGGCATAATAAAAGTGGATGAAGTGGGATGTGAATAAATGGATATAGTAGGAAAAACTTTGGGAAACAGATACACAATTCTAGAAGAAATCAGCGGCGGAGGCATGGCTACAGTCTACAAGGCAAAGTGCAGTGTTCTCAACAGAATAGTAGCCATAAAGATTTTAAAACCTGAATTTGCAAATGATGAGGAATTTGTAAGGCGCTTTAGAAGAGAGGCCCAGGCCGCTGCAAGCTTGTCACATCCGAATATTGTCGGTATATATGATGTAGGTGAAGAAGACGGTTTATACTATATAGTGATGGAGTATGTTGAGGGTATTACTTTAAAAGAGTATATAAAGCAAAATTTTCCTATACCTATTGCTGATGTTCTAGAAATGGGCATACAAATATGTGACGCATTAGAATGCGCTCACAAGAATAAAATAATCCACAGAGATATAAAGTCCCAAAATATCATGATAACTAATGATGGCAGGATAAAAGTAACAGATTTTGGTATTGCTCGAGCTGCAGATGGCGCAACTATTACAAACAGCAATAATATGTTTGGCTCAGTGCAGTATTTCTCGCCTGAGCAAGCAAAAAGCGATATTGTCGATGAACGTTCTGACATATATTCACTAGGAGTGGTTTTGTATGAAGCTTTTACAGGCCAATTGCCTTTTACCGGTCAAACGCCGGTGGCTATAGCATTAAAACATATACAGGAAAAACCGCCTCTAATTTCCCAATTTATTCCCGGTTTTCCTTATGAACTTGAAAGGATTGTACAAAAATGTCTTGCAAAATCCCCTGACGACAGATATCAAAGCGCTAAGATGTTAAGAGATGATTTGATAAGAGCATTAACAAATGAAAATATCATCAACTTTGTTTCGGCTCCTAATGTAGAAAATACAATGGTAATAGATAATTTGAAGGATACATTGACAACGGCTGCAAATTCGGGACATAAATCTGATGTTTCTAAGCCGAAAAAATCTCGAAACATTCTCAAAGGCATAGGTATCGCACTTGCGCTAGTTATTTTGTTTGGGATATTCTCCTATGCAGGAACATTTCTTGCCAAAAAATATCTCGAGGTGCAGGAAGTTACTGTTCCAAGTGTTGTTGGAATGACAGAAGAAGAAGCTATTGCTGAAATTGAAAAACAAAAGCTTGAGGCAAAAGTCGTAGACAGAGTTTTTGATAAAGCTCCGGCAGGGCAGGTAATCTCACAAGATCCTGAAGGCGGCCAAAAAGTAAAAGTAAATCGCCCCCCAATAGAACTTGTAGTCAGTAAAGGACCGAAAGCTACCACTGTTCCTAACGTAATAGGACTTTCGGAAGAAAAAGGACTTGAAGCACTGAAAAGCAAGGGCTTAGAAGCTCGAATAATTCTTGAAAATTCTACTGAACCTGAAGGTACGATAATTGATCAAAATCCGAAGGAAGGTTTTACCCTTTCAGAAGGAGAATCTGTTGATTTAACTATAAGCGTTGGGCCGGAGACTATAACTATGCCAAATCTTATAGGAAAGACATTGGATGCAGCCAAAGCTTTGCTCAAGGAAAATGACATTGCAGTAGGAAGCGTTTCCGAAAAGCATGACCAAACTCCTGCGAATACTGTAATAGATCAAAATCCAAAAGCAGGCGCATCGGTTAGCCCCGGCGCTTCTGTAACTCTTGTAGTAAGCAGCGGACCGGTCGAGAAAAAACAAATAGTTGTAGGACCGATACTTCTTCCTTCTGATGTGGAAGAAACTACGGTGAAAATTGTAGTTTCGGATGAATTGGGCGAAAATCGTACCGCATATCTAAAAAAACATAAAGCGGAAGAAAGCCCCCTTAATATAACAATCGAAGGCGCAGGCCAAATGAACATTGAGGTTTGGCTTGATGATATACTTTACTACAAAGGAACAAAATGATAAATGGTGGGTCTTACCTGCCTTTTATCAATTATTTATAAATCGTAAAGGGGCCTGATGGTTTATGACAAAAATTGCACCTTCAATTTTATCTGCAGATTTTAGTTGCTTATTAGAAGATATAAAAAAAGTAGAAGACGGTGGAGCTGATCTGTTACATATAGATGTAATGGATGGACATTTTGTGCCAAATATAACAATTGGCCCCCCAGTTATATCATGTCTTAAAGGAAAAACTAATCTGCCCTTTGATGTTCATCTAATGATCGAAAACCCCGAAAGATATATTGATGAATTTGCTAAGGCAGGAGCAGACATTATTACAGTTCACGAAGAGGCAACGGTTCACTTGCATAGGGTATTAGGTTATATAAAGGATAAGGGAATGAAAGCAGGAGTTGCTCTAAATCCGTCGACTCCTATTTCGAGCCTGGAATATGTAATAAATGATATTTATATGGTGCTGATAATGAGCGTTAACCCCGGGTTTGGTGGACAAAAATTTATTCCTGCAATGATGGAAAAAATAATGGATTTAAAAAAGATGATTAGACAAAAGAACGCAGATGTCTTAATAGAAGTTGATGGTGGGATCAATGAGGATAACGCATCGGATATAGCAAAAGCCGGAGCGGATATATTAGTAGCAGGTTCTGCTATTTACCAATCTCACTGCCCTGCAGAAACGATAAGAAAGTTAAAAAACAATAATATTTGACAAAATAAAGAAGCGTGCTTTACCGGCACGCTGATTCTTTATTTGGCTCTTTTTACTTTTCCGGAGCGTAAGCAGCTGCTGCATACATTTATCCTTTTTATGCGGCCGTTTAAATCAGCTTTTACTCGGAAAATATTCGGAGCCCATGTGCGTTTTGACTTTCTATGAGAATGGCTAAGCTGTATACCTCTCCTTGGGGCTTTGCCACAAATCTCACATTTTGCCATTACTACACCTCCCTATCATCTTTTGACAATCCACGCTCCATATATTTTTTTAAAAATTAGCATGGTCATGGTATGATTAAATACGCCAAAAGTATTGTATCATATAAAAAACAGCACTGCAATAAAAATGTCTTTCAATGGTTTTGCTTTTAATGGATTATGAAAAACCTATAAAATATATTATAATAAATCTAAAGTATTTATAATGCTTGGAGGGAGGCAATCTTGAAAAATATAATAAAGACTTCATTGGGAGAAATAGAAATATCCAAAGATGTTATAGCTGTGCTTGCCGGCAATGCGGCTGTTGAATGTTATGGTTTAGTAGGCATGGTTTCCAGAAAAATGAGCGATGGCCTGACTGAACTTTTAGGAAGAGAAAATCTGCACAAAGGCGTAGAAGTAAGGCTTGAAGGAGATTTGCTAATCATCGATTTACATGTGGTAGTACAATATGGCATAAAAATCCATGAAGTTGCAAATAACGTTATTGAAAAAGTAAGTTTCACATTGGAAAACTTCTTGGGATTTGAGCCTGACAAAATTAATGTAATAGTTCATGGCGTCAGAACAAAGTAAGGTACGGGGAGGTTGTAGCATTGGCTATTAAAAAAATCGATGGCAATTTGCTAAGAAAAGCTATAATAAATGCAGCTTTTGTTTTAAGGCAAAATAAGAAAAATGTAGATGCACTAAATGTATTTCCTGTGCCTGACGGAGATACGGGAACGAATATGTCCCTGACAATGGACCAGGCAGTAAGAGAATTGGAAAAAGTGTCATCAAATGATCTAAAAAAGATCGCTGACGCCTTGGCATGGGGTTCATTGATGGGAGGAAGGGGCAATTCCGGAGTTATTCTCTCTCAGCTCTTTAGGGGCTTTGCCCAGGGCATTCCTTCCAATAAGAAAAGCATTACCCCTTATGAACTTGCCACGGCATATAAAAATGGAGTTGATGCGGCATATCGTGCTGTTATGAGACCGGTAGAGGGGACGATCCTTACGGTAGCGCGAGAAACTGCCGATAAAATGATTATGGAAGCAAGACGGTATGAAGATTTGGAAACCGTGCTTGAAAACACTATAAAATATGGCGAGAAAGTCCTTGAAAAAACACCAGACATGTTAAAAGTCCTTAAGGAAGCAAATGTAGTAGATGCCGGAGGAAAAGGTCTTATATTCTTAATGAAGGGCTTTCTTGAGGCAATAAAAAATCCAAATTTAGATGTTGCGTCCCTTAAGGAAAAGAATTATGAGTCTTCATATAAAACTGCTTACGAAAGTGAAAAAATTCCTCAAGAAATAAAATATATTTATTGTACAGAGCTACTTATAACCGGAAAAGAAATAGATATAAATTCACTAAAACAAGAATTGGATGGCATAGGAGATTCTATGATAGTAACCGGCATGGGTGACCTCGTGAAGATACATATCCATACTAATAATCCGGATAGGGTCTTAAATGCTGCATTAAAAAGAGGAGAACTATCAAAAATTAAAATTGATAATATGAAGATACAGCATAATGAGATTATCAATAATGAAGTAGTAGAAGAAAATAAAGCTGATATCAAGATTTCCGAGAATAAGGAAATGACATCAAAGAAAAAAGTAGGCGTAATCGCGGTATCTCAAGGCAAAGGTTTAAATGAGATCTTCAAAAGCATGGGCGCCGATATAATCGAAGGCGGCCAATCTATGAATCCTAGTACAGAAGATATACTTTCCGCTATAGAAAATAGCAGTTATGAAGACGTAATTATTTTACCAAACAATAAGAACATAATATTGACTGCCCAGCAAGCAAAGAGCATTTCAACTAAAAACGTGTATGTTGTTCCTACCAAATCAATTCCGCAGGGTATTGCGGCGCTGTTGGCTTTTAATCCTGATTTTTCAGTACAAGAAAACATTTCGAATATGGAAAGAAATATTCAAAACGTAATTTCCGGTGAAGTTACTTATGCAGTCAGAGATACATCATGGGACGGAATCAAAATAAAAAAAGGGGATATTATCGGGATAAAGGAAGATGATATAGTCGTTATTGGAGATAACAAAGAGAAGGTTTTGCTGGATCTTGTAGATAAAATGGCCGAAGGTGCAATCGGCGGAATAATTACAATCTATTATGGCGATGATGTAAGCGAAGATTCGGTAAAAGAGGCAGTAGAAGCTTTAACAGAAAAGTATAAGGATTTTGATGTGGAATACTATTTTGGAGGCCAAAGCCTATATTATTACATTGTTTCTCTGGAATAAGGGTGTGATTGATTGGATTTAAACTCTAATGTTCAGAATATCAAAGGTGTTGGTCCTGCGCGGGCAAAACAACTTTCTAAGCTAGACATATATACCATTAAAGATGTGCTGTTTTATTTTCCCAGGGATTACCTGGATATGTCACCACTAACGTTTAAACAGGGAGCAGAAGATAAAACAGGAGCCTTTCCCTGTGTTGTAACAGGAAGAGCTGCAACTACAAAAACAAACTCCGGCCTTTACATTACGAAAGTGCCGGTTAGTGATGGCCAAAATAAAGGCTATGCTGTGTTTTTTAATCAGCCGTTTATTGAAAGAAGCTTTTACCCTCATCAAAAGCTAATACTTATAGGAAAAATAAGAAAAAATTTCGGAACATATGAAATTTCTGCTCCTGAATGGATAAAGTTTGAAGAAATAAAACAGGGCGAAAAACTTGAAAAAATTCGCCCTATCTATCCTTTGACCAAAGGTGTATCCCAAAATTTTTTAAGAAGCATCGTAAAAAATGCATTGGAAGTTGTATCGAGTATAGAGGATACATTGCCTGAAGATATTATCAAAGAATATAATTTACTTTCCCTTAAAGAAGCTATAAAAAACATACATTTTCCACAAAGCTTTAATATGCTTGAAAAGGCAAGACAAAGATTTGTTTTTGAGGAATTGCTGTTATTTCAACTATCTGCCGGTTTATCCAGATACTGCGTAAAAGCTGAAAAGCGCAAAAATATATATAAGAACCTTGAATTGACACCTTTCTTATCGTCCCTTCCTTTTTCACTTACATCCGGCCAAAAAAAGGTTTTAGAAGAGATAGTGGAAGATTTGCGAAGCAAAAATGTTATGAGCAGACTGGTGCAAGGAGATGTAGGCTCAGGAAAAACTATCATAGCATGTGCAGCTTTGTATCTTGCGGCAAAAAATGGTCTTCAAGGCGCAATGATGGCTCCTACTGAGATTTTAGCCGATCAGCATTATAATACATTGAAAAAGTTTCTCAAGCCTCATGGAGTAAATGTTGAAATATTAAAAGGAGGGCTTGCCGGCAAGGAGAGAAAAAAGATTTTATCGCAACTTAAAAACGGTAGTATAGATGTTTTAGTGGGTACACATGCTATTTTAGAAGAAGATGTGATGTTTAAAAAATTAGGAATGATCATTACAGATGAACAGCATAGATTTGGAGTAAAACAAAGGGAGAATTTGGTGAAAAAAGGTTATTCTCCGGATGTAATAGTTATGAGCGCAACTCCTATACCGCGTACTGCTGCTATGGCGCTTTATGGAGATCTGGACATTTCTATTATAGACACTCTCCCAAAAGGCAGGCAAAAGGTCGATACTTATGTAGTCCAAGATTCTATGAGAAAAAAGGTATATGATTTTGCGGCTTTAGAAATAAAAAAAGGCCATTTGGTTTATGTTGTATGTCCTGCAGTGGAAGAAAATGAACTGGATGTGGCAAATGTAGAGGAACATGCAGCTTGGTTAAAAGAAAATTATCCAAGCCTAAAGATAGGAATTCTCCATGGTAAAATGAAACAAGACGAAAAAGATGATATATTAGGCCGCTTTTTAAGAAAGGAAATTCAGGCCCTTGTAGCAACTACAGTTGTAGAGGTAGGGATAGACGTTCCTGATGCTACGCTTATTATTGTAGAAAATGCAGAAAGATTTGGTTTAGCCCAGCTTCATCAATTGCGCGGTCGAGTTGGTAGAAGTTCGTTGAAATCTTATTGCATTTTAATGACTGCCTCTAGCCAACCTGAGGCTCTAACGAGGTTGAAGTTTTTAATGAAATGTCAAGATGGCTTTGAAATTTCGCAAAAAGATTTGGAAATGAGAGGACCCGGAGAATTTTTAGGCATAAGACAACATGGATTTTTTGAGTTCAAGTTTGCAAGCTTTGTTGAAAACACAGATATCCTTGAAACTACTCAAAAATTAGCTAGCGAAATATTGCAGAAAAATTATCTTCAGCTCCCAGAATATAAAAATCTCAAGGAATTACTCGAAAATAAGGCAAAGGATGCAATTAACTAATATTTTGTTTTAAATCATTAAATAATGTGTTAGAATAATGCTTAAAGAGGTCTGAGGTGCTTAAAGAGTGAGAGTTATTGGCGGCATGCATAAAGGAAGAAAGATTAAATCGCTAAAAGGGAAAAATACAAGACCTACAGCGGATATTGTAAGAGAAGCGTTATTTGATATATTGGGCGGCAAGATTGCGGGAAGTCGTTTTTTAGACTTGTTTGCAGGAACCGGAGCAGTAGGAATCGAGGCGCTAAGTCGTGGATCAGAAAGTGCGATTTTTGTTGAAAAATCCCTTGAGGCTTGCTTGATAATTAAACAAAATCTTGAGAATCTAGCTCTTACCGAAAAATCCAGGATAATTAGGGATGATGCAGAGTCTGCCCTAAAAAATCTGCTAAAGCAAGGCGAAGAATTTGACATAATATTCATGGATCCCCCTTATTCGAAAAACAAAATAGAACCAATATTAACGATCTTACGAGATTTTGAGCCGCTAAAATCCATCATAGTGATTCAACACGCGGAAGACGAACTATTTAATACTGATGGTTTTTTATGCTATAAACGCAAAAAATATGGCAAGTCAATGCTGACATTTTTGATTAGGGAGTGACAGAATTGAAAATAGGTATATACCCAGGAAGTTTTGACCCAATTACATATGGCCATGTTGACATAATAGAAAGAAGCGCAAAATTATTTGACAGATTAATCGTAGCAGTGCTGTCAAACCCAAGAAAAACGCCGCTTTTTACTGTCGAAGAAAGAATTGAGATGATTCAGGAATCAGTAAAGAACATGCCGAACGTTGAAATTGACACTTTTTCCGGTTTGCTAATAGATTTTGCAAGACTAAAAAAAGCAGATGTAATAGTAAAGGGGCTTAGGGCTGTTTCTGATTTTGAATATGAGCTTCAAATGGCTCTTATGAATAAGAAATTAGATGAACACATAGAGACGATTTTTATTATGACGAGCAGCAAATATTCATATTTAAGTTCAAGTGTTGTAAAAGAAGTTGCAAGTTTTGGCGGATGTGTAGCAACTGTTGTGCCGCCATTAGTTGAAAAACGCTTAAAGGATAAATTTAAAATTGACAACAAAAAGTAAAAACCTTGAAGGGGGTTTTTCCATGAAATGTTTTCAAGCTATAGAGCAGCTTCAGAATTTAATAATGGATAGTCCAAAAGTTCCATTCTCTAATAAGGTAATAATAAATAAAGAACAGGCATTAAACTTAATCGATGAAATTGTGCGCAATATACCTGAAGATCTAAAAGATGCTAAAAGAGTGCTTGAAGAAGAGCAGCGAATTTTGTCTGAAGCGAAACAGCAAGGAGACTTAATAGTAAAAGAAGCTGAAACAACAATTGAAAAAATGGTAGATGAAAATGAAATAACCAGACTTGCCAGAGAAAAATCCGAACAAATCTTAGCTTATACTAAGCAGACTGCTCGCGATTTGCGCACCGGTGCCAATGAATATGCTGATGAAGTATTAGAAAATGCACAAAAATATCTTGAAGAATTGCTTGAAACATTAAAAAGAGGAAGAGACGAATTAAATAAAGCAAAATAATTTGTTAGTAATGTTTAATAATACAATCAGAAAAGAAGGTAGGACAATGTCTGGCAAGCATAAAAAAAAGCTACTGCAATTTTTGGCGTTAATTGTAATACTATTAGGTATAAATTACTATTTAGCTCAGAATTATACAATAATGGCGCCGGGAATAACTGTTGATTTGAAAGAAATCGTAACTGTTGAAAATGGAATAAAGCACAAAGAAGGCTCTATTTTTTTAACAGCAGTATCAAGCAGAACTCTCAATATACCACTTTTTATATATGCTGCAATAGACCCTTACACTGATATTGAAAGGAAAGAAGATGTAATACCTGCTGGCTGGGATATTAATCAGTATATGGAATATATGAAAAGATGGATGGAAGAAAGCCAAAAAATAGCAGAAGTGGTAGCACTTAGGAAAGCAGGTTATAACCCTCAGATTTTAGGCGATGGAGCCCAAGTGGTAGAAATAATGCCAGAAAGTCCAGCAAATGGAAAATTAATGCCTCAAGACGTAATAATAAAGGTGGATGGCGAAAAGGTAAATTTAGCCGATGAGGTCGTAAAAAAGGTTTCGAGCCATAAAGTCGGCGATATAGTTAAATTCGAAATTGTAAGAGAAGGCAAGACTATAACCATTTCTATACCCACAATTGAGAGCAAGACAGAAAAAGGGAAAGCCATAGTGGGTATATATATAACTACGCTAAATTGGAAACCAAATTTGCCACTGAAGATAGAAATTGATACGGGTGATATTGGCGGGCCTTCTGCCGGTAGTATGCTGACACTTGAAATTCTAAACCAACTTTCGAAAGAAGATCTGACGAAGGGCAAAAAAATTGCTGGGACGGGCACTATAAGTCTTGACGAGCAGATTGGTGAAATAGGCGGCGCAAAACAAAAAGTGCGAGCAGCCGCCCGGGATGGAGCACAGATATTCTTTGTTCCTGTAAATAATGCAGAAGATGCAAAAAAAGCGGCAAAAGGCTTGGATATAGAAATTGTCCCAGTAAGCACCCTTGATGATATGCTAAATTACCTAAAAGAATTAAAGTAGATAACTTTCCTAGAAAAGTCGGAGACTGCTTTTCTAAACGAAGCATTCTCGTGGGCCAGAACATAAATATCCGTTGCAAGTATGTCTTTTTCGAACATTGCTCTTGCTAAAGGGTTTAGTTTCTTATACTCAGATGCACGGGTAATTATAGGCAGTGCAGCCTTTGCTTTTATATCTTTTAGCAAGTGAGCACCTTTTGAAGTAAATCCGAGTATCCTTAGATATTCCGGGGATCGCTTTGAAACCATGCTTTGAGGAATATCCAACATTGAGTGAATAAGTATTCTTTGAATGCGAGTTAATGGATAACGTTTTGACCTTATTTGTAAAATAAGCTGCTTAAGATTTCCGCAAACTTTGGCAGCTTTTTTTATTCTATTTTCAAGGCCTTCTTCAACATCGAAATAATTTTTGAGTTCTTTTGCAGTCATTCTCCGCAAGTTATAAAAAATAATATCTTCAAAGTCGCTTAAAAAAACAGGAGAACGACCTGATTTTATTTCTCGCTCTATAATTTCAACCGTAGAAACAGGAAGGCTTTCTGCAATTTCACTTGTCAAAAAAGCGGTTTCCTTTGATAGGGCTTCTCTTATAGCTGATGCACTGGAATATTTTCCTGTAAGGCTTTTATTGTTATAATCCGAACCTTTTCTTGCAACAGGAAAGATTGAAAAATCCGCTCTAAGCTTATTAATAGCTTTTATATACTCTATTGCCAAAATATAATTTGGTTTTTTAAGTAGCATGGACGCTGAATCTATGTCTAGATTCAAATCTTCTGCTAAAGCATATTTTATCAATGCCTTTTCTCTAGCTGCCGGAAACGATAAACCGCTTTTGAGATATTCATTTATAAATTGTTTAAAAAGTTTAGGTTCTGCGGATAGAGTTTCTCCTAACTGTACTAATTTTTTAGTATCACAATCTTCAACACCGAAACTTAATGTATTTACAATTTTACAGCTTTGCAGCAATCTTACGGCACTTTCTGCAAAAATTTCGGCTGTTGCAGTCGAAAAACAAACAGGCAGCTCAATTACGAGATCTATTCCTTGAGCAAGAGCCATTTCGGCCCGTGCCCATTTGTCAAAGACAGCTGGCTGTCCGCGCTGCACGAAGTTTCCGCTCATGACAGTTATTATAGCATCTGGCCTCAGGGATTTTTTAATCATGTCTAATTGATATAAGTGACCATTGTGAAAAGGGTTATATTCTGACACGATTCCAACAACATTCAATTGGCTACGCCCCTCATAATTACTTTTGTTTATTATATAACAAAAATAAAAAACTTTTAAGAAGGAAATTTCAGTTTTGCTATAGAACAATTACTAAAGTTGAACACATTTTTATTGCCAGGTATTAGAACTTTGCTTAAACTTTCAGCAGATATTGTGTTATAATTAACAAGGTTTTATGAGACCGCAAAGCTAAAAATATATTAAAAATATTTAAGTGATAGATAAAGGGAGGAGTATTTAGTATGGATTTTATTAAAAAGATAAGGGAGCGGGCAAAAGCTTCACAAAAGACAATAGTGCTGCCTGAAGGAAGCGATGAAAGGGTTATTAGTGCAGCAGAAATTATTGCAAGAGAAAAAATTGCAAAGGTTGTGGTACTGGCAGAAAAGGAAAATTTAGAAGCTTCAAGTAAGCTGGAATCCTTGGGAGTTCAAATTCTCAATCCTAAAACATCGCCTAAATCCGAAGAGTATGCAAATCTATTGTATGAATTGCGTAAAAACAAAGGCATGACTTTGGATAAGGCGAGAGAACTGGTAGAAGATCCTATATGGTATGGAGTTTTAATGGTTAAAAATGGTGATGTTGACGGAATGGTAGGGGGAGCTATAACAGCCACATCAGATATTTTCAGGCCGGCATTTCAAATAGTTAAAACTGCACCCGGCATCAGTGTGGTATCTAGCGCCTTTATGATGATAGTGCCAAATTGTGAGTTAGGCTCAGCAGGCCATATTCTTTTTGCAGATTGTGCAATAAATCCAAATCCTGATTCAGAACAGTTGGCAAGCATTGCTATTTCCACTGCCAATACATGGAAATCTCTAATGGAAGATGAGCCGCGTATAGCAATGCTGTCATTTTCTACAAAAGGAAGCGCACAAAATGAATTAGTAGATAAAGTTGTAGAGGCTACAAAGATACTTAAGCAACAAGCTCCTGACCTTCTTGCAGACGGAGAGCTTCAAGCGGATGCCGCTTTAGTTCCGCAAGTTGCCAAGTTAAAAGCACCCGACAGCCAAGTGGCAGGTAGGGCAAATGTTCTAATATTCCCTGATCTTAATGCGGGTAATATCGGATATAAACTAGTGCAAAGACTTGCCAAAGCTACTGCTATAGGACCGATAAGCCAAGGATTGGCTGCCCCTATAAACGATTTATCAAGAGGCTGCAATGCTGATGATATAGTAAATGTAGTTGCAATAACATGCCTGCAGGCGACTCAGTAATTTGAAAGCACAAAAGGAGGAGACAATTAAATTGAAAATTCTTGTTATTAACTGCGGAAGTTCATCGCTAAAATATCAGCTGTTTAATATGGAGGACAATTCTGTTCTTGCAAAAGGTTTGGTCGAAAGAATAGGCCTTGAAAGCGGAATGCTCAAACATACTCCGCAAGGAAAAGAAACTGTGAAAATAGAGGAGAATATTCCAGACCATAAAGTTGCAGTAAAGTTAATGCTGGATGCGTTGATAAATAAAGATTATGGTGTTATCGATGATCTTTGCGAAATATCAGCAGTTGGTCATCGCGTTGTGCATGGTGCAGAGAAATTTTCGGGTTCAGTAATAATTAATTCGGATGTTATGGAAGTTTTAAATGAGTGCATTGAAATAGCTCCGCTACACAACCCACCAAATATCATCGGTATTGAAGCGGTGCGTGAAATGTTACCTGACATTCCCACGGTAGGCGTGTTTGACACGGCTTTTCATCAAACAATGCCCAAGTATGCCTATATGTATGGCCTTCCTTATAAGATGTATGAAAAATACGCTATAAGAAGATATGGTTTTCATGGAACATCTCACTGCTTTGTAGCAGGGGAAGCTGCGAAAATACTAGGTAAACCTCTTGTGAATTTAAAGATTATAACGCTGCACCTTGGCAATGGTTCAAGTATAACAGCCATAAAAAATGGTAAATCAATTGACAACAGCATGGGCTTTACTCCCTTAGAGGGCGTTGTAATGGGAACTCGTTGCGGCAGTATAGATCCCGCAATTGTACCGTTTATAATGGAAAAGGAAGGGCTCTCTCCGGATGAAGTAAACGACTACTTGAATAAAGAATGCGGCGTTTATGGAATTTCAGGGGTAAGTAGCGACTTTAGAGATTTGGAGGAAGCCGCAGATAACGGCAATGAGCGAGCAAAACTTGCTCTTGACATGTTTGCTTATCAATGCAAGAAATATATAGGCTCCTACGCTGCTGCTATGAACGGCCTAGATGCTATCGTATTTACCGGAGGAATTGGAGAAAATTCGAATACTGTAAGGAAAATGATATGCAGTGAAATGGATTATCTTGGCATAAGTATTGATGAAAATAAAAATAATACAACTGTGCGGGGTAAACAAGGAGATATCTCATCAGACGATGCAAAAGTAAAAACCCTTGTTGTTCCAACAAATGAAGAACTTATGATAGCATTAGATACAATGTCTTTAGTCAAAAACGCTTGACACAGACTTGCTGTAAATATATAATAAGACCGACTGCATTTCTTTATTGCTATCACAACAGGATGCTTTTGAGGTGAATTTTGTGAAATTAAGTTTGGTAGGAATGAAACATGTGGTTGGAAGTACGGCTGAATTTGCATTCACCCAGGAAAAGATGAATATTGATCTTTCACATGAGAATATTACTAAAGTAGGTCCTGTGCAAGTAACTGGAAAAATCGAGAATCTTGGCGATAGAATATTTCAAGCAGAGGGCCATATTGAGGTTTCTGCAGTCGGTTTGTGCTCACGATGCCTCGCTCCGACACCGGTCAAGTTTGGAATGGAGTTTTTGTTTAAATTTAGTGATATCTTAGCCGAAACGGATGATATTTTTGCGTTCAAAGGTGAGGAAATAGAACTTTATCCCCAGATAGTAAGTGAAATTATTTTAAATTGTCCTAGCCAAATTTTGTGTAAACCTGATTGCAAAGGGCTTTGCCCTAAATGCGGTGCAAATTTAAATTTAGGCGCATGCAGTTGCGAAACAGAGGATATAGATCCAAGACTTGCAGTTTTAAAAAAGCTGATAGACAGCAGATAGCGAGGAGGTGTTATAGCAATGGCCAATCCAAAACATAAAACCCCTAAAGCCAAAACAGGTTCTAGAAGAAGCCAATGGAAATTATCTTTACCGGCAATTTCAGAATGTCCTCGCTGCCGGCAGCCGAAAATGCCTCATAGGGTATGTCCTAATTGCGGATACTACAAAGATTTAGAAGTAATAAAAAAGGAAGCTAAGAAAGCAAAATAGTTTTATTCAAGAATACCTCCATAAAATTTATGGAGGTATTCTTGAAAGTAAGAAATTGTTAAAGATTCAAAGGGAAAATATCCACGGTCAACCGGCGGGTATTTTTCATTTTCATTGATATAAAAATCAGATTAGTTTATAATTATAGTTGTGCATACAGCTATTTATAGAACAAGAGAACATCTCGGTCAAAAAAATCGGAGGATACAATGATTAATGGCAATTATAAATGGGAAATAGGTACGAAAGAAGAAGTTGATATAGCAGAGAACAATCTTCATCCTGTAATTCTACAATTACTGAAAAAACGAGGCATAATTACACAGGAGCAGATTCAGCGATATATATACCCGAAACTTTCGTATTTATACGATCCGATGCTTTTAAAAGATATTGATAAAGCCGTAGAGCGGATTAAGAAAGCGATTTTAAATAAAGAGAAAATCGTGGTGTATGGAGACTATGATGCAGATGGCATAACAAGCTGTGCGATAGTTATAAAATTGTTGGAAAAATTAGGTGCCTTGCCTGAGTATTATATACCGTCAAGATTAGATGAAGGGTATGGGCTTAACACAGATGCCATACAAACAATAGCCGACACAGGAGCAAAACTTATTATAACAGTAGACAACGGCATAAGTGCGGCGGAAGAAGTAGAATTTGCAAAAAAATTAGGTCTTGATATTGTCATTACCGACCATCATGAACCTTCGCAAAATATACCCAATGCTGTTGCAATAGTAAATCCAAAACAAAGAGACTGCAACTACCCATTTAAAGAATTGGCAGGCGTAGGAGTTGCACTTAAACTTGCATGTGCATTTAAGATAAATGATGCAGCCCTTGAAAAGGAATTCCTAGAACTTGCAGCTGTTGGAACAATAGCTGATGTAGTGCCTCTTTTAGATGAAAACCGGATAATAGTTAAGAACGGTCTTGCCTATCTGGAAAACCCAACTAACAATGGCCTTAAAGCAATGCTGACACAAATGGGATTGAACAATGCCGCTTTAGACACTGGAAAAATCGGCTATCTGATAGCTCCGAGATTGAATGCGGCAGGGAGAATAGGAAACCCGGAAACTGCATTAGAACTTTTATTGTGCAAAGATGAAGCTAAAGCATATGAACTTTCATCATCTCTTGAAAAAATCAATCAAGAAAGACAGGCAATTGAAGTCAAGATTTTCGATGAAGCTAAAGTAATTATAGAAAAAGAGAATCTTGCAGACAAGTCCAGTATTATAGTAATCTCAAACTCTAACTGGCACCCTGGCGTCGTAGGTACTGTCGCTTCAAAGTTAGTTGAATTATACAAGAGACCGTGCATAGTTATATCTGAAAACAATGGTGAGGGGCGCGGTTCCGGAAGAAGCATTCCGGGGTTTAATCTTTTTGAAGCACTAAGCGAATTCTCCGATCTTTTTATGAAATTCGGAGGACATGAACAGGCCGTTGGCCTTACTATAAAAACAGAGAACATTCGTAAACTAACAGATGAATTGAACCGTCGCTTTAATATAAAGGATATTGAGCTTATAACAGAGCCTATACTCAATATTGATTTGGAGCTTAATCAAGATGACATAAGTCTTGAACTTGCTAAGCAACTTGAACTAATGGAGCCCTTCGGTTACGGAAACACAAAACCGGTATTTGCATGCAAGAATTTACAAATTCAGACATCAAGAACGGTAGGCAGCGACTTTAAGCATCTGAAGCTGCGCCTTAAGAGCCGGGAAAACAATATTGAAGCAATTGGCTTTAATTTTGGAGGGTATAAAGAAGATTTAGACATGGCTTCCATAATGGATATAGCATTCTTTTTAGAAGTAAACCGATGGAATGGCAATGTTGAGCCTCAGCTTAATATAAAAGATCTAAAGGTTCCGTTTTTCAGAGATGAACTGCTCATTAAAATAGAAAACAAATATTATGCAAACTTTAATTCTTATTTAACATATCTAAATAAAAATGATAGGCAAGTCCCTAATGACATATATAAAAATAAATTTATTTTACCCGGCGAGAATCCAAAAGCTAAAATTGACTATATAAAATCAGTGCTTGATCCAAAACAAAAAACAGCAATAATTATAAATACACCCTATAAAGCCTGGGAATTTGCAAAACAACTTCAAGAATGCGATGATATAAGTTACAATGAGTTTGAAATAGTGTACAATATTGACTCGGAACTGCCGAAAATCCTTAGCGACAATATCATTGCTATAAATCCTGCTTTTGACTGTGGCAAAGCATGCTGTGATAACATTGTTTTTTATGATGCTCCTTTTAATGAAAATATATTCAAAAAGCAGCTTGCGCAAATCTTGCCTGATGCAAAAATACACCTACTGTTTAATAAAGAGGATTTGCGTTATAATTATCTTGTATGCAGGCGAATTTTCCCGACGATTGATGAGCTAAAAATAATTTATCAAGTGCTATCAAGGCTTTTTTTAAACGGTTCTAATAATTTATTGGATCTTAATTTACTGGAAGACATTCTTAAAAAGCAATTAAAGATAGATTTTAATAAAGCTTACCTGTTAAATGTATTAAAAGTTTTTCAAGAGATGGACATTATTCGCTACAAGATCGACGGCAACTATATGCACATCTTAGATTACAAGAAAAACGGCAGAAAAATTCAATTAGAGTTTTCCGATACATATATGAATCTTTATTTACTTAAAAAAAGTATTATAGATTTTTATAGTAAATTATAAGCCTTTTATCTGAAAATATGGAGGAAATTGAATGGATTTAAAAGGAAAAATTAGAGTAATTGAAGATTTTCCCCAGAAGGGGATTAGTTTCAAAGATATTACAACCCTTATCAAAGATGGAGAAGCATTTAAATTCGTAATAAAGTCTCTAGCGGATTTGGTAAAAGATAAAAATGCTGATATTGTAGTGGGACCGGAAGCCCGCGGATTCATTATAGGTGCTCCTCTGGCGTATGAACTTGGGGCCGGTTTTGTACCCACAAGAAAAAACGGTAAACTTCCGGCAAAAACCCTAAACGCTGAATATAAGTTGGAATATGGAACAGATATTATCCAAATGCACGAAGATGCAATAAAACCCGGCCAAAGGGTAATAGTTGCTGATGATTTGCTGGCTACCGGTGGCACAGCTTTATCTAACATAGATCTTGTAGAAAGAGTAGGCGGAAAAGTTGTGGCGGTGGCAGTTGTGATAGAATTGACAGAATTAGGCGGCAGGAATGTATTGCAAAATTATGATGTATTCTCTCTCGTAAAATATTTAAGTTAGCCGGAGGGAAAGTATTTGAATTTTGATTCGCTAGAAAAACAGATTTTGTCTTATAGTCCGTCAGCTGACATTAATATAGTCCGAAAAGCTTATGAATTCGCAAAAGAAGCACATGGTGAGCAGCGCAGAGTTTCAGGTGAACTGTTTATTTCTCATCCATTAGGCGTTGCTAAGATTTTAGCGGATTTAGAGCTGGACGTTCCCACTATTGCTGCCGGCCTGCTTCATGATGTAGTGGAAGATACCAGTTATACGATAGAAGATATTGAAAAGAATTTCGGCTCCGAAATTGCGACATTAGTAGACGGTGTAACAAAACTTGGAAAACTTGAGTATAAAACAAAAGAGGAACAGCAGGCAGAAAATTTAAGAAAAATGTTTTTCGCCATGGCTAAAGATATCCGTATAATCCTTATTAAACTGGCAGATAGATTGCATAACATGAGAACATTAAAATCAATGCCGGAAGATAAGCAAAAAGAAAAGGCAATGGAGACCCTTGAGATTTTTGCACCTCTTGCGCACCGTCTTGGAATATCTGCAATAAAATGGGAATTGGAAGACTTGGCTTTTAGATATCTGGAACCTGAAAAATACTATGAACTTGTAGAAAAAGTTGCAAAAAAGCGACAAGAACGTGAAAAGCATATTAACGAAATGATAGCCATTTTAAAAGAAAAACTTTCGGCTGCCGGGATAGAAGCTGATATACAAGGGCGTCCAAAGCATTTTTACAGCATATACAAGAAAATGAAAGACCAAAACAAAACCTTTGAACAGATTTATGATCTAACTGCTGTCAGGGTGATAGTTGATACTGTCAAAGACTGCTATGGTGCATTAGGCGTTGTTCACAGCCTTTGGAAACCTATACCCGGAAGATTTAAGGATTATATAGCAATGCCAAAACCTAATATGTATCAATCGCTTCATACCACAGTGATAGATTCTTCCGGAGACCCTCTTGAAATACAAATCAGAACATATGAAATGCACAAGACTGCTGAATATGGAATTGCGGCTCACTGGAGATATAAAGAAGGTGGAAAGGATAGCAGTGATTTTGAACAAAAACTGTCATGGCTCAGAGAAATACTAGACTGGCAGCGGGAACTTCGCGATGCAAAAGACTTTATGGAAAACTTAAAAATCGATCTTTTCACTGATGAAGTTTATGTATTTACTCCCAAAGGAGATGTTATAGACTTGCCCATGGGCTCTTGCCCTATAGACTTTGCCTACAGGATTCATACTGATATTGGCAATAAGTGTGTGGGAGCCAAAGTAAATGAAAAGATGGTTCCCCTCGATTATAAGCTAGCTAACGGTGATATAGTTGAGATTATTACATCAAGCCATAGTCCGGGACCTAGCCGGGACTGGTTAAATATAGTAAAATCACCTCAGGCAAAAAACAAAATACGGCAGTGGTTTAAGAAAGAACGGCGGGAAGAAAACATTGCCAGAGGAAAGGATATGCTTGAAAAAGAAGGCCGCCGACAAGGTTACGATATTTACCAGCTGATGAAACTTGACTTTATGAACAATTTATTAAAGAAAATGAGTTTTGCTAACATTGATGATATGTATGCTGCTATCGGTTATGGAGCTGTTACGACAAAACAAATACTTCAAAAAATCCTTGAGGAATATAAGAAAAGCACAAAGCTTAAGCAAGAGACAATTATCGAAAAAGTTGACACAAAAGCTAAAAAGAAAAAGAATGTGGACCATGGAATAAAGATAGATGGCGTTGATAATCTCTTGGTGAAATTTTCACGTTGCTGCAATCCCGTTCCGGGGGATAAAATTGTAGGATATATCACGCGAGGCAGAGGCGTTTCTATTCATAGGCAAGACTGTAAGAATGTAGCAAGGGGAGATTTCGATAAAGATAGGCTGATAGATGTTAAATGGGAAGGATTTGAAGAAACTTCATATCCAGTAGAGATTCAGGCATCTGCCCATGATAGGCCGGGCATACTTTCTGAAGTGATAAATTTAGTCAGCGATATGAAAACAAATATTGACGCAATTAATGCACGCACAACTAAAGACGGAGTCGCTGTTATAGATATGATACTAGAGATCAATAATAAACAGCATCTTGAGAATGTTATGCAAAAAATCAAAAAAATAAATGGGATATATAGTATTCGAAGAGTGATGAACCAGTAAAGGGGGATATTATGCGGGCGGTAGTTCAGAGAGTAAAAGAAGCAGCAGTTTCTGTGAATGATGAGCAGATTGCCAAAATAGGCAAAGGAATGACGGTTTTCGTCGGAATAGCTGCCGGCGATACTATAAAAGATGTTGATTATATTGCAGAAAAAATTGTAGGGCTCAGGATATTTGAAGATGACGAAGGGAAGATGAATAAATCAATACAAGATATTGATGGAGAAATTCTTATGATATCCCAGTTCACACTGTTGGGGGATGTTCGAAAAGGACGCAGGCCTAGTTTTACTCAAGCAGCTCCGCCTGATGAGGCGCAAAAACTTTATGAGGCTCTTGTGGACGCCTGCAATCAGAAGGTTAAAACAAAAAAAGGCCAGTTTCAAGCCCAAATGCTCGTTTATATATTAAACGACGGCCCTGTTACGATATTAGTTGACAGTAATAAAAATTTCTAAATGAGAGATTTGAGGAGATATGTCATGTTTGTAAAACGCTTATCAGTCGGCCCATTAGAAGCTAACTGCTACATTGTTTCTGATAAAAAAACCGGTGAAGCTGTTGTAATAGATCCGGGCGGAGATGCTGATAAAATTTTGGACGTCATAAAATCTAAGGACCTCAAAGTAAAGTATATAATTTTGACACATGGCCATATTGATCATATCGGCGCATTAAACGAAATAAAAAAGGCAACAAATGCTAAAATAGCTATTCATGAAAAAGATGCTAATATGCTGTTATCTCCGGAAGACAATCTTTCAATCTATGTAGGTGGCGGCTTTGCTCAAACTCCGGCAGAAATATTTTTAAAAGGTGGCGAAAGATTTAAAGTTGGTGATCTTACCTTTGAGATAATTCATACACCCGGACATACTCCTGGAGGAATCTCTATTAGAGTCGATGGGATGTTGTTTACAGGAGACACTTTATTTGCCGGTTCGGTAGGCCGTACAGATTTCCCGGGGGGATCTTACGATGAGCTTATTAAGTCAATTAAAGAAAAACTTCTCCCCTTGGGTGACGATATTTCAATTCTCCCAGGCCATGGAGAAGCTTCCGACATTGGCTTTGAAAAGCGCACAAATCCATTTCTTGCAGAGGTATAAGTATAAAATATACATCAATAGTAATAAAGCCCCAGCCTAAAGATTGTAAACTAGGCCGGGGCTTTAATGATTTATTCAGGCTTTTTGCCTACAGTTACTGTAACATATTTAGTTTGGCCGTTTCTGAGTATTACAAGAACGAGCTTGTCGTTTATTTTGGATTTACTAACTATTGTGCTTACATCGTTGGAATTCTTTATATCCTGATCGTTAATTTTTAATATTACATCTCCTCTTTGCAGACCGGCTTTTTCAGCAGGGCTGCCGGCGACAACATCAGCTATTATGGCGCCCTTGACTTCATCAAGCTTAAAATACTCAGCAAGATCTTTTGTCATATCCTGAAGAGCCACGCCGATATAGGGTCTTGTAATTGAACCACTTGTAATTAGTTCATCTAGCACTTCTTTGACACTGTTTATAGGAATTGCAAAACCTATCCCTTGAGCCTGAGCATTTACAGCAGTATTTATGCCAATGACCTTTCCGTTTAGTGAAATTAAAGGTCCGCCGCTGTTGCCGGGATTAATAGCTGCATCTGTTTGGATAAGATTGTTATAAACTCTGGTAGTTCCGGTGCTTTGGTCTGCAATTGTGATAGGTCTTCCCTTTGCGCTAATAACACCTACTGTTACGGTGTGATCAAGTCTGTAAGGATTTCCTATAGCAATTACCCATTCACCTACTCTTGCGCTATCGGAGTCACCCAAGGATATTGTGGGCAGTTTTTTTGAAGAATTAATTTTTAACACTGCCAGATCCATAGATGCGTCCTTGCCAACAACAGTTGCAGTAAAAGGCTCATCAAATCCTTTTACTGTGACAGAAATCGATTTTGCTCCGCTTATGACATGTTCATTTGTTAAAATATGTCCTTGCGTATCGATTATAAAGCCACTGCCCAAACCTTTGCTGATTTGAGGGGTTGTGCGAAAATTAAAATCATCCCCAAAAAAGTATTTAAAAAACGGATCATTAAAAAAGGGGTTTACACTTGTTTGAGTCTCTATCGTAGTTTCTATATAGACTACTGCGTCACTTACTTCATCGACTATATCGGGAATGTTAGTCGGCAAAGCAGCTGATGATGCAAGGGTAAGCGCACCCTCGGTCCCGTCTGCAGTTGCTGTTTTAGATGGATAGATGGAATTATAAGCAAAAATGCCTCCTGCTACTACTGCCATTCCAATTGTAAGGCCAATCAAGACGGCAACGAAATATTTATTTTTGATCAACTTCAATTTAATCAACCTCCATTTACTATGTTCTATTTTAATTATAACCTATTTAATTTATAAATTTCGTGTGAAATTTGTTAGGGATTTGTGAAAGTTTGAGATTTGACTCATTGACACCTCAGTCCAATTTAATTATAATTGTCTAAAAGGCATACGCCAAAAGCGAAGATGAGGAAGGAGCATGCAAAGTCTTCAGGGAGAAAAAGCCGAGACTGAAAGCTTTTTCGGCATGCGCATGTAATACCTAACACCTCGGAGCTTAAATCCTGAAGTTTCTATTTTGATTAGGGATTTACGCTGAGCAAGCGTTAGACTTGTAAGTGGGATTTTTTCCAAACAGGGTGGCACCGCGGGAGAGTTCTCGTCCCTGATAATATAATTTGTTATCAAGGATGGGGACTTTTTTATTTGTTAATCAGTCTGCTTATATTCGAATAAACTTACAGAAAAAGGAGTTGTTTCTTGTGGAAAAAAAGATTAAAAGGAACTTTTATTGCGGCGATTTGAGAGAGGAACATGAAGGCAATGATGTATGCCTTTCGGGATGGGTTCAGACTCGTAGAGATTTAGGAGGGCTTATTTTTGTTGATTTAAGGGACCGAAGCGGTATTGTACAAGTAGTGTTTAATCCCGAATATGAAGAAGCTTTTAAAAAAGCTGATGAAATACGAAGTGAGTATGTTATCTCTGTGAGAGGAAAGGTATCTAAACGGCCTGAAGAAAATGTAAATCCAAAAATTCCCACAGGCTATATAGAAATAATCGGCCAGGAAATAGAAATTCTCAGTAAAGCAAAAACCCCGCCATTCTTAATTGAAGATGATGCAAAAGTTGATGAGATTGTAAGACTTAAATATCGTTATCTTGATTTAAGAAGACCGAAGATGAAGGAAAATATAATCTTTAGGAGTAAATTAAATAAGGCTATAAGGGATTTTTTAGATGAGAACGGTTTTATTGAGGTAGAGACGCCGATTCTTACTAAGAGCACTCCAGAAGGTGCACGTGACTATTTGGTTCCCAGCAGATTAAATCCCGGTAAATTCTATGCTCTTCCTCAATCTCCCCAATTGTTCAAACAAATATTGATGATAGGTGGAATGGAGCGTTACTATCAAATCGCTCGTTGCTTTAGGGATGAAGATTTAAGAGCTGACAGGCAGCCGGAATTCACTCAGCTTGATATGGAAATGTCTTTTGTGGATGTTGATGATGTAATTTCATTAAATGAAAAACTTATCAAATATGTTGTCGAAAGGGTTACTGATATAAAAGTTAATATTCCTTTCCCTAGAATTACTTATAATGAGGCAATGGAGAAATACGGTTCAGATAAACCCGATACACGTTTTGGCATGGAAATGGTCGATGTATCTGATGCTGTTATAAATAGTGATTTTAAGGTGTTTAAAGATGCAGTTGAAAATGGCGGAAAAGTTAAGGGAATAAACATTGTAAATGGCAGCAATCTCTTTAGCCGCAGACAAATTGATGAATTGGTAGAAAAAGCAAAAGAATTCGGTGCAAAAGGGCTAGCATGGATAAACATCGCGGAAGAAGGAATAAAATCTCCAATTGCCAAGTTTTTCAGCAGCGAACAAATAGAAAATCTTATTAGCAAATTCAATGCTAAAACAGGAGACTTAATAGTATTTGTAGCTGATAAAGACCCCGAACTTGTTATGACATCACTTGGAAGCCTTAGACTGTATCTGGCCAAAACTTTAAATCTTATAGAAAAGGACAAGTTTAACTTTTTGTGGGTAACTGAATTTCCTTTATTGGAATACAGCGAGGAAGAAAAAAGATATGTGGCAAAACATCACCCCTTCACATCTCCCATGGATGAGGATATTTATCTGCTTGAAAGCGAGCCCTGGAAAGCGCGGGCCAAGGCTTATGATATCGTCTTAAACGGAACGGAGTTAGGAGGAGGCAGCATAAGAATACACAACACTGATCTTCAGGAAAAAATGTTTGAAGTTCTGGGTTTCTCAAAGGAAAGGGCTTGGAATAACTTTGGATTTTTGCTCAAAGCCTTTGAATACGGAACACCTCCCCACGGAGGCATAGCCTATGGATTAGACAGAATGGCGATGCTACTTTTAGGGCTTGATAGCATCAGAGACTGCATAGCATTTCCTAAGACACAGAATGCTTCATGCCCCTTAACAGACGCTCCGAGCGAAGTTGACCAGAAGCAGTTAAAGGAATTACACATACAACTGAAAATTTAAACACGAAAGAACACGAAGGGACAGTCCGAGACCACTAAAAAAGTCCCCCTAAAAGAAATCGCAAACACAAGGGGACAGTCCCTTCATGCTGTTCATGCTGTTTTTTCTCTGTGCTGTTCTTCTGTGCCGTTTGTGCTCTGCTGGTCGCCAGGAATAACACGAAAGAACCGTCCCTCTGTGTTCCCCCTCTGTGTTCCCAGCAGATAGTGTAAAATATTTCTAGGTTTTTTGCAGGAAAAATTCATTCGGACGTAGAAAAAAGACCTCACCATCCTTTCCACAGGATGAGTATAAACTCATAGAAAGGTGAGGTCTTTATGGAAC
>Ga0134104_1000044_pt1 | contig 169505 bp, 156 predicted proteins | sample 15_3_2metaG_FD_94455 | JGI IMG/M metagenome (GOLD analysis project Ga0134104, IMG submission 94455) | Switchgrass degrading microbial communities from high solid loading bioreactors in New Hampshire, USA - 15_59_3.3_214_A2 metaG | ecosystem: Engineered > Bioreactor > Semi-continuous >...
AAGGAAAATTCATGATGCAAAATTTGAGATTTATAGTATAATATTTATGGTTTTTACAAAAACGGAAGTTTGGCAACTTGTCCACAAGCAAAAGTTACCAAACTTTCCTTTTTGCCTTTTTGGAAATTACGGTATAAAATTTTTATGAATTGTCAATTATTTAAAAGGATGATCCGGTAGAAAGCGGCTTAATAATGCAGTTTAAAATTGAACATAATAATTTTGAACATAATTAATCCGCCACCGCAACTGGAAAAACTCTTTACATAAGACGATAGAAGGAGAGACTGAAGGATGAGCGTGTTTGTTATTGACGGTGGTATTCCCCTCAGAGGTACAGTACGGATAAGCGGGGCGAAGAATGCCATTCTTCCGGCTTTGGCCGCATGCCTTCTGACAGAAGGGAAAACTGTACTTAAAGACGTTCCTGACCTTGAAGACGTACATACCATGTGCAGGCTTCTGGAATCTTTAGGGGCCAAAGTCAATTTTAGCACAGAAAAAAGAGAAATTGAAATTGAAACCGGTTCGGTTATTGAACATACAGCTCCTTATGAACTTGTCAATACAATGAGAGCCTCTTTTCTTGTAATGGGGCCATTGCTTGCGAAAAAAGGCCGTGCACGGGTACCTCTTCCGGGAGGATGCGCCATAGGCAGCCGGCCTGTTGATTTGCACCTCAAGGGTTTTTCTGCCATGGGAGCAACAATCAACACAGGTCATGGCTATGTGGAAGCACAGGTAAACGGGCGCCTGACAGGCGCACGTATTTATCTCGATTTTCCCAGTGTAGGAGCAACTGAAAACATATTAATGGCTGCCGTTCTTGCCAAAGGACAGACGGTTATAGAAAACGCCGCCACCGAGCCTGAAATTGTCGATCTGGCTACAATGCTGGTATCAATGGGGGCAAACGTAACCGGAGCCGGAACGGATACAATACGGATTATTGGCACTGATAAGCTGAAGCCCACTGAACACATAGTGATTCCCGACAGGATTGAAGCTGGAACTTATATGCTTGCTGCTGCAATAACCGGCGGGGAAGTCACTATTGAAAACATAATGTCCGATCATCTGAAGCCTGTTATTGCAAAGCTGCGGGAAGCAGGCATTGAAATAGCTGAAGAATTTAACAGTATTAATGTCAGGGCTGTACGCCGGCCAAAAGCAGTTGACGTGAAGACTCATCCATTTCCCGGATTTCCTACCGATATGCAGGCCCAAATGACAGCTTTTCTGAGCCAGGCCGAAGGAACAAGCATAGTGGTTGAAACCATTTTTGAAAACAGGTTTATGCATATAGGCGAGCTTAAACGGATGGGCGCGAGGATAAAAATAGACGGAAGGACAGCTATAATAGAAGGGGCAACCCAGCTGATGGGGGCCCAGGTAAGAGCCACTGATTTAAGAGCCGGTGCCGCGCTGGTACTGGCAGGGCTTATAGCCAGGGACAGAACAGAAATAATTGACATATATCATGTTGACCGTGGCTATGAAGCAATGGAAAAGAAGCTGCAGGCCCTGGGAGCCAGAATAGTAAGGGTGTAATGATTCCAGGCTTTTTGTGAATATGTTAGTTTATTTCATCAAGAGTAAGGCTGAAGCCCGGAATGAAGTGTTTGAAAAAAAACTCCACTTCGGGCATTTTCATGTCCTGGATTTTTTTTAGCGTTGCTTCTGCAGCTTTTTTGAATTCACGGTTTCCTGCCTTTTCTTCTTCTATGCATTTAATGTAGGCGCAAATCCTGTCTGCGGCTTTAACAATTCTTCCTTCGGGGGAAGATTCGTCAAAAAACAGGATTTTCCTGTAGATGGGAACCATTTCATCAGGAAGCAGGGAAAGCAGTTTTTCCTTTGAAACCTGTTCCAGATCCTTGTAAGCCTGCTGGATGGACGGGTTAAAATATTTAATCGGGGTCGGCATGTCTCCCGTAAGCGTTTCGTTAGAATCGTGATATATGGCAAGTACGGCAACCTTTTCCGCATCAATGTTGTTGCCGAAATATACATTGCTTATAACCGCAAGCCCGTGGGCAATCATTGCAACCTGGAGACTGTGTTCCTGTATGTTTTCAGTATCGGTGTTTCTCATCAGGCCCCATCTCGTTATATGCTTCATCCTTGAAAGAAAGGCAAAGAAATTATATAGTTTTTCCAAGAGTTTTTCCCCCTTTAAACAACAAAAAGAAAAAAGAACTTATGTTCTATTATAGCCTAAGCCGAAAATGTTTTCAATAAAAACGGATATAATGCGAAGAAACCTGGCCTGTTAAAAAGATATACTGTTTTCATGGTCTTAGTGATTTTCCCCGCGATAGATGTTATAATTAATAAAAATTAATTGACAGGATTTCTGGCAAACGGCACAAAGGGAGAGGTATACTGATGAATGAGTTACTGCTCGAGCTTGCCGGGCTTGGTATTTACTCCGGTATTCTTGAAGATCCGGCTGTGAAAGGACTTATCGAACTGTTGAAGCTTCTGGAAAGCGAAACAGCCTGCCCGGAAGAAATAATAAGAAATTACAGCGGGGTTTATGCCGCTCTGCTGGAAAACGGGTGTGACAATTTCTACCGGCATGTTGAAAACCTGTCTTTCCAGGATGAAAATATCTTTACGCTGGCGTGCGAGAAGAAAAAGATTGGCGTTGGTGATCCGCTGGCAAAACAGGCGGCGGTTGAGCTTGGTATACTGGAAAAACTTGCAGGAATAAACAGTACGGATATAAAAAACAGGATAAAAGAGAAATTTTCCGGGAATATGACTGTTAACCGGATTATTTACCGGCTTCCGGACTGGAATTCCGTTTCAGTTGAAAATGATTCCGGAACTGGCTGGAGTAACAGGCTGGAAGAAAGAATTGCATGGCACGGGAAAAACGGTGCAGGGATTTTTTGCCGGTATGCCTTTTTCATTTACGATGGCATTACTCAGAAGTTTGTTCCCGTAAAGAATCCCGATCCCATAACTCTTGACAAACTTTATCTCGTTGAATGGCAAAAAGAACTGGCAGTAAAGAACACGCGTATATTCCTTTCCGGCAGAACGGCAAATAATATCCTGTTTTACGGCGACAGGGGAACGGGAAAGTCTTCAATGGTCAAGGCAATAGCAAATGAATTCTGCAGGGAAGGGTTAAGGCTTATAGAAATACCTAAAAAATTCCTGGAACAGATGCCGAAGATCACTTCCATGCTGTCGGGACGCGGGTTAAAGTTCATACTGTTCATTGACGATCTTGCCTTTGACAACGCCGAAAGCGAATATACAGCGCTTAAAGCTGTACTTGAAGGAGGTATAGAACACAGACCCGACAATATTCTTCTGTATGCTACATCAAACAGGCGACATATTATAAAAGAAAGCTTTTCAGAGCGGTCAGGACTTTATTCCGACAATCCCGATGACGAGGTAAGAGCAAGGGACGCTATACAGGAAAAACTTTCTCTGGCCGACAGGTTCGGGATTACAATTGTTTTTTCATCACCTGCGAAGAAAGAGTACCTGCAGATTGTGCATAAAATGGCGGAAGAAAGGAATATCAGAATGGATCCTGCACTGCTGGAGCAGAAAGCAATGCAGTGGGAACTGGCATACAACGGTATGTCACCCCGAACTGCACGACAGTTTATAGACTGGCTGCAGGGGGAACTGGAACTGGGCTGAAAATATTACTTATACCCTGCTTCCCTGGGAAAACGCTGAAATATTTGTTATTAGCGGAGTGTCAGGTGGTAACAAATAAAATAGGCATCTCAGGGGGGAAACGTATCATGGAAGTGGCGGAGAAAACAGTCGGCAATATAACGATATATTCCTTAAAAGGCCAGATACTGCTGTGTACCGAAACCGAGTGCATTGAGTTTTTTGATAAAATTGCAGAGGAGAAAAGCAATTTGACGGTAATTCTGAATATGTCAGGCGTAGGTTATATAAACAGTACCGGCATAAGCATGATAATGAAATGCCTGAGAAAGTTCAGAGAGAATAGAGGCAGGCTTGTTTTCTGCAGTCTGGTTCCTGAAGTATTGAAGCTTTTCGACATCATCAGGCTGACAGAAATTATAGAATTGTATCCCGACGAGGAGACGGCAATAAAAAGCATTGTATCATCATGAATCTTCGGGAGGTTTTTATGGAGATCAAAACATTTAAACTGGGAGATTTGGTTGAGCTGAAGAAACCTCACCCGTGCGGGAGTAAGATTTGGAAAGTGGTACGGACCGGGGCGGATATCCGGATTGAGTGCCAGGGCTGCAGGCACCAGGTAATGATACCGCGCAGCAAGTTTGAAAAAAGCATAAAGAAGGTTATTTCCGAGAATACCGGCTAAAACTATACCTGCATTTATTCGCCGGAAAGTTCGTGAACAGGAACCGGCTGGCAAAGCAAGGCATGGCACGGTGGTATCGTATAAGGTATATTTTATTGAAAGAAAAACAAGGAATGAAGAATTTTGCCCGGAGTATTCGGGTAATCTTCGTTACAGGGCTAAAAACAGGAAAGGTACCCTCCGTTTTAATGGCGGGTTTTCCTGTATCTGAACTGGATTGCGTTATTGTCTGTGCAGAACTCTATATTCCCGATTATGTGCCATTTAAGTGACAGGTTGAATGACAGGCAGAATAATTCCGAGGGAGAGGCATCTTCATTCAGTAGCCGGCGGTTCATTTCCAAAAAAACGTTTTTCAATTTCTCCGGTATTTCCCTCGCCGACATCAAACGGTATCCTGTAATAATCAGACCCTATCTGTTCTATGGCAGTTTTTGTTGAGGGATGTTCCTCTTATTCCATGCAGTGACTAAGTATAATTAGAATTAGGAAAAAAAAGCAGGCTTTAATTTTTTACATTTTATAAAATGTTAATAAAAATTTTGCTTATTAATTTTTCGAAATTATGGTATGATGAATTCATAATGTATACCATAAACCGTAAAAAATATAAGAAGCGGGTTTTAAGCCATCTCATAATGTAAGGAGCAGAATAACATGAGAAAAAAGAATTATCCGCTGTATGAAACAACTGTCTTTGAAAACTTTAGGGTAATGACTGAGAATGTGGCAAAGAAATATCCTGACCGAGTTGCCATATCCTACAAGAGAAGCCCGCGCGACAAGGAAACGGTAAATGTAACCTATGCCGAAGCAAGGGATTATATCAGGGACATGGGAACCGAGCTAATAAACATGGGGCTCAGGGACAAACATGTTGCAATTATCGGGGAAAGTTCATACGAATGGATATGTTCCTATTTCAGCCTTATGTCCATTGGTGCGGTTACCGTACCCATTGACAAGGATCTTCCCGCGGATGAGATGGCCGGTTTACTGAATTTTGCAGACTGCGAAGCCGTATTTTACAGCCCGCTCATTGAAGACAAGATCAAATCCATCGCAAACAGGCTGCCAAGGATAAAAATATATGTCTGTATGAGGGAAGCCGGAATGGCAGGCGCCTTGAACCTTCCCGATATCGTTAAAAGAGGAAGAGAAAGGTTCAGAAACGGTGACAACTCATACTATGATTACGAAATCGACAGCGAACGTCTTGCCACGATAGTATTTACTTCTGGCACCACCGGGAAAGGGAAAGGGGTTATGCTTTCCCAGAAAAATATTGTTCTTGACATGACCCTTGGCATGTATAATTTTGCAATAACCCCGAAGACAATGAACGTACTGCCGCCGCATCATACATACGGTTCTACGGTTAATTTCGTCGGCCATTATGCCCAGGGATCAACAATTTATATATCAAGCGGATTAAGGTATATAATGGAGGAAATGCAGGAACAGAAGCCTTCACACCTGGTTCTTGTACCGTTGTTTGTTGAAACAATGCACCGGAAAATATGGCAGACTGCTGAAAAGAACGGCAAGGCGGGAATGCTGCGTTTGTTAATTAAGGTCAGCAATATTTTACGGAAGCTGGGAATTGATTTACGCAGAAAACTTTTTAAAAGTATTCATGATATTTTCGGTGGTAAACTGGAATTCATTATTTGCGGCGGAGCTGCTTTAAACCAGGATATAATTGATACCTTTGATGCGATAGGAATTACAATTCTAAACGGTTACGGAATTACCGAGTGTTCTCCGCTGGTTTCATGCAACCGGAACAAGTATCAGAAGAAAGGAAGCGTAGGCATACCTATTGTCGGTGAGGAGATAAAAATAAAGGATCCGGATGAAAACGGCGAGGGTGAAATATGCGTCAAGGGTCCGAATGTAATGCTTGGGTATTACAAGGATCCCGAAGCGACTGCTGCTGCTTTTGACGAAGAAGGATTTTTCCGTACGGGTGACTATGGAAAGCTTGATGATGAAGGATGGCTTTATATTACAGGAAGAATAAAAAACATCATTGTACTCAGCAATGGTAAGAATGTCTATCCCGAAGAGATTGAAAGCGAAATTTCAAAAATCTATGGGGTTCTGGAGGTTGTGGTTTACGCAGGAGAAAGCAGGGTACAGAAAAACAAGGAAGTAATTGTCGCTGAGATCTACCCTGACTTTGAAGCTTTAAAACTAAAGGGAATAGATGATCCGCAGGCTTATTTCAACGAGGAAATAAGGAAACTGAACAGCAGGATGGTTTCATACAAAGCCGTAAAGATGGTTAAAATAAGAAACGAAGAATTCCCGAAAAATACTTCGAGAAAAATCCTTCGTTTCGCGGTAAACAGGAATATTGACTGATTTGAAAATTAAAAATTTAAAGGTACACTTTTCAACAGGTGAAATTTATGCTAAAATTATTTTGTCTGTTAATAGAATAGTGCGGGTGTAATTTAGTGGTAGAATATCAGCTTCCCAAGCTGACTGTGTGGGTTCGATTCCCATCACCCGCTCCAAATAATCTTCAAAGTTCAGTTGCTTCTCGCCAGAAGCATTTTTTTTTGCTCACTGCACATTCAGTATTTTTACATTTTAAGTCAATCGAAGTGTAAAAAAAAATTTTCCCAGGTTATTATTGATCCCGGCGGAAAATATTGTATAATAATTATAAACGCGCGTTCACGGTGATAAAATGAAAAGCGAAGACATTGCGAAGCTTGCCGGTGTATCCAGAAGCACCGTATCAAGGGTTATAAACAATTATAAAAACGTGCCTGAAGAGACCCGGCGAAGGGTAATGCAGGTGATTGAACAGTACGGTTTTCATCCCAATATTTCAGCCCGGGTTCTAGCAGGGAAAAAGACCGATACAATCGGCCTCTTCATTGTAAGCATAGCCGAAAAGGATAATATAAACCGCATATACAGGAACAATTACTTTTCTCCGTTCGTTGATGCCGTAATAGACAATGCCAATGCCAACGGCCTGTTTGTTCTTATAAATTCCATATATTCTGAAAAGGATTATGAAATAATAAAGCGTGCTTTCCTGGAAAGAAGAATTGATGCAGGAATAATTGTGGGGACCGAGAAGGAAATTGACGTAATAGCCGACGTATCTGCCATGGGTTACCCTTTTGCAATCATTGACTGTTCCCCTGAAGACATTGTGCAGAAAATAAAAAAAGGAAGGGTGGCGGTGGTTAATGCCACCGATGAAGAAGGCACTCGAAAGATCCTGGAATACCTGATTGGGCTCGGTCACAGGGACATTGGAATACTCAGCGGAAGAATGAATACCTATTCGGGCAGCGTAAGGCATGAAACATGGCGCAAAGTTCTGGATGAACATGGTATTGAGGTTAAAAATGAGTGGGTTCTGAAAGGAGAATTCATAAAAAAGGCAGCGGCCATAGAAGTAATGAAAATGATAAGTAACGGAAAACTTCCGTCAGCATTATTCTGCTGCAACGATGACATGGCCCTGTCTGCAATTGAGGTTTTTCAGAAAGAAAATATATGCATACCTGAAGATATTTCGGTTACTGGTTTTGACGACATCATGCCTGCATCTCTGGTAAAGCCTGCTCTTACAACAGTCCGCGTACCTCTTTATTCAATGGCTAAAAAAGCTGTTGAAGAAGTGATTAAAATGATGGGGGATACGTCAGGAAATATAAGCATATTTAATCTTGATACAGAACTGGTTGTCAGGGACAGCTGCAAGGCAGTTAATTGCTGACAGATCCGGGACAATTGTTTTATTTGACTGCGTGAGCTGCCTGACGGAACATATAAACGCGCGTTCATAATCTAAAGGGGGTTTTTGGCATGAAGTTTGGTTATTTTGATGACCTGAACAGGGAATATGTAATCACCACGCCTGCCACTCCGTATCCATGGATTAACTATCTTGGCTGCCAGGATTTCTTCTCCCTTATTTCCAACACATCGGGAGGATACTGTTTCTACCGTGACGCCCGGTTAAGAAGAATAACAAGGTACCGGTACAACAATGTTCCCATTGACAGCGGCGGAAGATACTTTTACATATATGACGGCGGTGATTACTGGACACCCGGATGGATGCCGGTAAAAAGAGAGCTTGAAAGGTATGAATGCAGGCACGGGCTTGGGTATACGCGCATAACGGGGGAACGAAACGGCATTGAAGTAAGCCAGCTTGCGTTTGTGCCGCTGAATTACAACGGAGAAGTAAACCAGGTGGTAATCACGAATAAAACCGATAAGGAGAAGGAACTGGCACTGTTTTCGTTTGTCGAGTTCTGCCTGTGGAATGCGATGGACGACATGACAAATTTCCAGAGGAATTTCAGCACAGGCGAGGTTGAAGTGGAAGGTTCAGCAATTTACCATAAAACCGAATACAGGGAGAGAAGAAATCACTATGCATTTTTCTGGGTCAATTCCCCGATTGACGGTTTTGATACCGACAGGGAATCGTTCCTGGGACTTTATAACGGCTTCGATTCGCCGAAGAACGTTGCAACAGGAAGGCCTACAAACTCAATAGCCAGCGGCTGGTCCCCGATAGGTTCCCATTACATAAAAGTATCCCTGAAACCTGGAGAAAGGAAAAGCTATATCTTTGTTCTCGGATATGTGGAAAACCCCGATAATGAAAAGTGGGAAAGCAAGGGTGTAATAAACAAGAAACGGGCAAAGGAAATGCAGAAGCAGTTTGCCGATGATTCATGCGTGGAACGGGCATTCCTGGAACTTAAAAATTACTGGACCGGATTATGCTCGAAATATACGCTTGAAAGTCATGACGAGAAGCTGAACCGTATGGTGAATATATGGAATCCATACCAGTGTATGGTGACATTTAATCTGTCCAGAAGCGCTTCGTATTTTGAATCAGGAATCGGCAGAGGGATAGGATTCAGGGATTCCAACCAGGACCTGCTGGGTTTTGTCCACCAGGTGCCTGAAAGGGCAAGGCAGAGAATACTTGACCTGGCATCAACGCAGATGGAGGACGGAAGCGCATATCACCAGTATCAGCCGCTTACGAAAAAGGGAAATTCCGATATAGGGAGCGGATTTAACGACGATCCGCTGTGGCTCATACTGGCAACCGCGCAATATATAAAAGAAACCGGGGATTTTGGAATCCTGGATGAAATGGTTCCGTTTGACTGTGATGAAAACAAGAAAGGCACGCTTTTTGAGCACTTAAGGCGTTCATTCTATCATGTGGTGAATAATCTTGGCCCCCATGGACTTCCGCTTATCGGCCGGGCTGACTGGAACGACTGCCTTAACCTGAACTGTTTCTCAACCGTTCCTGACGAATCGTTCCAGACTGCCGGACAGATTGACGGAAGAGTGGCTGAATCGGTATTCATAGCAGGAATGTTCGTGTTTATAGGGCCGGAATACGTTGAGCTGTGCAAGAGACGCGGGCTTTACGAAGAAGCTGCGGAAGCTGAAAAGCATATAGAAAATATGGTCAGGGCAGTGCTGGAACACGGGTATGATGGTGAATGGTTCCTGAGGGCATATGATCATTTCGGAAACAAAATAGGAAGCAAGGAATGCAAAGAAGGCCAGATTTTTATTGAACCCCAGGGGTTCTGTGTTATGGCAGGAATTGGTGTAAAGGAAGGCCTTGCCCAAAAGGCACTGGATTCGGTCAGGGAAAGGCTGGATACGAAGTACGGAATAGTGCTGAATAACCCGGCATACACCGAATACTATCTCAATCTGGGCGAAATATCATCCTATCCGCCAGGGTACAAGGAAAATGCAGGAATTTTCTGCCATAACAATCCCTGGATCGCCATTGCAGAAACGGTTATAGGCCGTGGTGACAGAGCCTTCGAGGTATATTCTAAAATTGCCCCGGCGTATATTGAAGATATAAGTGACATACACAGGACTGAACCCTACGTTTATTCACAGATGATTGCCGGGAAAGATGCGGTGCGTTTCGGTGAAGCCAAGAATTCATGGCTTACCGGTACCGCTGCGTGGAATTATGTGGCCATAACCCAGTATATACTTGGTATCAGGCCGGTCTATGACGGGCTTATGGTTGATCCGTGCATTCCGGCGTCCTGGGATGGTTTTACAGTTACAAGGGAATTCAGGGGAACAAAATACAGAATACGTGTTGAAAACCCGAACCATATCTGCAAGGGTGTAAAGAAAATGGTGGTGGACGGAAAGGAAATCAACGGAAACGTAATTCCTGTGGTATCAGACGGCAAGGAACATGATGTACTGGTTGTTATGGGTTAACGTGTGCTATTAACAGATTCTCCTCACTATTTGCTTCGTTCCTCTAAAGCCTGTTTCCAGGCCAAAGGGGAAGATGAATTTATTTGATATGGTTTAAAAAAATGCCGGTGTTTCACCGGCATTTTTTTGCCTGAGGAATTGAAAGAGGCTGTAAAAAATTTTGTGTAAATCAAAGGATTCCTTCTATGTTAGAATAAAAATCATAGGAAGGAGTTTTTTATGCATTTTGCTGTTACTTTTTGTGTTGAAAGATATATACTCTGTAGAGACTGATGCAGGTAAACTTTATAATAATTATACCGGGCGACTCGGCCCAGATCAATGACAGCATCAACTGGTACGGCGCAGCATCTCTTTGAGGGAGATATCCTTGAAGTCTTTTTTGTACATTTCCAGCAATTCCCTGCGAGTTGGCTTTTTTATATTATTTCCCACTCCCAATATTTTGCAAGTAAAGTTAATAATGCGGTTTACATTATAGATTTAACTTATAAATGTAACATCGGAACAACTAATTTTGCGTATGTTTGCGTATGTACTGTTATGAATTTATATACGCTTAATAATCTTCCCTGCAGGTGTCAGTCATATTTCTTAAATATTGTCTTGATTGGATAGTAAACATACGTGCATACTCACCGTTTAGCTGCATTAATTGCTCGTGGCTTCCTTGTTCCTTTACTTTTCCGTCTTCTAAAAGGTAGATAACATCTACATCCCTGGTTGTAGACAGCCTGTGTGAAATTAATATTACAGTCTTATCTTTCGCTAAACTAAGTATCAAGCTGTTTATCTCATGTTCAGAAATTGGGTCAAGAGCACTGGAAGCTTCGTCAAAAACAAATATTTCAGCAGAACTGCATAAAGCACGTGCAATAGCAAGCTTTTGTTTTTCGCCTCCCGATAACACAAGTCCACTATCTGAGAACTCTTTCGAAATAAGCGTATATATACCATCTTTTGTATTTTTCACTTTATCATATAAACCCACTTTTTTTAGCGCATCGATAACTCTCTTTTCATCCTCATCAGTTTTTACAAGGTCCATAAGCACATTTTCAGCAACGCTAACATTATATATGGTAAAATCCTGAAAAACCGTAAAGAATAATGAGCGATAATCGGATACTTTGTAATCTTGATATTGTTTGCCATTATACAGGATATTTCCGGAAAGAGGTTCATATAAACGCATAAACGGCTATTTTTATTATTCTCTCTGAAGGTCTCGACTGGAATATTGATAATGACTTGTATTGGAAACTTATCACCCTTGTGCTTGGCTATATCTTTGGTGAAACGGCAACTGATATCGCAAGAGCAAAGAGTGACAGTAAAAATGCATAAATCCACCCACATAATAATTTACCCCGGCTTAGGCCGGGGTTTTTTTATACCTTTTCAGTTTTAAGTGGCCCATATACCCTATCCATTGCTTGTCGGGTCACGAGCCAGTCGCCGCGTTCACCTGTTTTTGTTTTTCGACAGTCGACACCATGAATAAAGGCTTTACCACGCTCTAGTCTCTGCCTTAATGATACTTTATTAACACCGTACAGTTCAGCAGCTTCAGCGCAAGTTAAAACATCATTAATCGTCATAATCTCACCTGTCCTTGATAAATAATCCTATTATTTCAAGCACAATAAAGATGCCAGCAAGTATTATGAGTATATAATCGAGTATTTCCAAGTTGGAGTAATCCATTTGCCTCAGTAATAAAGCGACGATGATCAGCAGTAATCCAGAGTTAGCACGTTTCATAATTTTTGACTTATTATTCATCATATGCTATACTGGAGATAGCGGGAGGGCTTACGCCCTCCGGGAGTTTTTGTACTTACGTATTAGCTCTATCGTTGCGTTTGTTATATTGAGTGTTAGGGCTAATATCGTAAGTACTTTTATTACTATCTCCATTTGATTCACCTCCTTTCTACAATTATATTATACATCTTATACGATGTATTGTCAATAGGTTTTTAAAAATTTTTTATATTATTATCAATAAAACTAAATCTTTTCTGATAAAAGAATAACCCGGCTTTGGCCGGGGTTTGTTCATATTCGAACAGGTGTTTGCTATAATAACCTATGGGTGATTCTATGAAAACTCTCATGCAACCCATAGACATGATAAGCTATACTTTCACGAACGGCGGTCCGCCACAGCCAATACGATTCAAAATAGCAGTCAAAGATGGCCAGGATGTAGTCGTGTCCATAGACAGGGTGGTTTCTGTGGAATTTGAAAAATTTGCTGGAAATCCAATGTACCGATATACCTGCAGGGGGATTATTGCCGGCAAGGAAAGGCAGTTTGAATTAAAGTTTGAGGTAAATACTTGTAAGTGGTACTTGTTCAAAATATAAAACAAAATGGTAGCCATTAAGTAGCCATTAAGAAACGGGAAAAGTCAAAAAATAACGTGAAAACTCGGGAATTATTTTTTATTTTTTATGGCATAAAAAAACCTTCAAACGCTTTAAAACTAAGCATTTGAAGGATTTTCATTCTGGAGCCCCCAACCAGAATCGAACTGGTGACCTCATCCTTACCATGGATGCGCTCTGCCTACTGAGCTATGAGGGCGAATATTTTTTTGCCGGGAATCAGGTTTCCCGCAGACGAAACTTATTTTAACATAAGAATTTTGATTTGTAAAGATATTAAGCCAGATTTGAAAAAGTATTTCCACCTAATAAAAATGGAAACATTAAATAGTTGTACAAAATTTGGCAAACTAATGTTACCAATTATGTTCTGGCCTTATTTATATTGACGGAGATTTTAAACATGACTTCAATAAATCTAGGACCTTTATATAAGTGAACTTTAAGGAGGGGCGAACCATTTTATCTCTTTATAAAGGCTTAAACTAGAATAGACAGTTAATATGCATTTCTCTGTAGTTGCAGTAGGATTACTTTATACCCATAAAAAGGTAGACGGTGCACCGGGAACGAATTAATTTTTTAGACATCGTTTTATTTTTATTAACAGTTGTTGCTAAAAATTAAAATATTATATAATGTTGTCATAAGTGTTAAATTTGACTTAGTTGATATGTGATCGGTAATAACAAATCTGCCGGAAGTGAGGTTAAAGTAAAATGAACAAAGAATGGTCGGATACGAATAAACAGGTCCAGTCTCTTCTCGGGAAAGAAAGTACATATAAGGCCGGAATTGAACTGCTGATAAAATTTCGTAATGAAATGTTTAACCAGGTTACACAGATTGTGAACGGATATCCTGCCGAGGCGTTTTACCAGATGCCTTTTCCGAAAGCGAAAGGTTATCACAATAAGACTCTCGCGTATTCCATCTGGCACATCTTCAGAATTGAGGATATTGTAGCGCATACTTTGATCTCAGAAGATGAGCAGGTATTTTTACCGGAGATTATCAGAAAAAAATCGGTTCTCCGATTATTACGACCGGCAATGAATTACAGGGGCAGGAAATTGCAGAGTTTTCAATGAAACTTGATATTAATGCTTTATATGAATATGCCAGGGAAGTTATGCTTTCGACCAATTCAATTCTTTTAAACCTGGAATATTCACAGATGAAGATGAAGTTTTCGGATGAAGACAAAAAAAGGCTTGAGGAATCCGGCTGTGTCAGCCCCGATGAAAAAGCCTGCTGGCTTATCGATTACTGGTGCGGGAAGGATATACGCGGCTTAATAAAAATGCCGTTCAGCAGGCACTGGATCATGCACATTGAAGCAATGTGCCGCATCAAAAACAAGTTATGCGAAAATGCCCGCAAGGGCGTGGATCCCGTGGGATACTGCGGTTTATCCTGCAATCATTGTTTCATGGGAGAATGGTGCGGTTCATGCAGGACTGAGTATAATGTCTGTTCATATGCAACGCTGTACGAGGACAGGAAATGTCCCAATGCTGTTTGCTGTACAGAGAAACACATTGACGGGTGCTATGAATGTCCGGATCTGGAAGACTGCACAAAAGGTTTTTATACGCCGGAAAACGACGGAGCGGCTGCAGCAAAGGCACAGGCCATGTTTAAACGAAAATACGGGAAAAAAGCTTTGATGAAGGTACATGATCGGCTTCATCAAAGGTTCGATTTCGCAAAAACCCAGGAGATTCTCGGGCGGGATGTTTATGAAGGGTTTAAAATTCTGGAGAATGAATATATTCAAATCAAATAAAACTGAAAAAAAACTGCCTGCAATTTGTTTTGAATAAAGAACGGTTTCAGGTTATAATATACTGGTATATGAGGATTACGGGCTGTTATTGATTGTTATTGATTATCCGCAGGTTTTACCGATGCTTTTTATTAGGTATTGTATTCCGGTAATCCGGTTTAACAATAAAACCAATTTAAGGGGGCAAGCATAGTGAAGAAAGCAAAGCTAATACTTGACAAGGATTATGTTATCAGCAAAATTGACAAAAGGATTTTCGGATCTTTTGTTGAGCATCTTGGACGCGCAGTTTATGGTGGTATTTATGAACCGGGTCATCCAGAGGCTGATGAACAAGGTTTTCGCAAAGATGTGCTGGAACTTGTAAAAGAACTGAATGTATCGGTTGTAAGGTATCCCGGAGGGAATTTTGTTTCAGGCTATAACTGGGAAGACGGTATTGGCCCGAAGGACAAAAGGCCCAAGAAACTTGACCTGGCCTGGAGAACTCTTGAAACAAACCAGTTTGGAACTGACGAGTTCATGGAATGGTGTAAAAAGGCCGGTATTGAACCCATGATGGTTGTTAATCTCGGAACGCGCGGTCCTGATGAAGCCAGGAACCTGGTGGAATATTGCAACCACAACGGAGGCAGCTATTACAGCGATCTCAGGATAAGCAACGGATACAGGGAACCGCATGCGGTTAAGCTTTGGTGTCTTGGAAATGAAATGGATGGACCGTGGCAGATTTGCCATAAGACCGCAGAAGAATACGGGCGTATTGCGGTGGAAACAGCTAAGGTCATGAAACTGGTGGATCCGTCAATTGAACTGGTTGCCTGCGGAAGTTCCAACAGTTCTATGCCTACATTTGCTCAGTGGGAAGCGACCGTTCTTGAACATGCGTATGATTTTGTGGATTATATATCACTTCATACCTATTACGGAAATCCGGATGATGATACCCCGAACTTCCTTGCCAGGACCATTGACATGGATCAGTTTATTAAAAAGGTAGTTGCTACATGTGATTTCGTAAAGGCAAAGAAGCGTAGAAATAAGACCATCAATCTTTCCTTTGACGAATGGAATGTATGGTATCACTCCAACGAACAGGACAAGAAGATAGACCCATGGACCGTGGCCCCGCCGCTGCTTGAGGACATATATAACTTTGAGGATGCAATCCTGGTAGGACTTATGCTTATAACCCTTATGAAGAACAGTGACAGGGTTAAGATTGCATGCCTTGCACAGCTTGTCAATGTAATAGCGCCTATAATGACGGAAACAGGCGGACCGGCTTGGAGGCAGACTATTTTTTACCCGTTTATGCATGCATCCTGCTATGGCAGGGGAACTGCACTGAATTCCGTAATTGTTTCTGACAAGTATGACAGCAAGGATTTCACCGACGTGCCGTACCTGGATGCAGTATCTGTATTAAGCGATGATGAAAGCGAGCTTACAATATTTGCCGTCAACCGCAGTATGGATGAGAGTTTGAAACTGGAATGCGATATCCGCAGCTTCCCGGGATTCAAAGTCATTGAGGCAATAACGCTTACCAATGATGACAAAAAAGCCGTAAATACCAAGTCAAATCCTGAAAACGTTGTTCCCAGGAAGTTTACTAATTATGAGTCAAGCGATAACAGGATAACGGCAGAATTGCCCAAGATGTCGTGGAATGTTATCCGGCTTAAGAAAACGGATAGGGAATAAAAATCGAACAGAAACAGTGAAAAGGCGGAATTGACTTTCCGCCTTTTTCCGTATTAGGATCAGAATTTTAAGTTTACTGTTTTGCAACAACTGATATAAACAGCGGAACATTCAAATAAACCAGCAAAAATGAATGTTTTTGGCATTCTGAAAAGTAAATTAAGCCTGGAGCGGGCATTTTGTGTTTTTTTGGTTGGAGCAGGAAGGATTGTAACTGCTGCACTTGACATAATTTTTCCGGGAATGCATAATAGAATGACTGTCACAAAATAACTCAGGAAAGAATGGTATTACTATGGCTTCGGACAAATATGATCTTACTCAGGGAAGTATTTTGGGAAGACTTCTTCAGGTTGCGGTTCCCATTATGGGAACCCAGTTTATGCAGATGACGTATAATCTTACCGACATGTTCTGGCTTGGACGCACAAAAGAGTCGGTAACTGCAGTAGCGGCCAGCGGACTGGCCGGGATGTACCTGTGGCTGGGTGCGGCGCCCATGATGTTCGGCCGCATGGGTTCGGAAATCGGCACATCGCAGAACCTGGGAAGACGGGATACAGAATCGGCACGGGGATATGCCCAGGATTCGGTGCGGATAGCGTTATTACTTGGTATTTTATACAGCATGGTGCTGATTGTTTTTGCAGAGCCATTGATATCATTGCTCCAGGTAAGTGACCGGACCGTGTTAGGCAGTACATGCACTTACCTGAGAGTTGTTGCCTTGGGTATCCCGTTTACTTATGTATCCGCTGCAATAACGGGCATGTTCAACGGTGCCGGGAACTCAAGGCTGAGCTTCAGGGCAAATGCAATAGGCCTTATCGTAAACATGATACTCGATCCCCTGATGATACTGGTATGGGGATGGGGTGTTACAGGTGCCGCCGTTGCCACGGTTATTGCCCAGATTACGGTATGCATGCTGTTTGTATTGTTTGCAAAACTGCATTCAAAAAGGCCGTTTGAACATTTTCGAATCCTGGGGAAAATTGATTTTGCCAGGATGAAGCAGATCGTAAGCTGGAGTATTCCGGTAGCTGCTGAAAGCGCTGCTTTTACATTGCTTTCAATGGTGGTTACCGGTATGGCTTCCGCCTGGTATGGGGAAACTGCTGTAGCGGTACAGCGTGTTGGAAGCCAGATAGAATCCCTGTCATGGCTGATCTGCGGCGGGTTTTCATCAGCCGTAACTGCATTTACAGGCCAGAATTATGGTGCACGCAAATGGGAACGTATCAGAAAGGGTTACCGTATTTCGCTTGCATCCTTGCTGGTTTGGAATGGATTTGTTACTGTATTGTTAATTTTCGGAGGTCGATTCCTTTTTGCGCTTTTTCTGCGTGAACCTCCTGAAATACTGGATATGGGAGCTACCTACCTAAAGATCCTGGCCTTGTGCCAGCTTCCTGCGGCATTAGAAGGCGCATGTGCCGGGGCTTTCAGGGGTATGGGAAAAACCCTGCCGCCGAGCCTTTGCAGTATTGCATCAAATGCAATACGCCCGTTTCTGTGCTGGATGTTCGCCGGTTGGATCGGAATGAACGGGATATGGACGGGTATTACGGTTTCTGCAACATTGCGGGGAATTATGATGTTTACCTGGTTTTCGCTTTATCTTCGGGAACTGCCCCGGGCGGACGAGAACGTAGCTGTGTAAAGAGCTTAATTATAACAGACAGGGAACGGATACAATGCCGGCATGAGGATAATATTGGTTCAGTATTAATTATATGGAGGAATCCATATGCCAAAGTATGATGAAATCTATTGTTCCTTGCTTGAAATAATGAAAAAGTATCCTGCCTGTTTGTTTGGAACAACCGATATACCCTGGTCAGATTTCAGCGGCAAATATAAATGCGCCGTGGTTATTGCCGTTCCTCATAGGAAAATCATGACAATGGACAATTACGTGGAAGAGGAATTTGAAAAGTTAATTTCTGAGACTCGTAAAGAATGTGATGAAATAATCGGGAGTATAGAGGATTTATGCAGGAAACGGAATATAGAGTATTGCGTTCCGCCTGCGGCACAGCAAAGTGAAGAATTATTGCTAGCGCTGTTTTCATATAAATATGCAGCAGTGAATGCCGGACTGGGCTGGATCGGAAAAAACGATCTCCTGGTTACCGAAAAATACGGTCCAAGATTAAGGCTTTCAGCAATACTTGTAAACCATGAGCTTCCTTCCGGAAAACCTGTAAAACAAAGCAAATGCGATGATAAGTGCAACTGTTGTATTAAGGCATGCCCGTGCAGTTTTATAAAAGGTGTCCAGTGGGATATCGGTAGAAACAGGGATGACTTAGTAGATTATCATTCCTGCAATGCTGTAAGAAGTCTTTATATAAAGACTCACGGGAGAAAAAATGCATGCGGGTTATGCATGGTATCCTGCCCGATTGGAACTGGAAAAAATGAAAATGCTTTAGTATAAATGATTTCATTTTTCAAAAAAACAGGGACTGGCCGATATTCCCTGTTTTTATTTTAGTGCGTTTTACATATATTCCAACCTGCCATTTATCCGGCTGCATTGTTTTTTTGCAAGGTTAAAATACTGCAATTTTATGGCAATTTTGTGTTAGAGAATATATCTTTGTTAAATTATAATTTTAAGCGGAATGGAAAATTTTACGGAGGTTATCGGTCAAAAGCCGCAAAGTGGCTGTGAAAGGAGGCAAATCATGGGCATTTTAAGCGCAAAGGGAAACCGCATAATATTCCAGAAGCGGGATGAGATAGCCGTGCTTGAGCCATGGGGGAAAGACTGTCTCCGGTTCAGAGCGACTCCGAATTCAAAGATTTCTGATGAAAACTGGAATCTGCTTGCCCAGCCTGAAACCGAATGCAGCATAAAGATTGATGAAGAAAAGGCAACCATAGTGAGTGGCAAAATATCGGCGGATATTTATAAAAGCGGAAAAGTAGTCTATTACAAGCATGGGAAAGAGATTCTTGCAGAACGCTCGGAAATGGCATTCAACAGCAGATACAGGGAGTATTTGGCTCAGGGTGCGGATAATCACCGGGCAACGGTTATATTTGAACCGCACGAAAAGGAGCATTTCTATGGCCTGGGACAGGAGCAGAACGACTGCTTTGACTTAAAGGGAACGACAAGCAGGCTTCTGCATAAAAACACAAAATCCTCGATACCCTTTGTCTATTCATCCAGGGGTTACGGATTCCTGTGGAATAATCCGTCTGTAGGGCGATGTGAACTGACTTATAATCACACGCTGTGGGAGGCTAATTCCACAAAACAGGTGGATTATGTAGTTATAGCCGGTGACAGCCCGGCAGAAATTATGTCAAAATACGCGGATCTCACGGGCCATGCGCCGAAGTTTCCGTCATGGGCTTCCGGGTTCTGGCAGAGCAAGTTAAGATACCTGACACAGGAAGAATTGCTTGGGGTGGCAAGGGAATACAAAAGACGCGGAATACCGATTTCTGCTATTGTCATCGACTTCTTTCACTGGACAGAGCAGGGGGATTTGAAGTTTGATCCCCGGTACTGGCCTGATCCGGAAAAGATGTGCAAAGAACTTAATGAAATGGGTATCCGGGCGGTTGTATCCGTATGGCCTACGATAAATCCCAGAAGTGAAAATTTTGCATATATGAATGAACGGAACATGCTTGTCAGGACGGAAAGAGGCCAGTATGGGATATTTGATTTTCACGGCCTTCAGACATACTTTGACGTGATGAATCCCGAGACAAGGGAATATGTTTGGTCCAAGGTATATGAAAACTATTGCAGGCATGGGATAAAAGCATTTTGGCTTGACGAGGCAGAACCTGAATTCCATCCAGTTCAGTACGACAATCTTCGTTTTTACAGGGGAAACGGTGAAGAGGTAGGACTTTTGTATCCGTATTATTATGTAAAGCTTTTTTACGACGGCCTTAAAAAAGCCGGCGAAAACGAGATAATACTGCTGACGCGGGCTGCATGGATCGGAAGCCAGAAATATGGCGCACTGGTATGGTCCGGCGATATCCCGTCCACTTTTGAATCCCTGAGGATGAGTGTTAAAACAGGACTCAATATGGCGATGAGCGGTATACCTTGGTGGACTACCGATATAGGCGGTTTTTGGGGAGGAAATCCGGAAAGCGAGTATTTCCGGGAACTGATTGTACGCTGGTTCCAGTTTGGTCTGTTCTGCCCGGTAATGAGGCTGCACGGTGACAGAAAGAGAGACCAAAACCAGCCTGTGCGTGAAGCCGAACGCCTGCAGCCAAGCGGAGGGAACAATGAGATATGGAGCTATGGAGAAAGGGTTTATTACATATTGAAAACGCTGATAGAACTGAGAGAACGGCTTCGCCCGTATATACATAAGCATATGGATATCACGAGCGTTACGGGAACACCGATAATGCGGCCGATGTTCTTTGATTATCCTGACGATGACGTCTGCTATACCCTGGGAGATCAATACATGTTCGGCGACGATATCCTGTTTGCACCCATTGTGAACCGGGGACAGACAGAACGAGAGGTATATCTTCCGGACGGAATCTGGGTTAATGTCAATGACGGTAAGGAATATGAAGGCGGAAGATATGTAAATGCCCATGCAGAACTGGATCAGTTTATAGCTTATGTCAAAAAAGGCGCCGATGTTCTTTCGGTATTTAAAAGATAAAGGGAAAACTATTCAATGTTACAGCCTCAGAAATCAGTAATTTATTTGTCAACACCCGTCCCGGGCGCCATGCGGGCCGGGTGTTTATTATGTCTTCTTTTGTTCTGAAGCTTTCCGAATGCAGTTTAATCGCATTTTGTGCATCTGTTTTTTTCTCCTGCAGACTTACGAAACTACAGATGCTTTATTGCAGTGTGGCCGTTTTAATTTAGCCTGTTCAGGTATAATATAATTAAGCCAATAATTTATTTGATATACATAATTAACCATGAAACGGGGCAAAAAGGATGGATGAAAAGGAACTTTTGGAGTTTTTCCATTCGCTCGATCGCTCATTTTTTATTGACGGTGTAATGAAAAAATACGCCGAACTGGACGAGCCGCTCCCGATAGGTTTCGGGCAAACAATATCGCAGCCCAGTCTTGTGCTTGAAATGACCCGGCTTCTTGCGCCCGAGAAAAGCAGCAGGGTACTGGAAATCGGAACAGGTTCGGGGTTCCAGACCGCTATTCTTGCCAAAATGTCCAAAGAAGTTTTTACCGTGGAAAGAATTGAAGCATTGATGAAAAAAGCGCAAAAGAGACTGGAGGCTTTGAATTTTTCCAATATCCGGTACAAAACAGGAGACGGAAGCATGGGATGGAAGGAATATGCCCCGTATGACAGAATTATGGTAACTGCAGCTGCGGGCGTTTTGCCAGATGAACTGGTCAACCAGCTTGCCAACGGCGGCAGAATGGTTATTCCGGTCGGTCCGCCGGATTTGCAGGAACTTAAGCTGATTTCCAAAACGGAGGACGGCAGAATTTATACAGAAACAGTGGGTCTGGTCAGGTTCGTGGAGCTAAAAGGGCAGTATGGCTGGCGATAACTGCTTACCGTGCGTATGATTCCTATCCTGTTTTAATCGGTCTGCAACTCATCGTCTGGCACTTCAACTTCTTCGTATTCAACATAAATTATTTCACCGTTGATAATGCAGTTGTAATACTTGTTTTCCTCTTCCGAGGAAACATGGTCAGGATTTGAAAGCATAGTATCCCGCAGCGTGTTTTTTAGCCGATCACAGCAAGGTTTAAATGATACAAAAGTAATCCCGGCACCAATTGCACCGCCAATCACGGGAATGGCTTTTTTGACCGCACCTGTGAAAACAGATTTAGTCAGTTTCACACAAAACCATTTGAAAATGCTTTTTATCAGCGGATATATTGCGCCTTTTGTAAGTGCTGTGTTCATAAGTTTCTTTTCAACACCGACAGCCAAGGCTTTTGCCATTGCTTTAACGGCATTGTTTGCTCCTGCAACACCGTTCATGACGCCCAGGCATAAAACAATGGTGTTAAGGGTTTCGCTGTCCAGCATCAGTTCGTCTTCATCAGACAATATTTCAGGAAAACCATATAAATAAAGAAGTTTTTGAATTGCACGAAGTGTATAGGCATAATACTGAATTATATCTGCAGGTATTGTTGCAGCCATTGCAAAACCGCCCGGTGCACCAAGTGCGGCGGATATTCCTGATACACAGTTACGTTCATACTTTATAACTTCATCTGCAATTTTATCAATTTCCTTGAGTGATATCCCTGCTTTGGCAGGTGTAGTTGCTATTGCTTTTTCTATCACTTCCTCGGGATGGTTTTTAAAAAGTTCTTTTTTGAGGAATGATTCCCTTGAGACGTGAACTCCCGGCATTTTTATAGCCAGAATAATAATGTCTTCTATGCCTATTACACCGTCATTGTTCTGATCCAGCTTTTCAACTACGACATCTTTTACATTGGACAGGGTATCCTTTGATTTATCCAGGATATTGGAAAGGGGATTTATTATTTTTTTCCATGAAACCGCCTCCCTTAATGAATAAATAATAACATAATCGGGCATATTTTTCCATATTTATAACATATTTAGTTTACTTTGAGCGGGAAAATACATATATAAAAAGTTTTAGTCTTTCTGTAACAAATTTTATAGAATAGAATAATAGTCAGGCAAAATATTTATAATATATTGGGGGTTCGGATTCCTGATGACAAGAATATTTTTCGTTCGCCATGCACAGCCCGACGAGTCATGGGAGGATGACAGGACAAGGCCGCTGACCCGTATCGGTATTGAAGACAGGAAAAAAGTCACCGACCTTCTTGTAAAGTACCCGATAGATTTTTTCTATTCAAGTCCGTACAAGAGAAGTATTGACACGATTGCGGAATGCGCTTCAGTCCTTGATAAACCCATTTATACCGATGAAAGATTCAGGGAGCGAAAGCCCGGGGAAAACGGACACGATGTGGAGCTGGTAAAAAAGAGATGGGTTGATTTTGATTTCCATGAAAAAGGGGGAGAGTCGCTGAGGAGTGTTCAGACGCGCAATATTGAAGCATTGATTGAGATATTGGAAAAACACAGGGACAAGACCATTGTTATCGGCACCCATGGCACGGCATTAAGCACGATTTTGAACTATTACGACAAAAATTTTGGCTTCGAAGATTTTTACAGGATATGGTACTGGATGCCGTATGTCATCAGGCTTGATTTTACAGGCAGCGAGCTTGTCGCGAAAGAAGAACTGTTAATGATTAAACGTGGGTATTAAGACCGGTTTATTCAGTAAACTCGTTATCAGTTTTTCATGCTTTCGATAAAGTAAATTGAAACCGATGATAAAAGAAATTTACGGGGGTAGACAAATGAAAAAGTATTTGAACCTGCTGAGAAACCATAATTTCCTGCTGTACATCATTGGCCAGATTGTAAGCAGGTTCTGTGACAGTTGTTTTAAAATAGTGCTTTTCTGGTACCTTGCAAATTTGCCTGATGCGTTTGATTCAATTGCCGTAACACTGCTGGTTGCATATTTACCCCAGATGCTTGTAGGTCTTTTGGGCGGGTATATTGTTGACAGATTTGATCGAAGAAAAGCCATGATACTGAGTGACGGGCTAAGTGCCGTTATATTGTTTGGATTTTATCTCTTTGCCAGGGTAAAACTGCTCAGCATGACGGTTATTCTTATCACAAGATTCGGTTTATCATTAATGGATACCCTGTATTCACCCGCCGCCACGGCTTATATTCCCCGGATTGTAGACAAACATGACCTGGTAAATGCCAATTCCCTTTTTGCGATAATAGCCGAGGTAACCACAATAGCAAGTACTGCTGTAGCAGGATTTATTCTGAGCATAATCGGTTTTGAAAAAATTATATTTATAAACTGCGTTGCATATGCATTCGCGGCTTTTATGATTTTTCTGATTCCGGTTGACGGAAAAGCCGAAGCTTCAGAAGAGGATGAAAAGTTTGACTTTAAAGCAGTGACCTCGGGTTTCAGGTATGCCTTTGGCGATACTTTCGTCTGGCAGTTCATAGTGCTGGTTTTCCTTACAAATATTACTTCCGACGTGTTTTACAACTTAACGTCCTTATATACAATTGATGTTCTGAATGCAAAGGCCGAAATCTATGGCGTCATCCAGACTGCAATATCGGCTGGAATGCTTGTAAGTACTACTCTCGTAGGAATGCTTAATTTAAAAAAGGCAGGGCGGCTTCTGGTTATGGGCTTTTTGATCTCAGGCACGGTTATGGTTATGCTTGGTATAACCGGAAATATCCCTGTTGCAATAATCCTTTTCTTTTTCTATTCATTCGGCGATGCGCTCGGTATTCCGTGCTTTACATACCTGCAGTTACATGTGCCTGACGGCTTAAAGGGGCGGGTATTTGCCGCGTTTGATACACTGGTGCTGTTTGCAGGCCCCGTTTCTTCACTTATCATTTCAACCGTTGCAAAATCGCTTGGGGTTGCTTCGACCTATATAATAAACGGTGCGGTAATGGTACTGGCATTCATTGCTGCAGTCTTTATGAAGGGTATAAAAACTGCTGTACTGGAGGAAGGCACAAACTAAAGAAACTGAACCGGTTTTTTTATGGTTTTTGGCTTAAAAACAATCAACCATTTTGTTGACTGGAAAAACCAATAATATATAATTTAAACTGAAAGTTATCCGTTTGTTGGTATAACTGGGCAGTCATTTATATATTCTCTGAAATACTTAGTTTAATTCTTGACTGCCCGGTAAACATGTTTTTCCAATACTTTTCAAGCAAGGTGATCTGTCATGGGGATTAGATTCTTTGCGGATCGAAGATATTTCAAGCTGGATGCAAAAGACACGTCTTATATAATAGCCATTGTGGACGATGAGGGTTTCCTCGGGCATGTATATTTCGGAAAGAGAATCCCGGATGAACCGCTGCATATTGAAAGCCTTCTGCGTATAAACGAACCGCCATTTGTCCCGTCGAAAAACAACAGGGAAAGAATGTCTTTCAATGACTGTTTTCCAACTGAATATTCCACCCATGGCCTGGGTGATTTCAGGGAATCGTGCCTTGTAATAAAGGATTGGAACGGGCACTCGGTGTGCGGAATTACTTACCGTGACCATAAAATTTACAAAGGAAAGCCTAAACTGGAAGGCCTTCCTGCCACCTATGGGGATGAGAATTCCTGCACTACGCTCGAAATAACCTGCAGTGACAATGTTCTGAATCTTGAGGTTGTGCTGGTTTATACCGTTTTTGAAAACCTTGATGCAATAACAAGAAGCGTCAGGGTGAAAAACCGTTCCGAAAATGATATTAAACTGGAAAAGGTATTGTCTGCATGCGTGGATTTCGATGGTATTGATTATGACATAATTTCCCTGCACGGTTCATGGGGAAGGGAGAGAAAAGTACATAGAACGCCTGTAAGCTATGGCAAAAGGTCAATAGAGTCTGTAAGGGGAATATCGAGCCATCAAACAAATCCTTTCATAGCGCTGACGGATAAGGATGCGAATGAGGACTACGGCAATGTGTACGGTTTTAACTTCGTGTATTCGGGTAATTTCATAGCCGTTGTTGAGGGCGGGCAGTTTGACACTACCCGCGTGGTAATGGGTATTCACCCGGCAAATTTTGAGTGGAACCTTGCACCGGGTGAAGAGTTTATTGCTCCTGAAGTAGTAATGGTATATTCCGATTCAGGTATCGGAAAGATGACAAGAACATTCCATGACCTGTACAGGAATCATCTGATCCGGGGCAGGTACAGGGACAGAAAAAGACCGGTACTGTTAAACTGCTGGGAAGCCACATATTTTGATTTTGATACCGACAAACTGTTGTCCATAGCCAGGGAAGCTTCGAAACTTGGCATTGAACTGCTGGTCATGGATGACGGATGGTTTGGAAAACGCAACAGTGACAACTGTTCTTTGGGAGACTGGTATGTCAACGAGGAAAAAATCAAAGGCGGGTTAAAATACCTTGTCGATGAAGTGAACAAGCTCGGGCTTGAGTTCGGTATCTGGTTTGAGCCGGAAATGATATCTCCTGATTCGGATCTGTACCGGGCACATCCCGACTGGTGCATTCATGTACCCGGCCGTACTCCTGTGCTGAGCAGAAACCAGTATGTATTGGATCTTACCAATGAAGAAGCCGCTGAGTATGTTTATTCACGCCTAAGGGATATCCTTTCAAGCGCAAACATAACCTATGTCAAATGGGACATGAACCGCCAGTTGACCGACGTGGGAAGCAGTTTTCTGCCTAAGGAAAAACAGGGTGAAATCATGCACAGGTATGTCCTTGCGGTTTATAGGCTTCTGGACAGGCTTACAACGGAATTCCCGCATATCCTGATTGAAGGCTGTTCGGGCGGCGGCGGAAGATTTGACCCCGGAATACTTTATTACTGCCCGCAGATCTGGTGCTCGGACAATACGGATGCCATTGAGCGTCTTGCCATCCAGTCAGGTACGGCAATGGTATATCCGCTTTCAACGATTGGTGCACACGTCAGTGACTGCCCTAACCACATCATGGGAAGAACGACTCCGTTTGAAACGAGAGGATATGTAGCACTCGCCGGGACATTCGGCTACGAACTGGATGTGACAAGGATTTCCGAGGAGGACAGGAAACTGATACCTAAGCAGGTTGAAATGTATCACAAATATAATGACCTTATAAGGGCAGGGGATTATTACAGGATAGCCTGCTATGCCGACAATCATCAGTATGACTGCTGGGCAGTGGTTTCAAAGGACAAGTCCGAAGCACTGGTAACCTATATACAGGTATTGCACAGGCCAAACTACAAGAGCAGAAGAATACGGCTGAAAGGCCTTGATGAAAACGCAGTTTACAGGGATACCGAAACGAACAGCGTTTACAGCGGAAGTGCGCTGATGAACGTGGGGCTGAACATAACAGGAATTCATGGCGATTTTAAAGGCAGGCTGATTCACCTTGTAAGGGAAGAACAGAAGAAAGGATGATATCATGGAATATATCAAAGGTTTTTCATACGGATATGACAGTAAACGGGGCGATTTTCTGAAGCCTGAAGCGAAAGAATCGCTGAGAACGCTTAAGGAAAGAACAAATATAAGCCACGTAATAATTGCTTTTCCGGCCCTGCAGGACACCGCCCAGTCGGTCACGATTGATTATAACGGCAGCCATATAGTTTCTGATGACGAACTTGAAGGTATGATTGGGTATGCCCGGGAGCTTGGCTTAAAGGTAATACTTAAGCCGATGGTGAATGTAAGGGACGGTACCTGGAGAGCATATATTAACTTCTTCGATTACGATGAGCCCTGCGAGCCTACATGGGGAGAATGGTTCAGGAGCTATACAGAGTTCATGCTGCACTATGCCGGGATCGCCGAAAAAACAGGATGTGAAATGCTGGTCGTAGGCTGCGAGATGGTCATGAGCGAAAGACGCGAGAAAGAGTGGCGCGCTCTCATTTCGGCCGTAAGAGAGGTATACAGCGGGCTTATTACATATAACACCGATAAGTACCAGGAAGACCATGTAACGTGGTGGGACGCGGTGGATGTGATATCATCCAGCGGATATTACCCGATAAACGACTGGGATGCCCAGCTTAAGAGAATAGAAAAAACTGTTAAGAAGTACAATAAACCCTTTTTCTTTGCTGAAGCGGGATGCCCGAGCCGGACAGGCTCTTCACTGAACCCGAATAACTGGAAACATGACGGGGAAGCGAACGTGGAGGAACAGGAACGCTACTACAGGGTAATGTTCAGCAAGATCATGGAGAATGAATGGATAAGAGGCCTGGGATTATGGGAATGGCATACCTTTTTGTATGATGAAACAAAGGCGCATGCCAACAGATCCTATGGTGTGTTCGGCAAACCCGCAGAAAAAGTCGTAGCTGAGTTTTATTCGAAATTATAGGTTATATATCAGCGGATTTTGCGAGTGAAATAATATTAACTTTTAACCCGTCTGTATTCAGGCGGAGATTCACTTATAATTTTATGGACAGCCCTGGAAAATAGTATATCTGTTAATATACTAAGGGCATGGGAATCACCAAAAATCTTTATCCCCCGGTTTTGTCTGAAAGCAGGCAGGGTATCCATGAAACCGTTGAATAGCCGTAACGTTTTTAATATGGCTTTTGCATGGTACGGGCAAATTTGCCCGTTTTTTAATATCATGAAAATAGAAAGATGCTGTAAATCCAAAGCGGTGATTCAGAATGCAGATACAGAAAAAAGAATTTGCCTGGGCAAGGCCGCTCACTCCGCTCGACCTGTCAAAGGTGACATCCATTTCAGTCCACCATATGGAACACGTGAGCGCCGGTATGGATGAAATCCACCAGTGGCACCTGGATAGGGGCTGGAAAGGATTTGCCTACAATTACTGGGTTGATTACGACGGTAATGTGTGGGAATGCAGGGGATTCAACAAGGGCGCGGGACTGTATGATCCCCATAACGATTCGGTAATCTCTATAGGTTTCCAGGGCGATTACAACATAACCCAAACAATGCCCAAGAAACAGTTTTATGCAGGCTGTGAACTGATTCGTTATCTCAGGATCATAATTCCTTCAATTACCGAGGTTGCGGGTCACCGTAAATGGCATGCTACTACATGCCCTGGCAATTACTTTCCGCTTGAAGAAATGATTGAAACGTCAAACAGGATGCTGAGCATCAGGGATTTTGACCAGGTGGCGGACTGGGCAAAGGAAGCGGTACTGAATGTTTACAAGGCGGGGATCATGGTCGGCGACGACACAGGACATTTCAATCCGACATTTCCAATTACCAGGCAGGAAGTTGCGGTTATTGCAGACAGACTTTTAAAAATGCTGAAAAGCAAGTAATTTTCAAGGGATACCCTGGCAGCGCCAGGGTATTTTATTTCTCCCGGGATTCTCATAAACTGTTTCCGTCAAAAGCCCTGCATTGGGTATTATCAGGCAGGCTGGCAATGTAAGGTCTTTTCATTATAAAATGATTAATGGACGGCTCAATTCCAAAATGATTTCTGTGTGCTGCCTGAATTCCGGCACAGGGGATATGGCCGGGAACTCCTGGATTTCTGCAGAAACAAGGTTAAAGAACTGGGAGGCAGCAGGATTAACATAGCAATAATAGAGGAGAATACGAAGCTGAAAAAATGGTATGCAGATTACGGTTTTATTCATACAGGAACGAAGAAATTTAAGCATTTCCCATTTACAGTAGGGTTTATGGAATTAGTGTTAGTTTAGATAATAGGAAAAATAGAAAACGATAGAATTAAATAAGTTATATGGATGTATTAACTTGTTGCTGGTCAAGCATTAATATTAATAACGACAATGGAATGATGCGGTAACTTCTATTGCAAATATTTAATTTCAGATAAATAATTTATCTTGTCTTTTATCATTACTATTAAATTATTCATCGGGATATTAAGAAAAGATTTTTTTGCAACTGATTCAAACTCAAATATATTGAAACGTAAAATTGGTGAAAGATCTGGATTAAGAGCAGATAAATGCGCATAATCCTTTAATGTGTCATAATAGGCTCGCTGTCGGGCACGGCCGCCTGGAAAATAATGGAAACCCGTTGCAATAATGCGGATAATAATTTGCCGGTTATGAGCTATGGGGATTCGGCAAAAAAAAACGGAATATGATATCCATTAAAGGAAACCGGGCATAAAGAAAAAATAAGATACCTTTGAAAACCCGTTATTTGTTGACACTAAAAACATTATCTTCTATACTTAACTAAACGATACCTGTATTCAGCGTTTCAGGCAATACCTGAGAAATGGAGATATAAGGTGAAACATGAACAGAAGAAACATTAACTTGCTTTTGTGCGGGCTGTTGCTTATTATTTTTTTGCTTCAGCCGGCGGATGTTTTTGCATCGGAAATTGCAAATCTCGGGTTCGTGGAAACGGATGTTATTCTTTTCCCGGACGGAAAAGCCATTGTCTCCTACACCGTGAGGTACAACCTGGTACCGGGAAAAACTATGCTTGCATTTACGATGGAAGGTTTCGGCAGGATTAACCCTGTTTTTGATGAGGATTATTCCTGCGTCATAACCGATGACAATACATCACATAAAATAGACATTGTTGACCTGGGCGGCGGCAGGTATGATATCGTTAACGCCGGCAACCGCCGTCTCGGCGGAGAGTATCTGACGTACAAGATCCGGTTTGCGGCGGATATGGCCAGGGCCGGGTATCTTACAAGGACCACTTCGGAAGATGGAAAAAGGCTTGTCGTTTTCAACTGGTCTCCCGTTCAGTGGGATGAACCGATGGATCATTACACGGTGACGATAAACTATCCCCTGGAATACAGCGGGAAAGGTGCTTCACGGGAAGAAATCGAGCAATTCCTGTTGGATAATGATTTTGCCACCGAGGTGTGGATGAATGAGGAATACCTGATCGACTACCGTACGGTTGAACTGGAATCGGTAAACCGGGTACAGGTTCTTGTGCACAAGGACAATCCCCGGGCGGAATATCATTTCAGGATTCAGCAGTATATATCCGAAACGGTTTTTAATGAAATGCCCGGCGGAAGTGCGTCTTTTGATAATAATTCCGGCAGGGGGAAAGAAAATGTATCCACGGGTCCTGATGTGCCTGTTGTTCCCAATGTGCCGTCTGTTCCGGGATCCCCGGGCGGCAGAGAATATAACCGGTATTATGACTATACCAACAGAACGTCCTTAATAATTGTTTTAGGGATTTTGTTCCTGATAGTTTTGCTTGTGACAGGCAAAAAACACAGATCCATGGTCAAGGCGCATGAAACCCTGGACCAGGTCCAGTGGGCGAGGACTGACTGGGAACCGCCGAAAATAGAAATAGCTTCCTTCAGGAAAGACGGGTTTGTAGCCGATGACCTGGATGAATTTGAAGCCGCGCTGTTTATGGGCGTACCGTATAAAACCATTCTGTCTGCAATCCTTTCAAAACTCGTAGCTAAGGGTTACCTGGAGGAAATATCGGCAGATCCGCTGAGGGTACGCAGAACTGAAGACAAACCGCTGACGGAGCTTAACCAGTATGAACGTATGGTGTATGATGCCGCAGCGGACGGGGAGTTCAGCGCTGAAGAAATAGAGAAAATACTTCAGACGCTTACCGATAACGTTCAGAAAAAGACCTATGACTGTGATATTGAAGCCACGAGAAAATACTACCAGGAAAAACTTTCAAAAGACATACTTGAGAACATGTCCGGTTCGGAAGAGGAAGAGCAGTTTTACGGGGATGAACGTTATTATGAAAAGGATTATTATGAAGAGGATTATTATTTAAGAAACTGGGTTTACTGGTACTATTGGCGTAATCATATGCACCACCGCAGGTACAGAAAGCATTATAAACGCTATGTAGCATCCATTCCCGCAAACCCGGACAAAGTAACATTCAGGTCTTTCCTGGACTCAACCACGGGCCGGTTTGCATGCCATTCGGCATGCCATGATGCCTGTCACTCGGCCTGCCATTCTGCATGTCATTCGGCCTGCCACTCGGCCTCTCATTCCGCATGCCATTCTGCCTGCCACTCTGCATGCGTCAGCGGAGGTGCAAGATGAAAAAACGCAGACTTGCCTGGGTTGACGAATTTATAAGCAGTATAAGGCCATATGTATATGTCCGCCTTCGGGACAATGTTCTCATTCGCATGCCGAATGAGGCATTCAGGCTGAATTCTTCCGGAGCGCGGATTATCAAGCACATACTGGACGGCGGTTCGGTGCAGGATTTTATTGATGCGCGGGGTGGTTCACCAGAGACCGAGCTTCAGTTGGAAAGGTTTTTCACCGATTTTTCACGGATATGGAACAATGAAGTATGCGAGAATTATAAAACCGATGCAATTCAGAAAACCGAATTCAGGATTGGATATATTCAGCTTCCCGTACTGTCTGAAGTGGCGCTGACATACCGGTGCAACATAAGGTGCAGGTTTTGTTACGGTGACTGCACGCAGAATAATGATCACAGGCAGCTTGATACCGACAGATTTAAGAAAGTGCTGGATATTATCAGGTATGAGGCAGAAGTTCCCAGTGTTTCGTTTACAGGCGGAGAACCCGTAACATACAGGGATTTGCCTGAACTTATAAAATATGCCTCAAAACATAACAAAATGCGGGTTAACCTGATAACGAACGGAACGCTGGTAACGCCAAAAAAGGCTAAAGAGTTTGCCAGGGCGGGTCTTTCGTCGGCACAGGTAAGCATTGAATCGGCTTACCCTGATGAACATGATGCAATTACGGGTGTTCCCGGCTCACATGCGGCATCGGTGGCGGGATTCAGAGCGCTGAAAGAGGCGGAGATTCATGTGCATCCCCATGTAACAATATGCAAAATCAACAGGGACAGGATTATCGATTACCCTGCTTTCTGCAAAAGCATAGGAGCTGAAAGATTTTCGGCAAACCTTGTAATACCCGCCGGACGCGGTGAGGATGAAAACCTGACGGTAACATACAGCGAAATAGGGGATATAGTGAGAAGACTTAAAGCAGAAGCTTCGAAAACCGGCATACGGTTTATGTGGTATTCGCCTACTCCGGTATGCCTTTTCAATCCTTTGGCGGAAGGATTCGGCAACAGGGGATGCAGTGCCTGTGAAGGGCTTTTATCTGTTGACCCGGAAGGAAATGTGCTTCCGTGTTCGAGTTGGTCAGAGCCCGTTGGTAACCTGCTTAAAGATGAATTTGAAGCGGTATGGAACAGTATACGCTGTAAACGGATACGGGAAAAGGAATCGGCTCCTGAACCGTGCAAACAGTGCAGGCATTTTGCGGCCTGTCAGGGAGCCTGCCCGTTGTATTTCAATATACACGGCCATGGTGAACTTAATTCAGCATGGAAAAAAATGGGGCTTGCCAGGGAAGGGTGCATGGTATGAACAACCGGCTTAGGTTACCCGGTTTTCCTCCGCCGGAACAACAGGATATAGTAAAGTTTCATCTGATGAAAAGACTTCCTTATACCGAAAGAATGATGATTTTCATTCTTTTGCTCATAGCCGGTTTCATAATACAGGTTCTTACTTTAAAGGTATGGCCGGGCGCAGTATTACTGGTTTTGGCCGTAAGTTTAACCCTTGTCCGGGGATATGACAGCCGTGCCAGGGTTAAATCCTTTTATCCCGACAGCATGTGGACAGAGGTTGGTATGGATAAAATCCGGCAGATAGAAGAACTGGATGAAAAAGCAAGCAGATGGGACAGCGATATCCTTGACATCAGTAATCCGGCGGGATTCTGCATGTTTTTACTGGCTTTTCTCGGGCTGATATTCGTAAATATAGTTGCATTCGGCAGTTTAAGGTTACGACAGGCGGGTATTATCTTTACTGTCGATGTAATAATACTTCTTTTCCCGATGTGGTTCAGCGGAATACGAAGAATACTGAAACAGGGTAATCTGCGGATCAAGGTGGACATAATAAAGCAGATGGAAGATTTTTTCAGAACAGTCAGAAAAGAAGGCGAGAATTTTATACCTTTGCTTCTGCTTGCAAGAGACGGAACAGGGAAGAGCATTCCGGTAGACTGTAAATTCATGATTACTTTTGACGATATGCCCGATAGTTTTTATGGCATACAGGCGCAGATTAACCTGAATATAGTCCAGGGCACGAGCTACCCGTATTTTTACTGCGTAATTGCGGCAAAACCGGGTTTCGGTCTGTTGAAGCGCGCAGAGAAAATGGACGCTCCGAAAAACATTACGATCGAATGCGACGTGGATGATAATGCCGAAGTCATTGTTATACGGCAGCGAACCACGAAAACATCGGGCTACCATACAAAAATAAATGACTGCAGAAGAATTCTGAAAAAGGCGGTGGAAGAAACCAGAATTATTCTGTCCGGCCGTAGTTGGTGATTTATGAAGTATCAGGATTTGAATCACCAAAACGTGGAGAATCTTGTTTCCTATCTTTTTTTTAATATAATTAGTTGGTATATATAAATATACAAGGCTTGCACTAAAGCCGTTTTTTATCTGCAGGAAAACATAGACGAATACAATATTATAACCTGGAAAGAAAGCAGGGTACATAATGGATGACAATATTATTCTGCAGCTTGATCATATTAAGAAACGCTTTGGAAACAATGAAGTACTCAAAGGACTTGATCTATCGATTCGTCAGGGGGAATTTATAACGCTGCTTGGTTCTTCCGGATGCGGTAAGACTACAACGCTGAGGATAATCGCCGGTCTTGAAACACCGGACAGCGGGCGCGTAATCCTTGAAGGCCGGGATGTAACTTACGATGAACCGAATAAACGCTGTGTGAACACGGTATTTCAAAATTATGCGCTCTTTCCACATATGACGGTGGAAGCCAATATTGGATACAGCCTTAAACTTAAACGTGTAGACAAAGCGGTTATAAAGAAAAAGGTGGAAGAAGCCCTTGAACTTGTCCGGCTTAAAGGATACGGGAAAAGAATGCCCAACGAGCTGTCGGGAGGAGAACAGCAGCGTGTTGCAATAGCCCGTGCTGTGGTTAATCAGCCAAAGGTTCTGCTGCTGGATGAGCCTCTTGGTGCACTGGATTTGCAGCTGAGGCGTCAAATGCAGACAGAACTTAAAAGGCTGCAGACACATCTCGGGATTACATTTCTTTATATCACCCATGATCAGGAAGAAGCGCTCAATATGTCCGACAGGATTGCCGTAATGCGGGCAGGGGTATTTGAACAGATCGGGACTCCCGCTGAAATATACGATCGGCCAAAAACCAGTTATGTGGCAAAATTCGTCGGTTCTGCAAATATTATACACTGCAGGGTTGCTTCCCGGAAGGATGATTTAATTACACTTGCTGCCGAAAGCGGTACAGGCCGGGTAATATATAAGGGTGATGCAAGCCCCGGACAGCCTGTCACAATAGCTCTAAGGCGTGAACACGTAAAACTCCTGTCCGAAGAAGAAAACGGAGGAGAAGGCGAAGGACTGAACGGTACGGTCATTGAAAAGAGTTTCGCAGGGGGACTGCTTCAGATTGCGGTTTTGCTAAGCGACGGCAATGAAATAGTGGCAACACGGCATGGTATTAATTCAGAGCTTAAGCCCGGTGACCGTGTGACAGTGACATGGGATCCCGGGAATGCCGTTGTGGTCGATGCGGAGGAGTACAAATGAATAACATGGCAGGAAAAAACCCGGTTTCGCCGAGACTGAAAAAGAAAAGTACCGGTATTACCGTGCTGACGCTGATGCCGCTTTACCTGTTTACACTATTATTTATAACAGGTCCGCTGATTTACATGTTTATACTCAGCTTTATGGAGCGTGCTGAAACCTGGGGTGTGGTTAACGGGTTTACACTGCAGAATTATAAAAATATCCTGGAACCGATATATTTAAAAACATTTCTTGAGTCATTCAAACTCGCCGTGATTACAACGTTATCCGGCATCATAATCGGATACCCGTATGGATATTTCATGGCAAAGCTGAATGACAAATGGAAAAAACGGATGCTGCTTCTGATTATGATACCGTTCTGGATCAGTTCATTAATGAGGCTTTACGGATGGATTATTATATTCCGGGCAAACGGGGTACTGGACAGGATACTGATGGGTTTAGGAATTATTGATGAGCCGCTTAAATTACTGTATACCTATCCTGCCGTTGCCGTTGGTATGGTTTATGCCCTGCTGCCGTTTATGATTTTTTCGGTTTATTCCAGCGCCGAAAAGCTGGACTGGAGTATAATCGAGGCTGCAAGGGATCTGGGAGCAACACGGTGGCAGGCCTTTTTAACAATTACTCTTAAAATGACCCTGCCCGGTCTGATGTCAGGCGTTGTGCTTACATTTATACCGTCCATGGGACTGTTTTTTATCGCGGATATTTTGGGCGGTAACAAGGTAGTGCTTGTGGGAAACCTAATCCAGGAACAGCTGATGAAGGCACATAACTGGCCTTTTGCGGCGGCACTTTCGGTTGTCCTTATGATCATGACAAGCCTGATGATTTATCTTTACAGGAAGATTACACACGTCAGGGAACTGGAGGGACTGGTATGAAAAACAGGACAAAGCTCCCTAATATATTCCTTGGCATTGTGACTGTTATAATGTACCTGCCGATACTCCTGGTAGTTTTGTATTCATTCAATGAGAGCAGGATTACGTCTGTATGGGAAGGTTTTTCACTGAAATGGTATAAGGAACTGTTTCGTGACAAGGCCATTCTTGAGGCGTTGGTTAACAGTGTTGTTCTGGCGTTATTAAGCAGTCTGGCCGCTGCTGTTATAGGAACCCTCGGAGCTGTAGGAATGACAAAGGTGAAACTTCGCAGCAACGGTATAATTGAATACTTGTCGACGCTGCCGTTAATGATACCCGAGATCATACTCGGTATTGTATTTTTAATCTTTTTTTCTTTGCTTGGTCTGCCTTTTGGAATGGTAACGCTTGTAATTGCGCATACGTCGTTTTGCATACCGTATGTATTCATTCTGGTTAAGGCAAGACTGGCGGGAATGGAAAAAAGCCTGGAAGAGGCTGCCAGAGATCTTGGGGCAAGCGGTACCAGGGCTTTTTTTGATATCACCCTGCCTCTGATATTACCCGGTATTATTTCGGGGATGCTTTTATCTTTTGCAATGAGCTTTGACGACGTGGTAATAAGCATATTTGTTACCGGCGTAAATACAAATACCCTGCCGCTGAAAATCTACACACAGCTGAAAACAGGTGTAACTCCGAAAATTAATGCTTTGTGTACGCTGATGCTCGGTGTTACAATTATTATGTGTGTTCTTTCTGCATATATTGGGAAAAAATATAACCGTAAACGAATAAACAGGGAGGAAGCATTATGAGAAGAATCTTTGGCATTATTATTACCGTATTCCTGGTTGCATGTCTTGTTTCGGGATGTGCATCGCAAGAAACAGCGAAATCTTCTTCCAAGGGGGGTACGCTGACGCTGTTTACGTGGGAAGGGATGTTTCCGCAGGAGATCCTTGAAGGTTTTACGAAAGAAACCGGCTATGCCATTAATTACAATAATTTTGACTATAATGAAACAATGCTGGCAAAGCTGGAGGCCGCCAAAGGCGGGGATTATGACCTGGTTATCGCCGACGATTACATATTAGAAACCGTTATCAAGGAAGGGCTGGCACAAAAACTTGATAAATCAAGGATCAAAAATTATGGCAATATAAATCCCATTTATCAGGCACAGTTTTATGATCCTAATGACCAATATACCGTACCGTTTGGCGCCGGAATTCAGACAATAGTGTATGACCCGGAACGCGTAGATATAGAAATCAGGGGATATGCTGATTTGTTTGATCCTTCGCTCAGGGACAATGTGGGAATTATTGCAAATTACCGTGTCATTAACGGCTTAGCTCTTAAAGTGCTTGGTGAAAGCTATAATACCGAGGATATTGCAAAGATTGAGGCAGCCGGTGAGAAACTTCTTGAGCTTGCTCCTAATATACGGGTGATCAAGGACGACAATCTGCAGGATGATTTGCTCTCAGGAGAAGTCGCCGCAGCAGTAATGTATACTTCACAGGTTACGCTGGCCAAGACAGCAAACCCGAACCTTAAGGTTGTATTTCCGTCAGAAGGTATTGGATTTGGAATAATGGCAGCTTTTATTCCGTCAAACGCACCTAATGCAGATGCCGCATATGCGTTAATTGATTATATGCTCAGGCCCGAAATTGCGGCGCAATATTTTGAATGGCTTGGATATTACAGTACAAACAGTGCAGCGGATGAATATATAAGCGATGAATACAGGGAATTTTTAACTCTGCCCGATAATTTCACAGGTAATACCGAAATGATTCAGAGAATAAGCCCTGAGGCAGAAGAAGTGCATACAAAAGTTTGGACGAAGTTCAAATCCGCTGCAGGCCAGTAATTGGTTTTTATCGTTTTAAAAACATAACTTCCTGAGAGGGGAGAATTATGGAGCGGTTTGAAATAATTCAGGGTGATATTACAAAAGTTGAAACCGATGCCATAGTCAATGCAGCAAATAAGACACTGCTCGGCGGAGGCGGTGTTGACGGCGCTATTCATCGTGCGGCAGGCCCGGAATTACTGGAGGAATGCCGTAAACTGAACGGGTGTGAAACCGGACAGGCAAAGATTACGAAAGGTTACAGACTGCCCGCAAAGTATGTGATACATACAGTAGGCCCAGTCTGGCAGGGGGGCGATAACAACGAAGACAACCTGCTTGCATCCTGTTACAGGAATTCCCTTCGCCTGGCAGTGGAGAACGGCATAAAGACAATTGCCTTTCCGTCGATAAGTACCGGTGCTTATCGTTTCCCGGTGAAACGTGCCGCCAAAATTGCAGTTACCGAGATATTAAGGTTTCTCAGCGAAGACAACAGCGTTGAAAAAGTGTATATGGTTTGTTTCGACAGAGAGACAATGCGGGCTTATGAAGAAGCCCTGAATGAAGCGAGAATTGAAAACTGATACTTTTTTGCCCGAAAAGGTGATGCTTATGAAAATGACATTAAGATGGTACGGAAGTAAGCTGGACAATATTACGCTGAAACAGATACGGCAGATTCCAGGGGTTACGGGAGTAATTTCAGGATTATACGATATTCCGGCCGGTGAAGTTTGGCCTTTGGATCAAATTCGGGCACTGAAGGAAGAGATAGAGAAAGAAGGCCTGGCACTGGAAGGAATAGAGAGCGTAAACGTACATGAAGATATAAAGCTTGGAACACCTGAGGCTGAAAAGTATATAGAAAATTACAAGCAAACTCTCAGGAACCTGGCGGAAGCCGGAATAAAGCTTGTATGCTATAACTTCATGCCTGTTTTTGACTGGCTGCGCACCGACCTGGCCAAGGTTTTGCCCGACGGTTCAAATACAATGTCCTATGATGAAGATATTATCAGGAAAACAAACCCGGCTTCAATGTTTGACGAGATGACGAGCCAGTCAAACGGTTTTGTCCTGTCAGGCTGGGAACCTGAACGCATAATGGAGATACAGCGACTGCTCGAACTGTACAGTGATGTGGATGAAGAAAAGGTTTGGAAGAATCTTGAGATATTTCTGAAAGAAGTAATACCCGTGGCTGAAAAATATGACATCAAAATGGCAATTCATCCCGACGACCCGCCGTGGTCTGTATTCGGGCTTCCAAGGCTGATTACTTCAAAGGAAAACCTGGAAAGGTTTATTAACCTTGTCGACAGTCCCTACAACGGGCTGACCGTCTGCACCGGTTCTCTCGGGGCTAATCCTGAAAACAATATTCCTGAAATAATCAGGTATTTCGGTGCAAAAGGGAGAGTACATTTCGGACATGTGAGGAACATAAAAATATATGAGCCGGGTAAATTCGACGAGGTTTCACACAAGACAGAAGACGGTTCGCTGGATATGTTTGAAATTATGAAAGCTTTCTATGATATCGGGTTCGACGGGCCTATACGTCCCGATCACGGCAGGATGATATGGGGCGAAAAAGGCCGTCCGGGTTACGGGCTGTATGACCGGGCGCTTGGGGCCGTGTATCTGAACGGCTTGTGGGAAGCAATCGAAAGAATGGACAGAACCTGGCATGAAAAACACTGAACATGGTTACTGATTTAAAGGGGACAGGAAACTGTCCCCTGATTTTATAAGCTATTCTGCGATGTAACTTACCAGGTATTCAGTATTCGCAGGACACTCAATTCCCGGATTTGAATCAATCCACCTGCCTGATATTCCCAGTTCCTGTGCAGTCAATTCAAAGTGGCACATGGAAATTCCCAGATCCAGTTTCTGCATGTCATAGCTGAACATTTTTCCGTATGCCGTATTACGGCATATGAAAAAATGAAAGGCATTCTTGTCTCTTACAATCCGCCATGGCTGCTTGTTTGAAGCAGAGGGCGCCAGCCTGACCATTTCAAGGCATTCGCTGAATATGCCGGCCTCTTCCTTGTTCAAAGCCTTTGAAAAGTTTCCGTCAAAGAAAAGCTCGCTCCAGTCCTTGCGTTGCGCAGATCTTGCAATTGCTACGGTTATATTGTCCATAAGGCTTTTTTTCGCGTTTTCATATCCTATCGGGGTTACAGCGGGGACTATTTCATCTTCACCGACATCCAAGACCTTCTCGAACCCGGATCTTTTGAATGTGCCGCCGAGCCAGCAGGTTCCCAGCCCCAGTGACGTGGCATACAGTATTATTTTTTCAAACGCATATCCCAGGTTTTCTTCCATGCGTTTTTCCTTTTTTGCGGCGGCGCATATGAAAGATTTTGCTCCCTTGATAAGCCCGTAGGTCCCCAGCTTTGTTCCGGGGCTTACACTGTCCATGTCCACGATCTGAAACCGAATCCGGGTATTGAAAGGGCCGTTGGCAGTCTGTATAAAATCATTGAGTTTTTGCTTAATATCCTGAGGAACCGGGTCCCCCCGGTATGTTCTTACGGATTTTCTCTTCCTTATTGTATCCCTAATGTCCAAATTCACTAACTCCTTCCATAATCCGGCTTTTTATTTATTATATTATTTCTCAGTCGTGTTTTCAAAGCATAAGGCCTGTCCGGTTATAGGGTTATTTGAAATCTGCAAAAATACAGCCGGGAACTTGATTCAAGAAACATATTCCCGGCTGTAGACGGTAAAATTTCTGCTTTATTGGATAGTCAGGGCTTTATTAGAAGATTTCGAGCAGTTTCATCAGGCGTTTTACGACCACGATGGCTTCTGCGCGGGTTGCATTGTTCTTGGGTCTGAATGTTTTATCGGGCATACCGTTCATTAACCCGAGCGCATCTGCCAGCGTGATTGATTTCCTTGCCCAGTCAGACGCATTATCCATGTCCTTGAACCTGATTTCCTGGGTTGTTATTATTTGCTCAGCCCTTTTACCGGTGTAATAGCTGTAAGCACGGACAACTATTGCAGCCATTTCTTCTCTTGTTATCACGTTACCCGGCATGAAATAACCTTTTCCGTCACCCTTAACAATTTCTGCCGCGCTGGCGCGAAGTACAGCATCGGCAAACCAGTCGCCGGACTTCACATCGGCGAACGGGTTTTCAGAAGTCGTTTCTGCAATATTAAGTGCTCTTACAATCAATGCAGTAAATTCTGCCCTTGTTATGTTCCTGTCCGGGCTGAATTTATTGTCACCGGTGCCATAAGTTACGTGTCTTGCGGCCATGATTTCAATATCTTCCTTTGCCCAGTGATCCTGTATGTCGCTGAACGTCTTCGTGGATTCCATGGCCTGGAATTTCGAGAAGTGAGGTGTTGATAATGTTATCGTGTTGTTTTCATTCACCTTACCTCCCATGAATACCCAGCTGCCGTTTTGTTCATTTAAGTAATAAACTCCTGTCTTGTCCGGATTGCTTACATTTGTTAAATCCAGCGTTACCTTTACAGGTTCTTCAAAAGAAGTAACGGGTTTCCCGTCTACAGTAAGCTGAATGTCAAAAATAAGTGAAACACCTTTTGCGTCAGCGGGTTTCAGCCCGACAGGCAGGTCGGTTTCTGTGAGGAAGGTTACAGTCAGTGTTATGTCTTCTGCTCCTTCCGGAAGATTTACGGCTCCGGGCGGGAAAGTAAATACTATATTGTTGAATTTAATGCTTAACGGCTTATTATGGCTGATTGATTCCCCGAATGTTTTTGCGGAAATTTTAACTTCTGCGGCATTAATGTTTTCGTCCGAAACGGCATCAATTACCGGGGCAGTGTCCCAGGTAAGTTCAATCTCCGTTGCATCCACTTTAAGAACATTACTGCCGTTTTCACTCTCAATAACTTCCTTAACCGGTGTCTGCGGAGTTGTTGAAGGAGTATCTATAATGACTGCGTAAGACCCACCACCGCCGGTGCTTGCCTTTAATATCGGACCGAATGCGGGACTTGTTACCGGAACACCTTTTGAAGGCACTCCATCGGCACCGGGTGTGACTTCAAACTTGATGTATTTGTCCGCATCGCTGCCTGTGAGTTTATATGTTGTTGATACAGCTCCTTCAATAGGCGTATACTCACCGTCATAGGTTTCAGATCTCAGCCATCTGAAGGTTGTACCCTTTTCCGGATGACCGTTCGGGTTAACGTATTTATATGACCCGGTCAATACGCTTCCGACTTTGTTGCTACCCGAGATTGATACATTCTCAACAGCAGGAAGATGGAAGTCTCTGTCCTCGAGACTAAGGTAATATGGGATTACCGGCGAGTAGTCGGTAAGAGCCTTGTTTCCGCCGAGGTAAAGAACCTTGAGAGTATCAAGGTGCGACAGGGCGCTTATATCGGCAATATTATTGTTCTGGAGGAAAAGTGATTCAATATCCGATTTCAGCGTACCCAGCGGTGAAATATCGGTTATTTCGTTATTTGCAAGATTAAGATGGTACAGATTAACTAATCCGCTTAAATCATCAGGCAGCTTCGAAATTTTGTTATTGCTTGCATCCAGGTCTTCAAGGTTTTTCAGGTTAACTATCGGACTAATGTCGGTTATTTTATTTCCGGATATATCAAGTACAACAAGGTTCTCCAGCCCCTGCAGCGGACTTATGTCAGTTATATTGTTACTATCCAGTTCCAGGCTCCATAAATTTTTGAAATACTCCAGACCTTTGACAGATGAGATGTTAAGCTTACCCAAATCAAGCTGGTTAATTACCAGAACATCTTCTTCATATACCGCTTCAGAAACAGATTTCCCTAAGAGGTTCCTTATAGCTTCTTCAAGATTTTTGTCCTCAAATTCGACTATAACAGGTTCGGGTTCCTCAATTGCTTCGGGTACTATTCCGACTCCGAAAAGATAGCTTCCTGTTTCAATTCCGGTTTCATTTTCAACCTTTACGTAGTAAGTTCCCGGGAACAGTTCGGCCATAAACCCGCGCCTGTATGAAGCCAATTTATTATTGGATGAGTCGTAAACGGTGATCCAGGTATAAAAATTCCCGTCAGGGAGCGCCTGGAGGATATAGTATCCGTGGTTTTTAATTTCTAACCTGAAAAAGTCACGGTCACCCGGGTATTCCAGCAAGAACCTTTCTGAATATGCTTCTCCTGGTTTAATGCCGTCTACAGGGAATAATTTCGCCCCGTCCCTGGTATCGCTTACGTCGTCTTCCTTGTCTTCCACGATATTAATGTTCAGGTCGATTCCCGTCACGCTTCCTTCTGTCAAATCAACAGGAGTATAATCAAGAGGATTAACAGATGTAACCTCAGGAGTCTTGTAAAAACCGTAATTATAGTAAATATCATTATTATCCAGGATTGCATAGTATAGCTTGTAATTCGTGTCCCGAGGCAGGTACAGGTTGTACTCCGCAGTTGTTTCTCCCTTACGGATAGTAAACGATTCAACAGGTACCATACCGGCTTCAATATACAATGAGTATATTTCATTGACGGCATATATGTATACGGTCAAATCGCTGTCGGCAGGTTTTTGAAGCTTGATTTTCCCGGATACGCCTGCATCGTTGTTCATAATTCTGTAAACCGTATTTGGGTTATAATGTAAATATCTGTCATCTGATTCACTGTCCAGGCTAAAACCGTAAAAACCTGATTTTTCAAAGTTATAAGCCGCAATTCCTATACCGGCTTCAACGGGTACGGTAACCGTACCATCATCGTCCGACATGATGCTGAAATCGGTTTTTACTTCATTTTCCGCCATCTGGACATCCTTTATGTTAATTAAATTATAATAGCCCTCGTAAGGATTGCTCAAATACTGGAATATGTTGAACTTTAAATCTCCGCTGAAACTGTCATCCGGTATTCCTTTGGCTTTATAAACGTCGGCAATTAAATAGATAAGTGTGGGTATATCATTATTCCGGGCGCCTGAGAGATATACAACGGGAAACTCGAAAATATCAGGAACTTTGGTATCGCCGGTGCTGCCGTTGACAACTCCTGCTCCTGAATAAATATCCCATCCGTAGTATTTAATGTCGTATGCATTGTCCAGGAGGGATTTCCGGATCTCCTCGCATGATAAATCAGGGTTTTCGGCTCTCAATAGTGCGGCCATTCCGGCAACGAACGGAGAAGCCATTGATGTTCCGTCCAGGAGAGTATAACCGTCCTGCAGCCCGTCGAAAGTATCCAGTTCATAAGGAAATGTACTGAAAATATCAACACCGGGGGCCGTTATGTCGAGTTCCGAACCATAGTTTGAAAAAGATGCAGTATACATATAATTACCGGAATAATAATCAACCGCTCCGACGGCGATAACCCCGTCAAAGGCAGCCGGATACCCGACCATCTCTGAGTAATCATTACCTGAAGCGGCTACGACAACTACGTCGTTTGCCAGTGCGTAATCCACTGCTTCCTTAACCAGGAGGCCTGGTATCTGTGAACCCAGGCTCAGGTTTATTACATCTGCTCCGTTGTTAACGGCATACATTATTCCCAGGTAAATATCAAGGCTGGTTCCGACTCCTTTTGCGTTCAGAACTTTTACGGGCATAATTTTTGCTCCGCCTGCAACGCCTGCTATTCCTTTGCCGTTATTCGTAATTGCAGCCGCAATACCTGCAACATGGGTTCCATGACCGTTGTCGTCATCTGGATTGTCATCCTGGTTTACAAAATCGTATCCAGCGACTATGCTGTCCTTCAGATCTTCGTGATCTACATCCACACCGGTATCTATAACCGCAATTGTTACACTGCTTCTTTTATCAACCGGTACTCTTTCCCATATATCGGTTACATTGATAGCCTGAAGGCCCCACTGCCATTTCTTCAGATAATAAGGGTCATCAGGACCATAGACCGACTGTGTTACAGTTTCATATACAGTCCCGGTCAACAGCTGCTTTTCTCCGGTATCTGCCGAGTAGGCCCTGAGAATATACAGGGGTTCAACAAATTCAACATTCGGCTGTTTGCTTATCTGTTCAATTGCTTCTTCAATGTTTGCATTTTCTGAAAGATTGACAAGCGCTACGTCGCCTGAACCGGCATATTCCAGTGACTTGACTGTGCCGCTTGCCATGCTTTGCAACGATTTGCTCCGTACGGAAACGGTACCGTCTTTAAACTTTACCACCAGTTTGCCTGGTACGATCTGATCTGCGACGACAGCGGACTGTGACATAATACTTTTTACGGGAATTTTGTCCGCAGATGCCCGCAGCGCATTGTTCTTTGCCGAATAACCTGCCGGATTGCCGTTTTCCGCCAGGGACAGAGTACCCGACAGCAGAAATGCAATACATGTCAGCAGGATCAGCAGTCTTTTTCTGCGTTTCATATGTATCATCCTTTCTTTAAAAAATTTCCAGTTTTATGTCTTTAATTCAAAAATATAAAACCTTTTAATTTATATGTCAATGGATAACAAAAAATTTTCCCGTTAACGGTAAATCAGCCAGGAACCTGCTGTTCCGGCTATTACGTTTGAATATGCTTTTTGCATGTTACCTGCAAAACATTCAAATACTTTTCTGCCTGGTCTTAAAGCAGATTTTTCAGGCATGGGATGATGAAAATATCCACATTTTGCTGTATCATATAATTTACGGGTTACTTATAAGTGTATATATGTCTTGACATCAGAAAATGAGTACAATTGCTGTATGGTGGCTGAAAAACATGTTACCGCTGTGAAGGACTTGGTCAGGAATGGGAAATACAGCAGTGTTTATAGAATCCCGTATGCGGATATATAAAAAATATGGGTTTCTGAAAACATGCAGCCAATATTTATCCTGAAGGGGTGTGAAAAATGATAAACAGTATTAAAGACTGTGCAACATTGAATAACGGCGTTAAAATGCCATGGCTTGGACTGGGCGTCTGGCAGGTTACAAGGCCTGACGAGCTTGACTTTGCGGTGAAGACTGCCCTGGAAGCCGGTTATGCCAGTATTGATACGGCCGCTGTGTACGGAAACGAAGAAGGTGTAGGGAAAGCCGTCAGGGAGTCGGGAATTCCCCGTGAACAGCTTTTCATAACAACGAAAGTATGGAATGGAGCTCAGAGAAAAGGCTATGACGCGGTACTGCGTGCTTTTGAAGAGAGCAGGAAGGCTCTTGGGCTTGACTATATAGACCTGTATCTGATCCACTGGCCGGTAAAAGGCAAGTACGTTGAAGCATGGAAAGCACTGATAAAGCTGTATAATGACGGGCTGGTACGGGCGATAGGTGTGTCAAACTTCCTCATTCATCATCTCGAGGAAATTATAAACGAAACAGGGGTTGTCCCTGCAGTCAACCAGGTAGAACTGCATCCGTGGCTGAACCAGAGTGAACTGGTTGAGTATTGCAAAAAGCACGGAATACAGGTGGAAGCATACAGCCCGCTTATGAACGGTCATCTTCGAGAAGTGGCCGAACTCAACGATATAGCCAGAAAATACGGCAAAACCCCTGCTCAGATTGTTTTGCGCTGGGATCTCCAGAGAGGAATTATCGTTATTCCGAAGTCGGTTCACAAGGAAAGAATTATTGAAAATTCACAGATATTTGATTTTAATATTTCGGAAGAGGACATGCAGGCAATTAACTCACTTAACCGCAACAAGCGCTTCCTGCCTCATCCGGATAATGTGAATTTCTGATGAATTCTTTTGCACTTGCCGGCGTGCAGCACGGCTTCGGAGCATGCTGCCCTGCGTCGCAAAAAACACCCCCACCACCCTATTTAAGGTATGTTGACGCGGGTCCTGGCTCGGGCATTTCGTCTCCTCGGGCAACAAAGCACATACGTTGACGCACGCCTCACACATATAATGAATCCTGCGTTGAGGTCTCCATATTCTGGGCCGCTCAAAACCACGCTCACAGCTTATTACTGTGAAGTGAGGCTTCGCAGCATGTTGCCCGTCGTCACCGAAATTGCCCGAATCACCCGCTTTTAAAAACAAGATATTTTGACGCGGGTCCTGCTTCGGGCGTTTTGTCTCCTTGAGCGGCAAAGCACTTACGTTGCTCCACGCTCCACGCATATAATGAATACGTCGTTGCAGTCTCCTTATCCCGGGTCGCTCAGTTCCACGCTCCGTACTTATTGCTGTGCAGCATGGCTTCGCAGCATGCCGCTCTGCGTCGCCAAAATCGCCCGAATCACCCGCTTTTGAACAAGGTAATTTATGCGGGTCCTGGTGCGGGTGTTTTTGCTCCTTGGGCAACAAAGCACTGACCGATATCCACGCTCTAAAGTAATAATAATTCCAACGCTGAGGTCTCCATATCCCGGGCCGTTCAGTTCCACGCTCATAACTTATTACTGTGCAGCAGGGCTTCGCAGTATGTTGCCCTGCATCGCAAAAGTCACCCGCACCACCCGCTTGTTTGAAGTAAGGTAGTTTCGTGCGGGTCCTGCTGCGGGTGTTTTCGCTCCTTGGGCAGCAAAGCACTTATGTTTTGTCACGCTCCATAATTTGTGATGATTCTAACGTTGGGGTCTCCATATCCCGGGCCGCTCAGTTGCACGCTCTGAACTTATTGCTGTGCAGTATGGCTTTGAAGCATGCTGCTCAGCGTCGCAAAAAACATCCGCAGCACCCGCTTGTCTGAAATAAGGTAATTCCGGACGGGTACAGCTTCAGGCGTTTTATTTCCTTGAGCGGTAAAGCTATTGCATTTAGCCTTCGTGGTATATTTTATGATATAATTTAATATATGAAGACAGTTAACGGACATCCCAAGTTATTCACTTTGAGTAACCGGTTTATACCGTTTATAAGAGGTGAGGGAATTGGGATAAATTTATTGTCTGTGGACTGGGATTATTTTGTTTTCACTGACCGTACCTGCCAGGGTTCATACCTGGAAAACAAAAGAAGTCTTATCGATGACTGGTATAAACGATACATAATCTTTAAACAGAATGGAACCGATATAAAAAAGTCATACAGGCTAAGTCCTGGATTCAGGTCTTTTTGGGAGAAAATAAAAGAATTTTTCAGGATTACAAACAGAGCAAAAGTTTATGTTTCCGATTCACACAGGCTGTCCTATAAAATTGCTGCAGAAAGTAAGGCTGATACGGTATATCTTTTTGATGCCCATTCGGATTTGGGCTATGGCGGCATGACGGCGCTGAACTTCGAAGTGAACTGTGCCAACTGGCTTGGCAAACTTTTCAGGGACGGGATCATCAGCCGGGCGGTTATTGTTTACAGCCCGTATACAAGTGAAAATCCCGAGTATTTTAAGGCAATGAACAGAAGGTATAATATTGAATATGCTGATTTTAACACCCTAAAACGGGGGGTGGAAATATCCGCAGTACATGTATGCCGATCGGGAGCCTGGGTACCGCCATGGTTTGATGATAATTTCATGGAATTTGTAAATTTACTGAACATACCGTATGAGAAAATTGACCTTGTGGAAAGAAAGTGGGATCCTGAAAATATGAGCCTTGCAGAAAGGATAAACTATATGCTTGCGTAATATTCCTTCAGACTTTTTTTGCTCACGTCCTGGGTTTTTTGTATTTTTGCTCCCCTCAGAAGGGATAATATTTAATGAAATTTCAGTACCTGAGGGGAATTACTGATGAATCCTTGGCTTTTTAGTTTCCTTGTAAGTTTTGTTTTAATGCTGCTCCTCATTAATTTCAGGCAATTTCAAATGAATTTATACGGCGGAATTATTTCTGCCGTTTTTATGCAGGCAGAGAGTCTTCTTGCTGAAAACCTCGGCCTGTTCGAATATAATTTCGTTACGCTGAACATGCCGGGGATTTTGTTGTTTTCCGACAGGGTAAATATATTTTTTACTGGTATTGCGTTCTGTATGGGAGTACTTGCGTCTGCGTTCCATCCTCGGAAAATGATTTACCAACTGGTTCATGCCCTGATGTGGTCACTGTTTTTGATCGGTTTTAACGTACTGGCCGCTCAATTCGATCTTGTTGATTATATCAGGTTCAAGCCTTATTTTGTTGTAAGACAGTTTCTTCTTTTCCTGTTTTTTGCATGGATAAGGAATAACTTTGCCCTGTCTGAATTAAAAAGTGTTAAGCGGGGAGAATGAAGATGACGGGAAATATATTTTCAAACAAATGGTTTTTTACATTTGTTACCGGATGGGTTGTTTTCCTGCTGCTGGTTGACAGGAAGGCATTTTCTAAAAACATCTGGGGAGGAGTTTTAAGCTGCATACTGGAATTATGGGAAGATGCGCTGGCTTATACAATGGGAATGTATTATTTTCTGGAAAAAGGAATTGATATATTGAACGTTTCGGCGTTTTTCACGTTCGGAATAACGTTTACGATGGGAGTTTTGTTTGTTCAGTTCCTTCCTGAAAAACCATGGCTTCAGATAATTCATCTGATGGCTTTTTCCGTTGGATTTGTGGCATTCGAAGCACTGGTGAAATATGCAGGAATTCTGGTTACCCCGCACTGGAATCTGACTGCCAGTTTTTTTAACAATATCCTGATTTTCGCCGGCATAATGTGGTTCAATGATTTTATAAAGAAAAGAGCCGGTCAGCACGGGTGATGGTATGTGGAAATTTTACGTTCTTATAACACTCGAAGGAATTGCCATATATGTCTGGTGCAGGTTTATTAAATGGCTGGACGAAAGAACAAAAACAAGGGAATAAGGAAATAATTCCGATTCCTGATGTTAAGGGCCGGTTATAAATTCAATAATCCTGTTGTTCTTTAGCAGTTCTGCCAGTTCAATGGCGTCCTCCGGGGCTTCGTTAAGAACAATGCCTCCGCGGGCGATATCCTGTATTTGGTGGAAATCTGAACCGGACAACATTTTAAGCCCGTTTGCCTTCGCATACTCATAAGCCTTATCGTTGTTTGAATTATGCCTTGGATTGCCGTTGTATATTTCAATACCGTCAATGTATTCAGGCAAAACAGGTGTCATATTTACCCTGAACGGGTGAGCCTGGTAGACAAGTATCGGTGTATTCCTGATTAACTGCCTGAAACTTCTTAAATCCATGTCATAGAGTGCGGGATTCTTATAAAGGAAATCCGGACTGAACCCATAAACAAGATATTCGTTGCTGTTTTCAGTAAAACGCAGTTCAATTCCCAGAAGCACGTTAACACCGATTTTTCTGCTCTCTTCCAGCGCTGTATAATAACCTGCCAGGTATTCATCCACTTTCCTGCTCCAGTTATCATAAGGCAGTTGTTTGAAAAAATCCATATAATAGTGATCGGTTATAACGATACCGTGGTAACCGGCTCTCTTGTACAGGTGAACGAGTGTTTTTGCATCGACCTTTCCGCACGGACTTGTCTCCGAGGTATGTACATGGGTGTCATATTTGTAATAATTCATAAAACCTCCGTCAGTAGCGGCTTATTGTCGGCCACAAGGTTTCAGGTCCGTCTTTTCTATGATAATAATCCAAATATAATTGGAGTGCAATTGGCAAACATACAATAAAAACGTCAGAAAAAAATAAGTTTTTGTCAGCTTTTTATTACCCGTTTTGCTGCGGCGGTATAATGTACCATGCAAATTGAGAGTACTATTATCAGTATATCAAAAGCGTAATTGAACAGGAAAAGCTGCTTGGCTGTATCAGCCTGGCCGTTGCCCAGATAAGGCATGGGGAACTGGAATGCTCCCGTGGCTGCAATAAACCAGGCAAGCTCAAGTTTCAGCCTTAAGGAAACGCTTTTTGCCTTAAGGTATATAATTGAAGTTAATAACAGGAAGATTAAATAAAAGACGATAATAAATACGAGCTTTTTCGGAAAATACATGCTTCTCAGTTCAGACCATAACGTAAACCTGCTGAATAAATACGTATACTCTGCAATGTCCGCCTTTTTGTATTTTCCCAGGTGGGTAGATGTCTGAAAGCTCCGTGAAGCGGTATATTCCATGCCCCTTATAAGCCTTTCAGGATTGCAAAGGTAAAAAGTAATTATTCTGAAATAACTGATTTTCCGGTTGAATTCTTCCAGGGTTATGTCAGACCAGGGTGCATATTTCACATACTGATCTGCAGGAAGGTAGGCATGTTTTCCTGCTTCAACCGCCATATCACGGTTAAGGCCGAGCATCTCAAGATCTTTTTCCGGAGTTTCCGAATCCTTCAGTATCCCGTAAAACACGGAATTGTATTTTGTATCAATGCCGCATGTACTGTTTATCTGGATATAAAAGCCCAGCGTGTAGAAAACTGTTACCGCTGCGACAATGCAAACGTTTCTCAACAGTATTTTCCTATGCGTTTTATATTTCAGCGAAAAAATCCTTGCAATCATTATAAGAACGAACGGAAGTGCGGTGATGCACTGGGCTTTGGAACCGAGAAAAAGAAGGGCCGACATGACGACGAAAATGAGATCGGCATTCCCGATGGAACCAGGTTTGTTTGAAATGTTTAGAACCGAGGCTGCGAAGAGCATAAGACCAATTATCATCATCGGTTCACCATAAAGGCTGTTGAACCAGACCAGGTAATTGCCGTCAAGCAAAACCGGAAGAGATATCACGGCAGCAAGCATGGTTAACGGTTCGTTCCCGGGAGCAAGCCATTTTATGCACAGGGTTAAAGCGGTTATATACATGGCTGAATATACAAATGCCAGGACTTCGGTACTGAAAAAGCGGCTGCCTGCAAACATGCAGATGATTTTTGCAGCAGTTATGGGATAAACCATGCTTGTCGTGGGAATTATTGCGAAAAACCTTAGCAGATTGACAGGAGACATTACATATTCAGTTTTTAAATATTTATAGAAAAGAGAATCCCGTTCTTCTTCCGGGATTTCTTTTTCTGTGAGCCCGGTCACATCCATAACACGCTGAAAATCCCCCTGGTCAGCAACACCCGGCCGGGGAGGAACAAAAAGGACGTATATAACTGTTATAACCGCGCAAATAAGGAAAAACAGGCAGCTAATCCTGATGCAAATTTTTTTCATAACTGATTCAGCGATATCAAATAATAATTGTAACCGAATGTATATTTTTAGTCTTTCTATTAAACATTACTGTTATACAGAAAATATTAATGAAAGGAATGGTGAAAAATGAACGCGAATGCCGAAATGCTGAACTTTATTTACCAGAATTCGCAGATGGGAGTGACGACAATAGGTCAGCTTATAGATATAGCGGAAGATGAGGAATTCAAAAAACACCTTAAAGCGCAGTATGATGAATACCAGGCTATTCATAACGAGGCTGCGGAGCTTCTGAACAAGCACGGGTATGATGAAAAGGGCCTTAATGCGCTTGAAAAACTTCGGACTTACCTGATGATTAACATGCAGACACTGACCGACAAATCCTCGTCCCATATAGCCGAGATGCTGATAATAGGAAGCAATATGGGCATAATAGATGCCATCAAAAATTTAAAAAGGTACCACAATGTGGAGAAGGATATCAAAAACCTTATGGAAAGACTTTTAAGATTCGAGGAAAACAATGTCCAGCAGCTGAAAAAGTTCCTTTAACTTGTTTACGCGGAGAATCAGATCAGGCTTCAAAAATTTCGGCCGGCCCGGTCAGAAAGGTTTCCGTTGTTCCCCTGTTCCAGTCAACGGTGAATCTGTAATCACCCATGCGGACCGTTGCCTTGTCTGACAGTATCCTGTGGAGCATCATGGCTGTTACGCCGGCAACGCAGACGGCTTCAGCGGAAAAATCTGTTTCTCCTTTGCCGATGCACCAGAGCCTTGCATTCAGTGTTTCATTGTCAAGCATCTGGATAAAAACTATGTTTGCTCCTTTCGGGAACAGGCTGTGCGTACCAAGGGCCCGGCCTATGTTCGGAATATCCGAAGTGTCGATACAGTCCATGAACACGGCACCGTGAGGGGAACCAAACGACATTGCCGTAATCTTGTAACATTCTCCGTTGATCATGAACGGTGCATTAATACAGTTCGGTGTGGCGTTGTGTTTTACCGGGACAAGGAACGGAGCCAGGACGGGTTTACCCATTGAAATGGTTCTGAGCATTTCAGACATTATTTTACCTCCTTTGAAATAAAATGTTATTTCTGTTCGGGCAAATAAAAAAGGCGTTCATTACATAATGCATTTCCGTAGCTTCGGACAGTGAGTCCGAATTTCCGCATTATCTAATGAACGCCATTGTTCATCTAATTCCATTATATGGCGTAGCCGGCTGATTTGTCAATTGGCTATTTTTTTATATTATCCCAATACGACAAGCACACAGTCCTGTACCGTTTCAAGACCAAGTTTTCCGGCCAGTTCCAGCACTTCATCATCATGAGTTCCGGGCTGAAACCAGATATACTTAACCCCAAGCCGGGCTGCCTCTTCCAGGACGGCTTTTGCCCGTTTTGGTGAAACCACCATGTTTACCACATCGGGCTGTTTCGGTAATGCTGAAAGATCCTTATAGCATGGATCGCCGTCCACCGTGTCGTACAGGGGATTTACGGCATAAACCTCGTATCCTTTGTTTTTTAGTTTCCTGTAAATCCTGTTCCCGAATTTTTCCGGGTTTTGATTGGCGCCGACAACCGCCCATACTTTCTTTTCGAGCATTAATTCCTTAAGCATATGCAAAACTCCATTCCAGGTTATTGCTGTTTATAAGTATGTTCTGCCATTATTATCTTTTCATCAGGATAACTATGCGTTTTAATATTATAGCTTTTTGCTTCTCCTTTAAGTTTATTTATATTATACAGTTTCCGTTTTTTTCTTCAACTGAAACATTTTCAACATACAAATTATTTCCTGCTGCAATTTCAGATCTTTTTTTACCGGTACGCATCCTGCATTCGTTGATAAGACGCCTGAAGCTGTTATCTGATCCGTCAAACGATGTTTCGGTAACAGGAATATTATATTCTTGCAGCCATGCAATAAATAGGATAAACTGTTAATAGACATGACAGGGGATGAAATGAATTTCCAGGCTCTGTATAATCGGGTGATTCTATGGAATGGTGGAAGGAGCGAGTAATCTACCAGGTTTACCCGCGAAGTTTCCAGGATACCAATGGTGACGGTATCGGGGATATTCCCGGCATTATAAGCCGCCTGGACGAGCTTAAGGATCTGGGTATAGGAGCCATATGGCTGTGTCCCGTCTATCCTTCACCAAATGCAGATTACGGATACGATATCAGCGATTATTACGGCATCAATCCCGAGTACGGTACCATGGCCGACATGGAAAGGCTGATTAAGGAAGCCGAAAAGCGGGACATTAAAATTATAATGGATTTGGTTATAAATCACACGTCCGACGAGCACCCGTGGTTTCAGCAAAGCCGTGACAAATCAAGCCCTTACCGGGACTATTATATCTGGAGACCCGGCAGGAACGGAAAACCCCCGAACAACTGGACGGGATTTTTCGGCGAAGGCTGCTGGGAATACGATGAAAAAAGCGGCGAATATTACCTGCATCTCTTTTCGAAAAAACAGCCGGATTTGAACTATCATAATCCGAAAGTACTGGAGGAAGTCAAAAATATTCTTAAGTTCTGGCTTGACAAGGGTGTTGCGGGTTTTCGGTGTGATGTCATCAACCTTCTGTACAAGTCATCACTGGAAGACGGAAAAAAGAGACTGGCCCTGACAGGCCGCGAATATTACATATCCCAGAAAGGTACGCTGGAAATCCTCAGGACGCTGCGGCGCGAAATTTTTAAGCCGTATAACTGCTATACCGTAGGCGAAACGGTTTTCGTAACTCCTGAAACAGCAAAAAGGCTGTGTGACGGAGCACTGGACACCGTTTTTTCCTTTGAACATATGGAAGTCGATCAGTTCTATGTGAAATGGTTCAAAAGGAAATTCAGTCCCGAAAGATTCGGCAGGGTTATTTCAAAATGGCAGAATGCCGTTGACTGGAACGCGAATTACCTTGAAAACCACGATCAGCCAAGAAGCGTATCGCGATTTGGCGACGAGGGAGAATACTGGGCCGAGTCTGCAAAAATGCTCTGCGTTTTGCTTCTTACGCTGAGGGGAACGCCTTTTATTTACCAGGGACAGGAGATAGGAATGACGAATTTTGATTTTACTTCACTGGATCAGATTAAAGACGTGGAGTCGCATAATATTTACAACTTGGCCCGCAAACTTCATATCCCCGAAAAAATACGCTGGAATATGATAAAGAAAACCACAAGGGACAATGCACGAACCCCGATGCAGTGGAATGACGGACCGAATGCCGGTTTCACCGATGGTACGCCATGGCTTCCCGTGAATCCGAATTACACAAGAATTAACGTGAAGTCGCAAATGAATGATCCAGGTTCGGTAAGGAGTTTTTACAGGAAAATGATTGATATTCGTTCCAGGAACGAAATCCTGAAATTCGGTAATTTCGAAGCAATTCAAACCGGAAAACGCGTTTTTGCATATAAACGCACTTATAACGGGCAAAGCCTTATAACGGCAGTTAATTTCTCACCTTTCATGCAAAGGTTTGAATTAAGCGGCGAAGTGCTTGTTTCAAGTTATGATACTGAGTTTTTCAACGGAACTTTAAAGCCTTACGAGGCAGTTGTGATAAAGAGCTTACAGTCAGCTGAACAGGGGGATTGAGCCTTGATAGAATTCAAGGACGGCCTTTTCAGGCTGAACACCAAAAACACCGGTTATTGGTTCAGGATAACGCCTTTTGGTCACCTGGAGCATATCTACTATGGACCAAGGCTTAAGGAGCAGCCTCCCGATGCGCTTGTACTAAAACGTTCTGCAGAAATAGGCACCAGTATCTGTTATGATCAGTCTGATCCGCTGTATTGCCTTGACAATATGTGCCTTGAATGGTCAGGTATCGGGAGAGGTGATTTTCGCCATTCACCCGCCGAGATAAAAATGCCTGACGGAACGTTTACCTGTGATTTCAGATATGTATCCCACAGGATTACTGAAGGCTTTGTACCGATGAAGACGCTTCCGTCCGCTTATGGAGCGGCAAATGAATGTGAAACGCTGGAAATAACGCTTAAGGACGAATCCAATGATGTGCTACTGATAATGTATTACACCGTCTATGAAAAGACCAACGTTATAACCCGCCGTGTGGTGCTGGAGAATCGCAATGACAAGCCTATAACGATAAGGCGCCTTATGAGCCTGATGCTGGACTTGCCTAACCGCAATTTCAGGATGATAACTTTCAACGGCGGATGGATCAAGGAGGCCCACCGCCATGAATTTCCGCTTGGTTACGGCATATTTGTAAATTCATCCACAACCGGTTCAAGCAGTAACCGCAGCAATCCCGGTTTTTTACTTGCCGAGCGGGATGCGACGGAACAAAACGGTTATGTATACGGTTTTAACCTTGTCTACAGCGGAAACCATTACGGTGCCGTGGAGCTGTCAAATCACGGAATTGTACGTGTAAACCTGGGTATTAATCCCCATTGCTTTGAGTGGACGCTGAAAAAGGATGAGTGTTTTGAAACTCCTGAAGCCGTTATGACTTTCAGTTCAGACGGATTTAACGGCGTGAGCGGGAATTTCCATGATTTTATAAACAGCCACATTGTACGCGGTGACTGGAAAGGAAAGGAACGCCCGATTGTAATAAATACATGGGAGTCGTTTTTTTTTAAATATAATGAAAGAAAACTTCTGAGACTGGCACGCCGGGCGAAGAAGCTTGGAATAGAGCTGTTTGTCCTCGATGACGGCTGGTTTGGCAAAAGAGATGATGACAATGCCGGTCTTGGCGACTATAACGTAAACTCAAGGAAATTCCCCGGAGGCCTTGCACGGTTTGCTGAAAAAATCCGGAAAACCGGACTGATGTTCGGGTTATGGGTCGAACCCGAGATGGTGAACCCTGACAGCGATTTATACCGTGTCCATCCCGAGTACGCGGTAAAAACACCGGGAAAGGAGCCGACATTCGGACGGAACCAGTTGGTACTGGACCTGTGCAATCCCGATGTACGGAATTATATAGTTGATAATGTAACGCGGATTCTTGATGAAACCGGGGCAGTCTATGTCAAATGGGACATGAACCGGCATATCAGTGATGCATTTTCGCCATGCATCGAGAACCAGGGCGAGTTTTTCCACAGGTACATACTTGGTTTATATGAAATACTTGAAAGAATTTTCAGGAACAGGCCTCATATACTGCTTGAAAGCTGTTCCAGCGGCGGAAACAGGTTTGATCTTGGAATGCTATGCTATTCTCAGCAAATCTGGGCTTCTGACAATACCGATCCCGTGGAGAGGTTAAAAATACAGAGCGGTTTATCCTACCTGTATCCGCTGTCTGCCATCGGGGCCCATGTATCGGATTCTCCGCACCAGCAGACACTCAGGAACTCACCGCTGTCAACCAGGTTCAATGTTGCCTGTTTTGGATGCATGGGCTATGAGATGGACTTAAAATACCTGTCTTTTGCAGAAAAAAAGGAGATAAAAAAGCAAGTCGCCTTTTACAAGGAACACAGAAAAACTTTTCAGTATGGCCGTTTTTACAGGCTGCCGGCTCAAAAGGACAACAAGTTTCATTTCCTGTGCGTGTCGGAAGACGGAAACAGTGCAGTAGCGGGTTTTTTCCAGACTCTTGCGTCGGCAAGCGAAAGCTTTGATTTTTTACCGCTTACCGGTATTGATCCGGATGAATGGTATGAGGTGACAACTTACCCGCAAAGCCTGTTTCTAAAGCGTTTTGGCGGGCTTGTGAAGCATATTATGCCGTTTACGCTGAATCCTGAAGGTTTTTTACTGCGCACGGCGAATAAATTCTATTGCCTGACCGATTGCGTTGAGAAATACGAGGGTTACGGGGATATGCTTATGTCGGGCATTATCCTGAATAACCAGTTTATGGGGAGTCACTACAACAAAAACACCCGGCTTTTGGGTGATTTTGGATCTAACATATATATCATCAGAAAGAAGGTTAAAAGCTTGGGTTAAGGGGGTTAAGTATGAAATCATCACTCAAGCGCAATATGTTTACTTTCGGTCTGGGAACTATAGGAAGGGATATGCTGTATGCACTCGTGAGCATGTATCTCATTTATTACCTGACCGATGTAATGCGGCATCCTGATTCCGTCCTGTGGTGGCTTACCGGCATTTTGCTGGTTGCAAGGATTTTCGATGCGGTTAACGATCCGGTAATGGGCGTGATTGTTGACAACACACGCAGCAGGTTTGGGAAATTTAAACCGTGGATTGCAATCGGAGCCTTGTTTACAGGATTGTTCACGATACTTATGTATACCGATTTCGGGCTCAGGGAAACCTCGTACCTTATATATTTTGCGGTTATATACTTCTTCTGGGATATCAGCTTTACTGCAAATGACATTGGTTACTGGTCTATGCTTCCTTCACTGAGCATGGATCAGAAAGAGCGTGAAAAGATAGGGGCTTTTGCCCGCATTTGCGCTGATGCAGGCCTTTTTGCTGTTGTAGTTGGAATTGTACCGATAACACAGGCTTTGGGAAATATCCTTGGAAGCATGACTAAGGCATACTTCGTTTTCGCCGTGGCAATATCTGTGATAATGTGGGCAGGCCAGTGCATTACCTTATTTGGAGTCAGGGAACTTAAGGGAGTATTTAAGACCGAAGAGACAACCACCCTTAAGGAAATGTTCAAAGTGATTTTTCATAACGATCAGCTGCTGTATACGACGATATCAATGGCGTTGTTCATGATAGGTTATACCACGACCACAAGCTTCGGAATATATTTCTTTAAATATGCATACGGAGACGAGGAAATGTATTCTGTATTTGCACTTATACTGGGCATAACCCAGATTATTGCGCTTGCAATATTCCCCCTGTTCAGCAGGCATTTCGACAGGAAAAAGCTTTACACGGGCGCAACTATGCTCGTTGTTCTCGGCTACCTGTTGTTTTTCGTTTCCCCGATGAACATGATATTTATAGGTGCCGCAGGCATCCTGGTATTTCTCGGCGAGGCATTTATCCAGCTGTTAATGCTGATGTTCCTTGCGGACACAATAGAATACGGGCAGTGGAAACTGGGAAAACGCAACGACAGTATAACCCTTTCGCTCCAGCCTTTTATTAACAAAATAGGCGGAGCGATAGCAAGCGGAATAGTGGGAGCGACGGTTATAATATCGGGAATAAGCAGTGCCGAATCCAAAGCGGATGTTACCGGGAAAGGGCTGATTATTCTTAAAATGTCGATGTTTGTTCTGCCGCTGATCCTGATTGTTGTCGGATACTTAATCTACAGGTATAAATACAGGATTGACGAGGAAATGTTCAGGGAAATCGTTTCAGAGCTGAAAGAAAGAGGGGATATTAACCTGGATGAATAAATAATGATAATCCTTTCAGAATTTACCTGGTATGAATTTATAAAATTTTTTGTAAACAGAGTGTAAAAAAATAAAGATTTACTGGCATTCTTTAAATTTTACGTATATAATGTACATGTTGCGCTGTTTAAATTCAATTTGATGGAGGTAGATATTTTGCCTGCAAAAGCAAAGAAAAATACAAAAAACAAACCCGGCATAAAAAAGCCGATGGGCACGGATATGAAGATTTTCGTCGCAGTATGCATTGTTGTGTCACTTATATTGTTATCTGCTGTCGTATATATAATGATACCCAAGGATATAGCAGTTGTTAACAAAAACAGGATCACCAATGCTGAATTCAAGTTCTTTTATACAAGAGCCTATGAGCAGTTGTATGCCACTTATTATTTTACAGGTATGATTAACCAGATCAGCGAGGAGACAATTGCCGCCATGGCGAAGCAGCAGGCGCTGAGCAGTGCCGTGGAAGTGGAGTATTTGCTGCAGGAAGCCGATAAGAAAGGTTTCACCGTAAGCAAAGAGGATCTGGATAAGGCGCTTAATGAGTTAGAGACAGACATAAATAAGAATGCCGAGACTTACAACGTGTCGGTAAACACATATGTTCAGCGGGCATATGGTTTAAAACTTAACCAGCTGAAGAATATTTACAAGGATCTGGTCAAAGCGCAGAAGTATTATGAAAAAGTAATCAGCGAAATGAAGACAGATGAAGAAGAAGTAAAGGCTTATTACGAAGAAAATAAGGATTCTTTCGATTACCATACCGTACGCCACATACTTATCAAGTGCGAAGAGGATGCAGAGGAGTCAGTGGTGGAAGAGAAGAAAAATCTTGCCGAAAGCATTCTTAAAAGGGTAAACAACGGAGAGGATTTTGTCGAATTGGCCAAGGAATACAGCGAAGATGACGGCACAAAGGAAAACGGCGGTTTGCTTGACGTTAAAAAAGGCGAAACGGTTAAAGAATTTGATGAATGGACATTTTCGCATAATATCGGTGATACAGGCCTTGTGAGGACAATGTACGGTTTTCATGTGGTGAAGCTGGAAGGAAAGACTAATACGTTTGATGCTCTGAAGGATACCGTAATTGAGTCTTTTAAGATTAACAAGTACCAGACAGCGCTTTCCGAAGCATTGAGTAATGGCGAATACAAGGTAGAAGTTAAGGATGCTTATTACGACTTTTCGGGAATATAACCAGGATTAGGCCAAAAAGAATAATTAACGGGCTGTGGACTAAGCAGCCCGTTTTTTTTGTGCGCAGAATTCATGCGCGGTTTGATTGTTTCTTCGCGAATTCATAGAATTTGCCGCAAATCAATCCATGAAAATTACAAATGATACTTGATTTTTACATATCAATATTAGTGCAAAATAGATAAAATAAAATAAGACTGCTCAGTTAAAAGTGTCAATTATAAACAAGAAAAATTACTGCAATTAAATGGCATTTGCAGCAAAGTGAGAGTATTCCTTTTTTACCCGTACCATGAAAAAGACAAAGGAGGATTTTTTGGTGACCACGGCACAGTCCAAATCAGTGACAGGAAAAAAGCTAAAAAACTTTATGAACTATATGAAAAGATACTGGACGCTCTATCTGTTGCTAATCCCGCCTGTGGCGTATTTTATCATATTTAAGTACATACCTATGACGTATATCCAGATAGCCTTCAAGAAATACAGTATCGTTCAAAGTCCGTGGGAAATGCCGTGGGCGGATAATCACGGGTTTGAGTTTTTTATCAAGGCTTTTTCAAACCGTGATTTCCGGCTGGCCCTGCGTAATACTATTATGCTGAATTTTCTTGATCTTGCAGTAGGTTTCCCCGCACCGATTATACTTGCGATTCTTCTCAATGAACTGCCATATCCGCGTTTTAAGCGTTTCACACAAACTGTAGCATATATGCCACATTTCCTGTCATGGATCATAATTTCAGGTATGGCACTGCAGCTTTTTGCCCCGACTACAGGGCTTGTAAACATTGTACTGACACGCATGGGTTTAGAACCAATTCCGTTTTTGAATGATCCGGCTCACTGGGTGTGGACATATGTATTCCTGGGCGTATGGCAAAGCGTTGGGTGGAATGCTATTATATATCTTGCCGCAATTACGGGAATTAATCCTGAACTGTATGAAGCTGCGTCAATAGACGGTGCCGGGCGTTTCAGGAAAATATGGCATATTACATTGCCCGGTTTAAGGCCGACAATTATTACTCTGCTGATTTTAAGCCTTGGACGGATTCTTGGAAGTGAATTTGACCGTCCGTATGCCCTGAGCAACAACATGGTAAAAGATGTATCAAATGTTATTTCAACATATGTTTACGCATATGGTATCAAGGGTTTGCAGTTCTCGCTCACAACAGCGGTCGGGATTTTCCAGTCGGTTGTATGTGTGATATTCCTTTTTGCTGCAAATGCCTTAGCCAAGAAGTTCGGCGAACGTGGAATCTGGTAAGGGGGTATGGGCTGTGGTTAAGACAAGGAAGACAAGAATCGGTGACCTGGTTGTTGCTTTTTTATGCCTGCTCCTGATACTGGTATGCTTATTGCCCATGTTAAACGTCCTGGCACGTTCGCTGAGTTCTACGGAGGCACTGATCCGCAATGAGGTTCTGCTTTGGCCTAAGGGCCTGAATTTTGATGCATATAAAATGGTTCTTGATGATTCGAAATACACCTGGTCCCTTTTATGGACTGCGATAATTACGGTTATAGGGACATGCCTTTCAATGGTAATGACAACAATATGCGCATATCCGCTTACATACGACAATCTTAAAGGAAAACGCTTCATAAATGCAATGATCCTTTTTACCATGTATTTTAATGCCGGGACAATACCGTTGTATCTGCTGCTGAAGGATCTTCAGCTTCTGAACAAACCGGCCGTCCTTGTTATCCCGTATTGCCTGAGCGTATACAACATGATTATTATGAGAAGCTTTTTCTACAATATCCCTGACAGCTTAAGGGAATCGGCGGAAATCGACGGTGCCGGACCAATCCGTATACTGGTATCCATTTATCTGCCCTTGTCTACACCGGTTATTGCAACGCTTTCACTTTTCTATGCCGTCGGACGGTGGAACGGTTTCTCTGATGCACTGATGTTTATGAATAACAAGAGGGAATACTGGCCTATACAGTTACTGCTTTACAATATCCTGAACAATATAACAAGCATTGAAGTGGCAACCCAGGAAGGTTATTCGAAACCAGGAATTGCCGACAGTCTGAAAGCAGCTACTGTCATGTTTGCAACCGTACCCATTCTTTTGGTCTATCCATGGCTGCAGAAATACTTTATTGCAGGCGTAACACTTGGCTCAATAAAAGAATAGCTGAAAAATTAACCGGATATCAGGGCACAGTGTGCTGTGTACACTGGGTCAGTGAATAAAAACATAATTAAAGGAGGATTGCTATGAAAAAAATACTTTCCTTACTGCTTGTCGTTGCCATGATTTTGTCGATTATGGCGGCATGCGCTCCTGCTTCAAAGACTTCACAGGAACCTACCGCTGCACCGGGCACCGGTTCTTCAGAAGAGGAGCCTGAAATTGTTGACGGCAGATTTACCAAGACGAGAAAGATTACGGTTGAGGTTTTCGATCGCAGCAATGACGGAGGAAGCCCGCCGGAGAACAACTTCTACACCAATTTCATCAAGGAAGGAATGCTCAGGGATCATAACGTGGAAGTTGAATTTGTACCCGTGCCTCGCTGGACTGAGACAGATGTTCTTAACAATCTGCTTGCTGCAGGCGATGCTCCTGATATCTGCGTAACGTACAGTTATCCGACAATCCAGGCTTATGCAAATATGGGCGGCGTTATTGACCTTGCTCCCCTTCTTGAAAAATATAAACCCATGCTGACCAACCTGTGGGATCTTTTGGGTGATGAGAATATTTACTATGACCTGGATCCTTCCACAGGAAAACTCTGGGCTATTGAAGCCATAAGGGCCCAGGTTCCGAGGATAAATACCTTTGTTCGTGAGGACTGGCTGAAGAAACTGAATATACCTGAACCAACGACTCTTGAAGAATTCGAAAACATGCTGTATAAATTCAAAGAAAACGCTTCCACGCTTCTTGGGGCAGATGCAGACAAGATAGTTCCGTTCTCCCTCAGTTTTGATGTGGGCTGGACTGCAAGCAACCTGCTGATTTCATTTGTTCCTGATGAAACCACCGATGAAGAGTTTTTCATTTACGGCTTTGACGACAGACAGCTGATGTGGCCGGGAATTAAGGAAGGTGTCAGGAAACTGAATGAATGGTACAATGCAGGTTTGATCTGGAAAGATTTTTATCTCTATAAAGAGGGCGACACGACCGAGGGCAACATGATGAAAGCCGGTTATGTCGGATCAATGATGCAGAACTGGGACAATCCATACCGTGACGGTGAAAACGGTATACACGGAGGACTTCAGAAAGTGGTTGGGCCGGAAGCTGCATACATTGCAATTGATCCGTTCCCGAATAATGCAGGCAAATACAAGAAACTTATTTATTCATCCACGGACCGTAAGGTATTCTTCCCGTCAACCAACAAGGAACCGCTGGCTTCATTGCTGTATCTTGACTGGATTTCGAAACTGGAAAACCGCAAGTTCCTCCAGATTGGTGAAGAGGGTGTAACCCATGAAGTAATGCCTGACGGTGCTATAAAGATTATTGCAGCAACCGGTGACAAAATTATGAATTCGGTCAACAACCTGGACTATACCATCACGATCAATGGCCTGGATTTGGGAGATCCTGATCTGACTCTCAGATCACTGGCTCTTGCTTATGCAGGCGTTGACGAAAAATATATAAAGAGAGCTTATGAATACGCCATGAGAGACGGATTTGCTCCGAAGAATTTCAATGTAGGAGAAATCAAGTCTGAAGCAGGAATGGGCCAGGTACTGAAAGAAAAACGCGATATACTGTTTGCCCAGGCCGTTACATGTAAACCCGAAGAATTCGATGCGGTTTGGGAAGCAGGCTACCAGGAATATCTGAACGCCGGCGGGCAGGCAATAATTGATGAGCGCAGGGCTGCACTTGAGAAATTTTTAGGGAAGAATTAAACAGGAGTTAAAAGATTTATAGAATGAACAAACTGGAAGGGACCTGCAGGCAAGCAGGCTCCCTTTCAATTTTTAAACGGAATATCCGAAAAAGGCATAAAGGGTGAAGTCAGGTGACACGTCTGCTTTGAACTGCAGCAGGGGGAAACTGTGGAAGTTTTTATGCAGATATTTGATTATGATGCCGGGTCAGAGCTTGATGTAAATAAAGCCATTGAGAAGGTTTATTACTGTTATCATCAGCTTCCCAGAAAAACCAGTGACATACCATCCACTGTACGGGATTTGGCAAATGCGGTAAGCAAGGATGCGTGGATTGAAGAAGAATTGAGCTATGCAGGACAGGTATTTGAAAACGGGGATACCGGAGGATACCGGCTAAATAAAATACTGTCATTAAGCTGGACAAACGGATTATCGGTAGCCGTTCCGATGCTGATGGCCGCAATCCGGATTAAAGATAATTCTATACGGAAACAGGCTTTGTCATGCATCTCAAATATTATTGCTAACTGTATCAACCCGGAATCAGGGTTGCCGTATGATGCCTGCAATGACGGAAAGTGGAGCAATGTCGGATGGTGGTTTGATGTACTTCCCGTACCAGGACACAGTTCATATATTTGTGGACAGGCGCTGTACTATATCCTTAAAGCATATGATTATGAGAAAAGGCTTATGGACTGTGTTCATGATGAATGGCTTGTTTTTGTGAAAAACATTCTTGATAAGGTTGAGATAACAAAGAATACAGATTATGAATATCCATACATATTCTCTGAAAAAACCGGTGCAGGAATTGAATACGATTCTTTTGGTAGTGTATGGTGCCTGGCTGCTGTTGCTTATTACAGTTGGCTTACAGGTGATTATTCCTATTTGGAAGGTATGAAGCGCAGTGAAAAGCATTATTACGAAGCTTATGTCCGCCATATGGAGTGCTACGGTGCACCTCTTGATACCTGCAAAGCAGTGGACTCTGAAGGGATTCTGGCATATATAAAGGCGCTTCGCTATATTCATGCAATAACTAAGGACGAACTGTATCTTAAACATATGAAGGATGCCATTAATTACGAATTTTCATTTAAATTCTGTTATAATTCTCCCATTAAACTTCCTCCGCTGTCAAAAGTGGGCTGGTCAAGCTGCGGTGGCAGTGTCACCTCGGTTTCCAACCCTCATATACATCCCATGTCCAGTAATATTATTGACGAACTGCTGTATTATATCGATCACTGCAACGACAAATATGTCATGGACAGACTGGTCGATACAATTCTTTGGAGTTGTCAGAATCATAATACGTATGACGGTGAATTCGATTTCGGGAAAAAAGGGTGGATGTCTGAACGGTTCTGCTATTCTGAAGGACTGGTTTATGAAACCTATAAAGACGGTTCACTTGCAACCACATGGTTCTGCTTGATGCCATGGGCGGTCGCAGCCATACTGGACGGCCTTACAGGAGATTTATGGGATAGAAAAGAGAATTTTTGGTAATATAAAAGAGTAAACTGAATACACATATAATCTATTATCAATGCAGGGAACTTGTTTATACAAGTTCCTTTTTTAACGTTCAAGTCAGAAATTATGTGTAAAATTCCCCGGTTTAACAGACCAAAGCTGTTCTGGCTGTTTCGCCTTGCTGCTGTACTTTAGCCTAATATAGTTTTTTCTTCAGAATTTCAGACGGCGCTATACCGCGGTATTTCTTGAATACCTTGCTGAAATAGAAAACATCGGAAAATCCGCAGTGAGCTGCTGCTTCACTTACAGTGTACATACCGCTGTTCAGCAGGTTTTCCGCCTGGTTTACCCTGATCATGTTCAGATATTCACGGAACGTTTTCCCGGTTTCCTGCTTGAACAAATTGCCGAAATACAATGGACTGAGCTTTGTCATTTTCGCCATTTCCTTTATGGAAATAGGCTCATTGTAATGGGACAAAATATACTGCAGGACCATTTCTATGCGTTTTTGACTGCTGCTGCCGTTAAGTTTGAAATCACTGTGAAATACCAGCTGATAGCATTTTGCCAGGATCAGCATAAAAATAGCCCTCGCTTTTAACCTGTAACAGGGTTCATGTAACAGCCATACAGCAGTAAGGTTCTGAAAAAGGGCGATAAGTTCCTCGTGTATGCCTATATGGGTAACCGTCCGGAAAGGTAAGGCAACATCATTGCCGGATACATCAGTGGCAAATAAGTTTACGCAATAACAATCCATCAGATCGTGGGGATTAACGCTTGCAGACTCCCTGCTGCCTTTTTGCACGCAGATCAGGTCGCCGCCTTTTACTGTATACCTGACGTCATTTACTATGAACTCTGCCTGGCCTGATACAACGTAGGTAAAGTTTATGAAAGGAGTTATGCGGGGAATTATTACCCAGTCGGGCGTGCAAATCCTGTGATTGTAATAGTGTATATCAATGTTTATATTATTCAGGATATTTTCATACATATACCCCACCGGCAAAATTATAGCAATTATTTAGTGCAATAACAATATAATCCAGCGCTGCCTTTTTTATTTTTTGGTATTTGCTCTGTTAGCCCTTCTCCCTTCCTCCAGCTGTTTGTAAAAATTCTTTCTGTTTCTGTAAACGGCTCTTTTGTTTTTGATTGTCCTGATGATATCCTGGCCAAAAAACAGCAGGAAATTAAGCACCGAAACTATTGCAACTATCTTCTGGCCCAGGGAGCCGAAAATTACCCTGAAGGCTATAAACGCCCAGTTCAGCCATGCGATATATTTTATTTTTACCGGCAGTATGAAAAACAGCAGGATTTCATGGTCCGGGAACAAATATGCAAAAGCCAGAAACAAGGACAAGTTCAGGTGAGTGGAATCCGAATATCCTGTTAAATAACCCGCAATGGTCGTCCCTATCATGCCCACAAGGTAATATACATTGAGCCTGAAGCTTCCCCACAGGCTTTCAAGAGTATTTCCGATAATATAGTAAAAATACAGGGCGAAAAATATGAAAATTATACTGGATTGAGGAGGAATAAAAATATAAGTAACAAGCCTCCATAACTGGCCTTTTGATATATAATAGGGGATAAGCGCAAGCTTGTATGATATATTCAGTGACGGCATCAGATATTCCAGGATAAAAACCGCCAGGTTTCCGATTACTATATATGTCATCAGGTTTTTTACAGCATACCTGCCGAATTTTCTTTCGAGTTTGTCCAGAAATCTCATGGGACAGTGCTCCTCCCGTATTTAATTCCGCTGATAAACCTGTATTGAATAAATTGTATCCGATATTTTCCCTCAGATCAAGGAACCATATTGTTGTTTTGAAATGGATGTGTATTGAGGTATGCTGAGTATGCCGAATAAATGAAATGTATGATTTTTTGGCAGGAAATCCATGAAGGAGTTGTGCAGGGGAATAAGCAAACAGGTTTCGTCATATAAGTTTTTCTGATGTACCGGATAATTCCTGACATGATGTAGAGTATAGATTATTTAAACCGTTTCTGGATTTCCTCAAACTTGTCATGGGTAATCAGTGCATCCAAATCGGTATTCCTAAGTTTTGCCACGTAAGTCCACCTTCCGTAGGGGTATATTTTATACACCATTGAAATATTGATTATGTAAGATTTATGAGTTCTTATGAACAGGTTTTTATCAAGGCGCTCTTCAAGTTCGCTTAATCCTTCCGACGTCACATATCGCTGACCGTCGGAAGTATATATTACCGTACTCCTGTTTTCCCGCTGGATTAAAATTATATCTTCTTCATCTATAAGTGAAAAACCTTCCCTGTTCCTGATTATAATTTTCCCAAGCCCGGATTTGTTCTGGTACAATGGGCTTATTTGAATATTTTCCTTCTGATTGTCGTACAGGGAGGTTATACGGTTTAATGTCTGGTTAATCCGCTGGATATTAAAAGGTTTTGTTATATAGTCGAAAGCATAGAGCTCAAAAGCTTCGGGCATGTATTCCTCATAGCCGGTTGCAAATATAATTATTACCCTGGGGTTTATGTCCTGTATTTTTTTCGCACATTCAATACCGTTCATTCCAGGCATTTCCACGTCCATAAATATAACATCCGGGTTCAGTTTTTCTGCCAGTGAAACAGCGGAATTCCCGTCCGCTGCCTCACCAACCACTTTATACCCGTTGTTTTTTTCAACCACTTTTCTGAGAAGAAGTCTCATACCGGCTTCGTCATCGGCAATTAATACTTTCAGCAATTATTACCACCGACCTCTTTTTCCCTTAGGTTTTCCCAAAATTTCGGCGAAAATTATGCCTCTGATCAGGTTGTCCCTGTCAAATGACAGGATATGTTCATATTCAGAAGACTGGGAATCCAAAGGAGGAATATTAAGTGAGGGATTCACAGCAGGCTTTACCGAAGAAGATTCTGTACCGGGTGTATTGTCGCTGCCCGCAAAAACCGCGGTATTTTCTGACTTCATCCCTCCTTTGGGCTTTGTCACGGTAGTTTTCCGAATAAATGACGGATTTAAAAAATATGGAGTAAGAAAACTTTCCATAATAATTCACCTGCCATTTCAAACTATAAACGGCTATTTCTTATCCTGCTGACCAATGTTATCCTGTTTGCTCATTGCCGATATTGCATTTCTCATCTGGGTATCGGAAATTATGTTCTGCAGGTTGTAATAGTCCATAACTCCAAGCTTTCCTTCCCGCAATGCAGCCGCCATAGCTTTCGGGACTTCTGCTTCCGCTTCAACTACTTTTGCCCTCATTTCCTGTACCATGGCCTTCATTTCCTGTTCCCTGGCTACAGCCATTGCCCTTCTTTCTTCCGCCTTGGCCTGTGCTATCCGTTTATCGGCTTCAGCCTGATCGGTCTGAAGCTGGGCACCGATATTTCTACCTACATCAATATCGGCTATGTCAATCGAAAGAATTTCAAAAGCCGTACCTGCATCAAGACCTTTTTCAAGAACGGTTCTTGATATCAGGTCAGGGTTTTCAAGAACTTCCTTATGGGATTCTGCCGAACCGACAGTAGTGACAATCCCCTCGCCCACACGGGCAATTATTGTCTGTTCTCCTGCACCGCCCACCAGGCGATCAATATTTGCCCTGACGGTTACCCTGGCTTTTGCTATTAATTCAATTCCATCCTTCGCAATTGAAGATATGTTCGGTGTTTCTATTACTTTAGGATTTACACTCATCTGTACGGCTTCAAGCACGTCCCTGCCCGCAAGATCAATGGCTGCCGCCCGTTCAAAACCCAGGGGTATGTTTGCTCGCTGGGCAGCTATAAGGGCATTGACAACCTTGTCTACATTTCCGCCTGCGAGATAATGGGCCTCCAGCTGATTTATTGAAACATCAAGGCCCGCTTTTCGTGCCTTTATAAGAGGATTAATTATTCTTTGCGGGACTACCCGTCTTAGTCTCATACCGACCAGTGTCAGTATTCCAACACGTACTCCTGCTGCCGCGGCTGAAATCCATAACCCAACCGGGACAAAACTTAAAAACAGTGCAAGGAACACAACAATAGCAATAATAATGCCGAAAAAAGCTAAGATTGTGCCGTTCATATTAAACCCTCCTTACTGTTTAGTCTATGAATAAATAAAATCATAATGTCATAGACTCAAATTTTTCTGACGACTATTCTGCGCCCGGTAACCTGGATGATCTTTACCTTGGAGTTCCTGGGGATGTAATCGCCTTCACTGACAACATCCAGTCTTATTCCGTCAAATTCGGCCGTTCCTGCAGGTCTTAGAACTGTCAGAGTGGTTCCTTCTTTACCAATAAAGTATTCAAGATCCTCAGTTCCTATATAACCGGCTTCTTTATTCAAAGAATCATTCAGGACCAGGGTTTTTGACAGTTTTCCTTTTGCTGCGGAATGTAAAACCACGGTAAGAGCTGCTCCAAGTATAACAAGCAGAATAACAATCATTACCAGGGCTTCAAGCGGTGTTGATGCCGTAAGAATTATTCCCGCAACGAGCAGTACCAGCCCGAGCCCGCCTGCAACACCGAAACCCGGGGTAAACATTTCAATGATCAGAAGGATTAAGCCCAGCAGAAGAATAATTATCTGGTATAACTGTATTCCGTCCAGAAAACTGAAAAGATCCATTCAGACACCCCCTTCTGCAATTGAACCTTCACAGATTTATTATACTTTTTTCTCCGGAGGTTTTAACAGAAACCTGCTGAAGTGTACAAAACCATGACTCAATTGTCAAATTTGGTTAAAAATATGCAGGCAGGAACAGCTTTACCTTACGTGATTTTTGGGGATATAAATCGTGAAAGCCGTCCAGCAGTTGTCAGTTTTGGTTTCTATGGTTCCGTTGTATTTGGACAGAATTCTTTTTACAATTGCCAGTCCCATTCCTTCGCCATCGGCTTTTGTTGTAAAACCGGGTTCGAAAATCCTGTTCTTTATTTCTTCGGCTATGCCATTTCCGTTATCTTTAACTGTTATGAAAAACATTTTCACGTCTTCCCTGAATTCTATCTGCAGGCATCTGTTGTCCGGTTTTTCGCAAAGAGAAGAAACTGCATTATCGATGAGGTTCCCCAGGACTCTGCATAATTCCCAGGACGGAACCGGCATGTTCTCAAGACGGGTTAACACGTTGATTTCTGCATTTATATTGTTTTTATCTGCAGTCATCAGTTTGGCCTGTAAAAGGGCATTTACGGCGGGAATGGAAGTTTTCAGAACACGGCTTACAGACTGGATGTCATTATAGACTTTGTTAATATAATTCCGGGCTTCATCATACTCGTCCATTTCAATTAAGCCATAAACAACCTGAAGGTGATTCAGAAAATCATGTCTCTGCGACCTAAGCAGGTTATTCAGGTTTTCAACTGAGTTTAATGCTTCTCTTATCATATTGTTCTGGAAGTTTACTCTGACTAAATGATAAATATCCCGTATGGAAATGAAACTGTTCAGCAGGGAAATAACCGCAATCAGTATTATAACCGCTTTCCCTGTATTGCTGATACTGCCGAAAACAGGATCGGAAAACACGAAAAGATACAAAAGCAATACAAGCAGTGCTCCGAACTGTACCACACTGGTTACAAGCGTCAGAACTATTGCTTTTTTTATCTTAAAGTGCATCCCGTCCACGAGCAACAACCCCTGCAGTGAAAAGTCATATCAATTATAACACAGTTTATGGCGAGATGCACTGAAACCGCCGGGTACTTGGTATGATTTATGCGCCCTTGGAATTGTCATCGGGAAGGGCGACAGGTTCAAGATTCGGAAAGTCATATTGGTTTATTTCCGTTCTTTTAAGAAAATCCACCGCAGCGTCGAAATTCCGCGACAGGGTAATGCCTTCCCGGTGCATTGCCATTATCAGCTGGTTATTTTCCCAGTCGAGAAAACGGATATAATTTTCCCTTTCCCTTATGTATGGTTTTAGCATATCCTTGTAAACAGGATTGTCAATAATTTCTGAACAAAGAAAAAAATTGCACACATATGACCGAAACCGGGGCGGAAGGGTGCAGCCCAAACCCGGGCGGACAAACGGGCATGTCCTGAAAAATACCGAAGTATCCTTTACATTACCGTCAGTAGGAACAAGACCTTCTTTTAACATTTTCTGATGAAGCAGGTAATCGTAACTTCCCTTAACCAGGATATGGTCATCATAAAGTACGGAATTGGGAAGTTCAATTATGCTTTGCAACAGTTCCATGCCCTGTTCCGAATGGCACATCCGCTGTATTTCCACAGGAAAGAATTTCGGGGAGTAATAGCAGCAGCCCCTGTTTTTTGTTCTGCAAAGACTCATCCCTATCTGGCTTGTACACCGGGAACAGCCGGTATAAGCAAGCCGGGGAACATTTTCATCGAATTCTATATATATGTAGTGCATATGTTTCCTCTATTCCATTTGAAATAAAATGTGTTTTACGGATATTTATGCAAATAAATTCCTTAAAATGGATAATAATAATTTTAAAACAATCAATTTTAAATATCAAAATCCGACAAATTTTTTCAAATAACAATTTATTTAAATTTTTTCTGTAGACTTTTTCTTTCTTTTTCTTGCTCAGCGGGATAAAAAATTGCATTACGGGCTGTAAAAAGTATTGACATTGACGTTACGTAAAGGTTTAGACTGTTTTTGAAAGGAGATCTGAAATGGAGTATACGGTGCAGAAGCTTGCGGAATTGTCAGGTGTTACGGCAAGAACGTTACGGTATTATGATGAAATTGGCATTCTTAAGCCTGCCAGGATAAATTCATCCGGATACCGGGTTTACGGAAGCAGGGAAGTGGACAGGCTGCAACAGATTCTTTTTTACAGGGAACTGGGGATGATCCTGGAAGAAGCCCGGATGCCCTGAACTGTTTTGAATAAGCTCTAACGGTAAATGCAATGCCGTAAAAAACAACAGGGAAATAATGGTGCTAAAGTAACAGAAAAGTGAAAATTTCCATAGAATGACTTGTACAATAAAATATAAAATGCTAAAATGTAGAATGTGCAAAATGAACATAACTGCCCAAAAACAGGCAGAAGAAATTTATATAAAATGCGTATATCGCCCTTTAGGGCCGTAATAGGAGGAACAATGGATAAATCAAGCCTGCTTAGACGAAGTGCAGAGATTCTGGCAGGAGTGATAATTGCAGCTACGGCTGTGGTTTATACTACTGTTGGTATCAGGACTGCCGGGAATACTGCAGTAAAGCCGTTAACCGAAGGTGAACCTGAAAGCCTAAGCATAAGTGACAAAGACGACGCTGTTACCGGGCGCACGGATGATTTTAGAATCGCTTCTTCCGATAATGCTTTATTAAGTATAAATGACAATGAGATGTCCGGTTTGCAGGAAGAAGATGCGCAGCTGGTCAGTTGTGAGACTCCTGAGAGTGATATGCAGCAGGATAAAGAGGGGATGACCGTAGCTTCTGACAACTCTTCGGATGAAGCTGCAACTGCGGAAAAGGAAACAACGTCACCGGCTCCTGTTTATAAATACGTTAATGTAAACCTCCTTAATGTCCGAAAGGGTCCCAGTTCTGAAACTGAAATACTTACAACACTGCCAAAGGCAACAAAAGTGCAGTGTTTTGAAGGTGAAGGCGAATGGGTTAGGATTACTGCTGATAACAATATAGAGGGTTTTGTGTTTGCAGAATACCTTTCTGACACGGCACCACCGGTATACAAATATGTAGTTGTAAATGCGGTTAATTTACGGAAAGGCCCAAGCTCTGATACCGAGTTACTTGGTACGGTTCCGTTCGGCAAAAAGGTTCAGGTTTTTGATAAAAGCAATGATTATCTCAGGGTTTTGACAAACGACGGAATAGAAGGCTATATATACGGTGAATACCTTGCTGATGAAACTGTTCTTGCATCCCGTTCCTCATCGGGAGGGCAGTATTACAATGTAGATCTCGCCAATAAAATAATAGAATATGCAAAGCAGTTTTTAGGAGTAAAATACGTATATGGCGGTTCATCACCAAACGGTTTTGACTGTTCGGGATTTACCCAGTATGTTTTTAAGAAATTCAACATTAAGCTGCCGAGATCTACAAGCGAATATGCAAGTGTCGGAGTTAAGGTTTCCAGGGAAGATCTTAAACCTGGTGATATATTGCTGTTTGATGTAAATAATTCTTACCGCCTTGGACATGTTGGTATATACATTGGCAATGATCAGTTTATCCATGCTTCTTCAACGAAGGGAAAGGTTGTAATAGCAGTTTTGTCAAAATACGGCGAAAACCTTCTGGGTATCAGGAGAGTGATTAAATAATAAAATAAAAGCGAAGTAAAGCTAAAGCTTTGCCACTTCTCCATCCCGTAAAATGTAAGTAGGCCTGAATTCTTTTTTCATTATTTCGAGAAGGCGGTTTTGGATGGTAACCCTTGCTTTGGGATATATGTAGTTCTTAACCACCAATGCTCCGCTTCCCGGGGTTCTCAGGTAATTTGAAATATCAAGGCACCGGGTTTCAAGTTTTTTGATTTCTTCCTGCTTTTCTAATATTTCATTCTGGGCTTTCTTTATTTCGGATTTTTTTGCATGAGGATCCTTGTTCAAAGCTTTCAGTTTGTCTCGGATTTCGAAGAGCTGTATTTTTCGTAGCTGAATCGTATTTAGCAGCTCATCCATTTCATTTTTCATTTCTTCCCTGTTAAAGCCGCGGATATTTATTATTGTCCGCTTTTCCAGGTGGTTACCTATGTCAGCCGCTTCAACACGGATATCGGCATCTATATAACCGCCTACGATTTGTCCCTTTCCCGATTCTACTATGACCTGTTTAGCCCGGACAGTGCTGTTGCGTATATAGAAGCCTGCAAAAACAGAGCCTTCACATATTACTTCCGCGTCTGATATAAATTTTGCGTAAAGGTTTCCCTTGCAAATAATTTTTGCCCTGTTTTTCCCTGCAACCCCTCCGCGAATATAGATGCTGCCTTCCTTGCTTTCAATAAGTTTAACACCGCCTATTCCGTATACACCGCCAATCTCAATGTCTTTTTCGGCTTTTACGACGAAATTGTCTTCCACAGTGCCTTTAATATTGACATAACCTTTAAAATCTATATTCCCGGTATTGAAATCCACATCGCCATTAACTTCCAGGACATCAAAAACTCCGATGCTGTCACCGACGTAATGAACAGCTCCGTCCTTGAGGGCATACAGAACGTCCTTTCCTTCTTCCCTTACCTGTGTAACCGAATCATGATCGTAATGAAGGGGATAAATAATGCCCTCATCGGGTTTTATTTCATTGCCGTGCACATCAATACCGGGAATACCGGGAATGGGATCAATTCTTTCACCCAGCCAGTCGCCGGTTTTTACATGGTGGATCAGGTTAAGCTCATAAAAATTTACTTTGCCGCTCTCAATCAGGAGCGGTTTGGGTTCAGGGATCTGAAACATTTTTATAACTGAATCGGTTCCATGTACAGGAGGTTCACCTTTCGCTATTAATACAGGAGTATTTAAAGGCAAATCCCCGTGCATTACTTCATACATTATGCCGTAATTTACGTTTGCGTTTTTAAGTGCCTGCTGAATGGCATTAAAAAGTTTATCCCGGTCGGTTTTATAATCTTCCGGAAGGAAATGAATGGTTATATAGGCCTCCAGTGCATTATTGCAAATATCGACAGAGATCATGACTGTTAATCCCCCTTATTATAATATACCTAAATACAGGTATTTTCAACCAGATTATATCAGAAACGTAAAAGCATAAAAAACGCACCTGCAGGTGCGTTTTTATTGTAATTGCAGTTTATTTCAAACTGTCTTTATTCAGTTATTTTAATTCTGTCGGTATCCCCGAACCTTATGCTGTCTTTCACAACGGTTCCCTGGATAATTGTACTGTCGGCAGTAAAGAATCCCGGGCTTACCACACGTGCATAGTATACAAGCGGTTCCTTGTTCTGTGCGTCACGCAGAACATGGAATGTTACTTTCTGACCGTCAATATTCCTGAACCACCACCGTGCACTGCCGGGTTTGATACCGGCGCTGTATGGGTTTTCAATGGGTTTTAGCCCGGAAGGAATGAAATCGATTATTTCGTAGTCGCTGTCAATAGCCGAGGGAGCGATATCCCATTCAATTACAACCTTGACTATATCGTTCTGCCTGAATTCGTTGGTTTTTGCCCCGGTCCTGTAGTCATAGTAGGTGCGCTTAACTTTCAGGTTTACATCTTGGTCGGAGCCAGATACCGGCTTCGCCGTAAATACCGACGTTACTGCTATTTCTCCGTTAACTTCGGTAATTTTTACCTCGCCGAGTTTGGCCGAAGGTACTTTGAATATAACTGCGCTGCCGTTTTGTATACTTTCCCTGTAGGTGTTTCCGTCATATTCGTAGGTGAATGAAGCTTCCGAAGGAGCGAGCTTATCCAGCTCTCCTGCTATGAAAAGCAGCTTTTCGAAATTCACCAGTATTTTGTCAGAACGGTTGCTGACGGTATATTGATACAGTCCGTCCTTATGGGATGTATCAAGCCTGGATGCCAGAACTGCCGCAAGGGCTGTTTCCTTAAGCATTGTATCGGTATCGTCCGAGGTTTTTACACGGACATATGGTTTCTTTTCCTCGAACCATGGTGCTATTTCCTTGTCATAGATTTTCCTTGCCGTTGTTTTTTCGCCTATTTCTTCATAAGCCAGGGCAAGGTAAATCTTGTCCTTAACGGTAAGATTGCTGACACCGGCAGCCTCGTTCAGATCAAGCAGTACAGGTTCACCCAGCACGGCAAGGCCGTATAGCGCAGGAGCGTTTACTCTTCCGGGTTCGGCAAAAATAAGCGAATAGAAATACTGTTTGAGTTTTACCGAGGCCGCTGCGTCTCTGATCAGTGCCGACATCAGCGCCGACAATTCTACATCACTTTCAGAGTACGGCAATATTCCGAAACCGCCGTCATCCTTCTGGTACAGGTTTAAGTCAACTTCCGTCTCGTATGGGACCTCCCTGTCAGGAACCAGTTTATCAAGAATAAGATTGGCTTTCATGGCTGCATACTTCTGATCAAGCCTGCTTCCGCCACTGTAGGCCAGTTCGTAGAGTGCAGGAATATATCTGCCCTGTCCTGCGTCGGTAAAGATTAACGTGGTTAAGCCTGTTTCACCGCCGACTATATCCATATTAACCCTTAATATATCGGTTACGGCTTTTTCGGCTTCGTGGTAGGTATCCGCAACGTAAATTGTTCTTCTTATACCGTCGGATAATCCGCTTTCGCTTACTGCCCTGATTTCTATGTCGTAAATGCCGCTGTCAAGCTGCCACAGCGGAATATTCACACGTTCAAAAGCTTTTCCTTCAGCTGTCTGAGTGAACTCCGGCAATTGTTCGCAGGTGACCTGGAACGTGATTTTCTCGCCTTCTTTAAGATCATTGCCGTAAGCCGATATTCCGACATACGGGTAATCACCCTTGAGATAGGTGTTGTTCATGCTGTCGCTGATAAAGAACGGGAGTGTCACTTTCAGCGAAGATTCGCCCGTTCCGCCGTAGAGATCGGCGGAAATTCCTGCCAGTGCTATACGCCATGATGTTACATTATCGGGCAGCCTGAACGTCAGTGTTCCCTTACCGTCCTCATTCAGCACTATGGTCCTGAACAGGGCCGTATCCCTGAAGTCGCTTCTTACCTGGACCTGGCTCATCGCAGATCCCGATTTTTCTTCATCCATTCTTGCTGACCGGTTTGCCATATCAGCAAATTGTGGGGCTTCAGTTCCGTCTGCCTGATTAAAACCGCGTCCTGCTGCAGTGTCTGTCAATACTGAACTCATCCTGTGGGAGGAATCCGAATATATAATTCCGCTGTCAATCCATTGATAAAGGCTTGCAAGGACGTCTGTACCGTAGCCGGATATCTCAAGCAGCGCCTCATCAATAATTGCTGCATTGATATACGCCGAAACGGGATTGCTGTATTCATCCGACGCGGTTATATCAATGTTAACCGTCTCACCGGGGCGATAGCTTTCCTTGTCTGTTTTCATTTCAATGTTTATTTTCTTTTCATCGGTGTCATATACGAGATTGACCGAGCCGGCATCTATATATGCACTGCCGTTGAAATACACGGCGGTAACATAGGAGTTCGGAATTTTATCCTCCGAGAATACGGTTCTGTATTCCGGCCCGTTCTGAACATGGTATCCGGTAATACCGCTTCTGGCTTCAATGAACAGGACCGAGTCCGCAGGTACTGTTTCATCGTGGTTTTTAAGGGTAATTACCGCTTCTTCGCCTTTGCGGTATTTATCCTTGTCTGTTTCCAGGTGATACCAGTCATATTCTTTTTCAGGATACATATAACTGTGGGTTGAAAGGTATACTTCCCTGCTCATGGTTCTTCCCCTGTTGTCCTGCCAGGTCAGTTCCACGGTGTAATATCCTTCATTGGGGTATTTCAGGCTGAACACCTTTGAGGCATAACCGTTTTTATTGGTCGAGAACGAAAAACTTTCAACGGCTTCTTTGCGTTCTTCATAGCGGTAGCGTTTTCTTACAACCTTGTTTATATAATCGTATTCTTCACCGTCTTCAATCTTTTCATAGGTGTGATATATAACCTTTCCTGAAATTCTCCTGTTCGGAACGGGAGCCCCGGTGTAATCATTTATGAATTCGTCTGTACTGTTGTTTATTTTGTCAAGATTGATTTCGCTGAGTCTGGCTTCAAGGAGGATTTTTCCGTCCTTCAGTGCTTTCGAGGAAAAAGAAGCGGTAATGTCATTAATAAACACACGGACGAATGAATCACCGCTAATCATTCCGCTTTCAGGAAGGGATGCGGTTGCATTCATGTAAACCCATCTTTCGCCCTGTACCGTATTATTGTCGGTTTCTGCAGTGAACGGGATGATAATTTTTCCGTCTGCTTCCGTTCTGACGGTACCGGTTTTTTCTTCAAAAGGATAGCCTCCCAAGCTGTATGATATATCAAGGAACGGCATCGGAGTCCCGTCAAAGAAAGCGGGAATTATTGTGAAATTAACCGTATCATCAAGGAATATTGCCTTTTTATCTTTTTCAACGGTCATTTTATACGCCGGTTTTACATAGTTCTGTACCTGGATATAATGACTGTTCAGTATATCGTCACCATATTTTACTGTAATCTGATAGTTTCCCGGTGAAAGTCCGGGAAGCCTGAAACTGCTTTCAAAAAAGCCGTTATCTACCGGTACTTTTACAGAAACAAGGGGTTTTTGAATAAGCGGCAGGAAATAGCTCAGCATTTTTGCTCCGGGAAGAGGCCTGAACCTGCCTTCGGAAATTTCAACGGTAACTTCTGAAGGAGAAGTATTGTCGTTGCGGTTTTTCAGGAATCCCCAGAATTGTACCAAATCATCGGGCTTATACAGGTTCCTGTCAGTCCTGAAGTACCTCCAGTAGTTTTCGGGGGCATAATAAATTGAGTCATAGGTTCTGTACCTTGTATTGATCAATACAAGCTCATCGCTGCCTTTTCTTACTGTATAGATTTTCAGCCTGTAAATACCCGAATCATCAGGCTCGTCAAAAACAGTGTCAAATGAGGCAAGACCCGATGAATCGGTAGTATATGTCCTGTTTTCGCCGCGAATTTTAATTTCAGCGGATTCAATGGGTTTACCCGTACTTAAGTCATTGACCCAGAAAACGGTCTTGGTATCGCTTTCGGTATAGTAAGCCGAAATGTCTGTTGACTGGACAAGAGCCTGTGCTATAAGACCGTTATAATTGCTTTCGACCAGGTAGAATCCTTTCGGAAGGGATTCGGGAACCGACAGGTAACGTTCCTGCCATGCAGTCAGATCGAATGTCTGATCAAAAGAAGAGACTTCAGTAAGGTTGTCAGTAAGGATTAACCGCTCTTCCTGGGAGGAATAAGCCCAGTACGGTCTTTCAAACAAAGTTTTTGCAGCGTCGATGAATTCCTCCGCATCGTTAAACCTGTAAATAACGGTTTTGACAACCGCTTTTTCAGTATTGTGGTCGGGACTGTATATAATTATAGGGATTAGTGGTGCATCCTTTGAGGAAAATTCCAGGAATGAATACCCGAAGAAAAGGCTCCCCTTGTATTCTTTTTCATCGGTCTTCTCAGGTTCGGTTTCAAAAGAGAAAACATAATCCTTGTCAAGTTTCTGCTCGGTACCTTTCAAGGGCAGACCCTTTTTAATTGTCACGGTATATATCGTGCCAGGCAGGAGTTTCTTCGGGATGAATACTGCCGCATATCCGCTGGTTTCAAAACGTCCCTCGGTTTTTGGAGATATTTCAAAATATTTTTCTATGTCTCCGAAGTTCTTGTGGCTGAAATAAATTTCTATCCCGCTGTTTACGGGCACGTAGGCTGACTGGTTGGCGGGCAGCGTGCCTAATACCGTAAAATCCCGCTGAGTCTGGAAAGTCCAGGTTATCGTTTCTTTTTCAGGTGTGGTTATCATAAAAGTGTAGAGACTGCTCTGCTGCAGTTCTTCTTCAGGACTGACTATGAATTCCCTGTCTGCTTTTTTTGATATTTTCAGCGGTATATCACCCAAAAGCCTCAGCATTTGGGTTATTTGCTCCTCGCTGTAGTTTTCGCCGGTTTTTAAAACAAAACTAGTATTTGTTGAAATACCGGTACTGTCGTATTCAACCGGCACAAGTAAAAACCCGTTTCTGTATTCTTCCGCGAAGACCGTCTTAGGAGCTCCGGTAATCCAGAATAATGCTGTTATAAGGGTGAAGGCTAGGACCAATGAGATTATTCTTTTCATAACTTACCTCCTCGCAAATTGATAATATGTACCGTAAGCAGAATAGCATATTATTTATACGATATCGGCTTAATAAACCGTTTCCGTTAAATAAGACTGGAGTTTGACATTAACGGTTCCCAAAGATACCCTGAATTACACGGTTTTTCACTAATAAATTTATTGTTAATTTGTTAACAAAAAATGTTTGTAAAGTATAGACAGCAGTAACACTGAGTGATAAAATATTATTTAAATTTATTCTCTCTTTGGCATGCAGAAAGGCTGAGTAGCATCTTCAATGTATTACTCATGACTGATTTTTACCGCAGAAAACATACATCAGGCAATGCATATACATGTTTAGCTCAGCTGATTCAGAAAAATATAGGAGGATGAATGAAAAATGGACAGGGTTTATAATTTTTCAGCAGGGCCCTCAGCATTACCTGTAGAGGTTTTGGAAAGAGCAAGAGATGAAATGCTTAACTGGCATGGTTCGGGTATGTCAGTTATGGAAATGAGCCATCGCTCCAAGTGGTTCGAAGAAATCATCAAGAAAGCCGAGGCAGATTTAAGGGAGCTTATGAATATTCCTTCAAATTATAAGGTTCTTTTCCTTCAGGGCGGAGCCTGGACTCAGTTTGCAATGGTTCCTTTGAATCTGATGAAAAAAGGAAAGGCTGATTTTGTTAATACCGGTTACTGGTCCAAAAAGGCGATCGGCGAAGCCAGGAAATACGGAAAGGTAAATATTGTGGCTTCATCTGAAGACGAGAATTTCTCCTACATCCCTGAACTGAATCCTGATACTTTCAGCAAGGATGCGGATTATTTTTATATTACCACGAACAATACGATATATGGAACAAGGTATACAAAGCTTCCTGAAACAGGTAATGTTCCTCTTGTTGCGGATATGTCCTCGAATATTCTTTCAGAAGTTTATGACGTTACGAAGTTCGGCCTGATATTTGCAGGAGCACAGAAGAATATGGGGCCCGCAGGTGTTGTCGTCGTTATAATCAGGGAAGATTTGATAAGCGATGTTCAGCCCGAAGTTCCCACTATGCTGCAATATAAGGTTCATGTTGAAAACGGTTCGATGTTTAATACACCTCCATGTTACAGCATATATATCTGTGGTTTGGTTTTTGAGTGGTTAAAGAAGCTTGGCGGAGTACCGGCAATGCAGAAGATAAATGAAGAAAAGGCAAAAATCCTGTATGATTTTATTGACAATTCAAAACTCTTCAAGGGTACTGTCAGAAAAGAGGATCGTTCCCTGATGAATGTCACGTTTGTAACGGGAGATAAGGATTTAGACACCAAGTTCATAAAAGAAGCAGAAGCAAATGGCCTTGTTAATCTTAAGGGTCACAGGAGCGTAGGCGGAATGAGAGCAAGCATCTACAACGCTATGCCTATAGAGGGAGTAAAGAAGCTTGTTGAGTTTATGAAGGATTTTGAAGCAAAAAACAAAATCTGAAACATTAATAAACGCCAAAGATATTGAAGTCGGCAGGCAGAATGTGCCTGCCGTATTTTATATCCAGCCGTTCCAGAAGGACCATGTGATGGAACGTTCTTTTGTCAGTTCTGCCCAGGATGCTGTGTCCGGACAGCCGCTTCATCAGCAGGAAACCGCTTTCTTCCGGATACAGTACGGTAAACATCAATACGTTGCTATTTTTTTGTGTTTCGGTTATGATAAAAAATAAAACTTAAAAAGTAAAAGCAGTGATGTGAAAATGAAAGTTCAGCTTGATGACAGAATTCTTCTGAGTGTGGAAAAACCCGCCCGCTATACAGGCGGTGAATGGAATATGGTGGTGAAAAACCCGGAAGAGGTTGATGTCAGGTTTGCGTTTTGTTTTCCTGACGTTTATGAAGTGGGTATGTCACATCTGGGCATGAAAATACTGTATCATGTCCTTAATAAAAGGAGTGATACCTACTGTGAAAGGGTTTTTGCACCATGGGCAGACATGGAAAAAATCATGCGTGAGAAAGGTATACCTTTATTTGCGCTTGAATCAAAGGACCCGGTTACCGAGTTTGATATCGTGGGTTTTACGCTCCAGTATGAAATGAGCTATACAAATGTACTGAATATGCTTGATCTCGCAGGCATACCGCTTTTATCGGCCGAAAGGGGCGAAAACGATCCGTTTGTAATCGCAGGCGGCCCATGTGCCTGCAACCCTGAGCCACTCGCTGATTTTATTGATTTTTTCGTGATTGGTGAAGGCGAGGAAGTTATTCTTGAAATTATTGACGCGTATAAGGAATGGAAAAAGAGCGGGGATAAAAGAAATGGATTCCTGAGAATGGCCGCAAGGATCCCTGGAGTTTATGTTCCGGCTTTTTACAGGGTTTCGTACAACGAAGACAGTACAATATCCGAAATCAGGCCGATATATCCCGATATACCCGAAAAAGTGACAAAAAGAATTATTAAAGACATGGATGCCGTGGAATTCCCTGAAGATATTGTTGTACCGTTCATTGGCACCGTTCACGACAGAATAATGCTGGAAGTGTTCAGGGGATGCATACGCGGCTGCAGGTTCTGCCAGGCAGGCTTTATTTACCGCCCGGTAAGGGAAAAGACTCCGGAGGTATTGTTAAGGCAGGCAAAAGGCGCAATCGAAAAAACAGGATATGAAGAAATATCCCTTGTTTCGCTTAGCACCAGCGATTATTCATGCCTTATGGATTTTACTGCGGAATTGCTGAAACTGACCGAGGAGAGGAAAATAAACCTTTCTCTGCCTTCGCTGCGTATCGACAATTTTTCAATTGAGCTGATGGAAAAGGCCCAAAAGGTACGCAAAAGCGGTCTTACTTTTGCGCCTGAGGCAGGAACACAAAGGCTCAGGGATGTAATAAACAAGGGAATTACCGAGGAAGACATTGTAAATTCGGTGAGAATTGCGTTTGAAGGCGGATGGAACAGCGTTAAGCTTTATTTCATGGTCGGACTTCCGACAGAAACCGACGAAGATATAGAAGGCATAGCCAACCTGGCCCGGAAAATTGTGGATGTGTATTATGAAATTCCAAAGGAGAAACGGGCTAAAGGCCTGAATGTCACGGTAAGTACTTCCTGTTTTGTGCCAAAACCCTTTACTCCGTTTCAGTGGTTCGGGCAGGATACCGTTGAACAGTTCCACAATAAGCAGATGCTGCTGAAAGAAAAACTCAGCAGGGCTTCCAGGGCGATAACATATAACTGGCACGATGCAAGGATCAGTTTTCTTGAAGCCGTTTTTGCCCGGGGCGACAGAAGGACAGGCAGGGTTCTGTTGCGTGCATGGAGGAACGGATGTCGTTTTGATGCGTGGAACGAATTTTTCAGGTATGAAACATGGATAAAAGCTTTTGAAGAAGAAGGAATTGACCCTGCATTTTATGCGAACAGGACAAGGGATTTCAGCGAGATTTTGCCGTGGAGCCATATAGATATGGGAATATCACAGAAATTCCTGCAGCGTGAATGTGAAAAGGCGTACAAGGGAATTGTTACGCCAAACTGCAGAATGCAGTGTACGGGATGCGGAATAAATGCCTTCGGTACAGGAATCTGCAGCACCGTTTCATCCAAAGGTGGGAAATCATGAAAATCAGGTTTAAGTTTGAACGCGGTGATGAACTGAAATATATTGCACACCTGGATATTATGCGCCTGTTCGAAAGGGCATTCAAGCGGGCGGAAATACCGGTGGCCCATTCCCAGGGATTTAATCCAAGGCCGCATATCGTCTTCGCCCTGCCAATGGCCCTTGGCCTTTCAAGCGAGGGCGAGTTTGCCGATGCAGAGCTTGAGGAAAGCTATGAACCCGATATTTTTATGGAAAGGCTTAATGCCGTCCTGCCTGCCGGAATTAAGGTTACAGGTGCATGGGAAGCAAAAAACGGGAAAAACATAATGGCAATTGTTGAAGCAGCCCGTTACAGGATTGATTTCAGGCCGTTTCCTGGGTTTGACATTGAGAATGCAATATCGGATGTCCTGAACAGAGAACACATAATTGTAATGAAAAAAACCAAAAGCGGAGAAAAGGAGTTTGATATAAGACCGTTTATATATGAGCTTTCCTGTGAAGTAACCGGGAATACGGGTCATTTCAATGTGCTGCTCGGGGCCGGTCAGGACAATAATGTCCGTCCGGAGTTATTCATTGCAGGCGTAGGTGTATGCATAAACAGTGAAATTGAAATAATTCGGATGCACAGGATAATGTTATATGGCCGCGCTGATAATAAATGGCTACCATTGTCCGATAAAAAATTTTTATAATTACCGTTCCGGTGAAGGAGCAATATGTTAAAAGAGATACTGATTGACACCAAAGCTGAAATTATGAGAGTTGCGGTTCTTGAAGACGGTGAGCTTGCCGAATTGCATGTAGAATATTCCAATAAAGCAAGTCTTGCAGGAAACATATACCGTGGCAAGGTTGAAAGCGTTTTTCCCGGAATGCAATGCGCTTTTGTCAATATCGGTACCGAAAAGAATGCCTATTTGAGTACTGATGATACTGTAACTGCACAAAAACAGCCTGATAAAAAATCCCGTCCGATGAAAATAGAGGGCATATTGAAACCCGGGCAGGAGATAACCGTGCAGGTCGTAAAAGAAGAAGCGGGGACAAAAGGCCCGAGAGTAACAATGAATATAGCGCTGCCCGGAAGTTTCACCGTTCTTTATCCTTTTTCGGAAGGCTATGGGGTTTCCAGAAAAATAGAAAACCGCGCAGAAAGAGAAAGGCTTAAAAACATAGCCAGGAAATTGTGCCCGGAAGGAATGGGAATAGTTTTAAGAACTGCAGCAGAGGGTGCGGATATTTCATTAATAGGAAAGGATATCAGGGAACTCATGGAAACATGGGAACGGATAAAGAAAAGGGAAGAAAAGGGTCCGGTACCAAGGTGTTTATACGAGGAACCCGGCCTGATCCGGAAGATTGCCTTGTCAGCGGTGAACCCGGATGTTAAGCGTATTGTTCTTAATGACTATAATGAGTTTGAGGGCCTGCTCGGATTCCTGGATGAACGTGCACCGGAGATTAAAGCAAAGGTACAGTTTTTTTACAAGGAATACGATCTTTTCGAGTTTTACAACGTAGAAAGTGCTATAAAGGAAGCATTGTCCCGGAAAGTGTGGCTGAAAAGCGGTGGTTACCTGGTTTTTGATCACACGGAAGCCATGACCGTTATTGATGTAAATACCGGGAAATTCACAGGCAAGGTAAACCAGGAAGAAACCGTTTTCAGGACGAACTGTGAGGCAGCGAAGGTTATTGCAAGACAGGTGCGGCTGCGTGATATCGGCGGTATTATTCTTATAGACTTTATTGATATGAAAGACGCTGACCACAAGGAAAAAGTACTGTCGGTTCTTAAAGAGGAGTGTAAAAAAGACAAAACCCGGGTGGTTGTCGCCGGAATGACAAATCTTGGCCTTGTTGAAATGACAAGAAAAAAAGTCCGCGGTTCCCTCCGTGACCTGCTTACCAGCCCATGTCCCAGGTGCGGCGGAAGCGGCAGGATAGTAAATAATACCGGGGATAATTAGGAAGACTGTACAGCAAACATAACCTAAACACAGCCTTTAAGCATTGCCTGAAGGCTGTGTTTTTTTTATAAAAATTTTTTCAAAAAGGTATTGACATTGATAATAGTTTTTATATAATAATAGTAACGATTATTACTTAATAGGGGTTATTAATATGAACAGAAGATACAGCGCTCAAAAAATGATGATTGAAAATGCTCTTATGAAACTGAATCATCCGACTGCTGCGGAAATATATGAGGATATCAGAAAAGAATATCCGAGTATCAGCCTGGGGACCGTTTACAGGAACCTCGGGTTAATGGCAGACAGCGGTGAAATATTAAGAATCCCTATGGGTAATTCTCCCGACAGGTTTGATATCAATACCCATGAACATCTCCATGTTATCTGTACCGGATGCGGAACTGTTTTCGATTCTGACGGAAGTGAAATTGAGGAAATCTTCTCGGAAATTGATCATTTCATCGAAAAATCAACAGGCGTAAAGGTAGAGAACAGGGTGATGTTTTTCAAGGGTATCTGCAGTGCCTGCAGATCTGGCTCATGATGGGCGGATTACCGGCAGAGGCCGGAAAAAATAAAAAAATACATTTCATAATATAAGGAGGGTTTAATATGTCACTTATTGGCAAGGAAGTTTCCGATTTTACAGTAAAAGCGTTTGTTAACGGAGAATTCAAGGATATCAGCAAGGCGGACATACTGGGCAAATGGTCAGTATTTGTATTCTATCCCGCTGATTTTACTTTCATATGCCCCACCGAGCTGGGTGATTTGGCAGATCATTATGAGGAATTCAAAAAATTAGGCGTGGAAGTTTATTCAGTATCGACAGACAGCCATTTTGTTCACAAGGCATGGCATGATGCTTCTGAAACTATAAAGAAGATTAAGTATCCGATGCTGGCCGATCCTACAGGAAAACTCTGCAGAGATTTTGATGTATATATTGAAGAAGAGGGAATGGCTCTGAGAGGAACCTTTATAGTAAATCCTGCCGGCAAGATTGTGGCTTATGAAGTTCATGACAACAGCATAGGCAGAGACAGTTCCGAACTGCTCAGAAAAGTTCAGGCCGCTCAGTTTGTAGCAGAGCACGGAGATCAGGTTTGTCCCGCTAAGTGGCGCCCCGGAGCCGAAACTCTGAAACCCAGCCTTGACCTGGTGGGGAAGATCTGAAGATATGAAAAACCTTTACGATCTTATTATAATAGGTTCAGGGAGTGCAGGTCTGGCAGCCGGCATTTATGCCGGTCGTGCCAGGCTTAATACATTGATTATAGAGCGAGACAAACCGGGCGGACAAATCAGGATTACTTCAGAAGTGGAGAATTATCCCGGAATTCTGAATATTTCGGGGGAAGAACTCGGCATTAACATGAGAAAACAGGCTGAAAAATTCGGAGTAACATTTAAGCATGGAATTGTGGAATCGGTTGATTTTTTCGGAGATATAAAGAAAGTCCGGACCGTAGACGGAGAGTATGAAGCTTTGGCGGTAATTGTCGCAACCGGAACCGTGCCCAGGAGAATAGGCTTTAAAGGCGAAGATGAATTCCGCGGACGGGGAATAGGATACTGTGCCACATGCGACGGTGAATTTTTCACGGGTATGGATGTTTTTGTCATCGGTGCCGGTTTTGCAGCTGCCGAAGAGTCAATTTTCCTTACCAGGTATGCGAGAAAGGTCACGATTATAGCCAGGGAACCCGAATTTACATGTTCAAAAATGATTGCGGAAAGGGTACTTGCTCATCCGAAAATAGAAGTCAAATTCAACACTGAAATACTTGAAGCCGGAGGCGACAAGGTGCTTCGCTATGCCCGGTTCATAAACAACAAAACGGGAGAAACATGGACATATGAAGCTAAGCCGGGCGAATCGTTCGGTATTTTCGTATTTGCGGGTTATATACCTCAGACTTCGGAATATGCCAAGCACTTAAGGCTTGATGCAAACGGTTATATCATGACCGATGAGAACATGAGGACAAATATAGACGGGGTATATGCAGCCGGAGATGTCAGGGCAAAAGAGCTGAGACAGCTGGTTACGGCTGTCGCTGACGGAGCCATAGCCGCTACCAATGCGGAAAAACACATTGCAATGAAAAAAGAACGTCTCGGTATTAAAACCGAAGAAACCCCAAACACCGTACAACCGGGTAAATTATTCTTTGACGAGGATTTGCGCGGGCAATTGGCCCCGATATTCGAACGTTTCGAAAACAAGGTAAAAATTCTGGCAGTGCTGGACGAGCAGCCGCTCAGCGATGAGATTAAGTCTTTCCTGGAAGAGTTCGTATCTCTTACCAATAAAGTGGAACTGGAAGTATTAAAGAAAGGGCAGGATGAAGAAAGGGAAAAGCAAATAAATGCCACTGTTTTTCCTACTTTTGCAGTACTGCGAAATGACGGCAGTTATACAGGTATACAGTTCCATGGTGTTCCAGGAGGACATGAAATAAATTCATTTATACTGGCACTGTATAATGTTGCCGGACCTGGACAGTCAATTTCGGAGAATACCCTGTCACGCATCAGCAGGATAAACAGTAAGGTAAACCTGAAAATAGGAGTATCACTGTCGTGCACTTTCTGTCCCGATGTAGTAACCGCATGCCAGCTTATGGCGTCCAGGAATCCGAATATCGAGGCTGAAATGATTGATGTGGCCCGTTTCCCGGATTTTAAAAACAAGTACTCAATAATGAGCGTACCTGCACTGATAATAAACGACAAAGACATAGTTTTCGGCAAAAAGTTGGCCGATGAAATCCTTGACATTATTGAAAAAATATGAATTATTATTCCAGGGACGGTTCTTCATATAGTTTTCCGGCTGTTGAAAGAACCGTCTCTTTTATATTTAGGCAGTCATCCGGGAATTATAAGTGTGTATCGTATGAAGGAAAACAGCTTGCCGATAGCATTTGAACATACTTTATCCGATATTGTCGGTGTGCAGCCCGGAAACAATACTGAAGGTTCTGTTTTCCATTTTTTTAGTACTGAAAACGGAAGTGCTGATATGGATATATTTGATAAGATCAAACAGGAAATAATGGCTGATCCAATGAATGAATTCTATACAAAAAAAGGGATTTCCCCCTTATTCAAAGCATCTGAAAATGCCCGTATTGTGATAGTTGGACAAGCGCCGGGACGGAAAGCCGAAAAAACACGATTATACTGGAATGACTTAAGCGGTGACCGCCTGAGGGAATGGATGGGAATATCACGCGATGAATTTTATGAAACTGACCGCATTGCCCATTTGCCTATGGATTTCTATTATCCCGGTAAAGCTGATCATGGGGATTTGCCGCCCAGAAAGGGATTCGCAGAAAAATGGCATCCGCTGTTACTGAAAAGAATGCCGAATATAGAAACCATAATTCTCGTCGGAACTCATGCCCAAAAATATTATCTTGGTGATAAAAGGGAAAAAAATTTGACCGAAACAGTAAGAAATTTCAGAAAATACCTGCCACTGTTTTTTCCGTTGGTTCACCCTTCACCGCTGAATATTGGATGGTTTAAACGGAATCCATGGTTTGAAAATGAAGTTCTGCCGGTACTAAAAGAAACAGTAAAGCGAGCAAGAACTTAAAAGCCTGATAAGTTGACACACAGCATAGTGCTGTGTTAAAATAAGACGGTTACCGCACATCGAAAGGGTTTCAAATGCGTTATACGCTCCCTTTCATGGCGAGTCGGGACGGAGGAGGTGCTTATTGTGTACGCAATAATTGAAACCGGTGGAAAGCAGTACAAGGTCCAGGAAGGAGACGTTCTCTTTTTGGAAAAGCTTTCATCCGGAGAAGGCGAAACCGTCGTGTTTGACAAGGTTCTTGCCGTGTCTGAAGGCGACAATTTAAAGGTTGGCACACCGGTAGTTGAAGGAGCTTCAGTTACCGCGAAGGTGCTTGGCCATGGTAAGGCTAAGAAGATTATCGTCTTCAAGTATAAACCCAAGAAGAATTACAGAAGAAAACAGGGACACAGGCAGCCTTACACGAAAGTACAGATTGAAAAGATAAATGCGTAATGATTAAAGCGGTTATTTATCATGATGCCAATGGTATAATTAAAGGATTCAGGGTTAAAGGACATGCCGGGTACAGTACCGCCGGGGAGGACATAGTATGTTCAGCGGTGTCGGCCATAGTTTTCACCGCGCTGGGCGGTCTTGATGAACTGGCAGGTTTCAGAAATTTCACGGAACATGACGGTTTTTTGGAATGCCATGTTCCTGATAATCTTGAAGAAACGCAGAAACATATAGCCGATATAATTCTGAAAACCATGGCAATAGGTTTGAGACAGATTGAAGCTGATTACGGAAAGTATATCCGGATTAAGTATGAGGAGGTGTAAACCAATGGTAAGAGTAAATCTGCAGTTGTTTGCACAGAAAAAGGGAGTGGGCAGCACCAAGAACGGCCGTGACAGTGAATCCAAACGACTTGGTGTGAAGAGAGCAGACGGTCAGTTTGTAAAGGCCGGAAACATCCTGGTAAGACAGAGAGGAACGAAGATTCATCCCGGAAATAATGTAGGCAGGGGCTCTGACGATACACTGTATGCTTTGATAGACGGAGTCGTTAAATTTGAGCGCTTGGGCAAGGACAGGAAAAAGGTTAGTGTTTACGCACAGTAAATAGATGAAAGATTGACGAGGGCGAGAAAAATCGTCCTCTTTTTGTCTGTGCAATTTTTTGTTGCCGGATGCGAATGATTATTTGTTTATTTGCCCGCGTTTTGGTATAAAATTTACAGTAAGCAATAAAAAATTTGTTTTATGGAGGCAGCATGTTTATTGATTTTGCTGAGATATACGTAAAAGCAGGAGACGGAGGAAACGGGGCCGTTTCATTCCGCCGGGAAAAATATGTCCCGGCAGGAGGACCTGACGGCGGTGACGGCGGAGATGGCGGCAACGTGATATTAAAAGCAGACAAACACCTTCGTTCTCTCGCCGATTTCCGTTACCGCAAGCATTACAAAGCGGAGAGAGGCCAGAACGGGGGCAGCCAGAAATGTACCGGGAGGAAAGGCGAAGACCTGGTAATTAAAGTCCCGTGCGGTACTATTGTAAAGGACAAAGAGACAGGCATTATCATTGCCGATCTTGTTGAAGACGGACAGACAGCGGTTGTTGCAAAAGGTGGTATCGGAGGCAAGGGGAATGTGCATTTTGCTACACCCACAAGGCAGGCGCCTAATTTTGCGAAGAACGGTACTCCCGGTGAAGAAAAATGGATTATCCTTGAGCTGAAGCTTTTGGCTGATGTTGGGCTGATTGGTTATCCGAACGTGGGGAAATCCACTCTTCTGTCGCAGGTATCGTCTGCAAGACCGAAAATTGCAAACTATCCGTTTACAACTCTGACTCCCAACCTGGGCGTTGTATCAATGGGGATCGGAGAAAGTTTCGTAATGGCCGATATTCCTGGTCTTATTGAAGGCGCACACGAAGGAGTCGGCCTGGGGCATGACTTCCTGAAACACGTGGAAAGAACACGGATGCTTATACATGTTGTTGACGTTGCCGCACTGGAAGGGCGTGATCCCGTTGAAGATTTTCACGTGATTAACAGGGAATTAAAGGAATATAATGAGGCACTGGCCCAAAGACCACAGGTCGTAGCCGCCAACAAGATTGATGTGGCGGATGAAAAAAAGGTTAAAGGGTTTACTGAAACGATGGAAAACCTGGGATATACAGTTTTTCCGATAAGTGCAGCTACAGGCCGGGGTGTCAGGGAACTTATCAATTATGTATATGAAATGCTGAAAACCCTTCCCGAACCGGAAGTTTTTGTGCCTGAAGTACCGGAAGTCGTATACCGTGCTGATATAGAAGAAGACTTTACGATTGAACTGGAAAACGGTATTTTTGTTGTTGACGGACCGTGGATCAGGAACCTGCTCAGAGGAATTAATTTTGACGACAGGGAATCATTGCAGTATTTCCAGCGTGCCCTGAAGAGGAAAGGTGTTATTCAGGCTCTGGAGGAAAAGGGTATCAAGGAAGGAGATACTGTACGGATTGGAGACGGTATGGAATTTGATTATGTTCCGTAACCGAGTGCAATATCGGGATAAAAAGGTTAAAATATATACCGGGAGCTGATAAAAATTGCTGACAGGAAAGCAGAGGAGTTATCTGAGAAGCCTTGCAAACGATATTCCGGCAATTTTCCAGGTAGGAAAAGGCGGGATATCGGACAATGTGATAAAACAGTTTGATGAAGCCCTTGAAGCAAGGGAACTTGTGAAGGCAACGGTGCTGAAGAACTCGGAATTAACCGCAAGGGAAGCGTGTGAAGAACTTGCTGCCGTCCTTGGAGCTGAAATTGTCCAGGTTATTGGAAACCGTTTTGTCCTTTACCGGGAATCAAGAGAAAATAAAGTAATTCAGCTGCCCTGACGGCAGCTTTTACTTTACATACTATTTGATTATTATTAATTCCTGGAAGAATATATTGTCGTTTACCGTAGTTTTTAATTGTGCATGGGGGTAAAAAGAGAGAATTTTCTTCAGATAATATAACCCAAATCCCCTGTTATCACCCTTTGTTGAATAACCGCGTTCGCATATCCGGGAAAGGTCGGGTAACCGGCAGTATGTGTTTCCAATCAGTATTGAAGTATGGGAACTGTCAGAATCCATTCCGAGATGCAGTTCATTGCCGGACGAATTTTCACAGGCTTCAATTGCGTTGTCAAACAGGATACCTATTATTTTGACCAAATCGGCCGGATCAATATTGTTAATCTCGATTCTGCTGAAAATATTGATAAACAGTTTTATGTTTTTCATCGCCGCCTGGTTCAGTTTGGAAAATATAATGCCTTTCAGTGCCGGATTCTGTACGTGTTTCAAGGATGGCAGAAAGTTACTGTTAAGGCTTTTGCAGTAATCCTTCAGTACATGGTTACTAAGATAATCACGCAGTTCGTCAAAACGTTTTTCACACAAATATCCGTTAATTGAAAGAAGAATGTTCGAGTAGTTATGTTTTAGTCCGGTTAAATCATCGCATACATTTTCAAGCCGTCTGGTATATTTGACGAGCCGGGCAAGATCCCTGCTTTTTTGCTCATAGCGGGTCTTCGCGTTCAGAGTATGAATATAAACCAGAAGCATGAAAATCAATGCTTTGTAGCAGAAATTTGCAAGGTATGTTACTAAAAGATAATCATTAATCAATACCGTCATATAAAAATTCAGCAAAATGCTCATAAATAGGAAAAGCAAAAAGTAAAAGCCGATGTTATTTTCAAACTTGCTGTAAGGCAGCCGTTTCTTAACCGTTAAAACAGCAGCAGTCACAAGAACGGCGATTAATAGAGTTGCCAGATTTTTAACCAGGCAATGCAAAAACATTTCCGGTTTTATACCTGTAACGTACGCCGTAATTTCCCCGGACAGTATTATAATATCTCCTGCAGCTGACAGGGCAAAAGCCTCGGGAATGCTTAGCCTGTTAATATAAAATGCGCATAGTGGAGGTATAAACATTATTAACGGATAATATACACAGGATTCCCGACTAATAACATGACCCGAAAGGAAAATGACGAACAGTGCAGCGAAAAACTCAAAGCGCGTTTTCCCGGAAGGTTTTATATTCCTGGTGCTAAGATACTCAACAATAATCATGTGTACAAAGGAACAGGTAAGAACCGTAAAAAGCATGTTAATTACCGACATGGGACAATAACTCCTTCCATTTTGTCCTTGACACGTCACAGATCTTACCATCCTCCATGATAACGGAATAACTTTGCCTGTTTCTGTAGAATCTCTTTATAAACCTGGTATTTATTATAAATGAGCGATGACACTGGAAAAAACGACTGTCAAGGTTTTTTATGAGTTCCTTCATTGTATGCCTGAAGGAAATACATGTATTATCGGACAATACGCAGTAAATCAGTCGGCATCCCGGCCTTGTTTCAAAATACAGAATATCGCTTAAATTGACGGTGTGAATACCGTTAATGCTTTTTATGGTTATCTGGTTTTTAAGAGTTAATCCGTTTATCCTTGAAGATTCGGTCACTATTGTATCAAGGCATTCCCGGATCCGCTTTTCAAGGTCTTCTTCCTGTTTAAAAATACAGTCCAGTGCTTTTAATTTATAATTAAAGACTTTGAGACTTAATTCAGGATGGGATGTTATAATAATAAAATAAGCCATAACGTCAATTTTCCGGATTTGCTTTGCGAGAGTGAGGCCTGTTGAATTTTTTTCGTTCAGTACTATATCGATAAAGAACACATTAACGTGACCGATGTTTGATTTGGCGAATTCCACAATTTCTTCAAAGCTGTTGTTGTATAATTTTATACTGTAATCCAGGTTTTTTTCTGAGGCGTATTCGGTTATTATATTTTTCAGAATCAGTGCGGTGCTGAAGTTGTCCTCGCATATTACAAAATTGAACATTTTTAATCATCCTTTTATGAAATTATTGTTCATAAAAGTACATGATTAAAAATATTAATGAGTGGTTGATAAATTTATAAAAATTTGTAATTAATTAGATTTTAATACAAAAAAACTAAAATTTCAACTATAAATTGGACATAAATAATAAATGTGGTAATAATAAGTCTTGTTTACATCAGATTAGTTGACCGCTACAGTTATTGCATGTTTTTTGAAAGGTGGTTTTGGAAGATGAAAAGTGGCAGACAAGGGAGAAAAGGTACAAGCATTCTGGCTTTGCTTGTTCTGACGGCAATATTGGTTTGTGTCGGCTACTTACTGAGCAGTGTTGATCTTTTCAATAATTCCGAAAGCTCGGATAATACTTTGCCGGGCCCGGACGAGGAACCTACGCGGACACCGGAATTAACCCAAACTCCGACCCCCGAACCAACAGATACACCGACGCCTTCGCCTACGCCTGAACCGACCGCGACTCCTACACCTTCTCCGACTCCGGTACCGACGCCGGTTGCAACTATTCAGCCTGACGATATGCCGGAATATGTTCCGCAGACAATTGAGGAACTGAAAGAAATGCTTGAGAAATATATTTCCCGGCAGAAAGGCAGATACGGTTTATATTTTATTAATCTTGTAACGGGCGAGGAATTCGGGATTAATGACAAGGAAAGGTATATAGCGGCAAGTACTACTAAGCTTCCAATGAACCTTCTGCTGTACAGGAAAATAGAGGAGGGGGAAATTGATTTTGAGGACAAGCTGGTTTATCTTGAGAAAGACTTTGAGCCGGGATCAGGCGTTATTCAGAAATCGCCTTTCGGAACCGAGTATACAGTCCGGGAAACGGCAAGACTTTCCATCGTTTACAGTGACAATTGTGCCATAAACATGATTATACGCCTGCTGGGTATAGAGAATATAAGACAGTATATGCTGGATCTCGGCGGAACGATATATTACGGCCGGGATCACCGCTCGTGTCCTTATGATTTGGCTGTTTATGCCCGTGAGCTTTACCGGTTTTATCAGGAGAATCCTGAACTGGCGGGAATTCTTGTAGAAGACCTTCAGAATACGATGTGGAATGACAGGATTAACAAGCTGCTTCCGAAGGACGTTAAAGTAGCCCACAAGATAGGAAATTTTGAAGGCGTTTATAACGACGTCGGAATTGTTTTTGCCGAGGAACCATATGTGCTCGCCGTAATGAGCGAGAATATCGTTCAGTCTGTTGCATCCGATGTTATTGCGCAAATGTCAAAAAAAATATATGATTATATAGTTAACTCAGTTAGGCATAAAGGCAACTGATGCATAAATACCGTATGGAGGATTGCTTAAATGAAAAGCCGAAGAGGGAAGGTACTGATGCTGATAATGCCGGTAATATTGCTGGCAGTTCTTATCATTGTTTACCGGCAGCTGAATATTAATGAAGACAAGGTTCCGCGAAATGAAAATACACCTGCTGTGACACTTACCCCCGAACCAACATCTGCACTTACTCCAACTCCTACACATGAACCGACACCGACACCAACTCCCAGCCCGGTTCCAACTCCTACACCTGCGCCTGTAAGCGGCCAGGCGGGAAATACCAGCGGGGATAAAATAAAGTATCAGGTATTCTCAGGCACAACTGCCATTAGCAATTATCAGGGCAGCGAACAGATTGTATTCGGTGCACCTGAAACCTACAGTAAAATAGAAGGTATTACCACGTTCCGGGGAAATAATTACAGGAACAGCGCTGCATACGGAACCAGGAAAGTGGTTGAGAAAAAGCTTGAAATTGTATGGACATCAGGGGAAATTCCGTTGATTGATCCTCAGTGGCCGGGCGTCGGCTGGACGGGACAGCCGCTGATAGTACACTGGCCTGAAAATGTAAGGAAAATAATGAATTTATACCCGGAATACAAGGAAAAGGATTTTGTTGAGGTTATCCAGGCAACAATGGGAGGAATAATATACTTCCTTGATCTTGAAACCGGAAAGCCGACGAGACCTTCCATTGATATCGGTTTCCCGATAAAGGGAACGCCTGTTGTGGATCCGCGCGGTTACCCGATTTTGTATACGGGAATGGGCATTAATGATCCAGGTGGCAGGACAGGTCCATGGAAATACAGGATATTCAGCCTGATTGACAACAGCGAGATTTACACGATTCCCGGAAAAGACCCCGTTAATTCAAGAACTTGGGGGGCTTTCGATTCCAGCGGACTTGTCCATGCAGAGACTGACACCTTCATACAGGCCGGTGAAAACGGGCTTCTTTACAAGATCAAGCTGAATACCGATTTTGATGCAGAAAACGGGAAGCTGTCAATAAATCCTGAAGTGATTAAATACCGCTATAACAACATATACAACGGAAAACTCGGTATTGAGAATTCCCCGGCTGCCTACAGGGATCTTATATATTTCGCGGATAACGGCGGGATGCTGCAATGCCTGGATATTAATACCCTTAAGCCAAAATGGGCTTTTAACCTTGGAGATGATACCGATGCTTCGGTTGTTATAGAAGAAACTTCTGACGGGGTTTTCCTGTACACCGGGAACCAGGTGGATCTCCAGGGGACATCGGGTTATTCCACCGTGCGAAAAATAAATGCGCTGACCGGGGAGCAGGTATGGTCAAGATCATATAAATGCCTGAATGATCCGGAAAGCGCACTGAACGGCGGTGTATTTGCAACACCCGTTGTTGGTACGGGTGATATTTCCGACCTTGTAATTTTCAGCATTACGAAGACCGGATCACTGTGGGGAGGCAGGCTTGTGGCGCTCGACAAAAATACCGGGGAGGAAGTATGGGCGAAAGAAATGAGTTATGGGTGGTCAACTCCTGTGGTATTCCAGTCCGAGGAAGGAACAAGCTACATGATATACTGCGACTCCGCCGGAAAGATGTACCTGATGAATCCGAAAAACGGAGAAATTTTTGATACGGTTTCAGTGGAAAGAAATGTGGAGGGATCACCCGCCATATATAACGATATGGTAGTGGTAGGTTCCTATGCAAGAAAAATTTTCGGCGTAAGAATTAAATAACCGGAGAGAGGAAATGATTTGGTTCGGACCTTCAGGGAATTCGAGCAAATTCTATGAAGACGGCTACAAACATTCGTACCAGATGCCTGAATGGCTCAGGAACATGGGGCTTAACGCTTATGAATACCAGTGCAACAAGGGTACGAAAATAAGGAAGGAAACTGCAGAGAAAATCGGTGAAGAAGCCAGGAAAGCCGGAATACGGCTTAGCATACATGCACCTTATTATATCAACATGGCAGCGGAAGATGAAACAAAAAGAGAAAAATCCGTTCAGTATATTCTGGATACCTGCCGTGTTGCAAAATGGATGGGTGCGGATCGAATTGTTATACACCCTGGTTCGGTAGGCAAATTTTCCAGGGAAGAAGCAATGATGAAAGCTCTTCCCGTCCTTGCTGAAACCATATTAAGGGCGGATGAAGAGGGTTTTTCGGATATAACCATGTGTCCCGAAGTTCTTGGGAAAATAAACAATCTTGGTTCCCTTGACGAAGTCATAACAATGTGCAGCCTGGACGAGCGGCTTATCCCCTGCATTGATTTTGGTCATATACATGCGAGGACGCTGGGCTCGCTTAAAGATGCTGATGATTTCAGGGCGATTTTCGACAGGATTGAGAATTCCCTTGGCAGTGAACGAGCAAGAAAGCTTCATATACATTTCAGCAGGATTGAGTTTACCCAGGCTGGTGAAAAAAAGCACCATACAATGGACGATACGGAGTATGGCCCCGATTTTGAAATTCTTGCCCGGGTTCTTTTGGAAAGAAAAACCGAGCCGGTTATAATATGCGAGTCAAGGGACAGAATGGCCGAAGATGCTGTTATTCTGAAAAAAATATACGAAAAGGCAAAAAAAGAGTATTCTAAATAAAAACGGAACAGTTGTGTTGCATGATTTCGCAGTATAGATTATTATATTTATTATTATAATCCTATGGTTCAGGTTTTATTTTTTCCTGGGAGGTTCAAGGATGTATAAAATACTGGAAAAAAGAGTTCTAAACCCTGATGTGAAACTGATGGTTGTTGATGCCCCTGTAGTTGCAAGAAAGGCAGAACCCGGACAGTTTATAATCCTGAGAGTAAGGGAAGGCGGAGAAAGAATTCCGTTGACAATCGCCGATTACGACAGGGAGAAAGGAACCGTTACTGTTATTTTTCAGGAAGTGGGAAAAACCACGAAACTTTTGGGTTCACTTAATGAGGGCGATTACATACTGGATTTTGTCGGCCCGCTGGGTATGCCTTCCCATTTTGAAAACGTAAAGCGTGCAGCTATTATAGGCGGCGGGCTGGGTACGGCCATAGCATATCCCCAGGCAAAGAAACTCCACTCTGCGGGAGTTCATGTGGATGCAATAACAGGTTTCAGAAACAAGGAGCTTATTATCCTTGAGGATGAAATGAGAAAGGTAAGCAACAGGCTTTTTATTACAACCGATGACGGTTCGAACGGAAATAAGGGTTTTGTGACAGATGTTCTTAAAAAACTCCTTGATGAAGGAAATGAATATGACCTGGTAATAGCCATTGGGCCGCTGGTTATGATGAAGGCAGTATCAAATCTGACCAGGCCGTATGGCATAAAAACCATTGTCAGTATGAATCCTGTTATGGTGGACGGGACAGGCATGTGCGGAGGCTGCCGCGTTACCGTTGGAGGTCAGATTAAGTTTGCCTGCGTTGACGGGCCAGACTTTGACGGACATCTCGTGGATTTTGATGAAGCAATAAGAAGGCAGGCAATGTACAGGAAAGAGGAAAGGCAAAGCCTTGAAGCTCATTTGTGCAAACTGGAGGGAACAGGAAATGCCTAATATGTCGTTGAACAAAGTACCTATGCCCGAACAGGATCCGAATGTCAGAAACAGGAATTTTAATGAAGTTGCCCTGGGCTATACCGAAGAGATGGCCATAGAAGAAGCAAAAAGATGCCTTAACTGTAAACACAGGCCATGTGTTTCGGGATGTCCGGTAAACGTTAAAATTCCCGAATTTATAGCGCTTATAGCCGAAGGCAGGTTTGAAGAAGCCTATCTGAAAATAAAGGAAACAAATAATCTCCCGGCTATATGCGGCAGGGTGTGCCCGCAGGAATCACAGTGCGAAAAGTTCTGCGTCAGGGGTAAAAAGGGAGAACCCGTAGGCATAGGGCGGCTTGAAAGATTTGCAGCAGACTGGTATATGGCTTATAAAGATCCCGAAAGCCCTGGGATTTCCAGGAACGGTAAGAAGGTAGCCGTGATCGGTTCCGGACCGGCGGGGCTTACGTGTGCTGCAGATCTTGCTAAAATGGGTTATTCGGTAACAATATTTGAAGCGTTCCATACTCCCGGCGGCGTGCTGATGTACGGGATACCTGAATTCAGGCTTCCGAAGGAACTGGTTCAGCGTGAAATTGAAACCGTAAAAAGACTCGGCGTTGAAATAAAAACAAACATGGTTATCGGCAAGTCGGTAACTATTGAGGAATTAATGGAGGAAGGATACGAAGCCGTATTTATTGGAACAGGCGCCGGGCTTCCGAATTTCATGGGAATTCCGGGAGAAAATCTTAACGGCGTATATTCCGCGAATGAGTTCCTTACGAGAATTAACCTGATGAAGGCGTACCTGTATCCTGAAGTTGACACCCCGGTAAAAGTGGGCAGAAATGTAGCCGTAGTCGGCGGCGGTAACGTGGCTATGGACGCAGCAAGAAGCGCAAAAAGGCTTGGCGCGGAGAACGTTTACATAGTTTACAGGCGTTCAGAAGCCGAAATGCCTGCAAGGTTGGAAGAAATCCATCATGCAAAGGAAGAGGGAATTATTTTCAAACTCCTGACCAACCCTGTCCGGATTTTAGGAACTGAAGAAGGATGGGTAAAGGGAATGGAATGCGTAGAAATGGAACTCGGTGAACCTGATCAGACGGGCAGAAGACGCCCGGTACAAAAGAAGGGCTCCGAGCATGTTATAGATGTGGATACGGTAATAATAGCCATAGGCCAAAGTCCGAATCCGCTTATAAAATCAACCACGCACGGGCTTAAGACCCATGAATGGGGCGGAATTGTTGTGGATGAAGAGACAGGAGCTACAAGTATTCCGGGTGTTTATGCCGGAGGAGATGCCGTCACTGGTGCAGCTACCGTTATTCTTGCAATGGGGGCAGGAAAAAAAGCCGCTGCTGCCATTGATCAGTATCTGAAAAATAAAGAGGTATAGCTGAAAGAATACCCGGTCCTAAAGCCGGGTTTACATTTAATTTCCTGAGCGGTCACAGCCGTTTCGGAATATTGTTGCAAGTAATATTAGAATAATATAATATACAAGCGTGCAGTGCTGAAAATTAAATTTCACGCATTCGGAGTGATCAGGATGAGGATTCTGGTTATAAACGGTCCGAACATGAACCTTCTGGGCAAGCGGGAACCTGAGATATATGGTTCTGAAACTCTTCAGGATCTGGAAAACTATATCATGAAGGAAGCTGAGCAGCTGAATGTGGAAGTAGAGTTTTTCCAGTCAAACCATGAAGGCGAAATCATTGACAGGATCCATAAAGCCATGGAAGAAAAAACGGACGGGATCATTATCAATGCAGGTGCGTTTACCCACTACAGCTATGCGATACGTGATGCTATAAAGGCAACGGGCATTAAGACCATCGAGGTCCATATGTCGAACATCCATACAAGGGAAGAATTCCGTACGAAATCGGTAATTGCACCTGTATGTGCCGGACAGATCACAGGTTTTGGCTTTGACAGCTATATTGCTGCGCTTTATTTAATGAAAAGGGGTTAAAATATATGGCTCACAGAATGGAATATATAAGAAAGATTATGGAAGATGAAGGGCTTGACGGTTTCCTTATAACCAGCAGGCAGAATACGTTTTATTTTACGAACTTCACCGGAAGTACATCCAAATGCCTTGTTACGAAGGAAAAAGCATACCTGGTCGTGGATTTCCGGTACACCGCCCAGGCTAAGCAGCAGGTATTTCCCGGCATAGAGGTTATTGAACATGAAAAGAGCGCAAATGATACGCTTAATGATTTATGTATAAGCGAAAACGTTCACACGCTGGGGATTGAGGGCGAGGATGTAACGTTCTCGGGATACAGGAGCCTGCAGGAAAGCCTTACAGGGGTAAAAAACTTCCGGGATCTGCAGAATAAACTGAATGACGCACGCATAATCAAGGATGAAGTTGAAATATCAAAAATACAAAAGGCTGTCGATATTGCAGACATGGTTTTTGAACATATACTGCCTTTTCTGAAACCCGGTGCCAGGGAAGCGGATATAGCCGCGGAGATGGAATATAAAATGAAAAAACTGGGTGCCAGCAGACCGTCATTTGAAACAATAGTGGCATCAGGCCCGCGTTCTGCTCTGCCTCACGGCGTTGCAGGAATGCGCGAACTGAAACCGGGTGACGCGGTGGTCCTGGACTTTGGCGCAGTAATCGAGGGATATTGCTCGGATATTACAAGGACTGTGTTTATCGGAAAACCGGCGGATGAACTGCTGAAAATATATAATATCGTTCTTGAGGCCCAGCTTGAGGCATTAAACAGGGCGGCAGCAGGCATGACGGGACGGGAACTTGACGGTTATGCCCGGACAATTATATACAATGCGGGTTATGAAAAATGTTTCGGTCATGGCCTGGGCCACGGAGTGGGATTGGAAATCCATGAAAAACCCTACGTTTCACAAAGAGGCGATGACGTGCTAAGAAGCGGTATGGTATTCACGGTAGAACCGGGTATCTACGTTGAGGGCCTGGGAGGGGTAAGGATTGAAGATACTGTTCTGCTTGCTGATAACGGACTGAAAATACTTACAAAGTCGCCGAAAGATTTGATTGTACTGTAAAAGCTTTGGACTGCGGTTATTTAATTAATGAAAAGTTCTTGTCAACCAAGTTATTTTCATTTATTATTACAATGGAAGTTATTGTTTATGTATGATCGTATTTGTTTTTATATACTATTTTACGTTGTTTTCGATATAAGAATTGAGAGGGATGGTAAGTAAATGATAAGTGCAGGAGAATTTAGAAACGGTGTTACTTTTGAAATGGACGGACAGGTTTACCAGGTACTTGAGTTCCAGCATGTTAAACCTGGCAAGGGTGCTGCTTTTGTGCGCACAAAACTGAAGAATATAATTACCGGAGCTACAATTGAACGTTCGTTCAGCCCAACCGACAAATTCCCGCGTGCCCAGGTCACAAGAAGGGATATGCAATATCTGTACAATGACGGGGAATTGTATTATTTCATGGATGAGCAGACTTTTGAGCAAATGCCGCTGAATGCAGAAACTATCGGCGATGCTCTGAAGTTTGTAAAAGAAAATACAACCTGCAAGGTACTGTTTTTCAATGACCAGGTTATAGGTGTTGAACCTCCGATTTTTGTAGAGCTTGAAGTAACGCATACAGAACCCGGTTTCAAGGGTGATACCGCAACAGGCGCCACAAAACCTGCAATAGTGGAAACCGGAGCCCAGGTAAAAGTTCCCCTGTTTGTTAACCAGGGCGATATTATCCGTATTGATACCCGTACAGGAGAATACCTGGAAAGAGTTTAACGGGATTTAAGACCAGTAAACCACCTCAAAGCGTTTGAGGTGGTTTTTTTATTTAGTAATATTTGAAATCCCGGCTGCATAGAATTTAATCAAAACAGGACAACCTTGTGCCAGCGTAATTTACACCAGAAAAAAACGGGGAGGTACGTTATGCAGTCGGGAAATAACACAGCAGAAAGAATAATAGGTGACATTATACCTTATCTGCCGGAAAGGGTCCGGTATGCCATTTCAAACCTGGACAGGCCTGTTCTGCCGGAAATTAAGGAAATACGGCTAAGGGCAGGCAGACCGGTAATGCTGTCCTGTTACAGAAAGGACTTTTTTCTGTGCGAAACGGGGCAGTTGTCTGAATCCCGGGAAGAAAGTTTCATACTTTCAGTGGACGAGCTTTACGAAATGGTCTTCAGAATTTGTGACAATTCCTTTTATGCTTACCAGGAAGATATTAACAAGGGATTTGTGACAATAAAAGGAGGACACCGCGTTGGCCTTGTAGGAACACCCGTGTCGGAAAACGGCAGGATCATAAACATGCGCGACATATCGTCGGTAAACGTACGCATTGCCCGTGAGATTACCGGCTGCGGGGACGGAGTTGCAAAATACATTTTCAAAAACAGCAGGGATATTTACAACACCTTGATAATTTCACCTCCGGGAATGGGGAAAACCACGCTTCTGAGAGATATCATCCGCATTGTTAGCAATGGAATAAAAAATATGTTTGACGGGCTTAAAGTAGGAGTGGTGGATGAGCGCGGAGAAATTGCCGCATGTTACAGGGGAATTCCGGAAAATGACCTGGGATGCCGGACGGATATCATCAACGGAATTGGAAAAAAGGAAGGCATAGAAATACTGTTAAGAAGCATGAGTCCGAATGTCATTTCGCTGGATGAACTGGGAAATCCTGACGACGTATCCGCGGTGCTGCAGGTTATGAATGCAGGAATAAGGCTGTTGGCAACCGCTCATGGATATGACGTCGGCGGCTTAAGGGAAAGGCACGGTTTCAGGGAACTGTTCAGGGAAAGCTGTTTTGAACGGTTTGTTGTAATATCTGCAAACAATAAATATTTATATGAATACAGGATAACGGATGGTGAAGGCAATGTCCTTGGCGTTGATCGCAAAAATCACCGGCAGTGTTTTGATTCTTGCGAGTTCTGCAATGACAGGCTTTATATATTCCAGGAGACTTACCGAGAGAATAGACTATATCCGGGGAATCCAGTCATTCCTGATAGAACTGGAAAATGAAATTCATTATATGGGCCGCCCACTGGGGCAGGTTTTGATGCAGATGTCCCGGAACCGGGATACACCCCTGTCCAGGTTTGCCGGACGGGTATATGAAATAACCAGGAATGAAGAAAAGGGAATCGATGCGGCATGGCAAAAGAGCATATTGGAAGTAAAAAATCAGTGGCCGCTGGAGCAGGAAGAATGGGATCTCTTTACCCAGATAGGCGATGTTCTTGGGAAAACGGACAGGGCCGGGCAGAATTCATTTATCAGGATGATGCGCGAGAAATTCGCCATACAGGAAAAAAAGGCTGAAGAGGACAGGACAAAAAAGGAGAAACTTTACAGGAACCTGGGCATACTTGGCGGGATTGCCATTGTACTTGTATTGATATGAGGGGATGCGCATGAATATTGATTTGATTTTCAGAATAGCTGCAATAGGAATACTTGTAGCGGTGCTTAATTCCCTTCTGACCAAGTCGGGCAGGGAAGAACAGGCCATGATGACGACTCTTGCGGGATTGGTTGTGGTCCTGCTGATGGTTGTAAAAGAAATAGCTAACCTGTTTGATACCGTTAAAGCCCTTTTTGATTTTTAAACGCGGGAGAATGATTATGGAACTGATAAAAATAGGAGTTCTGGGTGTTACTGCGACGATTTTGATACTGGTAATAAAAAACCACAGGCCTGAAATCGGACTGCAGATATCCCTTGTTTTCGGCGCAATGGTAATGGTTTTCCTGGCATCAAGAATCAGAACGGTTCTTGACTTTATAGAAATTATCGTTGAAAGGGCCAATATAGGCGGTGTATATATAACAACACTGTTTAAGGTAATAGGAATGGCATATATAACGGAGTTTGCGGCAGAAAGCTGCAGAGATGCGTCGCAGAACGCCATAGCTGCAAAAATAGAGCTTGCAGGAAGAATCATGATAATAATAACGGCAATGCCGCTAATTACATCGGTTATGAACCTTATTATCGGCCTTCTCTGATTCAGTGCATAAATCCGGAGGTTACCGCTGATGAAAAGTTTTAATGTACTTATTCATTCAAGTGCCTTAAGGGTTGTTTTCCCGGTACTATTGGTATTGACCGTTTTTTTGGCTCCTTGTGTGTCATTTGCCGAGGAAAAACCCTTATCCATGGAAAATATAATAGAAAACCAGATGAAAAGCAGTGAAATAAGAAAACTGCAGGATAACCTGGAAAAAAGTATTTCCGATGAAGCGAGGAGCCTTTTTCCCGATTATTCCGCTAGGCAGCTTATGCAGGAACTTGCTTCGGGCAATATCCACAGAAATGTGGATACTCTGCCTCAGAGACTGATAAATATATTTATCAGTGAAGTAAAAAACAGTTTCAGTATTATTGTTAAACTGATTTTAATTGTGTTTTTATCGGCGTTTATAAAAAACCTGCAGAGTTCATTCAAGGAAAGCGCCGTCGGTGAACTGGCGTATTTTGCCTGTTATGCCGCAACGGTTACAATGCTTGCGATAGGGTTTCAGACCGTCCTTGGGTATGCAGGGGATGTTCTGGATACAATAGACGAAATAACCGGTTTTGCAATACCCGCCCTGCTTGCTTTACTGGTATCCAGCGGAAATATCGTTTCCGGGACTGCACTTAAGCCCGTCTTGCTGTTTGCAATACAGGCAACGGTTAAAGTGTTCAGAAATATATTTTTGCCCCTGTGCCTGATGGCAGGGATCCTGTATATAGTCAGCGGTATTTCAGAAAAAATCAAGGTTACCGGTATGGCTTCGCTGCTCAGACAGATAGTAACCTTGGGACTTTGCGCTATCCTTATGGTGTATGGTTCCCTTGCAGCCTTACAGGGTGTAACCGGGGCGGTGATCGACGGGGCGACGGTAAAAACTGCAAAAACCGCGATAAGCACTTTTATACCCGTTGCGGGGAAATATATGGCAGATGCGGCAGATACAATAATAAACTGTGCACTTGTCGTTAAAAATACCGCAGGTGTGGCCACAATGATAGTAACCCTTATTGCCTGCTGCATTCCGATAATAAAGATATTTGTTATTGTTCTTATGTACAGATTTACTGCTGCAATTATTGAACCTTTCGCAGAAGAACGCTTTTATGACTGCATTACCGATGTGTCCGACTGTATGAACGTTGTCCTCGGTGTGGTAGGGGCTTCGGTTTTTATGTTCCTTCTTTCGGTCGGCGTTATTCTCGGAACCGGCGGTATAAGCGGAATGATGCAGTAAACGGGCGGAAATGAAGAAGGGGAATATCATGGAGGAAATCAGGAACTGGATACTGAATATAGCTGTCATTGCTGTGCTCATGATAATACTTGACCTGCTGATGCCGGAAGGGAAAATGAAAAACTTCACCCAGCTCGCAGCAGGGTTTGCGGTAATGTTCGCAATGATAAACCCGGTCCTCCAGCTGATAAACAAGGGAACGCCGGTACCATACGCAGGCTGGAGTGACGAATTCTACCTGCTGAATACCAGGTTCAGGTACACAACCGAATCGCTCAGGGAAGAGCATCAAAGGCAGGTACTGGAACTATACAGGAATATGCTGATTGCAGACATAACCAACAGGCTTGAAAGTAATAAACAAGTAATTAAGGCCGAGGTGGATGCCGTGCTGAATGAAAATACTTCATCTGAAAAGTTCGGAGAAATAAGGAAACTCTATATAAAACTGTTTATTGAAAATTCTGAAGGAAACAGCATTCCTGACAAACAACGCATAACCCAGGAAATCAGAAAGGAATTGAAACAGGCACTCTCCATTGAGGAGGATAAAATAATTATTCATATTACTGAAGGGAATTGAGGGGATTATTATGACCGGATGGTTTGGGAAACTTATGGATAATTTGCGCAGCAAAAAAGACGGACGGGGAATTGAAAATTTAGTCATAATCCTGATCATAGGCGTAATAATTATCATAGTAGCAAGCTCTTTTTTGAGCAATGGAGAAAAGCCGAAAAACAGCACAAAAGAAAACGAAGCACTGGCTCTTGTATCAGGCAACGCGTCGGACGAATTAAGGGAATTTGAGAAAAAACTTGAGCAAATCCTGTCTGAGATAAAGGGAGCCGGAACCGTAAAGGTAATGGTGACCTGGAATTCGGACGGAGAGGTGGTGCATGCATACAACGAGACAGAAGAAAGTTTAGTTCGTGAAGAACAGGACAGTTCCGGGGGCTCTGGCAGAACCGATGAAAAAAGGCTTCAGAAAGAACTGGTTTTCATGGACAGCAGTACCGGGCGTGTTCCTGTTGTAGTACGTAGAATCGAGCCTGATGTAAAGGGAGTTGTGGTAGTCGCCGACGGGGCGGACAGCACAGTGGTCCGGCAGGATATAATAAATGCAGTTGAAGCCCTGTTGGGGATCCCCAGGCACAGAATTCAGGTTTTGAAAAGAAAATAATTGGCAGAGGGGTGTTATAATGAACAAAAAGCAGATATTGGCGGTCGCATTGGTTATTGTAATTATAGCGGCAGGGGTTCTTCAGTACATATACAGTGACAAGGGATTCTCATCGAAAAATGATAATGAAGAGGAGCGCCTTGGAGAAGCTGTTTACGTTGATAACATCACCGGAGATGCAGTAAACCTCACGGACGGTACTAAGGCGGATGCTTCTGAAAATGACAATGCAGTTACCGGCGCTGAACAGGATTATTTTACCCAGGCAAGGCTTGAACGGGATGCAATAAGAAGCAGGCAGAAGGAAGAATTAAAAGAACTTACCAGCAGCAGTGCAGGGGAAGAAATAGCTGCAAAAGCCCAGCAGGAATACATGGATTTAATAAGACGGGCTGAGATAGAAGCCACAATCGAATCACTGATTAAACAGCGCGGTATAGAGGATGTAGTTGTAATCTTTGGTTCCACAGGTACCGTGGACCTGGTGGTCAAGGCTGAAAGCCTGTCTCAGAGCGAAACAGCACAGATATCTGACATTGTGATGAGGCATGCGGGTGTTGAAATGAAGGACATACATATAAAAAACATGAAATAACGGCAATACCAAAAGGGCAGGAAAACCTGCCCTTAAAACATGCCTTTTCAGGTTGATTCAATTATATCCTCAGTTGTTTGCAGCGGCATTTGCAGCCTGTGCAGCATTATAAGCCTTCATAAGCTGTGATTTCTTTCTGGAGGCTTTGTTCTTGTGGATCAGGTTCTTTGAAGCCGCCATATCTATTTTTTTAATTGCCAGTCTGAGAAGTTCCTCCTTGTTCGGGCTGTTTGCGGCAAGAGCTTCCTTGAAACGGCGAATAACGGTTTTAAGCTCGGAACGCTTTGCTTTGTTACGTGCTGTTCTTACCTTGATTTGCCTCATCCTTTTAATAGCGGACTTTGTATTAGCCATCGTTTCACCTCCCAGCTACAACTCAGTATATATCCAGGCTTATTACAGGCCCATTTTCCGTAACAAAATATGTTCATAAGGTTAAAAATTATACCGTGTATACAGCATCAATTTCATTGATATAACGGTATCATCATGCGGTCACAATGTGACACTTTGTTATAATAGCATGAAGAATTGGTTCTTGTCAACATGCAACCATGTGAGGACAGCGGTTCTCTGGCGACTTTTTCATAAAGTTATTCTGTATGGCGGGTCCTGCTGCGGGTGTTTTCGCTCCTTGGGCAATAAAGCACTGACCGATATCCACGCTCCAAAGTTATAATGATTCCAACGCTGAGGTCTCCATATCCCGGGTCTCTCAGTGCCACGCTCATAACTAACTTCTGTGCAGCAGGGCTTAGTAGCATGTTGCCCTGCGTCGCAAAATCACCCGCACCACCCGCTTTTGAACAAGGTATTTTGGTGCGGGTCCTGCTTCGGGCGTTTTGTCTCCTTGAGCGGCAAAGCACTTACGTTGACCCACGCTCCGCACATATAATGAATCCGGCGTTGCGGTCTCCATATTCCGGGTCGCTCAATTCCACGCTCCGGGGTTATTGTTGGGCAGAATGGCTTCGCAGCATGCCGCTCTGCGTCGCCAAAATCGCCCGAATCACCCGCTTGTCGAGTTTCTGTTATTATTGCGGGTCCGGCTGCGGGTGTTTTTGCTCCTTGGGCAACAAAGCACTGACGGGTATCCACGCTCTAAAGTAATAATAATTTCAACGTTGAGGTCTCCATGTCCCGGGTCGTTCAGTTCCACGCTCATAACTTACTTTCGTGCAGCAGGGCTTCGTAGCATGTTGCCCTGCGTCGCCAAAATCACCCGCACCACCCGCTTTTGAACAAGGTATTTTAATCCGGGTCCTGCTTCGGGCTTTCGGTTATACCTATTGTGCTATGCCCGGAACAGTCGCTTCATATAAAAGACTGCCCGGTTCAGCCCGGGTAAGCCGAAACTCGCAAAAAAGCTTTATGAATTTATTTTACAGGTTGCATTTTTTCTCAGACAGCCGGCTTGTTTTCCTCGTTCGGACTTTGCATTTCCAAGCTTCACTCCGCAAAAAGCTTCGGTTACAGAAATGAGTTTTTCAGGTTCCACGCTTCATAGCTTACTGATATGCAGTATGACTTCAGAATATGCAGCCCTGGATTGCAAAACACCTTCAATGCTCGCTTTTTTGAGATTTTTTGTAAAATGCATTACTGTATAGTTGGTTTCAAAATGCAAAGAATATGATCATCAAAAAGGCTTGAAATTTACTGAATAAATATGGTTTACGGAGGTATGGGGAAGATATGGAAGATTTCACCAGGGAACAGTTCAGAGGTGTCCGCACTGACCTTGCACTTGAGGTGCATGAGAAAAACCAGGAGGACATAAGGCGATCCGGAACCGGAACAACTTATCCGTATGCCGAGGGTGTGGAGGTTACCGAGGACGGTAACGATGACATTCATGTCACAAGGGTCAGGATTACGTCACCCGCCGGGGAAAAAAACATTGGCAAGCCGATGGGAAATTATATTACAATGGAAGTGCCGAGGCTTAAAGAAAACGACCGCGATTTGTATGAGATGACATGCCGGGCAGTAGCGTTTGAGCTGCAGCAGTTGCTGAAGCTGAAGGACAATGACACAGTTCTTGTGGTTGGTCTGGGAAACTGGAACATCACACCCGACGCTCTTGGACCAAAGGTTGCTTCCTATTTGATGGTCACCAGGCATTTGCATGAATATCTTCCTGAACAGGTGGATGACGGTGTAAGGCCTGTGTGTGCAATTGCTCCCGGCGTTTTGGGACTGACAGGTATTGAAACCAGCGATATTGTAAAGGGGGTTGTAAACGAAGTAAAACCTGCCCTTGTTATTGCGATAGATTCGCTGGCTTCAAGAAAAATGAACCGTATCAATACAACAATTCAGATAGCAGATACCGGAATATCTCCCGGTTCGGGCGTGGGCAACAAAAGAGCCGAACTTTCAGAGAAAACGCTTGGGATACCCGTTATAGCGATAGGCGTTCCCACGGTGGTTGACGCCGCGACAATGGCGAATGATACAATTGAACTAGTGATAGACAACCTGATGGCGCATTCTGAACAGGGATCGCAGTTTTACAAAATGCTTAAGGAAATGGATCAGAATGACAAGTACGATTTAATCCGTGAAGTGCTTGAACCGTATGGCGGAAATCTGGTTGTTACGCCGAAGGACATGGATGACGTAATAGACCGTGTTTCAAAGGTAATTGCAAACGGAATAAACCTTGCCCTGCATAAGAACATTAATTTTGATGATATTGACAGGTATCTGCAGTAAATTCCTTTACCTGAAAAACAAAGATTGGGACTTTAAGTAATACAAATTTTATAGTAAGATATAGTATTATACGTTTATAAAAAGCGAAACATGAATTACGGCACATTGGATTGCCTGACCGGGAATAAAGCAGACGCGAATGAAAACAAGGAAGGAGCCGTAACAACGGTTTATGAATAAATTTCCGAAATATGCTAAATACAGAAGGTATCGATTAAAGAATCCAAAAAGATTTTTTACCATGCTCCTGCTAACCCTGCTGGCTTTTACAGTTGTTTATGTAGCGCTGGGCGGCGATTTTAAATTCGTAAAGGCTGTAGTGTCCGCAATTGCCCCTTCACCTTCGCCGACTCCAACCCCGACACCGACAGCTACACCAACGCCTTCTCCTACTCCCACACCTTCTCCGACACCTTTACCCGAGGGTAAAGTGCTTCGTGATGTCATAGTATGTATTGATCCCGGCCACGGTGGCCGTGATCCGGGTACTACATCGCCATACGATGAAACATTACTGGAAAAGGATATAGTTCTTGATATGGGACTGCGCCTAAGAGAAAAACTTGAAGAGGCAGGCGTAAAGGTTGTAATGACCCGGGAAGTGGATAAAGAACTGCATGAACTCGTGGATGAGGACGTAAGGGCAAGGCCAAGAATTGCAAATGAAGTAAAGGCAACATTTTTCGTCAGCATACATGTTAACGCCTTTGACACAAAAATAAAGAATTTTGATATTTATAACGGTACGGAAGTATATCATTATGGTAAAACTCATGGTGAATTTACAAGCAAGCAGTTTGCAGAAATTATGGGCGAAGAGATAGATGCCGTAACAGACACACAGTTTAACGGCATTGCAACAAGAGAGCTTGGTGTACTGCGCCTTTCGGAAATGCCCGCATTGCTTATTGAAACCGCATATATAACCAACAGAGAAGATGAGGCGAGGTTGAGATCCGACAAGTTTAGGGAAGACATGGTCCAGGGCATATTCAACGGAACAATGCGCATCCTGGAAACAATGGGTGCTTTTAAGGAAGACGGGGTATATAAAATACTGCTGGATAAGTGAGGGGATGAGCGTGGACGAAAAAATAAGCAGGATGAAGGAGTTGGTCAGCAGGCTGAATGCGGCGGCAAAAGCGTATTACCAGGAAAACCGCGAGATAATGTCCAACTATGAATATGACCGGCTGTATGACGAACTCCTGGAACTGGAAAAGGAGACGGGTATTGTCCTCTCAAACAGTCCGACTGTAAAAGTAGGTTATGAGCTGCTCAGCAGTCTGCCAAAGGAAACGCATGAGCAGCCCATGCTTTCATTGGACAAAACCAAGGAGATAAGTACACTGATACAATGGCTTGGTAACATGAAAGGAATACTTTCATGGAAACTGGACGGCCTTACGATTGTGCTTACATATTCCGGAGGAGAACTATTGAAGGCAGTAACCCGCGGCAACGGCGAAGTTGGAGAAGTGGTTACGAACAATGCACGGGTGTTTAAAAACCTTCCTCTTAAAATCTCATATAAAGGGAATCTTGTTCTGAGGGGCGAAGCCGTTATCCGGTATTCGGATTTTGAAAAAATAAACAGGGAAATTGACAATGTGGAAGCGAAGTACAAAAATCCGAGAAACCTGTGCAGCGGTTCCGTAAGGCAGCTGAATAACAGGATTACCGCCGAGAGAAATGTATATTTCTTTGGATTCCAGATAGTAAGGGTTGACGATCCTGAAATCATGAAATACAGGAGCATGCAGCTGAACTGGCTGAAAAGCCAGGGGTTTGATGTGGTTGAATTCAGGGAAGTAGATGCATCGAACCTGGAACAGACCGTTAACTGGTTTACAGAGCAGGTGGCTAAAAACGATTTTCCTGCAGACGGCCTGGTGCTGGCATATGATGATGTGGAATACGGACGTTCGCTGGGCACTACTGCAAAATTCCCCAGGGACTCCATTGCCTTCAAATGGCAGGATGAGGTTATGGAAACGAAGCTTGTCAAGATAGAATGGAGTGCTTCCAGAACCGGCCTGATAAATCCCATTGCCGTTTTCGAACCGGTTGAGCTTGAAGGAACCACGGTAAGACGGGCCAGTGTACATAATATAAGTGTCATGGAGTCGCTGGAACTTGGAATAGGAGATACGATAGGCGTATATAAGGCAAACATGATAATTCCGCAGATAGCGTATAACCTGACTAAAAGCAATAATATAGAAGTACCCGAAACTTGTCCTGTCTGCGGCGGAAAAACCAGCATACGCCAGGAGAACGGGGTTAAGTTCCTGTACTGTGTCAACAATGAGTGTCCAGCCAAGCAAATAAAATCCCTTGTTCATTTCGTCAGCAGGGATGCAATGGGTATCGACGGCTTTTCCGAGGCTACGATTGAAAAGTTTGTGGAGAGGGGCTTTATAAAGGATTATGCAGATATTTTCCGCCTTGAGAGGTTCAGAAATGAAATAACAGAAATGGAAGGCTTCGGGGAAAAATCGTATGGTAATTTGATTAATTCCATTAACAGGGCAAGAAAAACGAATGCCGTTCGTCTTCTTTACAGCATGGGTATTCCCGGTATAGGTCTTTCAAATGCAAAACGTATATGCGCTTATTTCAGTCACGACTGGGAAAGAATAGAAAATGCAACTTACGAACAGCTTATTAACATCCAGGGCATCGGAGACGTAATGGCGAAAGAATATGTTTCCTTTTTCCAAAATGAAAGGAACAGGAAGAAAATAAGGGATCTTCTTACAGAGATAGAACTGGAAAAAGAAAATGTATCTGACAAAAGCCAGATATTCAGAAATATTACATTTGTTATAACCGGTTCCTTAAACAGTTTCAAAAACCGTGCGGAGCTGAAGGGAATAATTGAAGAAAGGGGAGGAAGGGTGACTGATTCGGTCACGTCGAATACAAATTACCTTATAAATAACGATATAAACTCGACATCCACAAAGAACAAGAAGGCGAAGGAACTGGGCATACCCATTATAACCGAAGAACAGTTACTAAGGTGGCTTAATGAAGGGATTATTCCCGGCGGCTGATTATGTGCAATTTCGGCCATTAGCCTGCCTTTTTTCCATATTTAAATTGTGACCTGGTTTAATATGCAACCTTTTAGCCGGCCCGCTTCTTACTTGGCCGGTTTTTTTGATCTGCCCGGTATGTTTATCATGTCCGCGTTTTTCAGTATATACCTTTCGGGAAAGTATTGTATATATACTTAAAAATCCTTACAATATAATCATGGGATTTACGTTTACGAATAAGAGTTTCCGAATCTTTCGCATGTGAAAAGTTCAGGTTGTATTGTGCATATGTATGGATTAAATTTTATACGGAAAAGGAGGTGGATATAATGCGCGGGACAAGAGGAGTTCTTTTCGTGGTATTCCTCCTTTTCGGCATGATTATTACGATGCAGTTCAGAACAATTTTGCTTGCCCAGCAGCAAAACAATGCAGGACAGGCATCAGTGCAGTCCCTTGCTCTCGAGCTGGAACAGGTAAAAAGCGAAGGAATCAGGCTGCTGGAGGAGCTGCAGAGGCTGGAAAAGGAAAAGAATGAGATAATCAGGCAAATCAGCAATGACGGAAATCCGATGTTAAATGAGCTTCTGACCAGGCGGCAGGAACTGATGGTGATCAATGGTTTTACCGATGTTAAGGGAAACGGTGTGATAATTACATTAAACGACGCACCTGCAAGGGGAGAAATGGATCCTAGCCAGTTAATAATTCACGACATGGATATCGTGCAGATTTTGAATGTATTAAGAGAAGCGGGTGCCCAGGCCATATCCATCAACGATGAGCGTATTATAACCACCAGCAAGCATTTCTGTGTAGGGCCCACGATTCTTATTAATCAGAAACGCTACCCTGTTCCGTATATAATTAAGGCCATAGGCGATCCCGACCGGTTGTACAATGCCATTGAAGAAAGCGAGGCCGTTATTATCATGAGAATATACAATATTCAGGTGGATGTACGCAAGGAACAGGAAATTCTTATACCTGGATATAAAGTTTACGGAAAAATTGAAAATATGATATCCGGGCTGGAGGTAGTGGAAAAATGAAATTTTTCAGGGAAGCTGCATTAACAGTTGTCTGCCTTGTTCTGGGGATAATTATAGCCATGCAGTACAGGAGCGTAAAAATAAACAATTCGCTGGCAGTTTATGAGCAACAGCGTGTAAATGATTTGATTACCGACCTTCTGCGTGAACAGGAAAACAATAAACAGCTTCAGAAAAGAATAGATGAACTGCAAAAGGATCTTGAAAACCTGCGGACGGGAACAAACAGTGAAAATGAAACAATACAGGAGCTTAAAAAGGAAAATGAAAAGCTGGAGATTCTTGCGGGACTGAAAACGGTAAAAGGTAAGGGAATAGTTATAACTCTTGAAAGTGCGGACAACACCCCGATTGACGACTATAATATACTTACCGTTTTAAACGAACTCAGAGCCGCTGATGTACAGGCCCTTTCAGTTAATGATGAAAGAATCATTGCCACGAGCGAAGTAAGACGTGTTGGAAGCTACATGGTGGTTAACGGCAGGAAACTGCTTCCTCCTTACGTCATTAAAGCCATAGCCGATCCGCAGAAGCTGGAAAATTCACTTACCGTTATGGCAGGTGTCGTGGATATGCTTAAGTATTACAATATAAAAGTAGATATCAAAAAGGATGATAACGTAATTATACCTGCGGTGCGGGATGACGGCACGGTACTGCGCTATGATATGCTGACTCCGGTTGATTAATGAATCAGCCGGTAATTTTTTATCAAAAAAGTAATATATATTAATAGGAATTTAACGGAGCAACGGAAAGGATTGAGGTTTTGTCACAGGACAATACCGTTTGGTTCCCGGGCAGTAAAAACTGCAAGGGAGGTTGCTCTTTTTTTATTGGGATTAAGGTATGATAAGAAGACGCGTTATTTTAATTATTCCTTTGCTGCTGGTGATAATTATTCCGGTAATTGCTTATGTCTTCAGGACTGCTTCCGAAGGGAATGCGGGAAATAAAACGCTTTTTGAACTCAGTTTTGATGATCTTGACTTTAATAATGAAATCACCTCGCTTATCGAACAGGATGTGCCTGCATCCGGAATATATGCCGGTAATGACGGTACAGACCGTATAAGGGGCTGGGGTATTGTGCGGGCTAAAGACAATAAAACACCTCAGGCCGATCCGGGAGCACCGGAACTTCTGAAAAAGTATAACGGCATATATATTGGCGACACAAGCAAACCCATTATTTATCTTACGTTCGATGAAGGGTATGAAGCCGGGTATACTGCAGGAATTCTTGACTGCCTGAAAAAGCACAATGTAAATGCAATTTTCTTTATAACCGGACCGTACCTGAACAAGCATGAAGACCTGGTGCGAAGAATGGTTGAAGAAGGCCATGCCGTCGGAAATCACACAGTAAGCCATCCCAGCCTTCCAACTCTCAGCGATGAAAAGATAAAGGAGGAAGTGGCCGGCCTGGACAGGGTTTTTTACGAGAAGTTCAAAAAGCATATGGTTTTTTTAAGGCCGCCCCGTGGAGAATACAGCGAACGTTCTCTCAAAATTACTTCTGAAATGGGTTATATAAACGTATTCTGGAGCTTTGCGTACAAGGACTGGGACAGAAACAGCCAGAAAGGCTGGGAGTATGCATATAACAATGTAATGTCAAACCTTCACAACGGGGCAATATTATTGTTGCATGCGGTTTCCAGCGATAATGCCCAGGCCCTGGACCGTATAATTACCGATGCAAGAAAAAAAGGCTATGAATTCGGAAATGTGTTCGAACTGATAAAGCTGGCGCGGGGTGAAGGTGAATGAGAAGAAGGAAGACGGGCAAAACACCCAAAAGAAAAAAAGAAACCGACACTGTAAAGGAAAAAGTGGCAAGAATGCTGGAAATACCTGAGGAAGTGGTTTCAGACCGTCCCAAGATTACTACTGTGGGAAGAAAAGAAGTTTTTATCGAGAATTACCGGGGCATTATCGAATTTACGAATGAAATCGTCAGAATCAACTCGAACTACGGGATTATTACAATAACAGGCAAAAACATGAAAATACGGGAAATTACGAATGAAGACATTATTATAACAGGTGACATAGACAATATCGATTATGCTGTCTGAATGAATCCGCTTTTGCGGATTTCAAATATACGTCACATTTTGCGGAGGTCATATGTTCCTTATTCGGTTATGGCATTATTTAAAAGGGTATGTTATTATTATTGTAAGCGGACTTTCGGCAGAAAAGTTTATAAATATATGTACCCGAAGGCAGATTCTGCTTTGGGACATAGAAAGGACCGGTCCTGCGGAAGTTACCATGAAAATGAGCATCCGCGCCTTTAAAAATGCCCGTACTGCTGCCAGGAAGTCCGGGTGCAGGGTGCGGATCAAGGCAAAGAAGGGTTTACCGTATCTTATCCGCAAATACAGAAGAAGGAAGGGTTTTGTCGCCGGACTGGTTGCCTTTGCCTTGCTGATATACCTTATGACATCGATTATCTGGTCAATTGAAATAACGGGAAATTATAACCTGGATGAAGAAGTGATAATAAAGCAGCTGAACGAAATGGGTATATTCAGGGGCGCAACAAAAAGGTCGATAAACCCGAAATATGTGGCGGACAAACTGATGATAAACAACAGGGAACTGGCATGGACCGGGGTTGAAATAAAGGGAACCAAGCTTATTATATCGGTAAAAGAAGGTATAGAACCTCCGCCGGTTATACCGGCCGATCAGCCATGCAACCTGGTGGCGAAAAAGGACGGAATTATAGTTTCGGTAAGGGCGAAAAACGGTTTGGCGAAAGTCAAGGCAGGAGATACTGTTAAGAAGGGCCAGGTGCTTATTTCGGGAGTAGTGGAAAGCATACACCCGGAATTCGGCTCAAAATTTGTACATGCCATGGGAGAGGTTCTGGCACGTACCTGGTATGAAGTTAAAAAAGAGGTGCCGGCGAAAAAAATCAACAGAACAAGAACGGGTCTCGAGTGGAACAGGTATACGGTATATTTCCTCGATTTCAGGGTAAGACTTCCCTCGGGAAATAACCCGTTTGAGCTGTATGAAGCAAAAACCGTGGATAAAGCTCCTGTAATTAGGAACCGTTTTAAACTTCCGTTTGGCCTTATTATGGAAAAACACTATGAACTGAAAGAGGAAGAACAGGCTCTGGAACGGGAAGAGGCCAGGGAACTTGCTGAAAAAATGGCGATGGATGAGCTTATGGAAATTATACCTAAAGAAGCCGAAATCGTTGACCGGCAAATGCAGATTTTTACATCCGACGGAAAGGAGTATTTGCTGGTTACCGTTGAATGTACTGAAAATATAGCAATGCAGCAGGAAATTGGAGGGAATTAATGGAAGCGGTTATAGAAAAAAATATTGAGATACCTGATATTGAAACCGAAATGAACTTGTTCGGACAATATGATCAGAATATTCGGATTATCGAAGACGCATTGGATGTGAAAATTACAAACAGAGAAAACGAAGTAAAGATATCGGGTTTTGAATCAAAAGTCGATCAGGCTCTGGAAGTAATACACAAACTCCTCGAACTTATAAGGCATGGGGAAACAATAACAGCCCAGAACGTGAAATATCTTATATCGGTTAATGGGCAAAGCACCGAAGAAACAGAAGGGCTTCCGCTGGATCTTGTATGTATTACCTCAAGAGGAAAACCGATAAAATCAAAGACATACGGACAGAAAAGGTATATAGAAGCTATAAGAAGAAATACGATAGTTTTTGGTATTGGGCCTGCCGGTACGGGAAAAACATTCCTGGCAGTAGCTATGGCTGTTAAAGCCTTTCGTGAAAAAGCCGTAAGCAGGATTATTCTTACCAGGCCTGCGGTGGAGGCGGGCGAAAGGCTTGGATTCCTGCCCGGAGATTTGCAGAACAAGGTTGATCCGTACTTAAGGCCTTTATATGATGCCTTGTACCAGATAATGGGTCCTGAAGCGTATATGACAAACCTGGAGAAGGGTATAATTGAGGTAGCACCGCTGGCATACATGCGCGGCAGGACACTTGATGATTCCTTTATTATCCTTGATGAGGCACAGAATACAACACCGGAACAGATGAAAATGTTTCTGACGAGAATAGGTTTCGGCTCGAAAGCCGTTGTAACGGGAGACATTACCCAGATAGATCTTCCCAAGGACAAAAAATCCGGACTTGTGGAGGTCCAAAAAATCCTTAATGATGTAGAGGGTATTGAGTTTGTTTACTTTACCGGACGGGATGTAGTCCGGCATGAACTGGTACAGCGTATTATTGACGCATACGAACGGTATGAAAGCCGCACAGGTGCAAATCAAAGAGTTGATTAGTGAGAAGGGATGCCTGTTTTGCTGGTGAAAGGCGGTGAACGGCATGGCTGAAAAGAAAGAAAGGGACAAAGGGAAATATCAAAAAATTGGACAAGTCTTTAAGAACAGTACTTTCCAGCGCGTACTGATTGGCACTGTTTCGCTTATCCTGGTTTTTCTCATGATATCCAACGGTGCGGCTCCGAGAAAATACAAGCTTACGCTGGGTATGGCTTCGGGCTTTGATATCCGGGCTCCGAGGGATATTGAAAATACAATGAAAACAGAGGAGCTTGCGCTGGAACGGGTAAAGGAAATACCACCTGTTATTAAGGAACTGGAACTGGCTAATACCGAGATGCTGGGGAATATATATGAATTTTTTGATACCCTTGACAGTCTGCGGTCAAAAATTATACCGGTGCTGGAAACAGGTTCAGGGGTTGTGCTTTCAGAACTGCTTCAGCAGGAAAATGTAGAGGCGGTCAATCCAATACTTTCAAGAATGCCTGATGAGCTTAAGAATTATCTTTTTAAGCTGGATTCACAGGCGGATATAAAGCAGCTCAAGGATCTGCTTGTCAAACAGATTATGCCACAGGTTACAACCACTGTTATAACAGAGGATAATCTTTCCGAAGTCCTTCAGGATTTTATCGGGAAAATAGAAGAGAAGACGCTTTCACCTGAAATGCGGCAGGTTGCCGGGCATATACTTTCGGGCGTACTGATTCCCAACAGTATGATTGATGAAGAGGCAACCGAAAAGCAGAAAAATGATTTCATTGAAGCTTACAAACTGGAAAACCCGGTGATGATTTATAAGAATGAAAGGTTCATACGCAAGGAGGACATTATTACTCCCGACAAGATTGATGTCGCAAGGCGCCTCGGTCTGCTTGACGAGCAGAACGGACCCGATTACCTTTTCCTTGTCTCGGTATTTTTAATCCTTGCGATGCTGTGGATTATCCTTGCATTGTTTCTGAAGTTTTTTGCGAAAAAAACTTTTGAAAGCCGCAATGAGCTGATGTTTATTGCAAGCGTTATTGTCCTTACGGTTTTCCTTGCTTTCATGGCAAAGGAGGTTATACCTGAGAACCAGGCATATATAACTCTGGGTTTTATTGCCCCGGTACTGACGGTAATTTTTCTCAACATTCAAATAGCCATTGTTGTCAACCTCGTCACTGCTTTGTCGGTATCACTTATGTTCAGGGACAACCCGACTTTTTTGATTATGTTTGTCATAAGCGGTACTTTGGCAGCCTTTCTTTCGGCCAATGCAAACCAGAGAAGAAAAATTTCGCTGGCAGGACTCGTTACAGGAGCGGTCAATATTCTGGTTGTGGCGTGCATCGGCATAATGGAAAAGAAGGACTGGACTTCAATCCTTCATGAAGGAGGAATTTCCTTTATTAACGGCATTCTTTCAGTAATACTTGCGATTGGAATGCTGCCGTTCTTCGAAGGTATTTTCAACATGATAACACCTCTGAAACTTCTGGAACTGGCGGATCCTAATCATCCCCTGCTGAAAAGGCTGCTGATGGAAGCCCCGGGAACTTATCACCACAGCCTGATGGTCGGAAACCTGGCAGAGGCGGCAGTAAGGCAGATAGGAGGTAATCCGCTTCTCGCAAGGGTCGGAGCATATTTCCATGACGTGGGCAAGCTGAAGAGGCCGAACTTTTTCAAGGAAAACCAGATGTCCGAGAACCCTCACGACAGGATTACTCCGAATTTAAGCACACTGGTGATAACTTCCCATACAAAGGATGGGGAGCAGCTTGCAGTCAAGTATAAGCTGCCCAGGGCAATACGCGATATAATTGTTCAGCATCATGGCTCGACGCTGGTGGCATATTTTTATCACAAGGCAAAGCAGACTGAAAAGGGAGCAGAGGTAAAGGAGAGCAATTTCAGGTACGAAGGTCCGATACCCCAGTCCCGAGAGGCTGCAGTTGTTCTTCTGGCTGATTCGGTTGAAGCCGCAGTAAGGTCATTGCCTGACAAAACAAAGGGAAAGATAGAAGGCTTGATCAGGAAGGTTATTAAAGATAAACTTGATGACGGGCAGCTGGATAACTCCGATTTGACGCTGAAAGACCTGAATGAAATCGCTAATGCGTTTATGACAGTATTAAGCGGGTTTTTCCACGAAAGGACCGAGTATCCTGATCTTGAAAAAAAGACCACGCTGAACGAACTGGACAGGTACAGTGCGTTCGTTGAAGATGATGAAGAGGAGCAGGAAAATGAAAGTAGTAATTCAGAATAAACTGAAAAAAAGGTATTTACCGGTTAAGGACATAAAAGAACTTATTTCAAAAGCAGTGAAAGCGGCATTGACGGAAGAACGGATAGAGTATCCGGTGCTTGTATCGGTTCTCCTTGTTGAGAATGATGAAATAAGGAGAATTAATGCGGAGTACAGAAAAAAAGACAGTGTCACCGATGTTCTGTCCTTCCCGATGCTGGACATGGAGGACGGGAAATTTATTTCCGAACCCGGTGAAATGGATATGGACCAGGGGAGGCTCTTTCTCGGGGACATTGTAATATCGGTGCCCAGGGCTATAGAACAGGCTGAGGCTTTTGGACATTCAACCGAAAGGGAACTGGCTTTTTTGGCAGTACACGGTGTTTTGCATCTGATTGGATATGACCATAATACAACAGACAGGGAACAAAAAATGAAACAGAGGCAGGAAGGGATACTTGCGTCAATAGGCCTGCCGCGATAAATCACGAAACCGGGGATAATGCCATGAAGAACAGGATGCTGAGAGAAAGCTTCAAATACGCCGGTCAGGGTATCCGGGAAGCGTTTATAAGTGAAAGGAATTTCAGGATTCATTGCCTTGCAACGTTGGTTGTGGTTGCATTTGGTATCATATGCAAACTTCCCGTTCAGAAGTGGATTGCACTGTTTTTTGCCATAGGTTTTGTGCTGGTCTGCGAACTTATAAACACCGCAGGCGAAGTATTGGTCGATATGGTTACGAAGGAGTATTCCGCTGAGGCAAAAAGAGTAAAGGACCTTCTTGCCGGCGCTGTTCTCATATCGGCGGCTGCAGCCTTTGCAGCTGGTATCCTGGTGTTTCTTGAGCCAGTAATGGAATTTATAAAAAACATTATCAGTCTTAAATAAAGGAGTATGGGATGATTAGAGGGAGACTGGAAGATTACCTGTTAATGATACCAGTATTGCTTATTTCTTTAACCGTCCATGAATTTTCTCATGGTTACACTGCTTACCGGCTTGGCGATCCAACCGCGAAAAACGCGGGAAGGCTTAGCTTGAATCCGTTCAGACATCTTGATCCGATAGGTACGATTATGATGCTTATTGCGAGAATTGGCTGGGCAAAGCCTGTTCCGATAAATCCCGTTTATTTCAGGGACAGAAAGAAAGGAACAATGCTGGTAAGCCTTGCCGGACCGCTTTCAAACCTGGCTATGGCATTCACAGGAGCATTCCTGTACAAAATAACGTTCATAATTGGGTATGCAAATATAATGGCCGGAGATACCTTTACGATGTATTTTGTAAACTTTCTGATGCTGTTTTTCTCGGTAAATATAAACCTTGCAATATTCAATCTCCTGCCCGTTCCTCCGCTGGACGGCTCGAAGATTCTTTCAGGATTTCTTCCTTATGATAAGTATTTCCGTTATATGCAGTATGAAAGGTATATAGGCATGATATTTCTCGTGATAGTTCTGGTTGCTCCTTCGGTTTTAAGCACTGTTTTGTCTTTCTTTACACAGCCTATTGCAAGAAGCATGATATGGTGTGCAGACCTGATTATAGGACTTTTTTTGTGAGGGGTATGATATGGGAATGGAACATACGGGTTCCCAGAACGACGTATGTACAATTAAACTGAAGAATTTCGAGGGACCGCTTGATCTGCTTTTTTATCTCATTGAGAAAAACCAGATTGATATTTACGATATTCCTATTGTTGAGATTACCGATCAGTACATGGAGTATCTTTTTGCAATGCAGCAGATGGACCTGGAAATAGCCAGTGAATTTCTCGTTATGGCGGCCACTCTTCTGCATATAAAATCAAAACTGCTTCTGCCGTCAAGAAAGGAAGAAGAACAGGAAGAGGAGGACCCGCGCGAGGAATTAATTATTAAGCTTGTGGAATACAAGAAAGTAAAGGAATTTGCAGAGATTCTGAAGGAAAGGGAAAAGACCTGGAGCAGGGTTTATTACAAGCTTCCTGAGACTTTGCCTGAGGCTGCCTTTGAAGTTATCCTGGATGTTTCGCCAATACTACTGAAGGAATGTTACCAAAAATGCATGCAGAATTATTTTGACAGGCAGAATGACGTATCACAGAAAATGGAGAGGATTTTGAGACAGGAAAAAGTATCGCTAAGGCTTAAAATAAAGGAATTGCTGGCCAGGCTAAAAAGGGGCGTAAAGCTGTGCTTTTCACAGATATATAATTTGCGGCAAATGTCCAGAATCGAAGTGGCAACAGGTTTTCTCGCCACTCTTGAGGTTGCCAGGATGGGAAAGGCGACCGTTCACCAGGACGAGGAATTCGGCGAAATTTACATATATCCTAAAATCAGTAGGAAAGGATAGGTTGCATTATGGAGGACTTACGGGAGATTGAAGCCGTGCTTGAAGCGGTTTTGTTTGCCGCAGGAGATTCAGTTCCGCTGGATAAACTTTCCGAAATTATCGGTCAGGACAGGAAGACTACCGCCGGTATTCTTTCGGGTATGGAAATGAAATATAAAAATTCCAACAGGGGAATTATGCTGAGACAGCTGGGGACAAATTACCAGCTGTGCACTAAGCCCGAATACGAGGAATATATTGCATGCCTTGGAACGGGAAGAAAAAAGCAGGGGTTGTCCCAGGCTGCTTACGAAGTGCTTGCAATCATAGCATACCATCAGCCGGTAACGAAAGCGCATATTGAGCAAATACGCGGCGTGAACTGCGACAACGTAATTGCCACTCTCCTGGAGAAAAACCTGATATGCGAAACCGGCCGCCAGGACGGCCCCGGAAGACCAAAACTGTACGGTACCACCGAAGAGTTCCTCAGGGCGTTTGGTTTCAGTTCGCTGAATGATTTACCCAGACTGGAGATGAACGATATACAGGTTGTGATGAATGAGGTTCCGGTGGATTAAATGGCTAATTTCCGTCGGTACCAGGTAGCATGTATACGTATTATTTTACATGGATAAAATAACCGGGAGGTGAAAATAATGTGCCTTCCGGTTATTTTTTGCATTGCCGCAGTGATAACGCTGATGCTATTTATGAGCCTCAGGATATCAGTGGAAGTGACGGCCGGAGATTCGGGAATAAATTATACAATACGCGGAAGCATATTAAGGTATATAAAGATATTGGAGATAAAAAGCGGTACTGAGAAAAAAAGAAAGCCTAAGAAAAAGAGTGAAAAAAAACGGGATAGAATTCTTGGAATAGTGAAAGCGGCCTTTAAAAAGAAAAACGGAAAAATGATTCATGTGGAAAAATTATCTCTTACCGGAACGTTTTCAACCGAGGATGCGGCTGCAGATGCAATTCTTCATGGCTTATTTATTATTTTATGGCAGTTTATTATAATTTTCCTTTCTGCTAATTTCACGTTTGAACATCAGAACTATAATTTTCTGCCCGATTTTCAGAACAACAGGAATGAACTGGTATTTCAGCTGATACTGCGTATTGTTATTTTAAACGCTTTGATTGTACTGATAAGATATTATCTCTCGTCTGTTTTAGGAAATAATACTGAATAGTTTGAACCAATATTGTAAAGTATAAACAATGATCCAAAAATCAAGGAGGTGAAAGGATGGAAGGAACACATCCTATTGATGAACTGATGAAAACCGCCATGGAAAGCATCCGGGATATGGTGGATGTAAATACTATTGTGGGCGATGCTGTGCAAACCGCTGATGATACGGTAATTATTCCGGTTTCACGCGTCACGTTTGGTTTTGCGGCAGGAGGAGGAGATTACCAGGGACAAAAAGAGTCCAGAGGTGATTCCGACAAAAATGGTTTTCCTTTTGCAGGAGGAAGCGGGGCAGGAGTGAAAATACAGCCGGTGGCCTTTCTGGTGGTTGGAAAAAACAATACAATAAAACTTTTGCCGGTAGAACATAATACGACAATTGATCGTGTTATGGATTTTATTTCGAACATGCTGGATAAGATCGCACCATTGGTTGTTAACAGGAAAGAGACTAAAGAGACTGAAGAAAAAGGAAAAAATATCAAAGAAGAAAAGAAGCAGCAGGAACCATTTTAAGTTCCTGCTGCTTCATCAGCTATGGGCTTTTCGGTCGGTGCTGTTCCGCAGTATGCCCTGATAGCGGGAATTATCCGGTCAATGACAGGGGTGTGTATTTAATATTCAGTTTTCGCCGAGATCCGACAAAATTATTACTTGTTGTTAACGTCGTACTGAGGATACTGGTTTCCGGTATAGCTTTCGAAAACCTTTTTAACTATATTACCACCGATTGTTCCGGCCTCTCTAGATGTCAGGTCGCCGTTGTAACCCTGTTTGAGGTTGATACCTAACTGGTTGGCAATTTCATATTTCATGTTTTCAAAAGCAGTTTTGCTTCTTGTATTGCTTTTTGCCATCTTTTTTTCACCTCCTCATTACCTATTATGGCTTAAAGCCGTCATAATATGAGTAGTAAGTTATGGTGCTTTTGGCTTACATAATATAAGAATTTTCAACAAAAAACTTATCAACTGTTTAAAAGTATTTCACAAAAATTCAAAAAATACTTCAAATTTCGATTCACCCTTTATATCATTTTGTTGTATTCCGATATTTAGTATGATAATATATCTAACAAATAGATAATTTATCCAATTACCAATATTTAACAGAAGAGAAAAACATTAAGGGGTGATTCAGTTGCTTAATAAATTGCTTTTCTCAGGCAGAGAGATAGAGAAGGCCCTCGATGTTGCATGGAAGCGAAATGAAATCATCTCTGAGAATATTGCTAATGTTGATACACCCAGATATAAAAGAAAAGACGTGCAGTTTAAGGATTATTTCACATCTGAGCTGAAACGCAGCGGCATTTCCGGTCTAAAATCACGACTATCAGGCGGGGATGACATAAAGATTGTTTATGACAACAGCAATTACAGTTACCGGCTTGACGGGAACAATGTGGATATTGAAAGGGAAATGGCCATAATGGCTGAAAATACGATAAGGTATTATACCCTTATAAATCGTATTAATGGTCAGCTTAGCAAAATACGCACCATCATAAAAGGAGGTTAATGATATATGGGTTATTTCGGTGCTTTACATACCAGTGCCTCCGCTCTGACTGCACAAAGACTGAGAATGGACATCATTTCTGAAAATATAGCCAACGTCAATACCACAAGAACGGAAGCGGGTACTCCGTACAGGAGGAAAACCGTCATTTTTGAAGCCAAGCCTGGCAACGTTCCGTTTACATCCTACCTGACAGAGGCAAGCAGGAAACTGCTCGGAAACAATGCCGGAGGAGTGCGTGTATCTGCTATCGTTGAGGATCCGTCGCCTTTCAGGAGCGTTTACGATCCTGGGCATCCTGATGCAGATGAAAACGGAATGGTGCAAATGCCCAATGTTGATATTGTTACCGAAATGGTAAACCTGATATCGGCTTCAAGGGCATATGAGGCGAACGTCACTTCCATTAACACAACTAAATCAATGGCAATGAAAGCCCTGGAAATCGGTAGATAACTACGAATAATCACGACGGATAAATCGATAAGGAGAGATTGAAATGAGTATTGCAGGAATATCATCTGTTACGGATAATATTTCGCTTCAGGGTGCACTCAATAAAGTTCCGGAGAAGGAAAATGTCAGCTTCAGGGACGTGCTTCTGAATGAAATATACAAAGTAAGTGACCTGGAAAAAGCAGCGGATGCCATTACCGCCGATTTCATTTCAGGTAAAACCGACAGCATACATTCCGTATTGATTGCAGCCGAGAAAGCTTCCATTGCTCTGCAGTTGATGATAGAAATAAGAAACAAGGTACTTGAGGCATACAACGAAATAATGAGAATGCAGGTTTAACCTTCTTTTGGCCGGATAAATATATAAAGTCATAACAGAAGAAGCCGCTCTGGAGGGAAGAAAAATGCCGGAAGGTTTAGTTAATATATGGAAAAAAATAAAGGATTACTGGGATGATCTGGATAAAAATCAAAAAATACGTTTGTACATAACGGCGGGAATAATAACCGCTGCGATAGTTGTAACCCTGTTCTTTGTATTAAAAACTGACTATGTACCGCTGCTTGAAAGCGGAAATGAATATGATGTAAAAGCTATTGTGGAATATCTTGATTCTAAAGGGGTCAAGTACAAAAAAGGCGAAAACCAAATATATGTCGACAGCAGGAAAAAGCAGGATATTGAATTTGATCTGGCAAGCGAAGTAGGTGTTATCAGTCCGGATGTCATATTTGATCAGAGCTGGTCAAAACTGTCTCTCACTGTTACCGAGGAAGACAAGGAAAAGCTCTGGAAGCAGTTCGAACAAAACAATCTCGTCTATAAGCTCAAAAAGTTTGAAAACGTAATAGATGCATCGGTTCAGTATACCAAGCCTGAGAAGACATACTGGGCTTACAGGAACGAAACAGCGGACAAAGGTTCGGCTTTTGTGGCGTTAAAAACAAAAGCACCGCTGACGTCTGAACAGATAGAAGCGGCTGTGCGCGTAGTGGCTGCTTCAATAGGAATACCGAAAGAAAATATAACCATTGTGGACGAGAATTTAAATCCTCTGAATCTGACGCAGCAAAGCGACATATATGATGCAAATACCCAGGAAGAAATGAGACGCCAAAGAGAGCTTGAACTGGAGCAGAAAGTTTATAAGCATTTCAAGGTTGGTATTGCCCAGAACGCCAATTTTGATACAATGAGTGTTACTGTCAGTGCAAAGCTTGACTTTGATGTATTAAACAGTACCGAAATACAGTATACCGCTCCTGACAGTGAGGGTGAAGGTTTTGTTAAAACGCAGGAAACCCTTAAAGAAAGAATGGAAGGCGGTCAGGAAGGACAAGCCCCCGGCCTGGATTCAAACCCCGGAACAACGACATACATGATGGGTTCAGGCGGTACTTCTTCTTACCGAAAAGAACATAACCTGGAAGAACGCATATTCAATGAGAAACAGATTGAAAGCAGGAAAGCTCTGGGAAAACTGGTGCCTGAAGAGACGACTGCAACGATTACGCTCTGGTACGGACACAGGGTTGAAACTGCAGATGCTCTGACCAGCGAATATATAGAGCAGATTAAGCGGGATGCCGGGTATGCAATGGGAATACCCACGAGCAACATTTCGGTAAGTATTCAGAAACTTGCTCCTGAAGTTGTTTCAGATATTGCGTCTGACAAGTTCGGAGATTTTGTTGATAAATACGGACTCTACATACTCATGGCAATTCTGCTGGGAATTATGGCATTCCTGATGATACCAAGAAAAGACAAAGAAGCTGCCGAAGAGGAGGTTCCTCTTGCACTTGGCGAAGCTGCACTGGCCGGAGCGGAGCTTGCCATGGCTGATACAGGAAAGCAGCTGCCTGAAATAGAATTTGAAGAAAAAGACGAGCTTAAAAAACAGATTAAGAGATTTGTTGAAACAAAACCTGATGCAGTTGCACAGTTGCTGAGAAACTGGCTTGCTGAAGATTGGGATTAAGGGGGTGAGCTTATGGCTGTCGGAACCAGTTCAAGAGAGTTAACCGGTAAAGAAAAGGCAGCGATGTTACTAATAACGCTTGGTCCTGAGCTGTCCTCTAAAATTTTCAAACACCTCAAGGAAGAGGAAATAGAGCAGTTAACGCTGGAAATAGCAAATATACGCAGTGTTTCGCCTCAGGACAAGGAAAAAGTGCTTGAAGAGTTTTACCAGATCTGCCTGGCTCAGGAATACATAGCGGAAGGCGGTATCGGGTATGCGAAGGAAGTGCTGGAAAAGGCCCTTGGCACCGAAAAAGCCATGGAAATTATCAATAAGCTTACTGTATCACTTCAGGTGCGGCCTTTCGATTTTGTCAGGAAGGCAGATCCTTCGCAGATACTGAACTTCATACAAAGTGAGCATCCCCAGACAATAGCACTGATACTCGTATATATGAAACCTCAGCAGGCAGCAGCCGTTCTTTCTGCGCTGCCCCAGGAAAAGCAGGCTGATGTGGCAAAGCGAATTGCACTGATGGACAGAACGTCTCCTGAAATTATAAAGGAAGTTGAAAGAATACTGGAAAAGAAGCTGTCATCACTTGTGATTGAAGATTATACTGCAACGGGTGGTCTCCAGGCGATCGTTGATATATTGAATTCAGTGGATCGCAGTACTGAAAAATATATCATGGAAACACTGGAGATCGAAGATTCTGAACTTGCAGAAGAGATCCGGAAAAGAATGTTCGTATTCGAAGATATACTGCAGCTTGATAACCGTTCAATACAGCGCTTCCTGCGCGAAGTGGACAATTATCAGCTTGCTGTTGCATTAAAGGGCGCAACGGAAGAGGTTCAGAATGTTATATTCAGCAATATGTCCAAGCGTATGGTTGAAATGATTAAGGAAGATATGGAATACATGGGTCCGTTGCGTCTGAAAGATGTTGAAGAAGCACAGCAGAAGATTGTAAATGTAATCCGGAAACTTGAGGATGCCGGTGAAATCATAATTTCAAGAGGCGGAGGAGACGAAATAATTGTATAACGATTTCAGCAGAAATGTATTGAAGAGTTACAGGGTCAATATGGGCATGCCGTACCAGGTAACGGTAAAACAAAAGGAAGCAGTCCCTCCTGAAAATAATGAAAATACAGAGAAGGCTGCTCCTGCAGAAAAAAAGCTTACGGAGGAAGAGATCCTGGAAAATGCCCGGAAAGAAGCGGAAAAAATAATAAACGAGGCCAGGCTTAAAGCCGAATCCATACTGAATTCCGCCAATGCCACGGTAGCTGCAATGGCAAAGGAAGCGGAAGAAAAGGCAAGGGAAGAAGGCTTTAAGAATGGAGAAGCTCTTGCATGGAAACAGTATCAGGGTTTGATAAATGAAGCCGAAGAACTGAAAAGGGCTGCAAAGGAAATACATGACAGTACAATAGCCGGGCTGGAAAGCGAAATTGTAGAAATAATAATCCAGACAGCGAAAAAAATCGTCGGTACCGAGCTTACACAAAACAAGGATGTTGTTCTCGGACTGATCCGTAATGCCATTTCTGCTGCATCACTGGCCGACAAAATATGCATTCACGTTTCCGATGAGGAATACGATTATGTCGTAAATAACAAGGAAAGATTGCTGGAAGGCATTAAAGGGATAAGAGATTTTGAAATAATACGGGACAATTCTCTGAAAAAGGGAGAATGCATAGTTGATACCGGTTTCGGTACCGTGGACAGCAGTATAGATACCCAGCTTAATGCTATGGAAAAGGCATTGAGGGAGATTCTTGGGGAAACGGACAGCACGGATTGGTCATTTACAAAAGAAGAACTCTAACAGTGCAGAGGATTATTATGGAAGTTCAAATCAATCTGGATAAATATAAAAAGACACTGTCAGACAAACGTTTTGTTAGTTTCAGGGGACAGGTCACAAAAGTAGTCGGGCTGACGATCGAATCAGCCGGCCCTGAAACACGGGTAGGAGAACTGTGTCGTATCGTCAATCCAAGGACAAATCGTGAAGTACTCGCGGAAGTAGTAGGTTTCCGCGACAATCATGTTCTGCTTATGCCTCTCGGTGAAATGACCGGAATTGGCCCGGGAAATCTTGTAATCGCGACCGGTACAGAATTAAAGGTAAGGGTCGGGCACGGTCTCCTCGGAAGGGTATTGGACGGACTTGGAAATCCCATTGACGGAAAAGGGAATATTCAAACTGACGGCTATTATCCTGTGGAAAACGTACCACCTCATCCTTTGACCAGGCCAAGGATAAACCAGATATTGCCACTTGGCGTGAAGTGCATCGACAGTATGCTGACGCTGGGCAAAGGGCAGAGGATGGGTATTTTTGCCGGAAGCGGCGTAGGAAAAAGTACGCTGATTGGAATGATAGCCAGGAACACGAAAGCAGATATAATTGTAATCGGGTTAATCGGTGAACGAGGCAGAGAAGTAAGGGATTTCCTGGAAAGGGATCTTACAGACGAAGGACTGAAACGTTCAGTTGTTGTGGTGGCAACATCGGATCAGCCCGCTCTTATCAGGAAAAAGGGAGCATTTGTTGCCACGGCGATTGCCGAATATTTCCGTGACTGCGGATACGATGTGCTGCTGTTGATGGATTCATTAACCCGTTTTTCCATGGCACAGCGTGAGATAGGACTTTCCATTGGTGAACCGCCCGTTTCAAGAGGATATACGCCTTCGGTTTTTTCTGTGATGCCGAAATTGCTGGAACGTTCGGGAACTTCGGACAAAGGCTCAATAACCGGCTTATATACGGTCCTGGTCGACGGTGACGACATGACAGAACCGGTAACCGATACGGCAAGAAGCATTCTTGACGGCCACGTAGTTTTGTCAAGAAGGCTGGCACATAAGAATCATTATCCGGCCATTGACGTTCTGGAAAGCATAAGCCGTGTAATGAATGACATAGTTTCGGACGGGCATAAAAGGCTTGCCGCTGAAATCAGGAAAAACCTTGCCGTTTACAGGGAGGCTGAGGACCTCATAAATGTCGGTGCCTATGTAAAAGGAAGCAACCCGGAAATCGACAGGGCAATCTCGGTTATCGGAAAGATAAATGCGTTTCTTACACAAGGTATGACTGAGAAATTTGATTTTGATGAAACCCTTAAGTTAATGGAAAAAGCCCTGGAGGTTAATGATTAATGGCGCGGTTCAGTTTCAGGCTGCAGACTTTTCTGAATCTGAAGGAAATGATGGAGAAAAACATTAAGAATGAACTCGGTGTTGCTGTACAGAGATATCAGCATCAATTGTCTGTGCTTTCGGAGATTAAGCAGGAAATAAGCAATCAGCAGGAAGAATTCAGAAAAGAAGGAACGTCGGTTACTACGCCCTTAAAGCTAAGGCAGAGAATGGATTACATAAGGGTTGTCTATACGAAGGAAAAGGTGCAGGAAGACAGGGTTAATGAAGAAAAAAGAAATGTCGATAAAATTAGAAAAAGATTGATCGAAACAATGAAAGAGAAAAAGATTCTTGAAAAACTCAGGGAAAGACAATTGGATGAGTTCAGAAAAGAACAGGAGAAAAAACAGCAGCTTTTGGTTGACGAGATTGTCAGCTTCAAAGAAACCATAACATCCGATAATTCATAATAAAGACATAGGGGATATGCGATGGCTCAGAATGTAAGGGTTTTAACACCGCAAATGAAAAAAGCGGACAAAAAGGATACGAAATCAGTGATACTGGACGGATTACTGACCATTCTGGTGTCAATAATCATTGTCCTCATTATTTTCGGAGGAGCTTTCTACTATCTTCTCAAGAACAACATAGGCGGACTTGGGGAATATTTCAGGCCAAGCATTGAAAGAATACCTGTACTGAAGCTTGCTCTGCCGCCGCTTCCTGATACTGAAGATCCCTATGATCCAAGACATCTTACCTCGCAGGAGCTTCTTGACAAGTACAATGAACTGCGTAATTCAAACAGGGAACTGAGTGAACAGCTGGAAGCTGCCAACCGTCGAATTGCCGAACTGGAACGGGAAAGGGAAAAATGGGTGTCCAGGGCTGAAGAAGCCCAGGCAATTCTTGACAAGAATGAAGACACGTCGAAAAAGATCCTTGAACAGCTGGAGCAGATTGAAAATGACAAAAAGGAACTGGACAGGCTTATAGCCATGGGCAATCCTGAAGCTTTTGCAAGGTATTACGAAAAAGTGAACCCTGAAAATGCACAGGAACTTTACAGGGAAATTGTAGGGAAGGAAGCAGCAAAGGAAAATTATAAAAACCTCGCAGTACCTTACACTGAAATGGAGCCGGAAAATGCCGCAGCCATTCTTACCGAACTTGGGAAAACCGATATGGAGTTGGTTGCTAATATTCTTGAAGCAATGAAAAACGATGTAAAGGCAGAAATAATCCAAAACATGGATCCCAAGTTTGCCGCAGATTTAATGAAGAGCATAGCGGACAAAAAGCTCCCGGATTAGAATCTTCGTATGCGCTTTACAGCGTTTTATGAAGATATAAAAACATGAGAAAGGAGGTGTGATGGGAATATGGTGCTGGTAAATGGTCTGACATTTACAGCGGGTAACAGGCAGAATGAAATAAAGCCGGCCGGCGATAAAAACACGTCAGCCGACAGTTTTTATGACTTCCTGAGCAGAAGCATTAATGCCGGTGAGGCGATAAAAACTGCAGATAATAACAGAATTAAGCCAATGGCTTCCTCGGGAAACAGGAGTGCAGCAAAAAATGAATCCGTTGCTGATGGCGTACGTGTAAAGAATACGGTTTCCCGCGGTGATTCCGAGGAGATTTCGGAGATTACGGTACCGGATACAGGCAGTTCCAAAAAAACGGGTAAAGATATTGTGTATATCATTGATGAAATGATTGCCCTTCTGAAAATGCTCGCTATACTTCTTAAGAATCCGGAAAATACCGACGTGTCAGCCGGGAGTATTTCAGTTCCTGAAGATATCAAAGCCGCTTTGAACAATGGAATCAGCAGCCTGGCGGAGCTGACGGGTATAACCGGTGGCGATGTCGGAGAACTTGTTCAGGAGCTGAAAGCCGGGATGCAGAAACTGCTTGCCGGTGACTCTGCTGAGCTCATCGTCGAAAACGGTCTTGCATCGAAAGAAGAGCAGGCGGGCGAGCTTATTGCTAAATTGCTCAATGAAGCGGAAAATCTGAAGGAAATGATTGTTTCCGGGAATCCGGACGATACAGTCAATGCAGTAAATTCTGAAGACAGCGGGATACTGACCGGAGATAACAGCAGCATTCAGCAACAGGAGAAATTCAGTGTGACAGGACAGGATAACCGCGGAGAACAGAAACCTGATACCGGTATCAGGGAGGAAAACGAAGAACAGAAAGCATCTGCCGATGATGAGGTTACCATTCCTGGAAGAAACGGTGTCAATACGGTTAGTTTTCAGGAAGATGTGAGCAAGGCCGGAGAAATCAGAAATATCCGGGACGGACAGGCTGATGAGACCGGTTATGTGACTCCTGAGAGATTTACCATGATTGAAAAGAACGACATATTGCATCAGGTTGCAGAAAAATTCCAGGTACTTACCGACAATGAACGGTCTGAAATGATAATACACCTGAAACCTGAAAGCCTAGGGAAGATACAACTCCAGGTGATTCACGAACGCGGTGAGATTATTGCCAGGTTTGTTGCTGAAAACGAACAGGTAAAGTCAATCCTTGAAAGCAATATGCAGTTCCTCAGGGATGAACTGGAGAAGAGCGGAGTGGACATTCAGAGCCTGTCTGTATCGGTGGGTCAGCAAGACCGCAGTAATGACCGCAGTGATTATAAGGACCTGTACCCGCAGAGCAGTTTACACCGCATATACCAGGAAGAACTGCCCGATATGACAAGTGTACCCCATACTTACCTATATACAGGTATTGCTGACGATTTATACCGGTTCACGGGATCTGAAATAAACCTCATCGCTTAAGGAGGGAGAATATGTCTGAAGTCAGCTCGGTACGGCAGATGACAATTGAAGAAATTATAAATAAGAATTCGGCCGGAAATTCCACCCGTGAAGTATCGAACGAACTGGGCAAGGATGCTTTCCTGAAGCTGCTTATTACACAGCTGCAATACCAGAATCCGCTGGAACCGATGGACGATCAGGACTTTATAGCTCAGATTGCGCAATTCAGCGCCCTCGAGCAAATGCAGAACCTGAACCATTCTTTCTCGTATTCAATGGGTTTTTCGCTGTTGGGCAAGTATATTTCATCTGTTGTAGCAGATGAAGATACAGGGAAAGTCAGTTACGTTGCCGGAGAAGTAAAATCCGTGTATTCCCGGTATGGCAAGATTTACCTTGTGGTGGACGATTATGACGTGCCTCTGGACAGTATAACTGAGGTATCCGAAAAACCGAAAGATTACAGCAGGATGGAAATTGAAAAATACAATACCATGCTCGGTATGCTCAGCACAGTAAACGTTGTAATGTCTGAAGGTGAAGAACCATACAGCATTGAAGGCATTGTAGCGAAAATAGAAAAAAGTTCTGATGGTATTTACGCAACACTGGACGAAGTAATCCTGAGCGTTACGGATATTGATAAGGGAGCCTTTGAAAGTGCGGAAGAATACATAAAGGGAATGAAAGGACAGTTTGTTTCATTTAAGGCAAAAGACGCATTAACTGAACAGAAAATTAAACTTGAGGGTGTGCTGAGAGACGGCGTAAAAGATGAAGAAATGGGCTGTTACCATGTTATCCTGGATAATATCAGGGTTCCGCTGGAGGATATTGTTTCCACACAGAAAGTGGATCTGGTTTCTACTGAACAGCAGCTTCTGAAACAGATTCTTGATACTCTTAAGTCTGTTGAAGGAAAGTTGTCAAAGGTTCTGCCCGAAACCGGAGATACCGGTGAAGAAAATGAGTCCCCGGAAGAGACTACCGGCAATACCGACGAAAGTGAACTTCCGGAGGAAGCAGGCGAAACAGGGGGTAGCGGCCAATGATTTACAACAACAGACCTGTTCATGGTATCCCTTACCTGGTACCTTCGGCTGAAATACAGAAGAGGCAGAATGTACAAAGTACAGGTTCCTTTCAGGACATTCTGAACGAGCAGCTTAAGAGTGACATTAAAATATCAAAACATGCCCAAATGAGAATGCAGATGAGGAACGTAAATCTTACCGAGGCGCAGCGGGAAAAACTGGCGAAAGCAATTGACAAGGCCGATGCCAAGGGTATCAGGGATACATTGATTGTGATGGATAAAATGGCTTTCGTGGTTAACGTGAAGAACAGGACTGTAATTACTGCCATAAGCAGCAGCGAAATGAAGGAAAACGTGTTCACTAATATTGACGGAGCCGTATTTACCGACTGATTGGTTAGTGTTTCAATTAACATTTATCGACAAAATAGCCGATATATAGAATAAAGGTTTATTCAGCCGGACCCGCTCGGGAGGCTGACCGTTTTGGATTGACAGAAGAAACGGAAACCTTTGGGAGGGGATTTATATGATGCGTTCAATGTTTTCAAGCGTTTCAGGCTTGAGAGCTCACCAGACGAAAATGGACGTAATAGGTAACAATATAGCCAATGTCAATACAGTTGGTTTTAAAGCAAGCCGTGTTACATTTGCCGAAATATTTGCACAGACCGTATCAGGAGCAGGAGCTCCGGATCCGTATACCGGCAGAGGCGGTACAAACCCGATGCAGATCGGTCTCGGAATGAACGTACATTCCATTGACACGCTGATGACACGGGGAAGCCTGCAGCGTACCGACAATCCCACTGACCTGGCAATAGAGGGAGAGGGTTTCTTTATTGTCCGCAACGGAAATTCAGGCACGTACATGTTTACCCGTGCAGGCAACTTCACGCTGGATAAGGCGGGAAACCTTGTTACCGCCCAGGGTCTGAACGTAATGGGATGGCATAATTACGATATCGATGAAGAGGGCAATATTAGTTTCCGTACCGATGAAGAGCTTGAGCCGTTGAACATCTACCAGGATGCATATAAGAACAAGCGCATACTGGCGGCTAAGTCGACAGACAGAGCAATATTGGCCGGAAATCTCGATGCTACATGCGTTCCGGTTAATGATTCAGTATTGTCATATCCCGATGCTTCCGATCTTGAAGATGTCAACCCGCATTTTAAAGTTCCGCTAACGGTATATGACGATCTCGGAAATGAATATAAACTGGAGATATCTTTCTGGAAAAATGCAGTAGGTAAAGTAAATATTGATGGTGTAGAGAAGACTGTGACCACATGGTATTATACCGTTACTGCGGCGGATTCGGACACTAAACTGAATGATGGCGCACATGGTCTTCTTATGTTTGACAGCACTGGTAAAATAGTAACCAATTATACCGGTACGGGTGATGTTAATTTCAGCGTCAGACCGACGATAGAAGTTACACCGGGCGAAAATGTGGGAGCGGATATGTTTGATTTCGAACTGAATTTCGAGAAACTTACAATGTATGCTACCGAAAATTCAGTAAAACCCACCCAGGTTGACGGTTATCCGCCCGGGGAACTGGAATATTTCAGCATTGGTACCGACGGTATTATTACAGGTATCTACAGCAACGGAAGGCAGCAGCCTCTTGGAATGATAGCTCTCGCAATATTCGACAACCCTGCCGGCCTGCAGAAAGCAGGAAATAACCTGTTCCTTCCGACAACCAACTCGGGAGATTTCACGAGAGCATATAAACCCGGTACCGAAGGCGCTGGTTCGCTGAATCCCGGAACGCTGGAAATGTCGAATGTTGATCTTGCCCAGCAGTTTACCGAAATGATAATAACGCAGCGCGGTTTCCAGGCAAACAGCAGGGTAATTACTGCATCCGACGAGCTTCTCCAGGAACTCGCCAACATGAAGAGATAATTGATTTAATAAAATTCGGGTGACGGAAACCGGTTTTATTCGCCGGTTTCCGCTGCAGCCCGGACAGGTGCGGACACGACCGGTGAATGTTTATGATTAAAGTTACCCGATTAAACAACAATGTGTTTGTTCTTAACTGCGAATGGATTGAAACCGTTGAAGCAACTCCCAATACAGTTATAACACTGACGAACGGAAAAAAATATGTTGTTGCTGAAACGGTTGAAGATGTTGTCGAAAAAGTGATAGAATATAAGAGGAAAATAATGTTTTACGACATTAAATAAATTGTGGGGTGTACCGATTGGAAAAGAAAGGTATAAACGCGATTTTACTGTCAATAATTGCGGTTTTGTCTCTGGCACTGGCAGTATTAATAATATTTTTGTTTATATCATACCCGAGTATGAAAAAGGATAAAGCTGCAGTTGCAGGTACCGAAATCATTGATCGGGTTGTTCCTGATGATGAGCTGGCTGAGTACAAGCTGTTCAACGGTGAAGACAAAATATTCGCATTGAAGTATGAACCGGAGCATCCCGACGGTATTGTGCTTGTTTCGGTATCGATAAAATGTGATGTGGGCGAAAAACGTAAAAACAAGGAAAAAGTCGACAGTCTGATTTCCCTGTATACAAGCGAGCTTGAAGAGGCTGTGGGAGATTACTTTGCAAACATGACCTTTTCCGAGGCAAAGGATATAAATACCCGCAACAAAGCCCGCGATGATTTACTCGAGATTTTTAACAGGATACTGAACGAGAACAAGATGACAAAGCAGAAGATAGTATATAAAGTTACTCTTAATATACTTCCTCAGTAATGAGGTTTAACAAAAGATAAAGGAGGTAGCAATTTGGGGGACATTTTATCCCAGAACGAAATTGATGATTTACTGGCCCAGCTGATTGCAGGCGAAATAAACGCAAATGAGCTGAAAACGGGCAAGGATGAAAAGAAAGTCAAGAAGCATGATTTCAAGCGCCCGAGCAAGTTTGCAAAGGAACATCTGCGTACCTTACAGATTATTCAGGAGAATTACGCCAGACTGATTACCAATTTTCTTTCAGGTTATTTGCGTACATTGGTCCAGATAGACGTTATATCAATGGAAGCCCTGCAATTTTCAGAATTTACGAATTCAATTGCTAATCCCGCGGTACTGGCTATCGTAAATTTCAGTCCGCTGCCGGGTAATATAATCCTTGATTTGTCGCCCACACTGGCATATGCACTGATAGAAAGAATGCTTGGCGGAAGAGGCGGCGGTAAGATAGAAAAAATCCGTACCTTTACGGAGATAGAAATAGCCATACTTATGCGGACCATTTCCCAGATGCTGACATATATGCGCGAACCATGGGAAAACGTGGTGGAGCTCAATCCCACTCTGAATACCATCGAGACCAATGCGCAGTTCGTGCAAATAATTAACCCTACCGAAATGGTTGCACTTGCAACATTCAATGTTAAAATCGGAGAAGTGGAAGGGTTTATGAACATCTGCATACCGCACATGGTCCTGGAACCCGTAATGGAAAAGCTCAGCACAAAAATATGGTTTTCAATGATAGAAAAAGGTACGGATGAAGAAACCAAGATGTCCATTGAAAAAAAGGTATCCGAAACCGAGGTACCGGTAACAGCAGTACTAGGCAGAACATATCTCACGGTGTCAGAATTCCTGGAATTGCAGCCGGGAGATGTTTTGCAGCTGGATACACCCGTGGACGGAGACATCCAGGTAATGGTCGGTTCTTTACATAAATTTCACGGTAAACCCGGTGTCAAAAACAAGAAGATTGCAGTCAAGGTAACCGGGATTGTCAGAAGGGAGGACGAGTAAATGGGAGACATGCTTTCCCAGGCTGAAATTGATGCATTATTGAGCGGATCGGTAAGTGCTGAAGATGATGCCGAAAACAGCAGCAACGAAAAAAATGTTCTTACAACCGAGGAAATCGATGCGCTGGGTGAAATTGGAAATATCAGCATGGGTACCTCTGCAACGACTCTTTACATGTTATTGGGACACAAGGTAACCATAACAACTCCAAGAGTTTCGGTCATGACTTGGGAAGAACTTTCCAGACAATATCCGGAACCTTATGTTGCTGTTAAAATAAAATACACTCAGGGCATAATGGGAGATAACCTGCTGATTATCAAGCTTCATGATGTCAGGGTTATAACCGATTTGATGATGGGCGGTACCGGTGAAGTGGATGACAATGTGGAGATTTCCGACCTGCACCTGAGTGCGATAAGTGAGGCTATGAACCAGATGGTTGGTTCCGCAGCCACTTCAATGTCATCGATGTTCCACAAGAGAGTGGAGATCTCTCCGCCGGAAGCTCAGCTGGTACATTTTGCAGAGGATATTGACAAAATACGTTTTGACAGGGCCGAAGATGTTGTAGTTGTGGCTTTTGTGCTGAAAGTAGGAGATCTGATTGACAGTTCGATGATGCAGCTATTGCCGATAAATTTTGCTAAAGAAATGGTAGCAAGTCTTATTGAAACACAAGTTGGAAATACTACAGCAAAGCCGCCAAAACAAGAACAGCCTGCTGTGGAAAAGACTGCTTCCCATGCGCCGCAGCCTGCAGCTCAGCCATATGAACAGCGGCCTGATCCCGGTCAGCAGCACCAGGATTACTATGCTGCTCACCACAGGCAGCCTGCACACAATGAACCGCCGGTTAATGTAAGGCCTGCTGAATTCCAGACTTTTGATACAGGTGCAACGGTACTGGATTCACAGAATATAAACCTGCTGATGGATGTGCCGCTGCAGATTACTGTTGAACTTGGAAGAACCACAAAGAAAATAAAAGAAATTCTGGAATTCGGACAGGGTACAATAATCGAACTGGACAAGCTGTCGGGTGAACCGGTGGATATACTGGTAAACGGCAAGAATATAGCAAAAGGTGAAGTAGTTGTTATTGACGAGAGTTTCGGTGTCAGAATCACCGATATAATTCATCCGTCAAAAAGGATCTAGTATAAATTGATTTATTTTGCTCAATGCAACAAAATCAAATGACTGTTAATGTATGCAAGGAGAGGATTCAGGATATGGCTAGTGTACTAATCGTGGATGATGCTGCTTTTATGAGAATGATGATTAAGGACATTCTTGTAAAGAATGGCTATAATGTCGTTGGAGAAGCCGAAAATGGGCTTAGGGCCATAGAAAAGTACAAGGAACTTTCACCCGACTTAGTTATAATGGACATCACCATGCCTGATATGGACGGAATTCAGGCTGTAAGACAGATTAAGAAGATAAATGCTGATGCCAAGATAATCATGTGTTCAGCAATGGGACAGCAGGCAATGGTTATAGAATCTATCCAGGCAGGAGCCCGTGATTTTATTGTCAAGCCGTTCCAGGCCGACAGGGTTCTTGAGGCAGTTAAAAAAGTTGTGGGATAGGATAAGATGATGAAATGATAATTTCTTCGCGTAGGTCAGCAATATTATTAGCAGCTGTTGGTAATACCGGCAATACAGACAGGATAAACCAGGTACTGGAGCTGTTAGGAATACTTGTAATCTTTTGCTGTGTACTTTACCTTGCCTATGTTTCATCGCGATTCTTAGGCAAAAAGTTTTCAGCTGCCGGTCAGTCCAGGTTTATTAAGGTGGTGGACAGGGTAAGCTTAGGCTTTGACAAGCATCTGATCCTGGTAAAGATCGGCGAGGAGTACTACCTTTTCCTGTCCGGAAAAAGAGATTTTAAAATGGTGGCAAAAGTTGGCATCGACGCGGAAACTGCCGAAGAACCTGTACAAAACAGCAGTGAGCATACAAATCCGGTTTTTGATTTTCGCGAAATATTTGACAGGTATGTAGGGAAAAGTTCAAAAAAAACCAGTAAAAGCAAAAGAATCAACCGGGAAGAACTGCCTGAGAGGAATGAAATGAAGGAAAATATTGAGCGACTAAAGAGAATGCAGGAAAAAACTGATGATAAGGAAGTATAAAGTATTATGTTCAGAAAACGGAAGAAGGTAATCTTTTCATTACTCGTTATTATCCTTCTGTCGGTGTTATTTAACGTTAATTCCAGCGCGCAGTCGGGAATAACTATCTCGGGTGACGGTATAACCGTTAATATTTCCGATGATCCAGAAGCCGTTACAGACAGTGTAAAACTGCTTCTCTATTTAACGGTTCTTTCCATACTTCCTTCAATCCTAATAATGATGACATCCTTTACAAGGATTATTGTCGTCCTTTCATTTCTGAGAAATGCGATGGGGACGCAGCAAATGCCGCCAAACCAGGTACTTATAGGTTTGGCTTTGTTTCTGACTTTCTTTATAATGTCACCGGTTATTACCGATTTGAACGAACAGGCGCTGAAACCTTTTTCGGAAAACGAAATAACGCTGGAACAAGCTATTGACAGGGCGTCTGATGTTATGAAGGATTTCATGCTGAACAAGGCAAAAGTGCGTGAAAAGGATCTGGCACTGTTTGCCAATATTGCAGGTATAGAGGCTCCTGAAAACCTCAGTGACCTACCGATGAGAGTCATAATCCCGGCGTTTATGATAAGCGAACTGACAATAGCATTCAAAATCGGATTTATGTTGTACATACCTTTTCTTGTAATTGACATGGTAGTTGCCAGTACATTGATGTCAATGGGTATGATGATGCTGCCGCCAGTAATGATTTCACTGCCATTTAAAATATTGCTGTTTTTGCTTGTGGACGGCTGGAATCTGGTAGTAGGAACAATTATTCAGTCCTTCGGATAAAGAAACACAGACGGAGGTATGATATGGAACAGCAGGTTTTGGATATTGCAAGGGATGCGGTGCTGGTTATAATTAAACTGTGTGCACCGCTTTTGGGAGTGGCACTTATAGTTGGGCTGGCAGTAAGCATATTCCAGGCTACAACCCAGATTCAGGAGCAAACATTGTCTTTTGCTCCGAAAATTCTTGCTGTTTTTCTGTCGATTTTTATTTTCGGGCCATGGCTTATGACTACAATAAAGGAATTTACACTCAGTCTTTATAACAGTATCCTGAGATTTATAAGCTATTAGGCCGGCAGTTTAGCCAGACCCTTACTGCAGGGAGTAAGATATGAGTTTCGATTTGCTGCTTGATTTGTGGGATGTTTTCTTACTGATATTTGTGCGTATAACCGGTTTGTTTGTCGTATCGCCTGTTTTCGGCAGAAGAAACATACCGGCCTATTATAAGGTTGGTTTTTCTTTTCTTGTTGCGGTCATACTTGTACAGGTTCTGCCTGTACCTGATTTGCGTGAATACTCAAGTTTGCTGTCCTTTATCCTGCTAGTGGTGAAGGAGTTTGTACTGGGTCTGGTACTGGGTTACATTTCATATCTTATAACTTCTTCCATATATTTTGCAGGACAGATAATTGATATGCATATAGGTTTCGGTATGGTAAATGTTTTCGACCCGCTGACCAATATACAGATACCTGTGACAGCAAACTTTTACTATATTATTGCCACTCTCATGATACTTGCAATAGACGGGCATCATCTGCTGATTTATACGCTTTGTGACAGCTTTTCACTGTTCCCGATTGAAAGCAGAATGGTTATCGGAGAGTCAATGGTTGACTATATTGTAAATATTACCACTTCTGTTCTTACGGTAGGTTTTAAAATAGCTGCGCCCATTACGGCGGCAGTGTTAATTACCGATGTGGCATTGGGAATTATAGCCAAGGCTGTACCGCAGGTTCACGTTTTTATTGTCGGACTGCCGCTGAAGATCCTGGTGGGATTTGTTGTAATGGCTGTTACAATAACAGCTTTCAGAAGTGTTGTGCATGTATTGATGGGTGGAATGCATGAGGAAATTGTCAGATTCCTGGAAACTGTAAAGGGGTGAACAGGATTATCAGGTACGCCGATAACCGAAAAAACGTGGCTTTGTTTGGCATACGGCAAACCTCAATAAGAATAAATCTGCAGTTTTTTGCAGACAGCCAGAAAACCGAAAAAGCAACCCCGAAAAGAAGGCAGGACGCACGCGAGAAAGGCCAGGTACTGTACAGCAGGGAGATTTCGTCGGCTTTGGTTCTGCTTTTTGTTTTTCTCACAATCAAGGCACTGGGAGGTTACCTGTATAACCAGATAGCAGCTCTTTTCAGGCTTTGCATGAATTTTTCGCTTACCTTTGATGTATACTCGGTAAATGAGATCCTTCGCCTTGCAGGGATAATTCTTATGCAGCTTTTGAAAATCGTCGGGCCTCTGTTTGCCGTTGCCCTGGTTGTCGGAATTGGATCATGCTATGCCCAGGTGGGCTCGCTGTTCACGGTTGAACCCTTGAAACCTAAACTCAGCAGGTTGAGTCCCATTAACGGAATAAAAAGAATTTTCTCGCTGAGAGGTTTATCCGAGCTTATAAAATCAGTATTAAAAATAATAGTAATTGGTGTTGCCGCATGGAAGAGCATAGAGGCTGAAGCCAATAATATAGCAAAACTCATGAATCTTGACCTGAGGCCAATCTCGGGTTACCTGGGATCTACCACAATTAATGTGGCAATAAAAATATGTATGTGGCTGGTTGCGATAGCAATACTGGATTTCGGGTATCAGTGGTGGCAGTATGAGAGAGACTTAAGAATGACGAAACAGGAAGTAAAGGAAGAGTACAAGGAAATCGAAGGAAATCCTGAAACGAGACAGAGGATACGAAGCAAAATGAGGGAGATTTCAACCCGCAGAATGCTGAGTGAGGTGCCGAAAGCCGATGTGGTAATTACAAACCCTACGCATTATGCAGTGGCAATTGTATATGACGCTGAAAAAGCTCCGGCACCGGTTGTGGTTGCGAAAGGACAGGATTATATTGCTCAGCGTATAAAGGAAGTGGCCAAGGAAAACGGGGTTGAAATTGTTGAAAACAAGGAAGTTGCCCAGGCACTGTACAAAACTGTGGAAATAGGCCAGCAGATACCACCGGAATTATATCAGGCCGTTGCTGAAATTCTTGCCTTTGTTTACAGGCTCAAAGGAAAGGTTCCGGCCCAGGCGTAGTCATTTTTTACGCATATCAGCGGTTTGTTTTCAGTTATAAAGATTCTGTTGTTTCCCGATGTTTAACAAAATCAGAATATTATGCTATGCTTTATATAACCGTTTCTTTTTGCCGGGAAAGTTCCGGCAGGGAAGGTTATATAAATGCAGTATGCTGAAGGGGAATTCTGATGAAAGTGCTCCTTGTAGCAATAAATTCACAGTTTGTTCATACAAATCCTGCAATACTTTATTTAAAAGCCGCATGCAGTGATATCTGTGATGTGCAGACGGCTGAATTCACGATTAACGAACCGATAAACCACATTTATTCAGGAATAGTGTCCGAAAAGCCTGATGTAGTTGGGTTTTCATGCTATATCTGGAATATAGAACTGGTTTATAAGCTATGCGAGGATCTGAAAAAAGCCCTGCCAAATGTCATAATAGTCACTGGGGGGCCTGAAGTAAGCTTTGAAAACGGAGGTCTGCTTGCAGGTAATAAAAACGTGGATTATGTTATTTCCGGTGAGGGAGAAGAAAAACTGCCGTTTCTTCTTAAGCTGCTGAAAAACGGGGAAAAACCGAACAAGGAAGAAATGAGGTGGCTCAGCAGCTATTCCGAGATAAGCAACCTGGATAAACTCCGTTCACCTTATGTTTTTGTAAAAAAAGATTCACTGAAAAACAGGATAGCATATATTGAAGCATCCAGGGGCTGTCCGTTCAGGTGCAGTTACTGCATATCCTCTGTTACGGGCGGTGTACGTTTCTTTACGCTGGAAAAAGTCTTCGAGGCAATTGATATACTCGCTGAAAGCGGTTCCAGGGTTATAAAGTTCGTGGACAGGACGTTTAACTGCAACGAAAAGCGGGCTCTGGCAATATGGGAGTACATTCTGAAAAAAGGAAACAACAGTCCTGTCTTTCATTTCGAAATAGATCCCGGCCTTCTGAACGACACAATGCTGGATTTCCTGAAGAAAATGCCTGAAGGTCTTGTCCAGATGGAGGCGGGTATCCAGTCAGTACATGAAAAAACCTTGCATGCGGTGCAAAGACCCGATAATGTGGGGAAAGCTCTTGAAAACCTAAGAAAACTAATATCCTTCGGAAACATACATGTTCATGCTGACCTTATAGCCGGACTGCCGTACGAAACGTATGAAGACTTCAGTCATTCGTTTAACCGGGTTTATGCATTATTTGCGCATCATTTTCAGTTAGGATTTCTGAAAGTCCTCAGGGGTTCCAGGATAAGTCATGAAGCGGAACCATACGGGATTGTATACAGGAGTTATCCTCCCTATGAAATTATATGCAGCCGATGGATTTCGCCGGCTGAAATTCTAAGACTCAAGGATATTGAAGCGTGTCTGGAGCTTTTCTATAATTCAGGAAGGTTCATGCTGACAATGAAAGTGCTGTATGATTCACTGGGAGAACCTTTCTCGTTTTATGAAAAACTGTCTTCACATATGAGACGGGAAGGATACCTGGACAGGCCTGTCAAAGCGCTCGATTTATATATGATCATGCATGATTATATAATGCGTGAGTACCCGTTTATGGTGCACGATATAACCGAAAGCCTGAGATATGACTATCTAAGTTCAATGAAAAATCCGACCCTACCGCAGTTTTTGATAAAAAATGGGAAAGCCTTGAAAAGGGAAAAGCAAATGCTTATAAGCAAATATAGGGATAAATTGTACATTGTACTCCCGCGGCTTAAGCGCAAATCGCTGGAGGAAATATGGCACGAGGTTTATATTGATGAATTTCGTTTTGAAAACAGTTCGAAATCCCGGCCAAACGGCATGATAGCTTTTGATTTCGGAGACGTTTCGCCGGTTACAGGCCTTGCAAAATCCTATCCGTTGGGCGATGTCTGAATTAATGTGTTATTTTAAGGAGCATGGTTCAGTAATTTTGGTTTACTGGACAGAATAAGTTTTTTATTTTATTAAGCTCCCGGCATTGCTCAATCCTGCATTATTTGGCACCGCCAAAACATACCAATTCAGGTGCAAAGAAATATTCTGTGTGGTATAATATAGAATGATATTCCGGAGAAGTATAAACATACGTAAATACTTCGGAAATTCAGCATACTTACCGGAAAAACTGGCGTATTATATATTGCAGCATTTATACGGAATTTTATATTGCACGTTTGTTTATAACAATCCTGAAGTATATGGAGATGAATGATGAAAACATTAAGAATTGTTTTGTCCTCAGTCATAGGATTAACGTTTTTTGCACTGTTCCTGGAGGGGTTCCATAGTTCGCTTCCTGTTGCATTCCTGGCAGGGGGTATCACTTTTGTAGGTGGTATGCTTATGTTTTCGCCTGTAAAGGGAAAGGGCAAGGAGCAAAAAAAAGCTCAGTCTAAGCCTTCGCAGGGCAGAAAAAAGGCTGTATCCGATCCCGGGGACGATGAATTTGTTTGCGAAGGCATTACCAGGGGAGAACTGAAAAGAATAGTACGTGAAGGCAAGGAACAGGTAAACAGGATTGAAGAGATTGGTTTAAAAATAATGAACCACACTGTAAGGGTGGATGTTCTTGAAATATGCTCAATAGCAAATGACATTTTTGACAATTTCATTAAAGATCCCAGGGATATAAAAGAATCCCGGCGTTTCCTGATATATTACCTTGACACGACCGAAAGGATTGTTTCTAAATATTACGAGCTTAGCAAGGCAACTTATCTGTCGGATGAAGCCAAGAAAACCTTAAAGAATGTGGAGAGTACCCTGGTGCTGATCAAGGATTCATTCAGAAACCATCTGAAAAAACTGACAGAAAATGATGTTTTGGATCTTGAAGCCGAAGTCAGGGTATTGCAGAATACAATCAAAAGAGAAGGTATTTAAATTATCATAGAAACTATTCTTTAGGAGGAAAGAATATGGAAACTGCTGCGAATTCTCTTACCAAAACCAATGAGCAGGTACAGACTCAGGTAAAGACAGAAGCTTTTGATGAAATGAAAATATGGCAGTCCCTCAGTCCTGAAGAGCAACAGAAGGTTATGGAAATAAAAAATTCAATTGATATTACCGATTCCCAGACCATACTGCAGTATGGTATACAGGCTCAAAGCAATATATCAAGCTTTTCCGATACCGTGCTTTCGCAGATAAGAGCAAAGGACAGCGGGCGAGTCGGGGAGATACTCAATGAACTGATGGTGAAGGTAAACGAACTGAACGTGGACAGCCTTAACCAGAATGACGGCCTTTTCGGGAGGATGTTCGGCGGAGTTAAGTCCAAGGCAAAAAAATTCATGGGACAGTATGAAAAAGTGAGTGTTCATATAGACAGAATAATAAACGAACTTGAAAAGGCCAGGATGCAGCTGATGAAGGATATTGTCCTGCTGGACGGCCTGTATGAGAAAAACCTGGAATACATGCGTGAACTGGATGTATATATCCTTGCCGGTTCTCTGAAACTTTCAGAGCTTAATGAGAAAATAATTCCTGAATTAAGGAAAAAAGCGGAAGAAAGCAATGATCCGGCAGATGCTCAGAGAGTAAAGGATATGTTAAGTCTTGCCAATCGTTTTGAGAAAAAACTGCATGATCTGAAGCTGAGCAGAATGATTGCAATACAGACTGCACCGCAGATTCGCCTGATCCAGAGCAATGATCAGCTGCTTGTGGAAAAAATTCAGAGTTCTATTCTGAATACAATACCCCTGTGGAAGAACCAGCTTGTTATTGCAATAACCCTGTTCCGCCAGGAAAAAGCCCTGAAGCTTCAGAGCGAAGTTAACCGGACGACCAACGAGCTTCTGACGAAAAACTCCGAGCTTCTGAAAACCAACTCCATTGAAGTGGCAAAAGAATCAGAAAAGGGAATAGTTGAGCTTGAGACACTGCAGAAAGTGAACAGGGACCTGATTGAAACAATTGAAGAAACCCTCCGGATTCAGAAAGAGGGCAGAGAAAAGCGGATGCAGGTCGAATCCGAGCTTAAGAACATGGAAAACGAGCTTAAACAGAAGCTGATGGAGATAAAGGATATTTAGGGGTTAGCAGGTAAGCAGTTAGTATGATGTATAAACCTCTGTAACTGTTACTTGAAACAGTTGCAGAGGTTTATTGTTATTAATTGAGCTTTACACGTCCTATAACAGTTGTATATTCTCCACAAATAATAAAAAAATTTTATTCATTTTTTGAATATCATGCAGAATTTGAATCATTACTGGTTTATTTGAATATTCAAATTTTGCACGCGTTGAAATAATTAACGTTTACATTAACCCCCGCTGTATGTAAAATATGCACATAAAAATAATAAGGGGGGCACGGGAATTTGTATACTCATTACAAAAAAGTAATTAAACATATAAAAGATTATTATCAATTGTATATTATGGTACTGCCTGCCGTGATTGTAATTTTTCTTTTCAACTATATTCCCATGTATGGAGTTCAGATTGCTTTCAGAGAATTTGATCCTGCAAGAGGGCTTACAGGCGGTGATTTTGTAGGACTCAAATATTTTAACAAGTTTATAAATTCCTTTCAGTTCAAGGATCTAATAAAAAATACATTTTTCCTGAGTTTATATACAATTGTTGCAGGCTTTCCCGTTCCGATTGTATTGGCACTGGTTATAAACCAGATAAAAAAAGCCAGACTTAAGAAAATAATTCAAACCGTTTCCTATATGCCTCATTTTATTTCTTTAATTGTTCTGGTAGGAATGCTGTCTATTTTCTTGTCACCTTCTTCAGGGATAATTGGACACATTTTCAGAATCATTGGCCTTCAGCCTGTTAATTTCATGGGAGTACCGAAATATTTCCGAACTATCTATGTTTTGTCTGATATATGGCAACATGCGGGATGGAACAGTATAATCTATATCGCTGCCTTATCATCAATAGATCCCAGCCTGTATGAAGCAGCTGAGGTGGATGGGGCCAACAAATGGCAGAAACTGATAATGATAGATATTCCAAGCCTGGTTCCCACTATTATCATATTACTGATTCTGAACTCAGGCAATATAATGAATGTCGGGTTTGAAAAGGTTTATCTGATGCAGAACAATATGAATCTTACTGTATCGGAAGTTATATCCACGTATGTTTACAAAATTGGAATTATGTCGAATCAAATCAGTTATTCTTCAGCCATTGGTCTGTTTAATACATTAATCAATTTTGTATTTCTTGTGGTTGTAAATTTTGTCTCCAAAAAAACAAGCGACATTAGTCTTTGGTAGGAGGAAAAACTGATGAAGCCAAAAAACAGCGATTTAGTATTCAACATTTTGAATACTTTGATTTGTATCATTGTATTTATCTCGGTTATTTATCCTGTCTATTTTGTTATTATTGCATCTGTCAGCAATCCCATTTCAGTTGCAAACGGGAATGTCTGGCTGTATCCTAAAGGTTTTACACTGATGGGATACAAGGAAATAATGAAAGATTCAAGGATTTGGACAGGATATAAAAATACGTTAATATATGCGATTGGCGGTACGCTTATCAGTATGATGTTTACTATGCCTGCAGCTTATGCTCTTTCAAGAAGGGATTTTAAGGCCCGCGGTTTCCTTATGGTGTTTTTCACATTTACCATGTTTTTTAACGGCGGACTGATTCCAACCTATTTAACGATCAAAAAATTTAATCTTGACAATACAATATGGGTTATGCTGATCCCATTTTCGGTAAATGTATATAACTTAATAATAAGCCGCACTTATTTTCAGAACAATATTCCGGCTGAATTACTGGAAGCCGCAATACTGGACGGGTGTTCCAATTTCAGGTTTTTTGCAAAAATCGTCCTTCCATTGTCGAAAGCAATACTTGCCGTTATTTCCCTCTATTACATTGTAGGATACTGGAATGAATATTTCAGGGCATTGATGTATTTACGCGAGGATAAACTGCATCCGCTGCAGATGGTTTTAAGAGATATCCTGATAAGAAACCAGGCCTATTCTTCCGGTCAGCTGGGTTCCGGAGCTTCGGCCGAAGGAAGCGTCCAGCAGAAAGCGGATCTTGTAAAGTACGGAGTTATAGTGGTTTCGACATTGCCGATAATTGTAATTTACCCGCTTATTCAGAAATATTTCGAAAAAGGTGTAATGATTGGTTCGCTGAAAGGCTGATTCTGCTGTTTCCAATCCTGTTTATCAGGTATTATAAAAAATTAAGGAGGTATTCTACATGAAAACCAAAAGACTTTTCTTCTCTGCTGTCCTGGTATTGCTGGTATTTGTTGTAGCACTTACCGGTTGTTCAAAAAATGCAGGTTCTGGCAATACCGGCTCAAAAGGTTCAGCAAGCGGACAGGATGCTTCATCCGGAAAGGTTTCATTGAGAGTTATTGCTATTACACATTCATGGACAAAGGATCTTAATGAAATCCCGATGTTCAACAAACTTGCTGAAGAAATCGGGGTCAAAATTGAATGGGAACAAGTAAGAAGCGGATGGGACGAAAAGAAAAACACAATACTTGCCAGTGGTGACGTACCCGATGCATTTATCGGATGGGGTATTAATGACAGTGATATTTCAACATTTTCAAACGTGTTCATGCCGCTTAATGATTTGATTGAGAAACATGCCCCGAATATTAAGAGAATGTTCGAGGAACAGCCTGATGTAAAAGCATTGGCTACGGCAAACGACGGCAATATATATGGCCTTCCTTCGGTTATTCCTCACAGACCGAACAGCTTCAACATTCATTCCATTAACAGGGTTTGGCTTGATGAACTGGGACTGGAAACCCCGACTACATTTGATGAGTTTTATAATGTACTAAAAGCATTTAAGGAACAGGATCCGAACAAAAACAACAAGCAGGATGAAATTCCATTTGACTGGGCACCGGACAGAGGTTTATTTACAGCCATGAGTATGATAGGTGCATACGGTAACTATGCCGAAGATTTTTCAGGTGACTGGACTGCGGCAAAGGACGGAAAATTCGTATTCCTGCCTGCTACAGAGGATTTCAAGAAACTGGTTTCATATTTGCATAAACTTTACCGTGAAGGACTAATTAATCAGGAAGTGTTTACACAGGACTACTCTCAGTTCCAGGCAAAATCTAAAGATCCTGAGTATGAAATAGTAGGTTCAACTATGGGATGGTCGCTTGAAGACAGGTTCGGACCGGTATATGCAAAAGACTATGAAGTATTGCTGCCTCTGGCTGCTGAAAAGGGAATAAAGCCTGTTTGGCCGGCACATCCTGCAAGAACCAAGTACTTAAGCAATGTAGCGCAGATAACTACAAAGAATAAAAATCCTGAAATAACGATGAAATGGCTCGACGGATTCTATACTGAGGAAATGTCAGCACAGGGCTACTATGGTTCACTTGGCGTATGCCTTGAAAAACAGGGAGATAAATATATAGTCCTTCCGCCGCAGGATGGAATGGGTGCAGATGAATGGAAATGGACCAATGCATTGGTAGACGCAGGTTTAATGTATGTATCTCCTGACCTTGATAAGAGGATAGTTCCGCCAGCTTCCATAGCTGAGCGTGTTGCGCATGATGCATTATATGAGCCGTATTTCCCTGATAGCGATGACATTCTACCTATCCTGAAATTCTCGAAAGATGATATGAGTGAATTGTCCATCATTAAGACCGATATTTTGAAGATGGTAGATATTAAATGGGCACAATGGATTATTGAGGGCAATGTTAATGAAGAGTGGGAATCATATCTGAATCAGCTTGAATCAATGGGACTTTCGAGAATGAGCGAAATCTATCAGAAATATCTTGATGAATATCATGGGAAGAAATAATTCTCAAAGTTAGTAAATGCTTAACCGGGGGAGGGGAAAAAACCCTTCTCCCACCATTTAGCTTCTTAACATGTGTTATCCGGCGGTATATAATTTAGGTAAGGGAAAATGAAAAGCAGGGAGCGCATGATGTTTTGCATACACAGAAAGCTGATTAAAAGGAAAACTTTTATAAAATATCTTTTCTCATATATACTTGTTTTTCTCTTGCCAATTTTTCTGATATTGTTTCATTTTTATCCTGAGACTGCAAGGATAGTAAAAGAAGAAGCCCAGAATTCAGAAATGGTATTATTATCTCAAATTAATGACTATGTAACCATCCAGGTCAATTCTCTTCTGAACTGTGCTTCGGCAGTTCATATGAACAGGGATTTGACAAGCAATTTATTCTTCAGCAGCAGCGAATTCAATACCGTACTTATTATGCAGGAAATGAAAAAGATATTCGGAACCAATCTTTTTGTTGAAAGAGCCTTTTTATACAGTGCCTCAAACAAAAAGTTTTATTCGCATATAGGAACGATATGTGCAGAGGATTTTGGAAAGCGTGGAAGCAGTTTTTACTATGAGAACTGGGAGCAAAAAGATATTGTAAATTTTCTGAGTAAAGTAACCGGGCTGGTAATCCGGCCGTCGGAAACGGTAATACTTCCATACGGAAATGTTATAAATGCTGTGACATTTATAATTCCGATTCCTTTAGGCAGCAATATCCCGTATGCGGTTTTAATGATTGTTGTGGAAGAAGAAAGCTTTTTTTCATTTATGAAAAATGAGTTTGAGAAACACAGCGGAAATATTGTTATCCTGGATAATAATAATATTCCTATTGTGAATAAGGAGAATGCGGAATATCTTTACTCGGAAGAGTTTTATGCTTTATTGGGCAGCATTGATTCGGATGAAGTTATTCAGGCAAAACTATCAGGAACGGAATATATTATTTCGGTAAAAAAATCAGATTCGCCTGCTTTTACATATGTTAGCCTGACACCGGTTGATGAGCTTTTGAATGAACTTAATAAAACGAAAAGAAATACGATGTTTCTTGTTTTGCTGATTGTTGCCGGATGCCTGGTAATAATCGTATTAGCTATGAAGTATAATTATAAGCCGATCAATACCTTAAAAGAGCATATTCAGGGCAAAATACCGGAGGAACAAGGAAATGCTGATGATTTCCAGCTTATTCAGGAAGCCATACTAAAACTTCAGGATGAGAACAAGGAACTGGTTAACCGGATTTTACTGAATAAAAATATTGTCTCCGAGTATTTTCTTATCCAGTTTGTTAACGGGAATATTGATTTTGAAGACAATCTGACTGATAAAGCCAGGGATTATAATATAAACCTTAAAGAAAAGGTTTGCTGCTTTACCTTTTATGCACCTGACAGAAACACGCTCCAGCTGCTGAACGGATTCAATGAATTACTAAAGCTGAATTCGGACCAGGCATGCGGCTATTTGATAAAAGGTATCAGACATGAAGATTTTACACTGATTCTGACTTTTGACGATGAAGAAAACATTAAAGTCTATTATGAAATGATCTATAAAATGATTTCACAGACAAACGGAAGTGTGAAAATCGGAGTCGGAACCATTGAGGATATATATGATGCGGGCAAGACTTATACACTAAGTCTTGTTGCATTGGAAAATGCAATACTTGACGACAATGTCTCTGTCCTGTTTTATGATGAAGTAGATCTTGAAGGTAATCATGATTTGATATGTTTCTTTGATTATTTAAAAAACCTGGAAATGGCAATTTATCGGAAAGATTTGGAACAAATGCGGTTTTCCATGGACAAGATAAAGCATTTGATAAAAACCAAGATAAAGAACGTATTTAAGTTAAGAACAGCTTATATAACAGTGCATAACCTCCTGGTAAAAGAACTGAAAAAATATGGACTGGACAGGAATTTCATTTATGATGTGCATGAAATCAAGAACTTCGATGTATGCACTGCAACTGCTGATTTGGAGGAACTTTACCAGACACTGGCAGGGAAAATAGGACTTGACATAAAGTCGACAAATGAAGGGTTGCCTGATATTTCAGAAATAATTCTTTTCCTTGAAGACAATTACTCGAACAGTAATCTTTCGTTACAGTATATGGCGTCCATGTATGATACGACTTATTCCAATTTCAGTCATTATTTTAAAAAATGCACGAAGGAAAACTATTCTTCATACCTGGAAAGAATTAGGATACGGCATGCAAAGGAATTGCTGAAAACACACCTGCCTGTTGACAAAATAGCATTAAAAGTTGGCTATACGAACGCCAACAGTTTTAACCGTGCCTTCAAAAGGCTGGAGGGCATGACACCCGGAGAATTCAGAAAGAACCTGGATAAGACGGGTATAAATGCAGTCCTGGATAACTGAATGTAATAAAACCAATATATGAAAGGAAGAAAGATATGGGTATTATATACCGTGAAAAAAACAGGCTTGTATGGAAGATGAACGGAGAGAAACTGGTTATTGAACCATGGGGGCATAACAGCCTGAGGGTCCGTTCCAGGATGATGGGCGAGATAATTGATACTGATTACGGGCTACTCCCTGCCGAGGAAACGGATGCGCAGATCGAGATTCGAGAACATGATGCGTCCATAACAAACGGCAAAATACGTGCCGTAATAAGGGAACAGGGATGGTCCGGAAACTGTCAGATCAGTTTTTACAATCACAAGGGAGAACTTCTGCTCCGTGAGATGGGTCAAAACGGAGCCCTGAACCTGACACCGCGTAAATTTAAGCCTATTATCGGCGGGGATTTTCGTCTTACAGTTACTTTTGAAAGCAATGAGAATGAAAAATTATACGGCATGGGACAGTACCAGCAGGAAATTATAAATATTAAAGACTGCAGTTTTGAAATGGCACACCGCAATTCCCAGGTCAGCATACCGTTTGTACTATCCAGCCTTGGATATGGCTTTTTGTGGCATAATCCTGCTATTGGACGGGTAACCTTTGCAAAAAACAAAACCGAGTGGTATGCCGAGAGTACAAAGCAACTGGATTACTGGATTACTGCCGGGGATTCGCCTTCTGAGATCGTGGAGGCATATGCCGGGGTAACCGGCAAAGTTCCGATGATGCCCGAATATGGCTTAGGTTTCTGGCAGTGTAAGTTAAGATATTACAACCAGGAGCAGCTGCTTGAGGTTGCCAGGGAATACAGGCGCAGGAACCTGCCCATTGACGTTATTGTATGCGATTTCTTCCATTGGCCGAAGATGGGAGACTTCAGGTTTGACGAGGAATTTTTCCCTGATCCGAAAGCCATGGTGGAAGAACTGAAAGAAATGGGAATTGAACTGATGGTTTCAGTCTGGCCCCAGATTGATCTTCAAAGTGAGAATTATGCGGAAATGAGCCAGAAAGGTCTGTTGGTAAAACCTGAAATGGGCGTCAACATCAGCATGCTTTTCGGCGGTTACAGCAATTTCTTTGACGCAACCAATCCCGAAGCCAGAAAGTATGTCTGGGAAAAATGCAAAAAGAATTACTATGATTACGGCATCCGGATATTCTGGCTTGATGAAGCTGAACCCGAATACAGCGTATATGATTTTGACAACTACAGGTATTACCTTGGGCCGAATGTACAGGTGGGTAACATATATCCGCAGCTGTACTCCAGAACATTCTATGATGGAATGAAGGCCGAAGGGCAGGAGAACATTATAAATCTCGTGCGGTGCGCATGGGTGGGAAGTCAGCGTTACGGCGCCCTGGTATGGTCTGGTGATATTCATTCAAGTTACGAGGATTTCAGAAAACAGATATGCGCAGGACTGCATATGGGTATCTGCGGAATTCCATGGTGGACAACCGATATAGGAGGATTCCATGGTGGAGATCCGGAGGATGAGGGATTCAGAGAGTTACTGGTACGGTGGTTCCAGTACGGAACATTCTGCCCTGTTATGAGACTCCACGGCGACAGAAAACCGACCACGAAACTGTATCGGAAGGATGGAAGTCCGTACTTGTTTACCGGCGGAAACAACGAGGTATGGAGTTTTGGTGAAAAAGCATATGAGATCCTGAGAAAGTATCTGAATATAAGGGAAATCATGCGTCCCTACATACGTGAACTTATGAGACAGGCCCATGAAAAAGGAACACCTGTTATGAGGACCATGTTTTATGAGTTCCCTGATGATGAAAAATGCTGGGAACTGAAAGACCAGTACATGTTCGGAAGTGATATCCTTGTAGCACCTGTGGTTTACAAAAACATGACCGGTAGGGAAGTATATCTGCCCAAAGGCGCTGTCTGGACGAATCTTCACGACGGGAAAAAATATGAAGGCGGTCAGTACGTTTTTGCAGAAGCACCGCTGGATGTAATACCTGTTTTTGCAAGGGATAACAGGAAGAATGAATGGATTGGCATAATATAGAGTAATTCCTTAAAAATCTTGACATTTGCTGAAACTGTCATGTATAATATGGTTCAAACATAGGGAAAAAAGCGATGACCGGAACGAGTAGGCCGGAAGATCCTTACAGAGAGCAAAGGTCAGGTGGAAGCTTTGCAGGTTATTCCCGCTGAAAATCCTCCGGTAGCTTCGAGCTGAAACTTTTAAGGAGTAAGTAAGACGGTTGGGGCCGTTATCCCCCTCACAAGTGACAGGCAGTATTTTGCCTGTAATTTGGGTGGTACCGCGTAGGTTTTTATGCCTTTCGTCCCATACGGATGAAAGGCTTTTTAGTTATATAGGCGTGAATACAGGGATAGACTGTTTTATACCTGTAAATCAACTAGCTGTTGGAAATATAAATTTCAGATAAATGGAGGAATGAAAGGTGGATTACGGACAGACATTAAATTTGCCGAAGACCGAGTTTCCAATGCGTGGGAATTTACCACAGAAAGAACCCGAGATAATGAAAAGCTGGTATGAAAACAATATTTACCAGAAACGCCTTAAGCGAAATGAAGGACACGAGAAATTCATTCTGCACGACGGACCTCCTTATGCAAACGGGGATGTCCACCTTGGTACGGCACTGAACAAAATACTTAAGGATATAATTCTGCGTTATTATGATATGAAAGGGTACTACACTCCATACGTGCCTGGCTGGGATACACACGGGCTTCCGATAGAAAACCGTGCTATCAATGAGCTGGGTCTGAACCGTCATGAAACCGATCCGGTTACGTTCCGAAAGGCATGCGAGGGATTTGCAAGAAAGTACATTGACATTCAGAGGGAATCCTTTAAACGTCTTGGTGTGGTAGGGGACTGGGACAATCCGTACATTACCCTGCTTCCCGAATTTGAGGCAAAGCAGATAGAAGTTTTCGGGAAACTGGCTGAGCGGGGATGTATCTATAAGGGCCTGCGTCCCGTTTACTGGTGTCCGAGCTGTGAAACTGCCCTTGCTGAAGCCGAGATTGAGTATATGGAAGACAGGACGCAGTCTATCTATGTAAAGTTTGCGGTAAAGGATGACAAAGGAAAACTGAAAGGAATTGTTGACAGTCTTGATAATACTTATGTGGTTATATGGACAACCACCACATGGACGCTGCCCGGAAATGTGGCCATCTGTTTGAACCCGGATTTTACCTATGTTGTTGTAAAAGCCGGGAACGAAAACTATATAATGGCCAGGGAACTTGCCGAAAACACGATGAAGGCGGCGGGAATAGAGAATTATGAAATAATCGGCGAAATTAAGGGTGCTGACCTGGAATACGTGGTATGCCGTCATCCGTTCCTGGACAGGGATTCACTGGTTATAACCGGTGATCATGTAACCCTGGATGCCGGTACAGGATGTGTTCATACAGCTCCCGGCCATGGTGTGGAGGACTTTGAGGTATGCAAAAAATATGAAGGTCTTGAAGTGGTTGTACCGGTGGACGGGAAAGGTTACCTGACGAAAGAAGCAGGGCAGTTTGCAGGCCTTAAATATGACCAGGCCAACAAGGAAATCTTCAAATACCTGAAAGAAACAGGGGCTCTTTTTGCGGATCAGGTTATTGAACACCAGTACCCGCATTGCTGGAGATGCAGAGAGCCAATCCTTTTCCGTGCAACCGAACAGTGGTTTATTTCAGTGGACAGCTTCAAGGATGAAACACTGAAAGCAATCAGGGAAGTAAAATGGATCCCGGAATGGGGCGAAGAGCGTATATCCAAGATGGTGCAGGAACGAACCGGATGGTGCATATCCCGTCAGAGGCTCTGGGGTGTACCCATTCCAATTTTCTATTGCACGGAATGCGGCAAGGAACTGATTAACGGTGAAACAATAGAAGCGGTTAAAAAATTGTTTGAAAAAGAAGGTTCAAACGCATGGTTTGAAAAGGATGCGTCGGAAATACTGCCTCCGCATATCAGGTGTTCATGCGGCAACGGCACTTTCCGCAAAGAGACCGATATAATGGACGTATGGTTTGACTCGGGATCAACTCATGCTGCTGTCCTGGAAACCAATCCCCAGCTTGGATGGCCGGCTGATATGTATCTCGAAGGCAGCGATCAGCACCGCGGCTGGTTCCAGTCATCACTGCTGACATCAGTTGCTACAAGAGGACGGGCACCTTACAGGCAGGTTTTGACCCATGGCTATGTTGTTGACGGTCAGGGAAGAAAGATGTCAAAATCCCTTGGAAACGGAATCGATCCGATGGACGTAGTAAACCAGTATGGGGCTGACATTTTAAGACTTTGGGTTGCATCTTCCGATTATAAGACCGATGTCCGGATATCATATGATATTATAAAGCAGCTTGCTGAAAACTACAGGAAAATCCGCAACACTGCAAGATTTATTCTTGGCAATATCTTTGACTTTGATCCTGAAACAATGATGGTGCCTTACAGTGAAATGGAAGAGATAGACAGATGGGCTTTGATGCGGCTGAACAGCCTGATAAAGAAGGTAGAAGACGCTTTCTCACGCTATGAGTTCCACAGTTTTGCCCATAACGTCCATAATTTCTGCGTGACGGACATGAGTAATTTCTACCTCGATGTACTGAAAGACAGGCTTTATGTTTCTAAACCTGATGACAAGAAACGCAGGTCAGCCCAGTCGGCAATGTATATCATCCTGGACGCGCTGACAAGACTTCTGGCACCCATACTGGCCTTCACCAGCGAGGAAATCTGGAAATACATTCCGCACAGGAAGTCCGACAATCCTGAAAGTATTCAGCTGAACAGCTGGCCGGCAGTAAACCCTGAATATGAGAATCCTGAACTGGAAAAGAAATGGAACAGGCTGATTGAAATAAGGGATGATGTATTGAAAGCACTTGAGAACGCAAGAAATGAAAAGCTTATAGGGGCATCCCTTGAGGCTGAGATACGGCTGAAAGCATCAGGGGATAATTATGATTTTCTTGCTGAGAATAAAGAACTCCTCGCTATGATTTTCATTGTATCCGATGTCGTTATTGAAGACGATCCGTCTGCAACTGAAATAGAAATTACCGTGGCAAGAGCAGAGGGTGAAAAGTGCGAACGCTGCTGGGTATACAGCACTACTGTAGGCAGGAATGAAAAACATCCGACATTGTGCAGCAGATGCGCGGAAATAATGGGATAACGGAAAAAAGCCAGGCAGACCGGGGTGATAAAAAGACACCCCGGTTTTCAGGTTTACCCTGCAAACAACCAGAAGGAGTGTGCAGCACATGAATACCGATGAACTGGTAAAACAGCTGTGTGAGATAAATGCGCCGGCCGGGTTCGAAAATCTGGCTGCGGAGAAAATAAAATCCTTTTTTGAACCTTTGTGTGATAAAGCTTTCGTGGATCGGTTCTTTAACGTTATAGGATATAAGAAGGGAACATCAGAAAACCCAGGGAAAATCCTCATAACAGCCCATTATGATCAGATAGGGCTGATTGTTTCGGGTTTTGAAAAAGGCGGATTCTTAAGAATATCAAACCTTGGCGGTGTGGACACAAAAACGGTTCTTGCCCGTGAAGTGATAATCCATGGCAGGGAAGAGGTATATGGCGTTATTGGCGCAAAACCGCCCCACCTGCTGAAAGAAAGCGAAGTAAGCAAGAATGCTGAAATAACCGATCTGTTCATTGATACAGGGTACCCGGATGACGTACTGAAGCAAAAAGTAGCCGTAGGCGACCCGGTATCGGTTATAGCACCGGCGAATGAATTAAAAAACTGGTGTTTTGCAGGCAAAAGTCTTGACAACCGTGCCGGTGTTGCAGCGCTGGTACTGATACTTTATGAACTTCAGAATATAAAGCATCCAAATGATATATATGTAATAGCTACAGTGCAAGAAGAGACTAATCTCCTTGGGGCGATCATTTCATCATACTCACTGGAACCCGACCTGGCTGTTGTTATTGACGTATGCCACGGAGATATGCCCGAAGGAGACAAGGCGCAGTGTTTTCCGCTGAACAAGGGCGTTCCTGTTGCCGTTGGACCGGCATTCCAACGTGAATATACCGATGCTTTGTTTGAAACCGCGAAAAAAGAGCGGATACCGACACAGCGCTGCATTGAGCCGGGAAATCCCGGAACTGAGGCATGGGCCATCCAGGTATCCCGTACAGGTATTCCCGCGGTGGAAGTGGGAATACCATTAAGGTATATGCACTCAACGGCCGAACTGGTATCACTGCAGGATATAGAAAATGCAGCAGTACTTGTGGCGAGATACGTTTCCGGGGATATAGTCAGAACATATGATGAGTTTATATGAAACTATGCTGTACAATAACCGTTAAATAAAGCGGTTGGAAGGGGTATTATGCATATGGTACGGAGACTGGCCGAGCTGACAAAAATCGACGGTATATCCGGGAATGAAAAGGATGTACGTGAGTTTATCATACAGAACCTGGAAGGAAAGTCCCTGAAATTTTACACCGACAATATCGGGAACCTGATTGTTAAGGGCAGGAGTGACGGAAGCAGCAAATTAAGGGTAATGGCTGCCGCTCACATGGACGAAGTAGGGCTGATGGTGAATTATATAACCGATGACGGAAAGCTTAAGTTTTCTGCCGTGGGCGGGATCGACAACCGAATCCTTCCCGGTCAGCATGTACGTGTCGGCAGGGATAAAATACCAGGCGTTATCGGCTGCAAGCCTATTCATTTGCAGGACAAAAGCGAGCGGGGAAGTGCTGTAAACATTAAAAACCTTTATATAGACATTGCTGCAAAAGACAGGGAGAATGCTCTGGAACTGGTCAATACCGGTGATTATGCAGCATTTGCGTCGGAACCGGTGTTTTTCGGGGAAAACAGGATAAAAGCCAAGGCACTGGATGACCGGGCAGGCTGTGCAGTTCTGATGGAACTCCTGGAAGAAGTATGGCCTTTTGAATTCTACGCTTGCTTCACCGTCCAGGAAGAGGTGGGGCTCAGGGGAGCCCTTGTTGCAGCCAACAGGCTGAAACCAGACATCGGTATTGTGCTTGAGGGAACCACATGCACAGATGTACCGAATGTGAAAGAACACGAAGTATCAACCGTAATGGGAAAAGGTCCGTCATTAAGCTTTGCCGACCGGACTTCCCTGGCCGACAGGGGACTTCTTGAACATTTTGCCAAAACCGCTGAAAAGGAAGGCATTCCGTATCAGTGGAAAACAACGGTATCCGGTGGTAATGACGCGGGAAGAATTCAGACATCCGGTACAGGGGTAAGGACACTGGTAGTGTCGGTTCCATGCCGTTATATTCATTCCCCGGTTTCGGTCCTTGATCTGGATGACCTGAAAAATATGCATAAACTGGTAAGCCGGGCTTTGCATACACTGCCCGGAGCATTAGGGAGGTAGATTCGCATGATATCTTTGCTCAGGGAGCTTACAGCTGCTTATGGACCTTCAGGAAGAGAAGATGAGGTAAGAAATGTTATTAGTAATAAAATATCCTCCTTCGTGGATGAAATTTATACCGATACTCTCGGAAATCTTATAGCGGTGAAAAAAGGCCGGGAAAACGGAAAAAGGATTATGCTTGCCGCCCATATGGACGAAATCGCGCTGGTGGCTTCATATATAGATGAAAACGGTTTTATACGTATTTCAAACATCGGCGGGGTAAATCCGTATGTGGCTGTCGGACAGAGGGTCAAGTTCCATAACGGCATAACTGGATGTGTATGCTACGAGGAAAAAATTACCGATTTTAAGGAACTGAAACTTGACAGAATGTTTATAGACATAGGAACAAGCAAAAGGGAAATTGCGATGGAATGCATCAGGCCGGGCGATATGGCCGTTTTCTGCGGCGAAACGATAGAACAGAACGGAAGATATATTTCAAAGGCACTGGATGACAGGATAGGCTGTGCGATCCTGATAAAGCTTGCAGAAACGGTTAAGGATTGTCCGAACGAAGTTGTATTTGTTTTTACCGTACAGGAAGAAGTAGGGCTTCGCGGTGCAGGACCGGCCGCTTTTTCAGTTAAGCCTGATATTGCCGTTGCCGTTGATGTAACCGGCACGGGAGATACTCCGGAGTGCAGGCCGCTGGCAATTGAACTGGGAAAAGGTCCTGCTGTTATGATAAAAGACAGCCGAACCATATCCCATCCGAAAGTAAAAAATGCACTGATTGAATGTGCAGAGAAAAACAATATTCCATATCAGCTTGAAGTAATGAATATGGGCGGAAATGATGCGGGTACTATCCATACCGCGGCAGGAGGAATTCCAACGGGAGCGGTTTCAATTCCGTGCAGATACCTGCATCGTCCTTGTGAAATGGCTGACAAAAATGATGCATTAAATGCGGTTAAGCTCCTGGAAGCATTTGTTATGAATCCGGAGTTATAGGTTTTTATCTTTTTTCAGCCGTCTCCCCGAAAACCGTTTTGAAGGCAGGCTGAATAGATTTCTATATCGGGGGTTAAGTGCAGAAAATGGGGGCAAATGAAAAAAAGAAAGAACTGCTGTATTCATTGCTGCTGCTTCTTGCGTCAGTAATCTGGGGTTTTACCTTTATTGTCCAGAGCAGCGCAATGGAAACTATTGGTCCATTGAGTTTCAACTGTGTAAGGTGGCTGATAGGTTCGTTGGCGGTGCTGCCGGTATGTGCGGCAGCTTACAGAAAAGATAACGATAAGACAAAAACCGAAGACACAAGAAAAACCAGAAAATATACACTTAACGGAGGTTTTCTGTGTGGACTGTTCCTGTTCGCCGCAAGCAATGCGCAGCAGATAGGTCTTGTGGAAACACCGCCGGGAAAGGCGGGTTTTATTACCGCCCTTTATATTGTTATTGTTCCGCTTTTCGGACTTTTCAGCAAAAAGATACCCGGAATAAGGATATGGCTCAGCGTGGTGCTTGCAACAGCAGGTTTATACCTCATGTGCGTTACAGAGCAGCTTACAATAGAAAAAAGCGACATATGGGTAATAATCTGCGCTTTTTGCTACGCTTTGCAGATATTGGCGGTTGACTGGTTTTCAAAAAAGACCGATCCTGTAAAGCTGGCTTTTCTCCAATTCCTGGTCTGCGGATTGCTGGGGGTTCCGGTTATGCTTGCCTTTGAACACCCAACTGTTAAGGTATTCAGAGAATCCATTGTTTCGATCCTGTATGCAGGTGTCTTTTCCTCCGGTGTGGCTTTCACTCTGCAGGTGGTGGCACAGAAGAAAGTAAAGCCCACCGTTGCGTCGCTGCTTATGAGCATGGAATCGGTATTTTCCGTGCTTTTCAGCTGGCTTATTCTTCACCAGGTTCTTAGTGTGAGGGAATATGCCGGCGTTATTCTGATGACTATTGCAATTATACTTGCCCAGGTTTAACCCGCTTCAGTTATTTTTGCCTGAACCAATTTTTTTATTTTTATTCAATTGACCTTTCTGCCGAAACCGCGGCAGTTTTTTTTTATTAAAAAAATGCCGATGGTGTAAGAATGTGGTCCGTGAGTATTTATATCCTATTTATAATTATATTTTTTCGGTTGCATAATAATTATGTATCCGTGAAAAAGAAAAAGGGAGGGTAATTATGAGCATTTTGGACGATGTTTTTGAAACGGACGCGAAGAAAAACAAGAATAAACAGTCGGCCACAGGTAAGAAAGCAGCAAACAAAACTAAGGAATTCAGAGAAGAATTTTCTGAAACCATCAGCGAATATGATTATCAGCCATACAGGGAAAACGGCGTGATTTTGACCAGGCTGTCAGATCATACAGTAACTCTGAAGTATGACGGTCTTCTTGCAAAATGCGGGGCTGATGATGTATATACCGTAGTTGGATACGGAAGCAACAGTAACTGGGAAAATATCCAGACGATCCGCATGAACAGGATTGGGAATACATTCCAGGCTGATATACCGACTATGCCCGGAATGAATGTAAATATAGCTTTCAAGGACAGTGCTAATAACTGGGATAATAACAGCGGCAAGAATTATACTTTTGTGCAGTAATTCAGTGGTAGGCTGTCTCAAAAATAAGTGCATCTGCTACGATGCACTTTATTTATGGCTATTTGTGGTTTTCATCAACAAATTCTTTTTCTATTTCCACATTCATTTCGGACGGTATGGGTACTTTTGTCTCGGGCAGTTCATCGTGTACTTCCGCTATTGCCAATGTACGCCATTCTTTTAGCTTATCGGGGTCAAGGTTTCTGCGTTTTACCGTCATACTAATCCACCTCACTGTTTATGTATTTTGATCCAAATACTTTTCATATTCTATAATATATAGTTACCAAGGATACTGTTATTTAAACAATGGATTTTGCAGCAGGGAATTCATGACATAATCCCGCTAAGTTCATCCGGATCCGAAACAGGCTCAAGACATGTAAAATTCTCACAGACATATGCCAGCGTTTTTCCCTGCTGTATTGTATAGTTTTTAATTTCAGGCATAATGCTTTCCAGTTCCCTGAACCGTTCACCGTATATAACCGATACATCAAACGGATTATATAGGTCATTTATCGCATTGACAAACGGTAAAAAACCATTATCAGGTTCACCGGCTGTAATGACCGTTCTCCGGTCGGGTTGCAGGTAACCGAGGAACGAAGCGAGCATGTATATATATCCCGCCGGATTACGTGAAATTTCTTCGCAGAAGGCACTCAAAAGGTTTTCAAAACTGTCGGAAAAATCTGCATTTCCGGTTAAGCGCGACAGTTTCAGGAGGTTCATCGCCATTACCGAATTACCAGACGGCATTGCCCCGTCATAGGCATCCTTGGGCCTTGCAATAAGCTTTTCCGCATCGTTTCCGTAGAAATAAAAACCACCCTTTTCATCGTCCAGGAAAAGCCTGTTTATTTCATCATTTATAGCAACAGCATCAATCAAATACTTAGGTTCATAGGTTGAATGATACAGTTCGATATATGCCCACTGGAGGAAAGCATAGTCATCAAGAAATGCGGGAATATCCGCACTTCCGTCCCTGTAGCGGGCAAGAAGCCTGCCGTCATCACGCATCAGCCGGGACTTTATGAACGATATTGCCCTTTTCGCAATATCCGTAAGATGACCGTCCTTCAGGATACGTCCTCCTATGGCAAAGGATGCTGCCATTAATGCATTCCATGAAGTTAAGACTTTATCGTCCCTGAAAGGCCGTTTTCTTTTTTCCCTGGTTTCAAACAACCTGTTTCTGCATTTTTCAATAAAATCAACATCAACATCTCCGGCATCAATCAGGTTAGGAATATTCCGTCCCTCAAAATTTCCTGCCGGGGTAATGTCAAACATACGGCAGAAGCGCTTTCCGTGTTCATCTCCCAAAACAGATATAACTTCATCATAAGTCCAGAGATAGAAAAGGCCTTCAACTCCTTCGGTATCTGCATCTTCTGCCGAGTAAAACGCACCTTCGGGCGAAGTCATATCCCGTTCAATATACTTGTATATTTCCTTTGCAATCCTGGCATATTTGTCCTTTTTTGTGGCCTGGTATGCCTCAGCATAGGTCATTGCAAGCAGTGCATTGTCATACAGCATTTTTTCAAAGTGCGGCACAAGCCATTTCCTGTCGGTAGAATAACGACAGAACCCGAAACCTATATGATCATAGATTCCGCCTTTATGCATCGAATCAAGGGTTTTCTCAACCATTTCCAGAGCCTTTTCTTTTCCTGAAACGTACCAGTACCTGAGCAGAAAAAGCATGTTATGCGGTGCAGGAAATTTAGGGGCACTGCCGAATCCTCCGTAAACCGGGTCGAAAAGATGCTCAAGCTGTCTGTACGCATCTTCGATTACCGATTCACTCAGCACTTCATTCCGGAAATCATCATTTTCATCTTCGGTGTAGACCGAATTTACAATCCGGTCACTGAGGTTTTCCAGGTTGTCCCTGTTTTCCGACCATGCATTCTGAACGCTTTTAAGTATATTGATAAGGCCGGGCATACCATATTTGTCATTCTTCGGAAAATATGTGCCTGCAAAAAATGGTTTTTTGTCAGGAGTCATTATTATCGTCAAAGGCCAGCCACCGTGGCCTGTCATTGCCTGGCAGAAAGCCATGTATATATGATCAATGTCTGGTCTTTCTTCCCGGTCCACCTTAATCGCCACATAATATTTATTGAGGATATCGGCCACTTCTTTATCCTCAAAGCTTTCCCTCTCCATCACATGGCACCAGTGGCAGGTGGAATAGCCTATTGAAAGGAAGATGGGCTTGTTTTCTGCTTTTGCTTTTTCAAAGGCTTCATTAGCCCAGGGATACCAGTCAACAGGATTATAAGCATGCTGTAAAAGATATGGCGATTTCTCATGGATTAGTCTATTGGCTTTATTTGTTGACATGTGGGGATCATCTTCCTTTCATAATTATTAGCCTGATAGTTTTTTATAGTAAGGTTTTATATTGATTTACCGCCCAACTATTATTTGAAATAATACAATTTTATATTCAAAATAAGGGTATAGACCATTATAAAGTCTATACCCGATATAATTTTATTTAAACGAATCCCATCTCATTTTTACAAACAGGTGTATCATGGTGACTGATCAGAGGAAAACAGGAAAAGGTATCGCACCCCGTGGACAATATCGGTTTGTATAAGAATATTTTATATATAAATATGTTAAAGCTAATAAAAATAAAAAATTCACTAAGGAGATGTGAATATGTTTAAACATGAAAAGAAACTTCTACATGAAGTTAGAGTAGATGCACCAAACGCAAATTATGCAGCTATGTTGCAAGAACAACTTGGCGGGCCTCAGGGTGAATTGAAAGCGGCACTACAGTATCTTTGTCAGAGTTTTCGCATAAAAGACCCCGAAATTAAGGATTTATTTCTTGACATTGCTGCTGAGGAATTAAGCCATATGGAAATGATTGCTACTACTATAAACATGCTTAACGGTCATATGCCTGATGCAAAGAACGCAACAATTGGTAATATAGAAGCACACGTATTAACAGGACTTACCCCTGTGCTAAGCAATGCATCAGGATATTTATGGACTGCTGCCTATATAAATGAGACTGGTGATCTTGCAGCCGACTTATTGTCCAATATCGCAGCAGAGCAGAGAGCAAAAGCTGTTTACGAATATCTTTACAAGCAAATCAGCGATAAAGGCGTAAGGGATACAATCGACTTTTTACTAAACCGTGAAGAAGCCCATAATACTATGTTTAGAGAAGCGTTTAATAGAATTCAGGATACCGGTTCATTAAAAGATTGGGGAATTACAAAAGACTCTAAG